>Ga0137374_10000317_pt1 | contig 46966 bp, 46 predicted proteins | sample SagtaG_20_FD_104811 | JGI IMG/M metagenome (GOLD analysis project Ga0137374, IMG submission 104811) | Vadose zone soil microbial communities from Sagehorn Ranch, Mendocino, California, USA - Sage1_R_100_16 metaG | ecosystem: Environmental > Terrestrial > Soil > Vadose zone | place: USA... | reverse complement strand
TCCTTCCGAACCACGCCGTGGAGCTGCTCGCCTACGGCGCTGAGCACCTCATCGCCGAACGGATGGCCGTGCAGATCGTTGACCGCCTGGAAGTTGTCGAGATCGAGGGCGATCACAGCGAGATGCCGGCGATCGCGCTTCGCTCGCTGGAGCTCCGCCTCGAGCGCCGCGTGGAAGGCACGGTGGTTGGCGAGACCGGTGAGCGCATCGGTGTCGGCCAGCCCTTGCAGCTCTACCTCCTGGCGGTCGAGCAACGGCAGCAGGGCCCCCGTGAGCAGCACCCCCAAGGAGCCGAGGGCGATCAGAGCTCCGCCGTGGATCGCCCCCGAGGCGAGTGCGACCACGCAGATCCACAGGATCCCGAAGCCGACGGCGGCAGCAAGCAGCAGGCCGCGGCGTAGGCGGCGGCCGGCAGGGTCCCTCGAGTCTGATCGCAATTCGCGCATCGTTCGATCGGCTCACTGGCTACATCGAGCGCGCCGGCACGGCCCTTGAACCGTGGCTAGCTCTCCCTAGCCGGATAGCCGGCCGAGGGCCGGGGTCGCCCCTGTCACGTTTGGCATCACCATCTAGGCTGTGGCCGATGGGTCTCGCGGAATCGTTTCACGAGGTCCTCGAGTCGCTGCCCGACGACTGGACCGACCTCGAGGTCGACCTGCGCATCTTCGACGAGGAGCGCTACGTGGATGCGGCCGTGCTGCTGACACAAGTCAACGCGCAGCCCTACTCGAAGGCGGACTGGCACTGGAAGCTGCTGGTCGCGCAGCGGTTTGGGCACGCCGCCGCCCCGGAGACCGTCGAGGGGACCCTCGCGCTGCTCGACCGGGAGGGAATAGCCGGCGAGATGGTCGTGCGCGATCTTCGGGAGGGGCGCGCCGAGGTGGTCCAGATGTGGGGTAGGCCGGAGAGCGTGCGCCAGGACTTCCGGCGCCGGCGCAGCCTGTAGGCCGGTAGTCGATGGCGCGCGTCCTGGCCGTAGCCCCGGACCTGATGCTCGCGAGCAGGATCCAGGCCACCCTCGGCGCCGCAAACCACGACGTGCAGCTGGCGTCCTCCGTCGCCGAGGCGACGAGCTTCGAGGACACGGACGTGATCGTGGTCGACCTCGATCGAGAGCCGGCCGACGCCGTCGTGGGTCTCGGCGTTCCGGTCCTTGGCTTCTACTCGCACACGGATGTCGAGACGCGCAAGCGCGCGGAGGCGGCCGGAGTCGACCTCGTCGTGCCGCGCTCGCGGCTGGCGCGCGAGATGCCCGAGCTGGTCGAGCGCTTGCTCGCGGCGGGCTAGCTCGAAGCGATCAGCGGTTACCGACCACCGTGAGGGTGATCTCGGTCACGGTGGGTGGCGGCGCAGAGCCGCCGAACGGCGAGATGCAGGCGCCTGTGACCTCTCCGGTGAGCGTGCGCGAGGCGTTGCTCGACGGCGCGGCTATGAAGCCGCTCACGGTGCCGGACTGGGAAGAGGAGCTTGCGATCGCATTGCCGGTACCGACAATCTGATCGCCGACCCTCAACGTCACGCCCGCCGAGCCGATGTCACAGCCGGTTTGGTTGACGGCCTTGATCTCGCCGACGATCGTGTCGACCTCGCCCGCCCTCTGGGTCCACTTGTTGTTCGACAGCGGATAAGGAGCAGGCGTGCTGGACGTGGTGACGTCCGAGGTGCCAGACGGGCGCGCGACGACGCGGCTCACCTTGAGCGTCGACTCCTTGATGTCCTTGCCCGTGAGGGAGTCGTCCTTGACGTCCGCCCCGGTGATCTGGCCCGCGGCGTACACGGCGCCGCCGCCCAGCGCGAGGAAGAGGGCGAGCGTCGCGACGACGTTCGCGTAGCTGAGCCTGTCCCGCAACCTTCGAATCAAGATCCCCTCCGGAGGTTCAGTCTATCCCCGCGGAGCAGGAAGCCTCCGCCCTGCGGGGGGTGCCTGAGGATCCCGTGCTGGACGTCCCACCGTGCCCACGCCGCGACGGCGCTGCGGTCGAACCGGCCCACTGGCTGAAACGCGCGGCTTCCCTCCAGGGCGTGCAGCTCGGCGGCCTGCTCGTCCCGGTCGAGCGAGTCGTTCGCATCAAGCAGGTCGTCGAGAGCGAGCGCGGGGTCCTTGGCCGCGAGCGCGTAGCCGCGTGTGGTCCCCTCGACGACACGGCGCGCCAGGGACGGATCGCGCGAGAGCAGGCGCCCGCTCGTCGCCAGGACGAGCTCGGGATAGCGCGGAGCGCCGTAGTCGTCCACCCGGAACTCGCGGATCGGTATTCCCTCACGTCGCAACGTCACCCCCTCCGCATTCCAGAACGCGGTCGCTGCCGCCACCCGTCCGGCCGCCAGCGACGAGATCGCCGCGAACCCGATCGTCACGCGATGCACCGAGTTTGGGCTTGCGCCGTCTGCCTGAAGCACCGAGTCGAGAACCGCGTCATCCGAGGGAAGGCCCGTGACGCCGACCGTTCGTCCCGCGAGGTCGGCAGGCCGGTGGACCTCGTGGCGGTTGGCGACGATCACGGCGGCGAGCGGGCGCTGGACGATCGGCATCAAGCCGACGAGCTTGAGGCCGCGCTCTCGCGCGAGGCCGAGATCGTGGATGTCGAGGATCGAGAAGTCGGCGCGTCCTGCGATGAGGAGCTTCGGCGCGTCGGTAGACGCGGACGGTTCCTGGACGTCGAGGTCGACGCCCCGATCGGCGTAGTAGCCCTCCGCCAGTGCGGCGTAGATTCCGGCGTGCACCGCGTTGGGCTGAAAGTCGAGCACGAGGGTCGCGCCTCTCAGCGCGCCCGGTTCAGCACCGCCGTCGCCACAGCCCATGATCGAGGCTGCGGCGAGGACGGCCGCCAGCGACGCGGCGACCATTCTCATTGAACGCAGCAGGATAGCCTTGCTGGGGATGGCCGGGTCCCTGGCAGACGAGCTCCTCGTGTGCGTGGAGATCCCGAAGGGCAGCCGCAACAAGTACGAGCTCGACGAGACGCTGGGCGTGCTGATCCTGGACCGGTTCCTGTCCTCGTCGACCGTGTACCCGGTCGACTACGGCTATCTGATCGGGCACCGCGGCCGAGACGGCGATCCGCTGGACGCGATGGTCTGCGTGTCCGAGCCGACCTTCCCCGGCTGCGTCATCCCGGTGAAGCCGATCGCGCTGTTCAAGATGCGCGACGAGAAGGGGGAGGACGACAAGATCGTTTGCGTTCCCCTCAAGGACCCGGGCTGGAACCATGCCGAGACGCTGGAGGACGTCCCCCAGCCCCTCCAGCGCGAGATCACCCACTTCTTCTCGATCTACAAGGAGCTGGAGGGGAAGACGGTCGAGGTCGACGGGTGGCGCTCGCGCGAGGAGGCGCTCGAGGTGATCGAGGACGGCAAGCGTCTCCAGGAGCAGGCGGACCGCGAAGCCGAGTAGACTCCCGCCGCTTCCGACGCCCCTACCCAGGAGGTAGCCCCAAGTGCAGGATCGAGGACTCGCCGCCTACATCGCCGAGCTGGTCGGCACGCTGATTCTCGTCTTCGCGGTCGCCACCGTCGTCACGCTCTTCGTCGCCACCACGACGCAGGCGCAGACGGGCTCGGACTTCGCGGTCGTGGGTCTGGTGCACGGGTTCGTGCTCTTCGCCCTGATCATCACGCTCGGCTCCGTCAGCGGCGGCCACTTCAACCCCGCCGTCACGCTTGGCGCGGCGCTGCTGCGGCGCATCGATCCTGTGGACGCCGCCGTCTACATCCTGGCCCAGCTCTCCGGGGGCGTCCTCGGCGCGCTGCTCGTCAAGGGGCTGCTGCTGGACGAGGGCCGCGCCGGGCACTACGGCGCCGCGACGATCAGCCCGCTGCTCGGCGGCAACTTCCAGGGTGCGATCGTCGAGGCGATCGGCACCTTCCTGCTCGTGCTCGCCGTCTGCGCGGTCGCGTTCAATCCTCGGGCCCGCCACGAATGGGCGCCGCTTGCGATCGGCCTCACGCTCGGCGTCGACGTGATGATCTTCGGTCCGCTTACGGGCTCCGCCGTCAACCCGGCGCGCTGGTTCGGCCCCGCCCTGATCGGCAACGAGTTCGGCGGCACATGGCCGTACATCCTGGGCCCGATCGTCGGCGCGGCGGCCGCTGTGGCGCTCTACAGGTTCGTGATCGCGGGGGCGCAGTACGCCCTCGGGCCCGAGCCGCCGACCAGTGGCGCAGACGTGGTCGAGAACGTCGCCGCGGACGTCTCCACGGCGACGCGTCCGCGTCGCAGGTAGGGCCGCCCCGGTCGCCTCCACGGTGCTGTAGCTTCCGCGCCGTGCGGCGCGTCACCTTCTCGCGCAACTACACCCTCTCGCTGTCGCGAACCTGCCGCTGCTACTGCAAGTACTGCGCCTTCGCCACGCACCGGGCCCATCTGTACGAGCCCGACGAGGTGGAGCACCGGCTGGACGAGGCGCTGCGGCGAAACGCGAAGGAGCTGCTCGTGCTCACCGGCGAGCGTCCCGAGGTCCATCCGGTGGTCGCGGGGCGGCTGCGCTCCTGGGGACACGAGGACTTCGTCTCCTATGTAGTGTGGACGTGCGAGCGCGCGCTCGAACGCGGCCTTCTGCCGCACACGAATCTCGGCGTCCTGAGCAGCCCGGACCTGGCACGGCTTCGCGAGGTCACGGCGTCGCAGGGATTGATGCTTGAGTCGATCTCCGAGCGCCTGATGGACACCGTCCACGCGGGCTCACCGACCAAGCACCCCGCCGAGCGCCTGCGGACGATCGAGGCCGCCGGGGAGCTACGAATCCCGTTCACCAGCGGGATCCTGGTCGGGATCGGCGAGACTGTCGACGAGCGGATCGCCTCTCTGGAGGCGCTCGCCGAGGTCAACGAGCGCCACGGGCACATCCAGGAGATCATCCTCCAGAACTTCGTCCCTCACCCCAACTACTACGGCCGCGAGGTCGCCGAGATCGCCGACGCCGCGGCGTTGGAGACGTGGGCGGGATCGGCTGAGCGGCGGGGGTCCCCACTCCCCGGAGACCCTGTTCCCGACTGGGCCACGCCGATCACGCTCGACGACATGAAGCTGTTGGTGAAGGAGTGTCGGAGGTTGATGCCAGACGTGGGGATCCAGGTGCCGCCGAACCTCTCCGACTGGTGGGTGGATCTGGTCGAGGAGGGGGCGACCGATCTCGGCGGCTTGTCGGCGAACGGCGATCACATCTCCCCAGAGCAGGCCTTCCCGAGCCCGCACCAGGCCCGAAAGCTCCTCGCGCCGCGCGGATACGCGCTCACCGAGCGGCTGTGTGCCTATCCGCAGCATCTCGATCCCGATTGGATGGAGCAGAGCGTGCTGGACGTGGTGAAGCTCAAGTACTGGAGCTTCATCCCACGAAAGGGATCGGGGCGCCGCGCCGAACGGCCCGTCGCTCCCGATGTGGCCCCGCGGGCGATCGAGAGGGGGCGAAGGGGAGAGACATTGTCGGCCGAGGAGCTCACCGCGCTGTTCGCGGAGACGCGCCCCGAAGTGATCGAGGAGATGCGGCAGGCCGCCGACGAGTTGCGGGCGGACCTGGCGGGTGACCGCGTCACCTTCGTCGTCAACCGCAACATCAACTTCACGAACGTCTGCGTGGTGGGTTGCGCCTTCTGCGGCTTCGGTCAGGGCAAGCGCTCGCCCGACGCCTATCACGTTGACGAGGACGACTTCCAGGCCCGCGTCGCCGAGGCGGTCGACTACGGCGCCACCGAGATCTGCATGCAGGGTGGGATCCACCCCGACTACACGCTCGAGCACTATGGCCGCTGGCTGCGCCTGGTGAAGGAGGTCGCGCCGCACATCCACCTGCATGCGTACTCGCCGATGGAGATTCACTTCATGTGCGAGCGCTCGGGCCTCTCGCCCGAGGCCGTGTTCGACTACCTGCTCGAGTGCGGGCTCGGCTCGACGCCGGGGACGGCCGCCGAGGTCCTGCATGACGGCGTGCGCGCCCGGATCTCGCCCAACAAGCTGCCGGTGGCGCGGTGGGTGGAGATCGTCGAGGCCTGCCACAGCTCCGGCCTGCGCTCGACGTCGACCGTGATGTTCGGCCACATCGAGGAGCCGTGGGAGCTCGCCCAGCACATGCGGGTGGTTCGCGAGCTCCAGGAGCGCACGGGCGGGATCACCGAGTTCGTGCCCCTCAGTTTCATTCCCTACAACACGCTGCTGGGCCGCACCCACGGGGTCGAGGAGATCTCCCGTGAGGACAACCTGAAGCACACGGCCGCCTTCCGGCTCGCGCTCGGCCGGACGATCCCGAACCTCCAGGCGAGCTGGGTGAAGATGGGCCTCGACGCCGCCACCGAGAGCCTGCGCTGGGGGGTGAACGACCTGGGTGGAACCCTGATGGAGGAGAACATCTCCCGGATGGCCGGCTCACGCCACGGCGTGCGCCTGGACCCGCCGGAGTTGATCTCCGCGGCGCGCCGGGCCGGCCGCCAGCCGGCCCAGCGCACGACGCTCTACGAGATCATCGAGACCTACTGAAGGGTGGGCCGGCGCACCGGCCGGCGCACGAGCGTCACGCTCAACGCGAGGACCCCGACGACGAACCCGACGAACGGCACCCACAGGCCCAGCACGCCGTCCGCGGCGAACGCGCCGGTCTCCGTGACGCCGGCTCCGTAGGCGAAGACCTGCGTGATCGCGGCGAGCGCTGCGAGCCCCGCCACCGCGGGGCGAAAGGCCCCGTGGCGATAGCCGGCGACGGCGGACGCCGCGAACAGCGCGGTGAATCCCGCGGATGCCGGGGCGGCGACGGTGAGGCCGAACTCGTTGATCGCCTCGGTGATGCTCGGGTCCACGCCGGGCTCCGTCGCGTGAAACGCGGCGGTCTCCGCTGCCGCCACCGCGACCATGAAGAACGCGGCGCCGAGCATTCCACCGCCGAAGGCAACCGAAGCCAGCCTGCCCGTGCCGCCCTCCGCGGCGGCCAGGGCGCTGCGGAGGCTGCCGAGGAACCACAGGAAGAAGAACACCGAGACGCCGACGAGGGTCATGCCCACCTGGATGCGGTTTTGGTGGTCGGCGTACCACGCCGTCCATTCCTGCCCCGAGGCGTTCGTGCTCGGCGCATCGGATCCGAAGATCGAGAAGCCGACGACGACGAGGATCAGGAAGACGATCCCCGTGGCCGCTCCGTAGCGCGCGTTCCGATCGTTCGTCATCTGAACCTCCAGACGGGTCGCGGTGCGCGCCGATCCTCCGTCGGCGCCATCGGTCGATCAAGCGAGTGGCCGGGCTTTGTCCGCTAGTTGCGAGGTTTTCCACCGCTGCGATCATTAATGCGTGCGCGCGATGGTCCTCGAACATCAGCGCGAACCGCTGCGCAAGGCGCAGACGGACGATCCGCGCCCGGATCGCGGGCAGGTCCTGGTCCGCGTCAACGCCTGCGGCGTCTGCCGGACCGACCTCCACGTCGTCGACGGGGACCTCCCGGAGCCCAAGCTCCCGCTAGTGCCGGGGCATCAGATCGTGGGCACGATCGAGGCGGCGGGGGAGGGGGCGACGCGCTTTTCCGCCGGCGAGGGGGTCGGGGTGCCGTGGCTGGGCTGGACCTGCGGCGAGTGCCGTTATTGCCGCTCGGGCAGGGAGAACCTCTGCGAGAGGGCGCGCTTCACCGGCTATCAGCTCGACGGCGGGTACGCCGAGCTGGCGGTCGCGGACGAGCGCTACTGCTTCCCCATCCCCGAGGGCTATCCGGACATCCAGGCGGCGCCGCTTCTCTGCGCCGGGCTGATCGGTTATCGCTCGCTGCGGCTGTGCGGCGACGATGCGGAGCGCATCGGCTTCTACGGCTTCGGCGCCTCCGCCCACATCATCTGCCAGGTCGCCGCGCACGAGGGCCGCAGGATCTTCGCCCTTACTCGCGCCGGGGACTCCGAGGGCCAGCGCTTCGCGCTCGACATGGGCGCCGTCTGGGCTGGAGACACCGACGCCGGCCCACCCGAGCCCCTGGACGCGGCGATCATCTTTGCCCCCGTGGGCGAGCTCGTCCCCCAGGCGCTTCGCGCGGTGGCCCCAGGCGGAACGGTGGTGTGCGCCGGCATCCACATGAGCGACATCCCGGCGTTCCCGTACGACGTCCTCTGGGGCGAGCGGACGCTGCGGTCCGTGGCCAACCTCACCAGGCGCGACGGCGAGGAGTTCATGGCGCTGGCGCCGCAGGTCCCGGTGCGAACGACCGTCACCGAGTACCCCCTCGAGAGCGCGAACGCGGCGCTCGGCGATCTGCGCGACGGTAGGGTTCGCGGCGCGGCCGTTCTGGTCGTCTAGCAAAGCTGCGAAACGAGAGGAAGGCGATGGCTGACGTCACTGTGAAGCGACTCGAGGAGTTCGAGGCGATCTTCGGAGGCGGCTTTCGCCGCGTGCGCGCCGGCCTCGGAGTGACGTCGTTCGGGCTTGCGGTCATGGACTTCCCGCCCGGCTTCACGAGATATCCGGAGCACCAGCACGGTCCCGACGGTCAGGAGGAGGTCTATACGGTGCTCGTCGGCAGCGCGACCCTGACGACCGGCGGGCGCGACTACGAGCTCGTGCCCGGGGTGTTCGCCCGGGTGGGCCCCGGTGAGACGCGGAAGCTCTCCACCGGCGACGAGGGAGCGCGGGTCCTCGCGATCGGGGCCTCCCCCGGCAAGGTGTACACGCCGCCCGAGTTCACCGAGGAGGGCCAGCCCGACCCGATGGCCGGCTGAGCCACCTCAGCCCGGAAGTGCCCCGGCACTAGCGAAACAGGTCGTCCCCTGCCGGGCGCTGCTGCGCCCGGGCGCCTGGCCCATCGTCGGGGGTGACGTAGTGAGCGAGCCCGCGCACGACGCACGCGGGGACCCCGGTGTCCTTGTCTCGTGCGAGGTCGGCCGCGGAGGCGACCTCGTCGGCGACCGCGGGCACCGTCGCGACGAGTCGCCGGCCCTCCCGATCGGGGCGGTCGCGCCAGTCATCGAGCGGCGCGATGCCCGCGCAGCCGATCGCCACGTCGGTCTGGCCGAGCCGCCACGGGCGACCGAAGCTGTCGGCGATCACGACGGCGGGGCGAACCTCGGCCACCGCCGCGATCTCCGACCGGATGCGGCGGGCGGAGGCGTCCGGGTCGGCCGGCAGCAGCGTCACGCGATCCTCCCCGGGCACGTTTGACGCGTCGATGCCGGCGTTGGCGCAGATCCATCCATCCAGCGTCTCGACGATCAGGACGTCGCGCTCGGCCCGGATCACGCTGCGACTCTCGGTAAGGATCAGCTCGACCAGCCGGGCGTCCTTGCCGGTCGCGCCGGCGAGCTCGCGCGCGCGCTCGCCGGGCTTCACGTCGCTCAGGGAGCGCACACGGTCCTCTGCCTTGGAGACGACCTTCTGCGCCACCGCCACGAGGTCGCCCGTTCCCAGCCTCAGAGCGTCGCGCTCCAGCGCCCTCACGATGAGCTCCCCGAGACGGTCACCCGCAGCGACCTCGGGCATTCCGCGCACGGGGGCGATCTCGATGGGGCGGCTCACGCTCTCGCCCGATGCTTCGGCAGGTCGAGTCCCGCCAGGTACGCGGCGGTGGCCTCGGCGCGGCTCGGGTCACGCTCGAGCGCGGCCGCAACTTGAGTCAGGTCGTCCGGCGTGTCGACATCCGGCCCGAGCGATCCGAGTGCCTCGACGGCTACCTCATGCCCCGCCGCGCGGCCGCGCTCCGCGTGGCGGGCGCAGCTTCCGGGGCCGAAGGCGGGGCCGATCGCATCAGGCGGCGACAGCAGCAGGGCGTTGGTGCCGGTCCCATGGCGATCCGGGACCACCGCCACCCGGCCACCGGCCATTCGCCGGATCGCGGCATCGAGCTCCACGCTGTCGAGCAGAGGGCAGTCTCCGGGCAGCAGCGCCACGCAATCCGCGCCGAGCGCCTTCGCGCGGATGATTCCCAGCGTCGCGGCGTCCGAGTGCCCGGTGTCGGCCGGCTCACGCAGCACCTCCAGCGGCGTCGTCGCCCGCTGCGCCTGTCGGAGCGCGATGCGCTCCGCTCGCCGTTCTCCGGTAACGACGATCACCCGCTCCACCGCGTCACACGCGGTGACCGAGCCGAGCACGTCAGTGAGCATCGCCTCTACCAGCGCCGTGCGCTGCGCCGAGTCGAGCGTCTCGAGAAGCCGCTGCTTCGCCGCGCGGAAGCGCTTCACCGGGATGATCGCCGTGGCCCGCACTAGGGCGAGGCTAGTGACCCGTCCTCAGCCCAGCATCTCCCCGAACTCGAGCACCCGCTCCGCCAGCTCGCGCCTGCCCTCAGAGTCCTCCATCAGCGTCGGGCACGAGAGCAGCCGAATGCCCTCGGGCCCAAGGTCGGGATCGTCGGCGTCGACCACCATCCCCTGGATCACCCCCTCGTAGAGGGAGGCGACCCCGCTGGCGGTCGATGGCCGCCCAACGGCCGCCATGAAGCTCTCGGTCGGACCCTTGACGGCCCGTCCGGCGACGAACGGGCTCACCGCGATCACCGGCCCGCCCGAGGCGCCAATCGCGTCGCGCATGCCGGGCACCGCGAGGATCGGCCCGATCGAGATCACCGGGTTCGACGGGCCGATCACCACTGCGTCCGCGGCCGCGAGCGCCTCCCGGACCTCCGCGGTGGGCGCCGCTGCCTCGAGCCCTCCGACCTCCACCCCCTGGATCGGCGATTCTGCGCGGTCGACGATCAGGAACTCCTGAAGGCCGCGCCAGCCGCCCGGGGTCAGGACCCGCGTGTGCACGGGCTCCTCGCACATCGGCAGCACGGCGGCACTCACCCCGAGCGCACGCGCGATCTGACCCTGGGCCGCCGTAAGGGTCCCCCCCTCGGCTCGGAAGTGAGTCCGGTAGAGGCAGGTGGCGAGATCGCGGTCCGACAGCTGAAACCAGCCCGGGCTGCCCAATTGCTCGAGGCGCTCATGGACGGTGAACGAGTCGCCGGCGATGCCCCAGCCCCGCTCCTCGTCGATCTCGCCGGCGAGCCAGTAGGTGATCAAATCGGGATCGGGGGAGACGTGGAGGCCGTGGACGTACGTGTCGTCCGCTGTGTTGGCGATCACGGCCAGCTTGCCGCTGATCAGCTCCTGCATTCCGGCGGCGAGCTTCGCGCCGCCGGTGCCGCCCGCGAGCAGAGCGACGCGCATCTACTCCCACGGGTCGCCGGGGGGGAGACCGGTGATCCGGATCCCGGCGTGAGCCTTGTAGCGGGCGTTGATCGAGATCAGCAGAGGCGTGAGCTGCTCCACGATCCGCGCCATCTCGAGCGAGCCCGCGTTCACGGGCCGCAGTCCGGGCACGAGCTCGACGATGCGCGCGACCCGCGCCTTGTCGGCCTTGCGGTCACCGCAGATCAGGACGTCCTCGTCGAGCGAGGCGTCGGGATCGCGCAGGGCCTCGGCACTCACGGTGTGGAGCGCCGCGATCACGGTCACGCCCTCCGGGACGATCTCCTGCGCCTGCTGCGCGGCCGATCCCTGCCACACGCCGAGCGTCCGGCTGGCCTTCCCGCCCAATGCCGCGGCAGTGGGCACCGTGCAGTCCACGAGAATCTGCCCAGGTTCGAGCGCGTCCCGGAGGTTGTTCAGGTTCTCGGACTGCGCGCGGAAGGGAACCGTGAGGAAGACGATCGGACCGCGCCGCGCCGCGTCCTCGTTGACCGCTCCCTCGGCGTCTGCATCGGGCACCAGCTCGCGCAGCCGACCGGCCGCTTCGTCCGCGCGCTCCGCGCTTCGCGACCCGATCACCACGGGCCTGCCGGCTTGCGCCAGGCGCAGCGCCAGCCCGAAGCCGAGCGCACCCGTGGCGCCGATGATCGGAACGGGCTCGCTCGTGTCTTCCGCTGCCATCGGCGCGCCAGTCTATTGGCGCCTTTCGCCGCATATGCTGCGCCTCTCATGAGGCTCGAAGGGCGCAAGGCGCTGGTCACGGGCGGCGCGAGCGGGATCGGCGCGGCTATTGCGCGGCGGCTCGCGGCGGAGGGCGCGGCCGTGGTGATCGGCGACGTGAACGCCGACGGCGCACAGCAGGTGGCGGGCGAGATCGACGCGGACGCCACTCTTCTGGACGTCACCGATCTCGACGCTGCCACCGCAGTCGTCGACTCGCATGGGCCGTTCCAGATCCTCGTGAACAACGCGGGCACGGACGACTTCGCCTTCTTCACCGACATGACGCCCGAGCGTTGGCGGCGTCTCCTTGCGATCAACCTCGAGGGCGTGTTCGCCTGCACGCACGCGGCCCTGCCCGCGATGCAGGAGGCCGGGTACGGGCGCATCGTCAACATCGCCTCGGAGGCCGGGCGAGTCGGCTCCAAGGGCTCGGCCGTCTACTCGGCCGCAAAGGGCGGCGTGATCGCGTTCACCAAGGCGATCGCGCGCGAGAACGGGCGCTACGGGATCACGTCGAACGCGATCGCCCCGGGACCGATCGACACGCCGCTCCTCAACGCGGCGAGGTCCCTCGGAGACATCGGAGAGCGGATCATCGAGACCATGAAGGCGGGAACCCAGATGCGACGGCTCGGGAGCCCGGACGAGGTGGCCGCAGCCGTAGCGTTCCTCGCCTCCGACGACGCCTCGTACGTGACGGGAGAGACGCTCGGGGTCTCCGGCGGCCTGGGAATGGTCTAAGTGCCTATCCCAGTAGATCCCAGCACACCTGGGTCGCCCGCTGACTCTTCGCGGTTGCGGCACCCACTCGACCCCCGCATGGCACCACCATGCGGGGGTCTCGCGGGCACCGCCCCGCTCGGTCAGCGAACGCCCCAGGCGCACCGGGCCTACTGGGATAGGCACTAGGTCGAGGTGGCCACGGACGGGGACACGATCGATCCCGAGGGCAGCGTCCCGGGAACCCAGCCGGGCGAGTACGTCCGCGGCGAGCTCGGCGAGCTGCGGCCGGGAATCGAGCGCAGCCACGAGTTCGAGGTGAACGATCGCCTGCTCACGGACGTCGGCGGCACGATCGGGGTGCGCGTCCTCTCAACTCCGGGGATGATCGCGATGCTGGAGCGAAACGCCGCGATCCTCTCCTTCGAGCAGCTGCCGGAGGGCAAGGCGACCGTGGGCTTCGAAGTGTGCGTCAAGCACGTCGCCGCCGCCGCCGAAGGCGCGCAGTGCACGGCGCACGCGCGCCTCCGGGAGGTCGTCGACGGCCGCAAGCTCCGGTTCGACGTCGAGGTGAAGGAAGGCGAGCGGACCATCGGCGTCGGTACCCACGAGCGGCGCGTGATCGACGTGGGCGCCGTCAAGTCAGCGTAGGGGGGCTAGTCTGACCCGATGAGCGAGCCCGCCCACGGATTCAAGGAAGGCCAGGCGGTCTGGGTCGAAGACGGCGACGGGAGGCAGCATCCCGGGATATTCGTCGGCGAGAACGAGAGCGCGAGTTGGTTCGGCGGCAGTCCGAGCGCCTACGTCGTGCACCCTGAGACTGACCAGACAGAGGTTGTCTCGATCTTCCGCATCACGCCAAGAGACGAGTAACCGAGCCCGAGTAACCCCGGCCAGCTGACCTTGCCGCTCGGCGTCACGCCGGGTGCCGGAGCGGAGCTCAGCGGTGGCTGGCGCTGACGATCGCCTCGATCTCTTGGAACGCCTCGTCGTCGTACGGCCAGAAACCCGACTTGTCGCCTGCATCCCAGGCGTCGCGCAGCCCCGCCGCTCCTGGATCCCAATCCGGGCGAATCTTCCTAGTGACCTCGCGCAGGTCCTGGCGCAGGTCCTGCGAGGAGGGACGGCCCCAGAACCAGTAGCCGTTGTAGATCTTGTGGATCACCAGGCCCGGATCCAGTACCAGGGTGTGCGGGATCATCGGATCGTGGTGGGGGTCGGTGTATTCCTGGATCTCTAGGTCCTGCTGCACCTTGCGACCGGGGTCGCAAAGGAAGGGCCATTGCGCGCCCACCGAGGCCTTGAACTCTCGGCCCTCGAGGATGTTGTCGGTGATGATGGTCACGATCGTGGCATCGCCGACGATACGCCCCGGCTAAGTGCCGTCGCTGCTGGCCGTGAGCTTCTTCAGTCCAGGGTCGGCTACAGAGACGCCTTCTCTGCGGTCTCCGGCGCTCCGCATGCGACGACTACTGGGTCTGGTCCACCTGCGGGTTGCCGCAGAGATGCGAGTTGTTGTAGCCGGTTTGCGGGCCGTTGGCGCCGGGCTTTCCGTTCGAATCGCCGGGATAGACGTGTCCGAAGTCATGGACGACGTCGCCCTTGTCGCCGAACGCGCCGAAGGCGCCGGCGCCGGAACACTGCGTCTGCGACTGGGCTACATCGAAGCCGGGCTGCGAGCCGTAGATCGCGAGGGCCGTGGACGGAGCCGCGAGAGTACCCGCGACAACGACCGCCACCAATGCCTTCCTCATCTCATGCCTCCTAGCGCTGAAAGTTCCAACATCCAGCTCGTTATCGGCGGCATCGCGCGCCAGCCGTAGCGCTACGGGCTCGGCTCGGACGTTTGGCCACCGGGATCCGGTGACCGCTCCACGTGGCCCACCGGTCGCCGGCATCGGTGAGGGCAGCAAGCGATGATCTTCAGGCGTCGCGGCGGTCCTACCTCGAGAGATCGGTAGAGACGTCGATTCTGAATACAGCACTGCATCCGCGCCGCTCTCGGTTTCGCGTGAAGCGAGAGCGCGTTGGCCGACGCGGGTCTCGACGCGTGGGCGCGAACCGACTTCCCGAATACTCTTGGCAGTGTGAGCAGCCTGCCGAAGACCGTGCGAATCCGCGAGGTCGGCCCGCGCGATGGGTTCCAGAACGAGCCCGACGTCATTCCCACCGACGAGAAGGTGCGCCTGATCGGCATGCTCGCGACGAGCGGTCTGCGCCGGCTCGAGGTCACGTCGTTCGTGCGTCCCGACGTGATCCCGCAGCTCGCAGACGCGGAGGAGGTGCTGGAGGGGATCGAGCGGCCCGAGGGAGTCGCGTACTCGGTCCTGATCCCGAACGAGAAGGGCCTCGAGCGCGCGCTGGGCCACCGCGAGCGCTTCGACGAGGTGAACCTCTTCCTCTCGGCCTCCGAGACGCACAACCGAAAGAACGTCAATCGCTCGATCGCCGAGTCGCTCGAGGGGCTCGAGCGGACGATTGCCCGGGCAAGTGCCGAGGGGCTTCGCTGCGAGGGCGTGATCGCCGTCTCCTTCGGCTGTCCGTACGAGGGTGAGGTGCCGCGCGACCGCGTGTTCGGGATCGCGGAGCGACTTGCCGAGGCGGGCTGTGACGAGGTCGGCTTCGGCGACACGACCGGGATGGCCAACCCGCGCCAGGTAGGGGAGTTCTTCGCGACCGCTCGCGAGCGCCTTGCGCGCGTCGAGCTCACCGCACACTTCCACAACACCCGAGGCCAGGGCCTCGCGAACGTGCTCGCCGCCTTGGAGCACGGAGTCGACTCCTTCGAGTCGGCCTTCGGGGAGCTGGGCGGCTGCCCGGTGCCGCCCGGCTCGACCGGGAACATCGCCACCGAGGATCTGGTGTCGATGCTGCACGAGATGGATGTGGACACCGGCATCGACCTCGAGAGGCTGATCGCTGCCTCCCGGGCCGTGCAGGAGCTTCTGGGCCGCCCGTTGGGGGCTCACGTCCTGAGAGCGGGACCTGTGGACTGGCATCGGTAGGCTCGGGCGGGCATGAAGAGCGACGCGTTCAGAGCCGCGATCGAAGCCGAAGACCCGGAGGCGCTCGCCGAGACCCTGGCCGAGGACGTCGTCTTTCGCAGCCCGGTCGTCTTCAGGTCATACGAGGGAAAGCCCACGGTCGCCGCGATCCTCACCGAGGGCGCGATGAACGTCTTCGAGGACTTCCGCTACGTGCACCAGCTCGAGGACGGAGACGTCGCCGCGCTGATCTTCGACGCCCGGGTCGGCGATCGCGAGCTCAACGGCCTCGACCTGCTGCGGTTTGACTCCGACGGCAAGGTCTCCGAGTTGACGGTCATGGTGCGCCCGATGAGCGGGCTCAACGCACTCGCCGAGGCCATGGGCCGCGAGTTCGAGCGCCTCGGGATCACCCCGCCCGTGGGCAGCTGAGCGCGGGGCGTCCGGGCAGAGCCCGATGCCTGACTTCACCCCCCTGATCGCGGACGCCGGCTCGAACCTGCTGGCGGCCCGCTACCAGATGGCCTTCACGCTGGCCTTCCACATCATCCTCGCCTGCTTCGGCGTGGCGTTCCCTGCCGTGATGCTGATCGCCGAGTACCGGGGGCGCAAGAGGGGCGACGAGGATGCGCTGCGGCTGGCGCGACGCTGGTCGAAGGCCGTGGCGGTCCTGTTCGCGGTCGGGGCGGTGAGCGGCACCGTCCTCTCCTTCGAGTTCGGGCTGCTGTGGCCGGGGATGATGGACCGCTTCGGCGATGCCTTCGGGATCGCCTTTGCGATCGAGGGAATCTTCTTCTTCCTCGAGGCGATTTTCATCGCCATCTACATCTATGGCTGGGAGCGCCTGCCCGGCTGGGCGCACTTCTGGAGCGGAGTGCCGATCGCGATCTCGGGGATCGGCGGAGCGCTCTCGGTGATCGCCGCCAACTCGTGGATGAACACACCGGCCGGCTTCACGCTGGGCTCCGACGGGCGCGTTTCCGACGTCCATCCCCTCGACGTCCTCTTCAACACCTCGACCTGGCACGAGTTCGTCCACATGTGGATCGCCGCCTATATCGTCACCGGCTTCCTCGTCGCGTCGGTGTACGCGGTGGCGATGCTGCGTGGCCGTCGCGACCGCTATCACCGGCTCGGCTTCCTGATCCCCTTTACCGTCGCCGCGATTGCCGCGCCGATCCAGATCGCGGTGGGCGACTTCGCCGCGCGCGACGTCTTCAACGACCAGCCCACCAAGTTCGCGGCGATGGAGTGCGTGTATCAAAGCGGTGACAACCAGACCGAGCACCTCGGGGGCATCTGCACGGACGGCGAGGTGAAGGGCAGCATCCCGCTGCCGGGTGTCGACTCGCTGCTGGCGGGTTTCAGCACCGGCACAGTGGTAAAGGGCCTCGAGGGCGTGCCCGCGGACGAGCAGCCGCCGACCCCCACGACCATCCACCTCGCCTTCGACGCCATGGTGGGGCTCGGGTTCGCGATGCTCGGGCTCGCCGTGTGGTTCGCGGCGGCCTGGCGCCGCGGGCGCGACCTGCCGGCGACGCCATGGTTCCTCCGCGCGGCCGCGGTGGCGGGCATCGCCGCCGTCCTGGCCCTGGAGTGCGGCTGGATGGTGACCGAGATCGGCCGCCAGCCGTGGATCGTCAGCGGCTACATGCGCACGGCGGACGCGGTCACCCCCGCTCAGGGCCTCTGGTGGGCGTTCGGGTTGACGCTCGCCGTGTACGTCAGCCTGGCGCTCATCACCGGCGTGGTGCTGCGAGGGATGGCGAGGCGCTGGCGGGAGCATGACGCGGCGTCGGACGTGGAGGCGCCGTACAGCCCGCCATCTGCACCTGCCAGCGTGGGGAAGGCGCCATGAGCAAGGCCGACGCCGTCGCCGCCATCCTCTGGATCGGGGTGACCCTTTACGCGGTCTTCGCGGGCGCGGACTTCGGGGCCGGTATGTGGGACCTGCTCGCGGGCCACGGCGAGCGCGGCGAGCGCGCCAGAGCCCTGATCGACCGCTCGATCGCCCCGGTGTGGGAGGCGAACCACGTGTGGCTGATCTTCGTCCTGGTGGTGCTGTGGACCGCGTTCCCGCAAGCGTTCTCCGCGGTCATGACGACGCTGTATGTCCCGCTTTCGCTGGCGGCGCTCGGGATCGTCCTGCGCGGCTCGGGCTTCGCCTTTCGCCACGCGCTCCCCGGCCCGGTCCGGGGCCCGGCCACACGGGTGTTCGGGATCTCCTCGCTCCTTACGCCGTTCTTCATGGGAACGGTGGTGGGTGCGATCGCCTCCGGGAAGGTTCCGGCCGACGGGGGCGGCGACCCGATCACGAGCTGGACGGGCGTGCTCCCGCTCGTCACCGGGGCCCTGTTCGTCGTCACGTGCGCCTATCTCGCCGCCGTGTTCCTGGTCCGCGACGCCGGTGCGGCCGATGACGCGGACCTAGAGCGCTATTTCGTGCGCCGGGCGTTGGTGAGCGCTGCGGTCGCGGGCGCCGCAGCGCTCGGCGGCGTCTTGGCCCTTCACGCGGACGCCCGCTTCGTCTACGACGGGCTCACCGGCGACGGACTGCCGCTCGTGATCCTGTCGGGGATCTGTGGGCTCGCCGTGCTTGCTCTCCTGGCGCGCGGGTCCGCTCGCGGCATTCGACCATTGGCCGTGGGAGCGGTGGTGGCGGTGGTCTGGGGATTCTTCGTCGCCAACCACCCCTACATGCTGCCGGGGTCGCTGAAGATCGAGGATGCCGCGGGCGCCTCCGCAAGCCTGACGGCGGTGATCGTCGTGTTCGGGATCGCGGGTGCGGTTTGCCTACCGTCGCTGGGCTTGCTCTACGCGCTTTCGCAGCGGCGCGCCCTCGAGTAGGAGCCGCAAATTGCGCCTATTCGCATAAAGAGTCGTTAAACATCCTTTACAGGCGGAGCCCGTTGCGAGACCCTCCGTCGTTCGGCTTGCAACCGACGACGCCGCGGACGCGGTCCAGGCCCGCGGACGCTGGGTGTTTGGAGGTGAGGAGGATGGCGATGCCGCGCCTGTCTCCGCTGGACGCGTCGTTCCTGGCGGTGGAGACGCCGACCGCGCACATGCACGTGGGCTGGGCTGCCGTGTTCGAGCCGCCCGAGGATGGGCCGAGGCCGGGCTTCGAGCAGCTCCGCCGTCACATCTCCCGCCGCCTGCCGCGCGCGCCGCGCTTCCGGCAGATGCTCCAACCGGTCCCCCTGGGGCTCAACGCGCCGGTGTGGGTCGACGATGCCAAGTTCGAGATCTCCCGGCATGTGGTGCGCGCCGGGCACCCGCGCCTCGTCGACGTGGTGGACGACGTCATGTCCAGGCCCCTGCCGAGGGATCGACCGCTGTGGCAGATATCGATCGCGGACCGGCTGGAGGACGGACGCATCGGCCTGGTCGGCAAGGCTCACCACTGCATGGTGGACGGGATCGCCGCCGTGGAGCTCAGCTCGCTGCTGCTCGACCCAGATGCGGTCGCTGCCCCGCCCGAGCCGGACACGTGGATCCCCGAGCCCGGACCCAGCACTCGCGCGCTGGTGACGGGCGCTCTCGCCGACCTCGTGCGCAGTCAGGCCGATCTGGCTGCGCTACCCGCGCGGCTGGCGAGCTCACCGAGGCGCGCACTCGAGTATGTCTCTCGCGCCGAGCGCGCCGCGGGCGCGCTGCTGGACGCGGCTCGACCGGCCCGCTTCGCTCGGGTCTTCAACCGGCGGATCTCGCCGCACCGCTCGCTCGGCCTCCTCGGCCGGCCCATCGAGGATCTGCTGGAGATCAAGCGGGCATTCGGGGTGAAGCTCAACGACGTCGTGCTGGCCGTCAGCGCGGGCGGGGTTCGCCAGCTCCTGAAGGAGCGCGGCGACGCGCCGATTCGCCTGAAGACGATGGTGCCGGTCAACTTGCGAGAGGCGGACGAGGCCCGCGAGCTCGGCAACCGGATCTCCTTCATCTTCGTCGACCTACCCTGCGACGAGCCCGATCCGGTGCGCCGGATGCGCGAGATCCACGCCGCGACCAGTCAACGCAAGCGGACGGGCGAGCCCGAGGGAGCGAACGACGTCATGCGCTCGCTCGGCTTCGCTCTGCCGCCGGTGCAACGGCTCGTCTCACGGCTGATCGCCAGCCCGCTCACCTTCAACCTGACCGTCTCCAACATTCCCGGCCCGCGGGAGCCGCTCTACATGCGCGGCTGCCCGCTCGTCGAGGCCTATCCGGTGGTGCCGATCGCCGACCGCCATACGCTCTCGATCGGCGTCACCACGATCGGCGACGGCGCGTTCTTCGGGCTCTATGCCGACCCCGAGGCGCTGCCCGAGCTAGCCGAGCTCGCGGCGCACATCGACCGATCCATCGATGAGCTCCTGGAGCTGAGCGAGCACGGAATCCGCGAGCCCTCCGCCGTCGCGAACTGAATAGGCTCCGCGGCCGGATTCCGGCGAGCGCGAAGGGGGACTTCCCGATGGAGATCGGCAAGGTTGGAGTAGTGGGCTGCGGGCTCATGGGCCACGGCATCGCCCAGATCTGCGCCCAGGCGGGCTGGAACGTCGTCGTGCGCGAGGTGAGCCAGGAGAGGCTCGACGCCGGTATCGGGAGGATCGAGAAGCAGCTGGCCCGTGCGGTCGACAAGGGCAAGGCCGCCCAGACGGACGCCGACGCCGTGCGGGAGCGCATCCAGCCCACGCTCGACTACGGCGACTTCGCGGATTGCGATCTGGTGATCGAGGCGATCACCGAGGACCTGGGCATGAAGCTCGAGATGTGGAAGGAGCTCGACGGCGTGGTCAAGGACGACGCGACTTTCGCCACCAACACCTCGTCGCTGGCGGTCATCGACCAGGCTGCCTCGACCTCACGGCCAGACCGGTTCCTTGGCCTGCATTTCTTCAATCCGCCGCAGGTGATGCCGCTGCTCGAGGTGGTGCAGACGGTCACGACAAGCGAAGACGCCCTGAAGCTCGGGTTCAACGTCGGCGAGAAACTCGGCAAGACGACCGTGCACGCGCGCGACAAGACGGGCTTCATCGTCAACCGTCTGCTCGTTCCCTACCTGTTGGACGCGATTCGGGCCTATGAGGAGGGCTTCGGCACCGTCGAGCAGATCGATGCCGCGATGAAGGCAGGGGCGAACCACCCGATGGGCCCCTTCACGCTGCTCGACTTCGTCGGCCTTGACACCACGAAGTCCATCGCGGACATCATGTTCGACGAGTATCGCGAGAGGCGCTTTGCGGCCCCGCCGACCCTGCGAAAGATGGTCGCGGCGGGCTACTACGGGCGCAAGTCCGGCAAGGGCTTCTACGACTACTCGGGCGAGTCCCCGGTGCCCACCGACCTCGGGCTATAGTCGCTCGAGCGCGCCGGCAACGCGCGGCAAGCATGGAGGAGAGCGTGGAGCGAAACAACATCGACCGGATCCGCAGCGCGACATTCCCGCTCGGTCGCCGCGGCTACGAGAAGCGCGACGTTGAGCGCTTCCTGAACGGGATCGCCGACTGGCTCGAGACGGGCGGTGCCGACCAGACACGGGCGGACATCGTGAGGCGCGACCTCGAACGGGTTGGCGAGCAGACCGGCAAGATCCTCACCGACGCCCACGACGCGAGCGAGAACCTCCGCGCCGAGGCCGAGCGCGAGGCACACCGGCTCGCCGAGGAGGTGGCCGCGGGGGCCGAGCAGACGCGCGAAGCGGCCGACGGGTACGCGGCCGAGACGCGCGCCGCCGCCGAGGCCGACGCTGAGCAGACCGTCGCCGGGGCGGAGGCCGAGGCGAAGCGGATCATCGCCGAGGCGAACCGGCGTCGCAGCGACATCGAGACCGTGATCTCGGACCTCGAAGCCCGCCGCGACTCCGTCATCGCGGACATGGAGCGCCTCTCGGGCGAGCTCGCGGGCGCCGCGACCCAGCACGGCCCCGCCACCGCCCCCGAGGAGTCAAAGCCGGCAAGCTCCGGGTCGACTCCCGCCCAGAGGGCGGGCGCGGGATAGGCTCTTAGACTCGCGGCGATGAGCGAGACTCGCGCCGGAACGGACATCGAGCGCGCGATCGAGGCGGCGCTCACCGGCGGGCCCGACCGCCACCACCACAAGACCGCCGAGCAGGGGAAACTTCCCGTGCGCGAGCGGGTGGCGCGACTCGTCGACCCCGAGTCGTTCGCCGAGGAGGCCCTGCTCGCCAACTGGGACAAGGAGGGCCTCGGCGCGGACGGCGTGGTGACGGGCCTCGCCCTGGTGGGCGGCCGCAAGGTGGCGCTGATGGCCAACGACCCCACGGTGAAGGCCGGATCGTGGGGGCCGAAGACGGTTGAGAAGATCTTGCGTGTCCAGGAGCGGGCGCTTCGCCTCGAGGTCCCGATGGTCTATCTCGTCGACTCGGCCGGCGCCCGCATCACCGATCAGGTACAGATGTTCCCCGGTCGTCGCGGGGCGGGCAGGATCTTCTACAACGAGGTGGTCCTCTCGGGCAGGGTGCCGCAGGTGTGCCTGCTGTTCGGCCCCTCGGCCGCGGGCGGCGCCTACATCCCGGCGTTCTGCGACATCGTGATCATGCGTGACGGCAACGCCTCGATGTATCTCGGCTCGCCGCGCATGGCGGAGATGGTGATCGGCGAGAAGGTAACGCTCGAGGAGATGGGCGGGGCGAGGATGCACACCTCGGTTTCGGGTTGCGGCCACTTCCTGGTCGAGAGCGACGAGGAGGCGATCGACCTCGCCAAGCGCTACCTCTCGTTCATGCCCCAGAGCTTCCGTGATGCCCCGCCGGCGTCGCCGCCTGCGGACCCTTCATCCGCTCGGCGGGTCTCGGAGATCGTGCCCGTCGACGAGAACGCGCCGTTCGACGTCCAGGATCTGATCGCAGCAATCGTGGACGCCGGCTCCTTCCTCGAGGTCCACGAGCGGTGGGCGAAGGAGGTGGTCGTCGGATTCGCGCGCCTCGACGGGCGCGTCATCGGGGTCGTGGCCAACCAGCCGAAGGTCAAGGGCGGGGTGCTGTTCGTCGACTCCGCGGACAAAGCGGCGCGGTTCATCTGGACCTGCAACGCGTTCAACGTCCCGCTGCTTTTCCTCGCCGACGTCCCAGGCTTCATGATCGGCACCCAGGTCGAGCGCCAGGGCATCATCCGGCACGGCGCGAAGATGATCGCGGCCGTCTCCGAGGCGACGGTGCCCAAGCTTTCGGTGATCGTGCGCAAGGCGTACGGCGCGGGGCTCTACGCGATGGCCGGGCCGGCCTTCGAGCCCGACTGCTGCCTCGCGCTCCCGACCGCCTCGATCGCGGTGATGGGCCCCCAGGCGGCGATCAACGCCGTGTTCTACAACCAGATCCAGGCGATCGACGATCCAGCCGAACGGGAGGAGTTCGTGCGCGCAAAGCGCGAGGAGTATGGGGCTGACATCGACATCCTCCACCTCGCCTCGGAGCTCGTGGTGGATGCGGTGATCGAGCCCGACGAGCTCCGCGGCGAGCTGATTCGCCGCTTCGCGCTGGCCGAGACCAAGGACCGCACATTCAGCGACCGCCATAACCCCATTACGCCGGCATGAGGGCGGAATCGGGTTATTGCGATCACGCCGGCATGAGGGCGGACCGCCGGCTGATCGCCTCCGCCTAGCGGCGATGGGCCGGTTGGGCATTGCCGGCGGCGACTACGTCAGCGGGCTGGACGTCGGCGCCGCGGTGCTGATCCCGCGCCACGGGGATCCCTACGTGCAGCCGCACCGCATCGATCACGAGGCAAACCTCCGGCGGCTCCTCGGCGAAGGCTGCGACAGGGTGCTCGGGCTCGGCTCGGTCGGTGGCCTGCGGCGCGAGCTCGGCGTCGGCACCTTCGTGTGCCCGGACGACTTCATCGCCCTTCACTTCGGAGCGTCGGTGTTCGACGATCGCCGCGGCCATCGCGTGCCCGGGTTCGATTCCGCCTGGCGCCAGCGGGTGGTCGAGGCTTGGTCGAAGCACGCGGAGGTGCCGCTTCGCGACGGCGGCACGTACTGGCAGGCGATCGGGCCGCGATTCGAGACCCCGGCGGAGATCCGCCTGATCTCGCGCCACGCCGACGTCGTCGGGATGACGATCGCCTCCGAGTGCGTGATCGCCGCCGAGCTCGGGCTCGCCTACGCGGCGATCTGCGTAGTCGACAACCTCGCCAACGGGGTGGGGGAGAGGGAGCTGACCGTCGAGGAGTTCGAAGCGGGGCGGGCCGAGAACCGCGGACGGCTCGCCTCGGTCCTGGGAGCGATCGTTCCCGCGCTCGAGGAGGATGCGTGAGCCTCGCGATCGTCAACGCCCGCCTGGACGGACGGCGGGTCACCTTGCGGGCGGAGGGCGGAGTCATAGCGCGGGTGGGACCGAGGGTGAAGCCACGCGAGAGCGACGAGGTGATCGACGCAGGCGGGAAGGCGCTCGTTCCGGGGCTCGTCAACGGGCACACCCACGCGGCGATGACGCTGTTTCGCGGGCACGGCGCCGACCTGCCGCTGATGGACTGGCTTCAGAAGGTGATCTGGCCCGTGGAGGCTCGCCTCGAAGCCGAGGACGTCTACTGGGGTACGCGCCTCGCCTGCGTGGAGATGATCCGCACCGGCACCGTGCGGTTCTGGGACATGTACTGGCATCCCGGCGCCACTGCACGAGCGGTCGAGGACGCCGGCCTCCGGGCGACGATCTCCGCGCCGCTCGTCGACCTCGGCGACGCCGCGAGCGACACGAAGATCCACGAGCAGGCCGAGCAGGGGCTGGAGGAGGTCGGCGAGGCGCGCGAGCTGGTCCAGCCGGCGCTCGGGCCCCACTCGATCTACACGGTGAGCGAGCCCGCCCTGCGCTGGATCGCGGAGGCGGCCGCGGAGCGCGAGCTGCCGGTCCAGATCCATATCTCCGAGACCGAGGAGGAGGTGGTCCGCTGTGTCGCAGACCACGGCGTCCGCCCGGCCGAGTACCTGCACCGAACCGGCATTCTCGGCCCGCGCACCCTGCTCGCGCACGGAGTCTGGCTCGACGAGGACGAGCTGGCGCTGATCGCGGCGCAAGGCGCCACCGTGGTCACGAACCCCGCGGCGAACCTGAAGCTCGCCGTGGGCCGCGTGTTTCCCTACCGGTCCGCGCGCCGTCACGGGGTTCACGTGGGGCTGGGAACCGACGGCGCCGGCTCCAACAACTCGCTCGACCTGTTCCAGGACCTGAAGATCCTGGCTCTGCTTCAGAAGCACGAGGCGCGTGACGCCGCGGTGCTCCCGGCGCCCGAGGCATGGGCGGTGGCCACCGGAGCCCTCTCGCCCCTGCTCGGGGGTACCACCGAGCTCGAGCGCGGCGCGCCGGCGGACTTCCTGCTGCTCCAGGCCGACGGGCCCGAGCTCGCCGTCGGCGATTTCGCAGCCGGCCTCGTCTATGCGGCCTCGGGGGCGGTCGTGGACACCACGGTCGTCAACGGGAAGGTGCTGATGCGCGAGGGCATCGTTCCGGCGGCGGCGGAGGTGGTCGCCAAGGTGCGCGCCCGCTGCCGCAGGCTTGGGCTGGCTTAAATGGCCAGCGCCACGGGGCTAGTCGGCGCGCGCGCCGGTCTGCGCCCAGTGGGTGGGTGCGGGCCGCTGGCCCTTGGAGCCCGCCAGCGCGGCGACCTGGTCGGTGCCTGCCCAACCCGGGCGCGCCGCGGCGCGGGCGAGCGCGGCGTCGAGGTAGTCCTCGAGCAGGGTCAGGCCCTCGAGGCCGGGGACGTCCGCGATCGTTCGGTCGATGTCGCGAATCTGCTCACGGCCCTCCGGCCCGTCGCCGAACAGGTAGATCCCCAGCGCGTCCACCTCCTCCTCGCTCTTCACCCCGGCACCGACGGGCGTCCAGAGGTTGTGGAGCGTCCAGCGGACCATGCGTCGCGCGGCCCGCGACCGCTCCATTCGAGCCTTCGCCTGAGCCCGGTAGAAGGCAAAGTGGCGGCGCTCGTCCTGGATCACCTTGCGCAGCAGCTTGTGCAGCTCGGGATGGTCGGAGCGGCGGATCAGCGCGTGGTACGCCGTGAGCGTCGTGAGCTCGTTCACGGCTCCCCACATCATGTGAATGGCGGCGAAGTCGCGGGCCGCCATCGAGCCCAGCATCGTGGGCAGGATGCTCAGCCCATTGCCGACTCCGGCCCTGACCCGCAGTTGCCGCCAGCGGCTGGGCCGGGTGGGCATCGGCGTGGAGCCATCGGGCAGCTTCGGCTCGGAGGGGACCTCGACCCCGTAGGAGCGCAGGAAGTCCGAGAATGCCTCGCCGTGCCACAGCTCCTCATAGACCCAGCACGAGAGGAACGCCGTGATCTGGGGGTCGGCCGCGACGCGGGTGGCGAGCAGGTCTCGCAGGTAGATGACGGTGTGCGTCTCGATGTCCATCATGTAGTGAAGGCACATCGCGTCACCGTGGCTAAGCGCGTGGTTCGCGATCTCGTTCCACTCGATGCCGCTCAGGTCGACCTTCCTGGAGTTGCGGAGGTAGCGGTCGAGATCGAAGTCGACGCGCGTCGGCTGCCTCATAAGATCTCCGTTCGACGATGTCCTGTTGGGCGCGCCGGCACGGCTCATGCCGGGGTTTGCCCGCGCCGATAAAACCACGATGGGTACCCGTTGGTCAAGCAACCGATGAAGCGAGCCTCCTTTGCGGAGCGCGTCGCTGGGGCTCGCCAGGTGGTCGTGGACCGCCTTGCGTGGCGGCGACGCGGCACCGCCGCCGGCGCCTTCGAGGATCCGGCGACGATGGCTCGGACGTTCACGTACCTGTTCGCGGTCGGCGGGTCGCTGCTTCTGATCAGCCTGGCGCTCCCGCACGCGCCCGATCGCGATGCGACGGGTCTGGTGGCAGTCGCGATCGGCGCCTATCTCTCGGCGCTTGGCTTCCTGGTCTTCTACGACCGACTGCCGTTGTGGCTCTTCCGGGCATCGCCGCTCGTGGGGACGATCCTCGTCAGCCTCTCCGTTTACTTCGGCGGCTCCAACGGGGTGGCGGCATACGCGATGTACTACTTCTGGATCGCGCTCGCCGCGTGCTACTTCCTGCGCCCGGCGCTCGCAGCGGTCCATCTGGCACTCGCCTCGGCTGCGTATGGGCTGGTGCTGCTCATCGGTCCCGACGGGATCGCGGTTCCGGCGCTCAAGTGGACGATGGCGACCGGAACCCTTCTCGTCGTCGGGATCTTGACGACCGCCCTGCGCGCGCAGGTGGGGAGGCTCGTGAGTGAGCTTGCGGCGGCGGCCCGAACGGACTCCCTGACCGGGCTCGCGAACCGGCGGGAGCTGGAGGAGCGGTTCGCCGCCGAGGTCGAGCGCGCGACGCGCGGCGGCAGGCCGTTGTCGATCCTCGTGATCGACCTGGACTGGTTTAAGGAGTTCAACGACCGGTTCGGCCACCGTGCAGGTGACCGCGCCCTGATCCTCTTGGGCGAGGCGCTCGAGCGGGCGACGCGGACGAGCGATCTGGTCGCGCGACTGGGAGGCGAGGAGTTCGCCGTCCTCGCGCCCGAGACGGACGAGCCGGAGGCCTTCCTCCTCGGCGAGCGGCTCCGTGCCGAGGTCCGGACGGCCTTCGCTCGCCAGCCCGAGAAGCTCACCGTGAGCTGCGGAGTCGCAAGCTTTCCCGTGCACGGCATCGCCACCGGCGAGCTCATGCACGCCGCCGACCGGGCGCTGTACGAGGCGAAGGAAGCCGGGCGCGACCGCTCGATCGTGTTCCAGCAGCCACCCGTGCCAGGGGCGGAGCGGGAGAAGGCGCAGATCGAGCACACCAGCCCGCGGCTGGCCTCCCTGGTCTCGCTGGCCGAGGCCGTCGATCGCCGCAAGGGTTCGCCTGCGAACTCGCGGCGGGTTGCCCGACTTGCCGAGCAGCTCGCCCGCTCCCTGAGCCTTCCGGAGGAGGAGGCCGAACGGGTCAGGGTCGCCGCGCTTCTGCGCGACGTGGGGGAGGTCGGCGTCGCGGAGTCCATCCTGAGCAAGCCCGGGCCCCTGAGCGACGAGGAACGTCGGGAGTTGGAGCGCCATCCGGAGATCGGAGCGCGGATCGTGGGCGCCGCCCAGCTCGGCCGCGTGGGCGAATGGATCCTGACCCACCACGAGCGCCCCGACGGCGCCGGCTATCCGCGAGGGCTGCACGGCCACCAGATCCCCCTGGAGGGAAAGATTCTCGCGGTGGCCGACGCGTACGGGGCGATGACCGCGGCTCGGCCGCACCGTGAGCCGTTCTCGCCGAAGCGGGCGAAGGCGGAGCTCCAGGCCCGCGCCGGCAGTCAGTTCGACCACGACGTGGTTGCCGTGTTCCTCTCGCTGGACGCCGAGATCGATGCCGACGAAGATCGCGAGACGTCGGCGTCGAGCGCCTAGACCGACCCGGGCTCAGCCGCGAGCTCTCCGGCGAGCTCCACGAAGTAATCGAGCGCCTCCGGGTTCGCAAGCGAGTCCCGGCTCGCCGCCTGCTCCGGGGGCGTCCCGGTGAGGATTCGCTTCACCGGGACCTCGAGGACCTTTCCGCTCAGGGTGCGGGGCACCTCGCGGATCTGGAAGATGGCGTTCGGGACGTGGCGGGGTGAGCACTGGTCGCGGATCCGCCGCCGGATCTCCTCCTCGAGCGAGGCGTCCAGCGTCAAGCCGTCGCCCAGGACGACGAACAGCGGCATCCAGCCCTCGGTTCCCGGCCGCGGGACGTCGACGACGAGCGCGTCGATCACCTCGGGCACCGACTGCACCGCGCGGTAGATCTCGCTCGTGCCCATGCGCACGCCCTGGCGGTTGATCGTCGAGTCCGAGCGCCCGTAGATCACCGCGGTGCCGCGCGAGGTGATCTCGATCCAGTCGCCGTGCCGCCAGATGCCCGGGTAGTGCTCGAAATAGCTGGCGCGGTAGCGGGAGCCGTCCTCGTCGTCCCATAGGAACAGGGGCATCGAGGGCATGGGCTCGGTTATCACGAGCTCGCCGACCTGGTCGACGACGGAGTTGCCGCTCTCGTCGAAGGCCTCAACCTTGGCGCCGAGCGAGCGCGCCTGGAGCTCCCCGCGATAGACGGGCAGCAGGGGGACCCCGCCGACGAACGCGGTGCACACGTCCGTGCCGCCGCTGGTTGAGAACAGCCACGTGTCGCGCCCGACGTGCTCGTAGATCCACTCGAAGCCCTCCGGGGACAGCGGGGAGCCGGTGGAGCCCACCGATCGCAGGCGGCTGAGGTCGCGGCCCGCCCCGGGCTCGACGCCGGCCTTCATGCACGCGGCCACGTAGCTGGCGCTGGTCCCGAAGCAGGTCATGCCGGAACGCTCCGCCAGGTCCCAAAGCACGCCCATGTCGGGATGGCCGGGGCTGCCGTCGTAGAGCACGATCGTGGCAGGGGTCAGCAGGCAGCCGACGACGAAGTTCCACATCATCCAGCCGGTGGTCGTGAACCAGAAGATGCGATCCCCCTCCTGGGCGTCGACGTGGAGGTGGAGCTTCTTCAGATGCTCGAGGAGGATCCCGCCGTGGCCCTGGACGATCGCCTTCGGCAGCCCGGTCGTGCCTGAGGAGTAGAGCACCCAGAGCGGGTGGTCGAACGCCACCTGCTCGAACTCGAGCTCGGCCCTCGCGCCGCTCTCCCGGAGGCCATCCCAGGTGATGGCGCCGTCAAGCGGCGAGAGATCGGGCTCGGCGCGGAGATAGGGAACGACGACCGTGTGCACGAGGGTGGGCATCTCAGCTTGGAGGCCCGCGACGGTCTCGATGCGATCAAAGTCCTTGCCGCCGTAGCGGTAGCCGTCCGCACAGAGGAGCACCTTGGGCTCGATCTGCGCGAAGCGGTCCACGACGCTGCCCGGACCGAAATCCGGCGAGCAGCTCGACCAGACCGCGCCGATGCTCGCGGTCGCGAGCAATGCGACGACGGTCTCAGGGATGTTCGGCAGATAGGCGACCACGCGATCGCCGCGCCCGACCCCCAGCTGTCGCAGGCCTCCGGCGACCTGGGCGACCTGCTCGCGAAGCTCGCCCCATGAGATCTCGCCGAGCTCGCGGAGCTCCGAGGCGTGGACGATCGCGACGTCCTCGTCCCGCTTGCCGCGGAAGACGTGCTGGGCGAAGTTGAGCTCGGCTCCGGGAAACCACCTGGCGCCGGGCATCGCTCGCTCGGGAAGCACCTCGGCGTAGGGCGTGGACGCCTGAACCTCGAAGAAGTCCCAGATCGACGCCCAGAACTCCTCCAGCTCGGTCACGGACCACTCCCACAGCGAGCGGTAGTCGTCGAACGAGCGCCCGCGCTCAGCGGCGAGCCAGCGCATGTAGCGGGTCATCGTGGCCCGCTCTATGCGCTCGGGCGAAGGCTCCCACAGGAGCACGCCGCGCCCGGGGCTGGCGGTTGTGCTCTCCATCGAGGCGCTTATATCAGGCACATTGTCGGGCGCCGAGCGCATACGCGGGTCGCCGCTCAGCCAAGCCTGCGGCCCACGTCGCGGTCGAGGGCACGAACCAGCTCGAGCGTGAAGCCGTGGGCGCGATCCAGCGCCGCGGCGTCGAGGCGCTCGGGGACGTCCTCGGGCCGGTGGTAGTTGGCAGCGAAGAGCGCGCCCGGCTGGAGCGTGGTGATGGTCGTGACCGGGAACTTTGCGAGGCGAATCGGCAGACCGTCGCCCGCGAATCCCCACGCAAGCGGCTCCGCGGCGAAGCGGCCATCGTGCTCGTGGTCGGCGGTGGCGATCGCCCTGCACAGCTCGACCAGGCGCCTGTCCATCGCAAAGCTGACCGCGAGGCCCTCACTGGTCACGTAGCGGATGTCGCCGCGGCCGACGGAGTCGAGGTTCAGAAAATAGGTCGCCGCGCGCTCGAGCTCCTTACCGCACGTCCGCACAAATGCGCGCATCCCTTCCATCAGGCACTCCTCGGCGCCGGGGAGCACGATCCAGACGTCCAGGTTTTCGGGTGGGTCGGCGTCGAGCTCCTCGGCCAGCGACAGCGCCGTCGCGACGCCCGAGGCGTTGTCGTTGGCGCCGGGTACCACGTCGGAGAGCTCGACGTCTGTGAGCGCGAAGGCGCCCACCAACAAAATCAGCGTGGGGGGGAGCTGGAGCAGCGAGATGGCGCCCGAGTCGATCCCCGCCATGCGGGCGCCGAGGATGGGGAGGAGGACCGCGAGCGACCAGAACAGCGGTCGAAAGGGACCAAAGGGGACCGGCGAAATGCGGGCGAGGCGCGTGAACCGGGCGATCGTCCTCGGCCGGAAGAATGCCCCTGTGCGAGCGGCGTCGTAGTGGGCGCACAGCAGGAGGCGCGCCGGAGCCTCGGGACGGCTCCCGCGGGAGACGACGTTCTGGGAGGCGCGGCGGAAGAAGAGCCGCCGTAGAAGGTAGAAGCGCGCGTTGAGGTCGAGATACATCGAGAGCGCCGCGGCGAGGCAGATCGCGAAGCCGACGGCGGGCTGGGCGATCGCGGCAAGGCTCCCGGCGAACCCGAGCGCGCAGTGCCCGGCGTGCACGAGCCCGAACTTGGGGTGCACGTAGGTGGGCTCCACCTCGACGCGGCGGCCGCCGTCGCGAAGTCGCTTTGCGAGCCAGTTCGCCGCCCGCCGCTCCGCGTCGGTGCCGGCCAGCCGACCCTCGAACGAGCACAGCTCGCGGATCACTTCCATGCGGGCGGCGGCGTCCACGGGCGGTGGATTATCGCGGCAGGCTCAGCGGCGCCTTGGCCGATGGCATGCGGCGGGTGGGACTCGAACCCACAAGCCCTTTCGGGCACGGCCTTTTGAGAGCCGCGTGTCAGCCAGTTGCACCACCGCCGCTGGTCCCTTCATTTTGACGATTCCAAGGCGAGAAACAAACGGCCTGCCGCGACTGCCGCCCGCTAGCCTCGAAGGACGATGTGCGGGCGCTACACGCTCACCGACCCCGACCCGCGGCGGATTCGCGCGCGGTTCCATCTCGACGAGTCGGCGAAGGTCGAGGAGGAGGCGCGCTACAACATCGCCCCAACGGATCCGGTGCTTGCGGTTCGCCGCCGCGACGACGGACGGCGGGACCTCGGCCGCCTGAGGTGGGGACTGGTTCCCGGCCGCTGGGCGGAGCGGCGCTCGGGTCCTCCGCTGATCAATGCCCGTGCGGAGACGCTCGAGAGCCAGCCGGCGTTCACCGAGGCGTTCCGCGAGCGGCGCTGCCTGATCCCGGCCGACGGGTTCTACGAGTGGCGCGACGACGAGCGCGGCAAGACGCCGATCTGGATCAGCCTCCCGGACGGCGAGCTGTTCGCGTTCGCGGGGATCTGGGCGGCGCTGCCCGCGCGCGACGGCCCCGGCGAGCTGCACAGCTGCGCCATCGTCACCTGCGACCCGAACGGGTTGATCCGGCCAATCCACGACCGGATGCCGGTCGTCTTGGAGCCCGACACGGAAGCGCCCTGGCTGGACCCCGATGCCTCAGAGGACGATCTTCGGAAGCTTCTTGCGCCGGCACCCGAGGACCTGCTCGTGGCGCGCGAGGTGGGGGATTGGGTGAACGACGTTCGCGAGGACGGCCCGCACCTGATCGAGCCGCGCGAGCCTCAGCCGCAACTCTTCTAGCGGTCTTCGTCCTCGCCCGGCAGAGGGGTGCCGCCGACCGGCCGCTCCTCCTCGACGTGCCAGTTCTGGTTGAACCCGACCATCGCGACGGCGATGAGGAGAAGCTGCACCGGGATGACCAGGATGGTCAGCAGCCCGAGGAGGTCATCCGGCAGCGGGGGAGGGCTGAGCCCGTCCTTGGAGCGGGCAAACCAGGCGGGCGCGGCGATTGCGGCGAAGATCGCGAGGATGACTGCCAGCGCCGATGCCACCGGGAGGATGCCGCGGTTCCAGCGCACGACCAGGAGCGCGAACAGCACGTAGAGAGCGGCCCAGAGCAGCGTCGCGACCCCGACGCTTGCGCCCTCGAGCCGCGGCCAGCCGCCGATCGTGATCACGACGAGCAGCCCGGCGGAGACGAGCAGCACGAACGCGACGATCGCCTTCGTCGTCTTGGTCTCGGCTTTCTCCCTGTTGGGCCGCCAGAGCTCGTACCCGGGCCTGACGCTCGTGACCTCCATCGACGGCAAGTCTAGAATCTTCTGCGACCGCGCGCGACAGTTCTTTTCGCCGCAACCACGCGGTCTTTTCACGGCCAGCGGGCGTGCTGGAACTGGTAGACAGGCCAGGCTTAGGACCTGGTGCTCGAAAGAGCGTGGGGGTTCGAGTCCCTTCGCCCGCATCTAGACTCCGACTCCCCTCGGGGGACTGGTGTAACGGAAACATGGCGGTCTCCAAAACCGTCGCTCGAGGTTCGATTCCTCGGTCCCCCGCTGTCGTCGTGTCGCCGCTAGTCTCCCGGTCGATGGCCAGGGACCGGCTGACGCAGGGAGGCCAAAGAGCCGCGGGGCTGCTTTGGCTCGGCGGTCTAACGCTCGTGCTCAGCCTCGTGCTGGCCGCGGGCGCGGGGTTGACAACCGCCAGCGCTTCGTGTCCTCACGCCGGGGCGCATACGCACCAGGTCTCGCTGGGCAAGCTCCGCAAGGCGATGGCCTGCCTCGTGAACCACGAGCGGGGGAGCCGCGGCCTCCACGAGCTCGACTCGAATGGGCGCCTCGAGCGCGCCGCCCAGCACCACACCGACGCGATGCTGGCGAAGGACTGCTTCCGCCACCGATGCCCCGGTGAGCCGGGCCTGGGCCGCCGCGTGAAGCGGACCGGCTATACGCATGGCTACAGGAGATTTCGTTTCGCCGAGAACCTCGGCTACGACAACACTCCGCGCGAGATGATCAGGCGCTGGCTGCGCTCGGGCTTCAACCGCCGCAACCTCCTCAAGCGCCGCTTCCGCGATGTCGGAGTCGGAGTGGGGTGGGGCACCCCGAAGGCGAGCCTCCCCGACCGCAAGTTCGAGACCTACACGGTCGTCTTCGCCTGGCGCACGCGCTGATCCCGTCGTGGGTTGGGCCGCAAGGCCGAACCTATAATCGACGGCAACTGCGCGGGCGAGGTGTAACTGGTTGCACATCAGCCTTCCAAGCTGAAGGAAGCCGGTTCGAGTCCGGTCGCCCGCTTCGGCCGGCTGAGCCCAATTCGGGCATCATCTGACCGGAGGACGGCCCACATAGCCGTCTGTTCACGGGGCGTGGCGCAGCTTGGTAGCGCGTTCGGCTGGGGGCCGAAAGGTCGCCGGTTCAAATCCGGCCGCCCCGACTAGTTGGTCGTCGGCGAGCATCGTTCACGCCCGCTCAGCGCGCCCGCCTGCGGTTTCCTTCGCCCAGCTCCAGATTGCCTCCGCATCGGGGCTCTCGAACGTTGTGCTCATTTCAGGCTTTCTGGGAGGGCGCTCCGGGTCTTGCTGAAGCCGCAGAGGGATCGCGACCGCGGGTCGGGATCGAGCGGCTCGTCAGCTCCACGACACCGGGAGCCGATGTCCGTCGACCCCTACGGGCCGGTCGGGGTCGACTGAGCTCGCCTTCGCGCCTCCGGCTCGGCAAGCAAGCGCTCCAGGAAGCCGAGGTAGCGGATCAGTTGGCGCGTGCCCAGGAACTCGCGCCTGATCCGCTCCCGGGCGGCCTCGCCGATCCGCCTGCGCTGCGGCGGGTCGTCGAGCAACGCTCGCAGCGCAGACCCGAAGGCGGCGAGGTTCGAGGGGTCGTCGATCAGGATGCCGCTCTCGCCGTCGACGATCTGATCCTGGATGCCGCCGACCGCGGTGGCGACCACCGGGCGCTTCTTCCACATCGCCTCGGCTACGGTGAGTCCGAAGCCTTCGGCGAGGCTCTTCTGGACGACGATGTCGGCGCGGCGCTGGATCGCGTTGACGATCGCGGCGTTCTCCTCCACGTCGGCCATCGGGAGGCAGGCCAGATGGATCCTGCCTCGTAGCGGGACCGGGAGCGCCGCCCGTCGCGAACGCATCTCCTCCAGGACCTGCGCCCCCTCTGGGTCGTCGGCCACGGCGGCCACCTCCGGTCCGGCGAGAAGAAGATGTGAGCCCCCGCGGTCGAGATGCTCGGCGAATCCCTCCAGCACCCCGGCCGGGTCCTTGAGGCGATCCCAGCGTGAGACCTGGCAGATCAGGTGCTGGTCGTCCGGTGGGGGTGCGTCCTGGTCGACCTCGGCGGCTCGATCGACCCTCCCGGGCGTCCCATCCTCGCGCGCGAAGGTCGGTGCCGGCTTCGGGCCGTCGGCCGCGAGCCCTGCGACCTGAAGGATGGCCCTCACGGTTGGCGCGTCGAGCTCTTGGTTCTTGGCCGAGAAGGCGTCAATCGAGGGCGGCACGACCCAGATCCGGTCGGCATCGAGGCCGTCCCAGGCGAACTGGGGCCGCGAGAAGACGTAGGCCTCAGCCGGCTCGACGTACGGTCGCAGGAAGTCCCACGCTCTGCGCACGAGCTCGTTCGGCCGATCCACGCCCACGTGGCACCGCCACACCACCCGGGCGCCGGCGGCCTTCAGCGGCGCGACCAGCCCCGCGGTCTGCGGGTCGTGCAGGAAGACGACGTCGCCGCGGCGCACCGTTGTCTCGAGGGCGGCAGCGTTGGTCCCCAGGGTGCGCTCGTAGCCGGACCGCTCCGATGGCCCCAGCTCGCCTCCGTCCCCCGGCACCCCGTGCAGGTGGTTGTGAATCCGCTTCGTGACCCGGAAGAACTCCTCGTCCCCGGCGATCACGATCCAGCGGGCGTCGACGCCGGCGCCGCGCGCGTATGCGAGGAGGGAGGTGAGGAGCTCGACCACCCCGCCGCCCCTCGCGGTCGAGTTGAGGTGCCAGACGGCACGGCCGGCGAACAGCTTGCCCGCCCGGTCGATCGCGTCCTCGACCTCAGGGTAGGCATCGCCGAGCAGGGCCGCAAAGCGCTGCGGCGGCAGCGGTCTGATCGTCACCGGGTGCGGTCCGGCCATGCTCGCGTTCAGCATCGCAGAGACCGACGTCCCATCAATGCAGGTCGGCAGGGGACTACTCGGCCTAAAGGGCCGACGTTCAGCAGCCGACAACTCTATTGAGGCACAAGTTCACGCCTCGGTGAACGGGTAATTCGTCGTCGCCCGGTTTCACCGACAGGGAGGCCCCCGCACAAATGTTCGCCGCCATCGCCCGCTCCCTCGGGGAGAACCGTCGAGCCCGCTTAGGGCTCGCCGTCGTGATGCTCCTTTTCGCCGGGCTTCTCGCCGCCGTATCCCAGGCGGGAGCATTGAGCCACGACGCGCTCATGGTGAAGGACATCAACCCGGGTTCGGCCAGCAGCTCGCCGGGGGGCGGATTCGCCGACTTCGACGGCGCCCTCTACTTCGCCGCCAACGACGGCACCCACGGCGCCGAGCTCTGGAGTTCGGACGGCAGCGCGGCGGGCACCGCGTTGGTCAAGGACATCAACCCCGGCTCGGCCAGCAGCTCCCCGGGCGGCCCGTTCACCGACGTCAACGGGGCCCTCTACTTCGCGGCCAACGACGGCAGCCATGGCACCGAGCTCTGGCGCTCGGACGGTACCGCGGGCGGCACGATCCTCGTGAAGGACATCTATCCCGGCTCGCGCAGCAGCTCACCCAGTGGGCTCGCGAACGTGAACGGAATCATTTACTTCCGCGCCAGCGACGGCACGAGCGGCGCCGAGCTCTGGAGTTCGGACGGCACGGCGGCGGGCACGACCCTCGTCAAGGACATCTATCCGGGCTCGTCCAGCAGCTCGCCCAGCTCGTTGATGGGCCTCAACGGGACGCTGTTCTTCGCGGCCAACAACGGCACGAACGGCGCCGAGCTCTGGCGGTCCGACGGCGCTGCGGGCGGCACGACCCTCGTCAAGGACATCTATGCCGGCTCGCGCAGCAGCACCCCCAGTGGGCTCGCGAACGTGAACGGAACCCTCTTCTTCCGCGCCAGCGACGCCACGAGCGGCGCCGAGCTCTGGAGGTCGGACGGCACCGCGGGCGGCACTACCCTCGTCAAGGATGTCTATCCCGGCTCGTCCAGCAGCTCGCCCAGCTCGTTGATGGGCCTCAACGGGACGCTGTTCTTCGCGGCCAACAACGGCACTAACGGCGCCGAACTCTGGAGATCGGATGGGACCGCGGGCGGCACCGTCCTCTTCAAGGACATCAACCCCGGCTCGGCCAGCAGCTCGCCCGCTGGGCTCGCAAGCGTCGGCGACATCCTCTTCCTCCGCGCCAGCGGCAGCACTAGCGGCGCCGAGCTCTGGAGTTCGGACGGCAGCGCGGCGGGCACCGCGTTGGTCAAGGACATCAATCCCGGCTCGGCCAGCAGCTCGCCCGACGGGTTCACGGACCTGGACGGCAACCTCTTCTTCACAGCCAATGACGGCACGAACGGCACCGAGCTCTGGAAGGCGTTCAGGGTGCCCGATACCCCGACCCTCATCAGCACCGATCCGGCCTCCCCGGCGAACGACAACTACCCGAAGGCAAAAGGCACGGTGGGTGGCGGCGACCCAACGGGGGTCAAGCTCTACACGAACAGGACTTGCTCCGGTGCGCCCGCCGCCACGGGCACCGTCGCCGCGTTTACCGGTACGGGGATCGGCGTCAACGTCCCCGACGACGCCACCACCGCGCTGAGCGCGAAGGCGAGCAGTACAACCGGGGAGTCCCGCTGCTCCAACTCGATCACGTACACAGAGGACTCAACGCCGCCCGGCGCACCGACGATCGGCGGCTCCTCGCCGGCCTCGCCCGCGAACGTCGCCAATCCGACGATCTTCGGCTCCGCCGAGCCGGGCTCGACCGTACATCTCTACACCGCGTCCGACTGCGCTGCCTCGCCGGCCGCCACCGGGAGCGCCTCTTCCTTCTCATCGGCCGGGCTCGCGGTGGCGGTCGCAGACGACGGCTCCACTTCCGTCAGCGCGGCGGCCACGGATGCTGCCGGCAACACCTCCCCATGCTCCGCTCGCGTCACCTACACCGAGGACTCCACGGCGCCTCAGACGATGATCGAGTCCGGCCCGAGCGGCCCAACGAACGACAAGAAGGCGGCCTTCACCTTCGAATCCAGCGAGTCCAACTCGACCTTCGACTGCAGGCTCGACGACGGCGACTACTTTCCCTGCTCCCCGGGGAACGAGATGCCCGCGCTCTCCGACGGTCCCCACACCTTCGCCGTTCGGGCCACCGACGAGGCGGGCAATATCGACTCGACCCCCGATACTCGGAAGTTCACCCGTGACACGAGGGCGCCCGACACCAGGATCACCAAAGGTCCCTCGGGGACGATTCACGATCTCGTCGCCACCTTCGAGTTCGCGTCCTCCGAGGGTGGCTCGACCTTCGACTGCAAGCTCGGCGATAGGGCGTTCAAACCTTGCGAATCCCCCAAGACCTACAGGTTCCGGAAGCGCGGAAGGCACATCGTCGAGATCCGGGCCACCGACGCGGCGGGCAACGCCGACCGGGTTCCCGCCCACAGGGCGTTCAGGGTCAGGCCCTGAACCATCACCGGCTGATTCAAGCGATTAGAGGCTGCCGCGGCCGGCGTTAGGACTGGAGCTGCTCGCGCAGCCAGCTCGTGCGGACGTTGCCGGACCGGATGCGCTGGGGATGGTCGCCCACCGGGATCCGGGCGATCTCCTTGCGCTTCCTGTAGGAGATGACCGAGATCCGGTCGGACCCGCTCCACGAGACGTAGCAGTTGCGGCCGTTCCGGCTGGTCGTAGACCAGTACGGCTTCTTGCCGCCGTGGATGAGCTTGTAGTGGAACGACTTGCGCGAGACGATGGCCGCGTAGTCCGACATCGTGCCGGCGACGCACAGCCGGGTTCCCCTGCCGTTCATAGCCAGGCCGTGGTGCGCGGAGTCGAGCAGGTACTCCTCGCGAGGCATGTCCTGCACGTCCTGGGCGATCGGCATGTTGGCGACGCGGGTGACCTTGTCCCGCTTCAGGTCGTACTCCACGAAGCCGTGGAAGAACGACACCTGGAAGTAGATGAACCTCTCGCCCGGCGCGAGCGCCATGGGTCTGACGGCGGAGCTCATGTTCGGGTAGCCGGCCTCATCGAGCTTCTCGCCCATGTCGATCTTTCTCTGCACCTTGTAGGTCTTGGCGTTGACGATCTCGAACCACCGCTCGCCCTTGGACGTGTCCGCCTCGGGCTGGTCCGTGGGCGTGTAGACACGGCCGATGCTGGCGTGGTAGATCAGCTTGCCGTCGGCCGAGTAGTTGTTCTCGTGGGGAGAGTCGCCGGACGGGAACCTGCCCACCTCCTTCCCCGTGCGGGTATCCAGGATCTGGACCACGTTCCCCGTCGACGCGGACACGGCGACGCGCGTGCCGTTGGGCGAGATCGCCATGTGGTCGGAGCGCTGGCCCTCGACGGGAGTGCGCCAGACGATCTTGCCGGTGTTGAGCCGGATCCCGACGACGTCCGCGAGGCTCGGCCTGGAGACGATCAGGAGCCGGCCATCCTTCGTGGTGAACATGTCGTCCACGAACTGGTCATGCCCCTCGCCGACCGCCTCCCGGATGGCGAGGAAGTACGCCAGCCGCTCCGGGTTCGAGGCGATCTCCAGCATCCGCTCGTCGATGTCCGGGATGATGTTGATCCGCGCCACCCGCTTGTAGTTCCTCCGCGGGTAGATCACATCGGCGGTCCCGTCCCAGTTGTTGCCGACGAAGACCGCGTTTCGCACGGCGCGGTGCTTGACAGGGGCGGTCGCCGGGGCCGGAAACGCGGAGGTCGCGGCCAGAGCGAGGACTACAACAGCGATTGCGCTCGGCTTTCTCACCGTCGCTCGACTCCGATTCCGGTGTTGTGCACCGCGCCTCCCCATAGTGCCCGAACGGCTTCAGACCATAGCCAGGTCCGCCTCGATCGGCGCCGGTACGCGGCTCCGCTAACGGCCGCCGGCCACCAGCGATCACGCTCGCCCGAGTTCCGCGTATGCTCATGGGCAGCGAGCGATCGGGTAGCAAGCGATCGAGCAAGTCGGCAACCGTAAGTGGGGCGATCGTGAGTAACCAAACCGCGGCCAGCCAGCCGCACGAGCAGATGTCGGATCTCGTCCAGCCGGTCGCGCATGAGACGCGCGACCGCATCATCACCGGCCTCGTGACCGGCGTTCCCTTCCTGCTCCTCGGGCTCGCCGCCTGGCAACTTTGGAACCAGGCGTTCCGGTGGAGCGACGCGGTCGTTCTCGCCGTCCTGTACGTCGCAACGGGGCTTGGCATTACCGTCGGCTTCCATCGTCTGTTGACCCACCGCAGCTTCAAGACGACGAGCCTGATCCGCGGCGTCCTGGCGGCGCTGGGCTCCGCCGCCATCGAGGGCCCCGTCATCTCCTGGGTAGCCGACCATCGCAAGCACCACACCTTCTCCGACGAGGAGGGCGATCCCCACAGCCCCCATGTGGATCACGGCTCCGGCTGGCGGGGCACGCTCCGCGGGCTGTTCCACGCCCACCTGGGGTGGCTCTTCATTCACACCGAGCGGGGCTCCAAGGAGCGCTTCGCACCCGATCTCCTCGACGACCCGGTGATTGGGTTCATCGACCGCACGTTCATCTACTGGGCCGCGCTCGGGCTCGCAGTGCCATTCGGGCTTGGCGTGGTCCTCGGAGACGGCATCGCCGCCGGGCTCACGGCCCTCCTCTGGGGCGGGGCGGTGAGGGTCTTCCTCCTCCACCACGTCACCTACAGCATCAACTCGCTCTGCCACACGTTCGGCCGGCGACGCTTTGTGACGGGCGATGAGTCGCGCAACCTGGCCTGGCTCGCCCCCCTGAGCTTCGGAGAGGCCTGGCACAACAACCATCACGCCTTCCCGACCTCGGCCACCCACGGGCTGGCCCGCTGGGAGCTGGATCCTTCGGCCGTCGTGATCTGGACCCTCGAGAAGCTCGGCCTTGCGTGGGACGTCGTCAGGGTCAGCCCCGAGCGCCGCGCCGCCAAGGCCGCGGCCTAGCCGTTTCCCGGCGCGTCATCTCGCCCGCCGACTCATGGCGGACGGCTGGCAATGCAGCACGCGTGTATGTTCTGACCAACCCCTCGCCGTCGACGAAAGCTGGAAGCTTGCAGGGACACGGCTGGATGCCGCGCCTGGCGATCGCATTCGCAGGAGCTCTTAGCGCGATTACCCTGGCCGTCCAGCCCGCGGCGGCCGCAACGCACGACTACGCGCAGACGGCCCTGAACGTCATTCCATCGGGCCAGTACGGCGGCTACCCGCCCCCGCCGGGCGCCGACACGCAGGCGCACATGTACGACGACCTCACCCCGCTCTTCGACCAGGTCACGGACGCAGACCTGACGCAGTACTTCAAGTCCGAGCGCTTCGGCGTCGACACAGCCGGTCCGGGCACGGAGGAGACCGTGCCTCACGCGGGCATCAGCATCGTCCGCGACAGCTTCGACGTTCCTCACGTCACGGCCACCACGCACGACGGCGGAGTGTGGGCGGCCGGCTGGATCGCGGCGGAGGACCGCGGCCTTCTGCTCCAGCAGGCCCGCTACAACGCCCGTGTCGCCGCAATCGACGCGCCCGGGCTGAGCGCGATCAACCTGGTCGCCGGCCTGAAGTCGTTCACGCCGAGCGCGCAGACGGAGGCGGCGGTCGCCAAGCAGACCAACGTCCTGAAGGCGGCGGGTCCGGAGGGCAAGGCCGTCCTGCACGACATCGACGTCTTCATCACGGGGATCAACGACTACCTCGCCATGCACAGTTCCTCGACTGCGCCGTGGACGCGCAACGACGTGTACGCGGTCAACGCGCTAAAGGATCAGTTCCTCGGCGAGGGCGGCGGCGACGAGGCGCGCCGCTCCCAGTTTCTCGGCGGCCTGCGCCAGCGCCTTGGCGCGAAGAAGGGGATGAAGGTCTTCGACGACCTGCGCCAATTCAAGAATCCCGAGAGCCCCACGACCATCGACGGCAACTTCGACTACGGGCACATCCCGAAGCACGTACCCGGCAGCGCGATCCTCGATCCGGGAAGCTTCACGGCCACCCCTGCCGTGTCCAAGAAGGACCTCGGCAAGCCGGCCTTCCCAGCGCGCACGCAGGCCAGCAACACGCTCATGATCGACGCGGATCACTCGGAGACCGGGCATCCGCTGATGGTCGGTGGACCGCAGATCGGTTACTTCTACCCCGGGCTCACGTACGAGATCGACATGCACGCCCCGGGTCTACAGTGGCGCGGCGTCACCTCGGCGCCCTTCCCGGGCTACCTCCTGATCGGTCGGGGGCCGGATTTCGCGAACACCTTGACCTCGGCGAGCGGTGACGTCGTCGACCAGTACGCGGAGCAGCTCTGCGGCGGCAGCGACGAGCGGTACCGCTACCGGGGCAAGTGCCGGAAGATGAAGCACTTCGACGCGGGGACGCTGGACGGCGATCCGGTTTCATTCCTCACGACGGTGCATGGACCCGTGGTCGGCTACGCAACCGTCGACGGCCGGAAGGTGGCGATCTCGTCGAAGCGCTCGAGCTACGGCAAGGACGTCCTGGACCAGCTCTTCTTCCGGCGCTTGTCAGACGGCCAAGTCCACGATCCGCAGTCCTTCTTCAACGCGGCGGCGCTGACCCCGCAGACGTTCAACTCGTTCTACATCGACAGCAAGCACGTCGCGGAGTACACGAGCGGCAGGCTGCCGATCCGCCCGCCAGGCGTCGACCCTGGCCTGCCGACGCTCGGCACCGGTAAGTTCGAGTGGCAGGGGTTCCTGTCCGCCAACGACCATCCGCACGGGGTCGATCCCAAGGGCGGAACCATGGTCAACTGGAACAACAGCGTCGCGCATGGCTTCGGGGCCGCGGACGATCAGTGGGGCCGAAACGGCTCGGCGGCCCGAGTCGATCTCCTGAACTACGACCTCAAGCGGCTGAAGAGCAACGGGAAGTGGACGCTTGCGTCCGTAACGGCGGCGATGAACGCCGCCGCGACCCAGGACGTGCGGGCGATCGACACGGTCCCCCTGCTCAGCAGCCTGCTTCAGGGGTCCAGCCCGCCGACGCCGCAGGCGGAGCAGATGCTCGCGTTACTGGTTGCCTGGCGGCAGCACGGCGGCAGCAGGCTGGACGTCGACCTCGACGGCGAGATCGACGACCCCGGCGCGGCGATCATGGATGCCGCCTGGCCGAGGATCGCCGACGAGCTGCTGAGGCCACGCCTTCAAGGCCAGCTCGAAGAGCTGAACACACTCTTCTCGCGCTTCGATCAGCCCCCCGCTGGCCAGTACAGCGGCTGGTACCAGTACTTCGATCGCGACATCCGCAATCTCCTCGGCATGCCAATCGCGAAACCCTTCAACCTCGCCTACTGCGGCGCCGGCGATCTAGCCACTTGCCGCGACGGCATGTGGCACGCCCTCGATCTCGCCGGCCAGGACCTGACGGCGGCCCAGGGGACCTCGGACCCCTCGGCCTGGCGGGCCGACGCCACTGCCGAGCGCATCTCGTTCGTTCCGGGCCTCTTGCCGACGACCCTGCGATACACGAACCGTCCGAGCGGGATCCAGCAGGTGATCTCCTTCAACGGTCACGGCTGAGGTAACCGGCGCACGCGGGGCCCCGACTGAGTTATAAGGAGGGTGGAGATGCACGTCATAGGTCGTCTGCGTCTTTCGCTTTGGCTCTGTGCGGTGTGGGTGGTCGTCTTGTACGTCTTCTTCGTCACCCTTGCGACGATCTCACCGGCTGAGGTGGCTTGGCTAACCGTGGTGACCGTGATCCTGGCGGCGATGGTCACGCTCCGCAGCATCCGGCTCGCGAGCATGCTCGCCGATCGGGGCGGCGACCCGCGACTGAGAAGGGCGGTCAACCGGCAACGGGAGCGCCGCGGCTTCTAGCGTCATGCGGGCCGCCACGGACATCGCGGTGATGCCGAATGGACGTCGGATCCGCCTTGGCCCGGGGGCTCACGCATCGCCCGGCGAGGGTGTCTGCGTCGTCGAGTTGGCGTCCCTGATCGCGAACGAGGAGTTCAGCGACCGGCCACGCTGCGTCTGCCCTGTCATCGGATCGTTCCTCCGGGGCTTGAACGACCGCGCCGCCCACGCCGAGCGCCAGCGGTTGGTGCCGTACGCGCCACACATCGTGGGCTCGCGTGCCGATCCCCAATTGACGCGGCGGCGACGGGACATTTGTCTGGAGTGGGCTGGCGCCAACCTGCAACACGGCCCGGCTCGCCGTCTGCTGAGCAGAGTGGCTATCCGGATGCGCATGGCTGTGTTCTGCGGTTTGGGGGTTGCTATCCGGCGAAACGAGGGCGCCGGCGACTACGCGGCGCGGGTCGCCCTGGCTCGTGGTGATGCCGCCGGCGCCCTCGAGCTCCTGGAGGCCCTGCTTGCCGTGAGCGCACTGCGAGTGCCCGCTCGCTTTGGCGACGCGGCGACTCGCCCGGCCCAGGCAAGCCGCAACGGCAGTAGCCACGTGGACCCCAGCGAGGGCCCTCCCAACTCGGACGGCAACGGCTCTGCGGCAACGAAGGGCGCGAGCTCGCTGCCGCGGGGATCGGAGGGACTCCCGGCTGTCGGAGGTGCGCAGAGGCTGAATGGCGAGCCGAGCTCCGATGGGAAGAGCGAAGATCCCCTCGTGAAGACCGCCCCATCTCGACCGGACTGAGCGACCGCAGCCACCGGTCGTCACGGTGCGGCCCGGGCTGTGCCGGCTTTCAGCGCCTGCCGTTCGAGCCGTCGACCGCGCAGCCCGCGACGCTGACGGCGCAGCAATCGCTCAGCGTGGCGATGAAGGCCCCCTCGGAGGGGGTTGGGTCGCGGTCGTCGGGGAGGAGGAGGTAGATCGAACGGCGCATCGGGCCAGCGCCCTCGATCCGGAAGCTGACCAGTTCGCCGCGCTGGATCTCGTCCTCGGCGACCAGCTTGCTGACGAAGCCGACGCCCAGGCCCGCTGCGACCGAGCGCTTGATCGCTTCGTTGGAATCGAGCTCCCACCTGTTCGACGGTCGATATCCGGCGCGGGCCAGATAGCGCTCGGCGACTGCCCTCGTGCTCGAGCCGGGCTCGCGGACCAACAGCGTCCAGCGGGACAGTTCGCCGACAGTCGCCTTGCCTCGGCGCAGCTTCACCTTCTGCGGTGCGGCGATGCCGATCAGCTCGTCGTCGAGGAAGGGCTCGGCTCGCACCCCTCCCGGGAGCTCGACCTCGCCGGCGATCCCGAGCGAGAACTCGCGCTTCGCGACCCGCTCGGCGACCCAGGTGCTCGACCCGATCGAGATGTCTACGTCCACACCGGGGTGGCGATCCGCGAAGCACTGAAGTATCGAGGGCACGACGTAGGCGCCAGGGGTGGTCGACGCGGCGAGGGCCAAGGTCCCCGTCTCAGCACCACTCAGCGCGTCGAGCTCCTCCTGGAGACCGTGCAAGGTGTCGAGTACCCGTACTCCGTGGGCGGCGACGATTCCTCCCGCTTCGGTCAGGCGACTGGCCCGGCCGTTGCGCTCCACGAGCTTCTCGCCGACCGCGGCTTCGAGCGTCTTCAGCTGCTTGGTCGCCGAGGGCTGACTCACGCCGCAGACGTCGGCGGCTGCCGAGATCGAGCCGCGCCGATCGACCTCCACGAGGAGGCGAAGGCGAGCCGGATCCAGTGCGTCAACTATGCCGGTTGGGAAAGACATCTATAGGACGATTCCCCTATCAGAATAACGCGTCACCCGGCAAGCTTTGTCTCGCAAAGCCCGAGCCGAGCAGACGAGAGGATTGATCCTGATTACCGACACTGCAGGAGACAAGGCCGAGTCGCCGGGCCTGTCGCCCTGGATGCACGCCAACCTCGAGGTCCAGGGTTATGTCCTCACCCGCGACGAGAGCCGAGCCCTGCGGTGGGGCCTGCGTTTCCCCACCGCCCTCTGTCTCGCGATTGTCGTCACCGGGCTGATCCTCCAGTCGGCTCTGCTGCTGGGAGCGCTCGTGCCGATCGGGGTCGTGGCGGGTTGGACCGCGCGTCACCCGTTCGACTTCGTGTGGAATCACGGCCTCCGCCACCTCACGGGCGCCCCGCCGCTGCCCCCGAACCCGCCGCCCAGGCGCCACGGGTTCAAGGTGGGAACGGTGTGGCTCGGAACCGTGACATTGCTGTTCGCGTTCGGGCAGCCGACCGCGGCGCTGATCGCGGGTGTGCCGCTGGCGCTCGCGTGCGGGGCCCTGACCGTGGCAAACTTCTGCATCCCGTCAACAGTGCTCAGTCTCTGGCGGCGCAGGCACGGAGCCGGCGCGGCCACCGCCTAGGCGCCGATACAAGGAGGTATGGAATGCCCGCCACAGTCGACACTCAGGAGCTCGAGGCGAAGGTCAAGGACATGTATCGCCACGTGGCCGAGGAGCCGGACGCCGACTATCACTTCGAACTCGGGTTGCCACTGGCGGAGCGCCTGGGCTACCCGCGGGACGTTCTCGATCGGATACCCGCGGGCGCGACCGAGTCCTTTGCCGGCGTCGGCTACTTCTTCGACCTCGCCGAGCTGAGCGACGGAGAGAGAGTGCTGGACCTCGGCAGCGGCTCGGGGATGGACGTCTTCTTTGCGGCGCTCCAGGTCGGTCCCACAGGACATGTCACGGGCATCGACTTCACCGCCGAGCAGCTGGAGAAGGCCCGCCGGCTCGCGGAGGAGGCCGGCTTCGCCCAGGTGGAGCTTCGCGAGGGACGGATAGAGAACCTGCCCGCGGAGGGAGCAAGCGTCGATTGCGTGATCTCCAACGGAGTCATCAACCTCTCACCGGAGAAGGAGCGGGTCTTCGCCGAGGCCGCGAGGATCCTGAAGCCCGGCGGCCGGCTGGCGATCGCCGACATCGTGAGCGAGCAGCAACTCAAGGAGTCGATCGTCTGCGACGCCGACCTGTGGGCGTCGTGCATCGGAGGCGCAGCCCAGCAGGACGCGTACCGGGAGGCGATCGAGGGCGCCGGGCTTCGCATCGAGGACATCAAGCAGAACCCGTACGAGTTCATCTCCGAGCGGGCGCGAGACGCCAGCGCCAAGTACGGGGTCAAGAGCGTCTCGGTCCTGGCGGTCAAGACCTGACCCGAGCTGCCATCGCAGGGGCGGCGCGGCGACCCGGCATGTCCGCGGCCACCCAGAGCCCGGAGGTGGCGGTGAGTCCGGCGACGACGACGATCGCTCCGCTGAACCCGATCGCATCGGCGACCAGTCCCGCGATCAGCCCGCCGATCACGTAGCCCATGTCGCGCCAGAAGCGGTAGACGCCCACGGTGGCCGGCCGCGTTACGGGAGTCACGCCGTCGGAGATCGCAGCGAGGAGGGTCGGGTAGACGCACGACGTGCCCACCCCAAGCACGACGGCGGCGGCCGCGGCGAGGCCCACGGCGCCGGCGGAGCTGGCGAGCAAGCCCAGGCCCACGGCCTGTATCAGCATGCCGGCGACGATCAGCGGCTTTCGCCCAACCTGGTCGGACCAATGGCCCGTCCAGATCTGCCCGAGGCCCCAAACCGCCGGGTAGAGGCCCGCGACCAACCCGATCTGGCCGACCCCAACGCCCTCCGAGGCCAAGAAGAGGGGAAGCAGCCCCCAGGCGAGCGC
>Ga0137374_10000300_pt1 | contig 47699 bp, 37 predicted proteins | sample SagtaG_20_FD_104811 | JGI IMG/M metagenome (GOLD analysis project Ga0137374, IMG submission 104811) | Vadose zone soil microbial communities from Sagehorn Ranch, Mendocino, California, USA - Sage1_R_100_16 metaG | ecosystem: Environmental > Terrestrial > Soil > Vadose zone | place: USA... | reverse complement strand
GATCGCGAGCTTCTTCTCCGCTCGCAGCGCGCTCTCCTTCAGCTCGAGGTGGAGCGAGCTCTTCGCGTCGCCGTGCGAGATCGTGATGGAGCCCTTGTCCACGGGCGAGTCGTCGAGCTCCATGAGGTGGCCGTTCCGGCTCTTCCACAGCCGCGTCTCGATCTTCCCGTTGTCGACCTTCGCTCCCGGAGGTGTGTCGGACCCGTTCCACAGCCCTCCGAGGACCACGGGGCGCCGCTTGTCGTCGTGCTCGAAGCCGACCAGCACCTCGTCGTTGACCTCGGGGATGAGCTGCAGCCCGCGATCGAACCCCGCCCCCGGCGAGGCCACCCGGGCCCAGTCGCTCTCGTCCTGGTCCGTGAGCGTGGGGAACTTCACCTTGACCCGGCCCAGGCTCTGGGGGTCGTCCGCATTGGTGACGATCCCGACGACGAGGCTTCCCCGCCCCCGCTTGGCCTGCCCGTTCTGGGCGCTGCCGACGAGGTCGGCCAGCCCGGCCGGATCCTTGCCGCCGCACACGAAGCGCGAGGTGTACGCGACGCCGGCGCCGTGCACGTGCTCCACGCTGGTCACTCGGTACGTCCCGGCGAGCTGGTCGCCGACCTGCGAGATCTCCACGTTCGCCCCCGCGGCGATGAGCGGATCGCCGCGGGCCTCGCCCCGCACCACGACCTCGTCGCCCGACGCCTTCAGGTGCAGCGAGCGGGCCAGCGCGTCGGCCTCGGACTGACTCGACACGGGGAACTGGCCCGCGAACCTGGTCACCCGGCCGAATGCCCGGCGGGCCGCGTCGGCCAGGTCGGTCGCGGCCGCCGCCGAGGTCCCCGTGTCCCCCTGGTCGGACCGCCCCACGATCGCGGCCTTCGCCTTGGGATCCCATCCCCGGATCGTGACCTCGTCGCACCGCTCCGCCGAGGAGAAGCGGGCCCGGAACGCCAGGAGGTTGTCGCCCCATCGCAGCGCCGGCGGCGACTCCTGCGCCTCCGGGTGGCGCTTGAAGTGCAGGCTGCCGTCCGCCACCCACAGGTCGAACCCGATCCGCTCGGCCCGGTCCCGCAGGAACGCGTAGTCGGACTGGCTGTGCTGCAGGACGTACTCGTGCACCTCGGGCGTCGCATCGATGTCGGTGTCGAGGTCGTAGTCGCCGGCGATCTGGGACACGATGTCCGCGTCGGTCATGTTCTGGAAGCTGCGGGTCCGGGGGCCCGTGGCCAGCCGGTGGGTCGCGTCGAGCCCCCACACCACGAGCTGATGCCGGCCCCTCGGTCCCGGCTCCACGGTCAGCGCGGTGACCTCGCCCCGGGTCACGACGACCATGTCCTGCTCCGAGGAGAAGGCCACGTCGATCCCGGTCCCCAGCCGGAACGTCTGTCGGTCGAACAGCTCGAAGTGCGGATCCTCGAACCGGAGCGAGAAGGTGTCGGGGAGGTGGACGGACTCCTCCACCCGCACCAGCGCGAGCATGTCGTACAGCTCCGAGGGCATGGGCTGCCCGTCCACCGTGACGGCGGCGGCGTCGAGCCTCCGCTCAGCCACGGCCCACCCCCTGCGGGTCGGGCACCACGAGGGGCGTTCCCGGCTCCAGCTCGAGGGGGTCCACCACGCCGTTCGCATCGGCCAGGAGGCGCCACCGCGATGGATCGCCGTACCGGGACGCGGCGATGCGGTCCAGGGTCTCCCCGGCGGACACCCAGTGCACCGCGTGGGTCTCCGGGGTGCCGGAGCTGGGGTTCTGGGGGCCGTACGCATCCTCGTCCTCGTACTGCTTGAACGTCACCTGGGCCTTTGCCCGCAGCGGCGTGCCGTCGCCGGCGAAGTACGTGAAGCGGATCGTGAGGCTCTGGATGATGGCCTTGAACGAGTGGAAGCTCCCCCAGTGGAACACGCAGAACGGGGGGCGGGCGCTGTTGGTCTTGCTGTTCGCGTCGGGGAGCTCGCTGTCGATCTTCATCAGGGCCAGCAGGGCGGTGGTGTGCTTCGTGACCGCCTCCCCGGTGGCGGTGGTGTCGAGGGTGAGCTCCATGGTGATGGTGCCGGCCTGGCCCTGGGCGAACGTCAGCTTGGGGGTGTTCCGCCCGGGGGCCGTGACCTCGGACCACTGATTCGACTTGGCGATGGTGAACTCGGCCGGGTTGAACAGACACTCGATGCTGTCGCCACGTTCCGTCTCGATGAACGCTTTCACCGGGGCCGCGGCGGCGCTTCCCTGCTGCGCGCCGCCCGCCGCCGGCTCCTCACCGGCGCCTCCCTCGCCGCCGGGCGACTCCGCGCCCTCGTCGGTGGCCGCCGAGTCCCCGGCCCCCGGCTCCTCGGGCGCCATGGCCTCGTCGAGGGCATCGCCCGCGGCCCGCTCGGCGACGTCCGCGGCCCGCCCCGCGGCCCGGCCTCCGGCCCGCTCGGCCTCCCGCTCCAGACCCCCCGGGATGTCCATCAGAACAACCCCGCGAACCGGCCGCCCCGCCGCTCGATCTCGGCCAGCAGGCGTTCCTCGAGGGCCGTGAGGAGGTCGCCGGTCATGGCGGTGGGGTCGGCTCCGGCGATCTCGCGGCCGGACGTCCCGGCGCGCTGCGCGAGGCCGGTGGCCTCCCGGGCTGCTCCGGCGGTGAGCTGCCGGGCCCGACCGGCCGCCCCCGTGAGCGATTGTTCGATCGATCCGGCCGAGGGGATGGCCGAGATGCCTTCCTCGAGCCGCCCGCCGAGGGCGCGTGCGGCGCCGGAGACGGCGGCGGATCCGCGCGCGGCCAGGCCGCCGGCCTCCCCGGCCGCCCGGGGCACCGCGTCCCTGACCGAGCGGACGGCGGCGCCGGCCATGCCCGCTGCCCCGGCCACGGGGAGCGACGACACCGGGACGGCGCCGAGGGCCTCCGACGCGGACCGCGACGCGAACGAGGCGACGGACGCCCCGGTCCGGCGGGCCCGGCGCTCCCCGGCGTCGAGGAGCGACTCGCCGAACAGGCGTGGCGTCTCCGGCCGGTCGGCCACGTGGCTCAGCTCGTGCGCGAGCACCCCCAGCGACCGGGGCGAGCCCGACGGCGCCTCGGCCAGGGCGATGGTCCGTCCGACCGTCGCCCCCGGCGTCCGGACCGATCGCAGCGCCCGCCTGGTCGCCGGGCCGGTCACGGCGTTCGGGAGGTCGTCCCGTCCGGTGATCGCCCGAACGAGGGGCCGGCTCCACTCCGGCAGCCGCGACGGCCGCTCGATCGCCGCCGCCGGCGTCCCCACGGGTCGCCCGGTGCCGGTGCCGGGGTTCGCCGACCGCTGCTGGACCGCGCCACCGCGACCCGCCGGACCATTGCCGGGCCGCGTGCGGGACGGAGCAGTTCCCCCTGCCGGCCCGGTTCCCGGCGCGGACTCGGGACGGATGGCCGGGGGCCGCGCGCGCCGCCGGGCCCGGGGGTTCGTGCGGCCGCCCGGCTCCACCGGCCGAGCGCCGACCATGGGCTCCATGAGGGGACTCGGTCCGAGCGATGGGACCCTCCTCGGCGTCGCGGGTGGCTGAGCTCTCGGCGTCCGTGCGGCGAACCACCCCGGGCGGCCCCCCCCGGTGTCGCGCCCTCCCGGGGTCGGCGGATGCCCGGCGGAAGTCCGCCGGGATGGTTGCCTCCCGGGCGATCCGAGCCGAGCTTCCGCGGCGTCGCCGTCCCGTGGCGCCGGCCGCGGGGAGTGGAGGCCGGACGTCCATCCGTGCCGGCCCCGGCCGGTCCGGCCGGGCGGTTCGATGCCCGGCCCGGGATCCGCCTGGGGGTGGCCGGACCCGCGGTCCCGCATGCCATCCGGGCGTCGGGAGGCGAGCGGCGCCATGTGGCCGCCGGTCGAGAACCCGGCCGGCGCGCCGCCCCGCGGCCCGGACGCGCCGCCGGCGCCGTCGACCGGCCTGCGCCACAACGCCCCACGCGAACGGGGTCCGAGCACCGGCCGGGATGCTCCGGCACCGGTCCGCGACGCCGCGACGCCGCTCCGGGCCGGCATGCCGCCGCGGGTCCCGCTCGGGGGCGTCGCCGCCGGGACCCGCGGCAGGACCCGGGGAGCGCGGGCCAGGAGCAACGCCACGCCGCCCGGAAGGCCGGTGCCGGCGCGGATGCGCATGGAAGCGCTCGGTCGCGCACGCGCCGCGGCGGCGATGGACAGGGAGGCCCGGGCCCGGACGCCGAGGCCAGGCGCCCGCTCAGGACGGCCGGAATCCATGGTGTGCGATCTCCAGCTCCTCCACGGCGACCTCGCGCGAGGACGCCGCGAAGCGAGGTCCGCTCCACTTCACCGGGAAGGCCTCCTCGAACTTCCAGCTCCGGACACGTTGTCGGGCCGCGTCCAGGACCGCGATCTCGCCGTGGGTCCGTTCGAGCTTGCTGCCCTGGCCCTGGAAGCCCTCGCCCGACGTCTTCCAGAACCACTCGAAGAGGTTGTCCGCGTCGGTGATGCCTCGCTTCAGCACGATGTTCGGCCACTTCATCCGCCCCGGGAGGCGGTGGGCGAAGTGGTTCTGGCCCCCCTCGTTGAGCTCCTCGATCTCCACCTCAACGGTCAGCCCCCCGACCTCGGTGAACGCCCCGATCTCCCCGATCCCGTCCACGCTGAAGACGAACTGGCCCGTGAAGGGCGCGTCCATGGTGCGACTGCCGTTTCCGTTACTCGCCACCGGCGGCCTCCGAAAGCGCTCGTTCGTTGAGCCTCGCGACCTCGTCCACCAGGCGGACGCGGTCGCGGTGCTCCAGGCCCATCAACGTGCCGAGCTCCCAGTGGAGGTGGTACGCGAGGTAGCTGATCTCACCCCACAGCTCGTCCACGGGATAGCGGATCAGACCCCCCCCGACGCGACCACCTCCGCCAGGCCGCCGTTGGTGGGCACGCTGTCGGGGAGCGGCCGGTCGCCGAAGTTGATGGAGCGGTACATGTCCTGCAGGTACGCGAGGTCGGACACGAACAGTCCCTCGACGACCTTCGGCGTCACCTGGGACAGGCTCCCCAGCGACACGACGACCCGGGACAGGACGATCACGGTGAGGTACGCCTCGTTGTCCTGGACCCGGTGGTCCCGGAGCGGCTCGATCTCGTCGCTCGCGTTCGCGAGGCGCATGACCCCGTCGCGGTGCAGGGTCCCGTGCATGTCCACGTAGCCCTTCGGAAGGGTGAACGGGAACTCCGTCTGGAGGGTCATGCCCGCTCCAATCCCTCGTGCGTGATGGTGATCTCCTCGACGGCCACCGCGTTCTCGCCGGCGTTGAGGTCGGCGCCCTTCCACTTCGAGGGCCACCCGTTCATGAAGTTCCAGCGGGCGACCTCCTTGGACTTGGAGTCGTACAGGACGATCGACCCGTTGCGGCGGGCGGCGTCGATGTCCCCCTGCTCCACCTCCTTGCGCCAGTCCCACAGATCCTTCTTCTGGTCGACCCGCTTCTTCAGCGTGATGTCGGACCACTTCATGGCGCCGGGGAGCTTGCGGATGAGCATCTTCCCGTCCTTGGTGGTCTCCTTGTACTCGACGATCTCGGTCTCCGAGTCGACCCCGGAGGCCTCCTTGAACGATCCGATGTCGATGCCGTCGAGCTCCACGTGGAACGAGAAGGTCGTCAGCGTGTCCGGCATCCTCGACTCACCTCCCTTTCGCTCAGGCGATCCCCGGTCTCACTCGGCGGCCCCGCCGCCGCCCTGCCACTGGCTGATCCGGAAGATCACGAACTCCGCCGGCTTCACCGGCGCGATCCCGATCTCCACCACGAGCTTGCCCTCGTCCACCGACTCCGGCGGGTTGGTCTCCTCGTCGCACTTCACATAGAAGGCCTGCTCCGGGGTGGCCCCGAACAGGGCGCCCTGCCGCCACAGGCCCAGCAGGAACGAGTGGACCGTGCGCTTCACGCGCTGCCACAGGTCCAGGTCGTTCGGCTCGAACACCACCCACTGGGTGCCGAGCAGGATGGACTCCTCCACGTAGTTGAAGAGCCGCCGGACGTTGATGTACCGCCACGACGGGTCCGAGGAGAGCGTCCGGCCGCCCCACACCCGGATCCCCCGGGTCCCGAACGGACGGATGCAGTTCACGCCGATGGGGTTCAGCAGGTCCTGCTCGCCCTTCGTGACCTTGGCCTCGAGGTCGAGGGCGCCTCGGATGACCTCGTTGGCCGGGGCCTTCCACACCCCCCGGGTGTCGTCGTTGCGGGCCCAGATCCCCGCGATGTGGCCGGACGGCGGGACGGTGAGCATGCCGCCGTCGCGGGAGAGCGGGTTGGCCACCTTGATCCAGGGGTAGTACAGCGCGGCGAACCGGGAGTCGTACATGGCGACGCCCGAGCGCCAGTCCTTGATCTGCTGCGGGTTCATCCCGGGCGGCGAGTCCAGGATCGCCATGCGGTCGCCGGCGTTCTCGCAGTGCGTGATCATGGCCGTCTGGACCGCCTTGAACATGTCGAGGTCGAACCTCCCGTTCCGGGTGGACGCTGTCACCAGGTCCGGGACGACGACCATCGTCACCTCGTCGGCGATGACGAGCCCCCGGATGCCCGTGCGGTCGGTCTCCGATCCCTCGAAGTCCCCGCCCGACACCTCGATCGGCGTGACCGACCCCGCCTCCAGCGGGTAGCTCCCCGCCGCGGGGATCCGCTCGGCGAGCGTCGCGCCGCTCACCTGTGGAGCCTTGACCCGCACGTACCGGGACTCCGTGTTGACCACGGTCTCGACGTTCCGGTTGCCCTTCCCGAAGGTCAGGTCGGAGAAGGACTCGACCTCGCGGCCGCCGGCCAGGACCTTCAGCGTGAACGTGGACGGCTGCTCGCCCTCGGCCGCGGCCTGCGGCTCGACGGTGACCTCGAGGGCCCCGCCGGCCTCCAGGGCGCGGACCTCGAGCGTCTGGAGCTCCCCCTTCGCCCCCGAGGGCAGGGCACGGGTCGGTGCGCCGCCTCCGCCGCTCGTGTTGGGGATCCGGCAGACGTAGCAGGTGCCGCCCCCGTTGTTGAAGTAGCCGTACACCGCGTGGGGCAGCAGGGCCCCCTCCACGAACCCGCCGTACAGCGCCTCGAACTGCGCCCAGTTCGTGACCAGCCGGGGCTTGATGCCGTCGGGGTCGGACGGGTCGTCGAGCGGGGCCCGGGCCGTGAACCCGACGAAGGCGGCGACGGCCGTGCCGACCCCCTCGATGGGCTTCGACCCCCGGTCGACCTCTTCGACGTACACACCGGGCGACAGATACGTGGGCATCGGCCCTCCCTTCGGTCAGCTCCTCACGGCATCCGCGAGGAGTCGTGGGGTCAGCTCGGACAGGTACCACTCGCCGTGATGGAACGGCGGATAGACGCGCATGGTCGGTTCCTCCGACGAGCACGCGATGACCTTCACGGCGGGGAAGTTCGACGCGATCATGCCGGCGATCTCGAGCTCCCCGTCGGTGTCCAGGTCGAGGACGACCACGTCGGGGCGGAACTCCGTCAGGCGCTCCAGGATCTCGCCCGGCACGTCCTCCTCCGCCACGATCTCGAAGCCCTCCTCGTCGAGGAATTCCCGAAGCCCCATCCGTGCGATGGCACCGAAGTCACCGATGAGCACGCGGGGCACCTTTCTCCCCTCCAGACGTGGTCGCCTGGCCGAACGGTACGGAGGCGGGGGTGCGCGCCGCCAGAAGCGAACGGGCAGACCTCGGGGCAGCGGCCGGTGCCCGGATGTCTGCCCGATGGCCTCTCTCCCCGGGGTGGCCCCGCGGTGCACGATCCATCGCGACGTGCGAGAGCGACGCCGCGAGCGCGCCCAGGAACCCGACGAGCCCGAGCGCCCGTCGGTCGCTGCGTCGCGCCCGAAGCCGGCGAACGATGGCCGAGGGACACGCTCGCAGCCCCGGATCGGTGGGCCGTCCGACGCCCATCCGATCGGCCCCGAGATGGCCTCCCGCATCGGCCGGCTCCGGGGCGCCGGCTCCCCGCTCACGCAGGCGTCTCGCGGGGATCTCGAGGCGGCGTCGGGCCGTGACCTCGGAGACGTCCGGATCCACGCGAACCACGAGTCGGACCGGCTGGCTCGCGAGGTGAGGGCCGCCGCGTTCACCTCGGGCACCGACGTGTTCTTCCGGCGGGACCGCTTCGATCCCTCGTCCTCGTCCGGCCGGTCGCTGCTCGCCCACGAGGTGGATCACGTCGTGGGTCCCCCCGCGCCCGCCTCCGTCGTCCTCCGGCAGCCCGAACCGCAGGAGGAAGAGGAGGGAGAGGAGGGCGAGCCGAAGCCGCAGGAGCTCCCGCACGAGGTACCGGAGACCCCGGCCGACGTCATCGACAACGCGCTGGTCGACCTCGAGAACCAGATCCAGGCCAAGGAGGAGGACGAGCCCCTCGAGGCGGCGAAGCTGGAACGGCAGCTGCTGCTGGTCCAGTACGCCGCGCAGCCCGGCCTCCCCGACGTGGATGCCGCCGAGAGCTGGGTCGTGAAATGCGGGGAGGACTCCAAGGGCGAGGACGCCACGCTCGGGTTGCTCGGCAAGCAACGGGACTGGGCCCTTCGGCAGTACCCGCGGGCCTTCCCCGAGTGGTGGGGGAACGAGGTCAAACGCCGGCTGGACCTGGGCATCGACCCCGCCTCGCTCCAGGCCCAGGTCACGGAGGCGTGGAACTCGCTCCAGAGCTTCGGGGAACAGGTGCCCCCCTACACGGTCCAGGAAGGCCTGCCGCTCGACTACGACCAGGCCCTGGCCGTGCAGAAGTTCGAGCTGAGCGCGCTGTACGCGAACCTCTCCGACCCCCACGCCGTGAAGGACTACGCGAAGGCGGCCATCGCCTATCGGAACACCGCGTATCGAAACGGGTTCGTGTTCCCGTGGACCATGTTCGTGAACAACCTCGTGCGGGAGGTCAAGGCCGGCACCACGGTGGTGGATCCTGCCGAGATCGACCGGCTGGTCGGTTCCACGTCGCGTCTGGGGGCCATGGCCCGCTCCGGGGGCTCGCCCGACGAGGACGCGTTCCGCGAGCTGGACGCGGAGCTCGTGAACATGCGGGAGGCCACCTTCCTCGTGGCCGTGGTGGGTCTGTTCCAGAGCATGAAGACGGCCACCGACCTGTGGAAGCAGGCCGCCGACCTGTTCCTCCAGAAGATGGCCGAGGCCGACGCCCAGATCAAGGGCGCCGGGTTCTTCGACAAGATCTCGAAGGCGTTCTGGTGGGCGTTCTCCCGCGGGTACTTCGGAGGGGCGGCCATGGCCCTGGCCGCCGGCATCATGCACATGGACATCACCGAGGTCGTGGGGAAGATCCTCCTGTTCGCCGGCCTCCAGGCCGTCCCGGGAGTGGACATCCTCGTCGACCTGTACCTGCTGTGGGAGGTCGGGTCGGACTTCATCTCCGCGATGATCGACCTGGCCAGCGCGTTCAAGGACGCCGGCGGGGCGGATACGGTCATCGACCTCCAGCGGGCGAGCGCCAGGCTCGCCAAGGCGCTCATCGCCGATCCGCTGCGGGCTCTCGTCGACTGGCTCGGGATCAAGGGCAGCATGGCGATGCTCGAGGAGAAGGCCGTCCGCTACCAGATCGCGGATCCCACCCTCAGCCGCAAGGACGCGCTGCAGCGGGCCCTGAAGGAGCCGGAGGGCGCCATCGAGAGCGCCGAGGCCGAGGGGGGCCTGGCGACCGTGGCCGAGGAGCCGGTGGGGGCCGGGGTCCTGGCACCGGTGGAGGAGACCGCGACCGAGATGCTCGAGCGGCAGGCCGCCCGTGCGGCCGAGAAGGAGGCGAAGATCACGCCCGAGATCGCCGCCGACATCGAGGCGGGGGCGAAGTTCGGCGGCGGGCTCCCGCGCTGGACGCTCCAGGACCTGACGATGCTCGCCGAGCACTACGCCGAGGAGGGCATGGCCCGGTGGATCAGGAGCGCGAAGCGGATGAACCGCATCCACCCGATGACGAAGGACCAGATGATCAAGGTGTTCGGGAAGGACGCGGGCGAGGAGTGCTGGAAGATCGTCACGCCGACCACGCGGGGGGTCCACTGGCAGGGCCAGATCTTCATCCAGCGCGAGCTGGAGATCGAAGCCGCATCGAGCACCCTCGTGCACGAGGTCACCCACCTGATCCAGGAACGGACCTTCCCGGGGTTCACGGACACCTTCGAGTCGGAGTTCCAGGCCATCTCGATGCAGCAGCGGTACGTGCAGCGGATGCCGGCCAATCAGGTGGCTGACCGCGACAAGTGGCTGCTGAGCGCCGACGCGACGACGATCTCCGATCGCATCCTCGACGCGTACGGTACGTACAAGTTCCTCACTCCCGCCGAGGCCGACCAGCTCGTCCAGCAGGTGGTCAACGAGCTGGGAACCTGGTGAGCCATGGAGGGGGCCGCGGATCTCGAGGCCGTCGCCCGGCGCATCGTGGAGCGACACGTGCTCGGGCCGGGGCGGCGGGTGGACTCGGTGCGCGTGCAGGGCACCGGGGTGATCGTGGAGACGGACGTGTTCCCGTGGGTCGTCCGCGTCGCGGCGTCGCCCGACGATCGCCTCGAGCTGTACGACGTCGTCCCGGGCCTCCACGTCGATCCCCCGCCCGTGCCGCACGGCATCGCCGTGCTGGACTCGGGCGAGTCGTTCCGGCTGAACGACCCGGACGACGTTCGGGGCCTGTGGTCGCGGGGAGGCTCGTGGATGAGCCCGGAGGCCCTGGCCGAGCTGCTGGCGGCCTACCAGTCGGGGGATTACCGGGGCCACGTGATCGGCAGCCGGACCGACCCCGTGGCCCGGCGCAGGGCGGAGCAGGTCGCCTCGGTGCCGGGGTGCGCCCCACTCAGGGTGGAGGAGCCTGACGGCCGGCTGACCCTCCGGTTCTGCTCGTTCTCGCTGGCCCCCACCCCGCAGGGAGAGGACCGCATGGCGGTGCATCGGTGGGAGGTGGAGGCTCGCCGGGACGGAGCGATCCGGTGGACCACCCGCCGGGTGGCGGACCTCCCGGCGAGCTGACCCGGAGGCCGGAGGATCCGGTGCGGGGGCCCGCCCCGTCATCCCCGCTTCTTCGCGGATCCTGCTGATCCCGTGACCCGGACCGCTCCCTTCGCCGGGACCTTCGCGGCGAGTGGGCGCTCCGTCGCGACCGTGACCTCGTCGCCCTCCTCAGCCCGGATCAGGAACCGGCCCTCGGCGTCGGCCGTGGCCCGGCCCCGCGGCGAGAGCACGCTCGCCCCCGAGGCCCCCTCGGCGACCCCGCCCACGGACGCCGTGCGCTCGGCCCGCCCGCCCCCGGTGCGGTCCGTCAGTCCGATCTCGTATCGCTCCACGGGCGGTCCCGCCTCCTGGAACAGGTTCGTGTCGACGGTGGCGGTGATCCTCAGGTCGAGCCCGGGCTTGAGCTTTCCGCCGAGGGCGGTCCACAGGTCGGGGTTGCCCTCGCCGTCCGCGGCCGCGGCGGAGACGGTGGGGAGCGGCACCACGCCCGCGTAGTCGCCCTGGAGGTGCTCGGCGGCGATCTCCCGGTTTCGCAGGAGCGCGATCAGCACGGCGCCGAGGAGCCGGTGCTCGTCCTGGACCTCGGTGGTCCACGCCGTGACCAGGTACCGGCAGTCCACCCGGGGCTTCGGCGGCCGCCAGGACCGGCCGCCGTTCTCCTCCTCGACGAGCTCCACCCCGGCCTCACGTTCGGCGGTGTTCACCCGGAGGTCCCACAGGAACAGGTTCACCGTGGGCTTCGTGATCGCGGCTCCCCACTCGCTGTCGGGAGCGTCGAATGACACGTCCACCTGCCGGGCGGGCAGGGGCACCTCGGCCCGGAGGAACGCCTCGATGGTCTCATCCAACAGGTGCAGCATCGGTCTCCTCCCGCACCAGGTCGAAATACCGGTCGAACTCCACCTCCGTGCGGAGGCGGCCGAGCTTCTGGAACTCCCGCTTCAGGCCCAGGATCACGGTCTCCATCGTGATCGGCGTGCCGGACTCCGCCGCGAGGAACGCCGCCGTGAGCGCGGCGTTGCGGATGGAACCCCCGGTGATCCGGAACCGTCGGGCCAGGAAGTCGAGGTCGAGGTCCTCGGTGTCGGCGCCGGGCGGGAACGACAAGGCCCAGATGGCCCGGCGGCCGTCCTCGTCGGGCATGGGGAACTCCACCGCGACGTGGATGCGGCGCAGGAACGCCTGGTCCATGTTCCGCTGGAGGTTCGTGGCCATGACTACCACCCCCTCGTACGCCTCGAGCCGCTGCAGGAGGAAGGCCACCTCGATGTTCGCGTAGCGATCGTGGGCGTCCCCGACCTCCGACCGCTTCCCGAACAGCGCGTCGGCCTCGTCGAAGAACAGCACGAGGTTGCCCGCGGCGGCGCCCGAGAAGATCCGCTCGAGGTTCTTCTCGGTCTCCCCGATGTACTTGCTGACCACGGAGGACAGGTCGATCTTGTACAGGTCCAGCCCGAGCTGGCCGGCCACGATCTCCGCGGCGAGCGTCTTCCCCGTGCCCGACAGCCCCGAGAACAGCGCCACCAGCCCCGGGGAGGGGAACGGCGCGAACCCCCACTCGCCGTGGACCCGGGACCGGTGCCGGTATCGCGACACCAGCTCCTCGAGCTGCCCCCGCTGGTCGTCCGGGACGACGAGGTCGGCCCATCCGCGCGTGGGCCGGACCCGGGTGGCCATTCGGTCGAGGTGCCCGCTGGCCAGCCGCCGAACCGCGGCGTCCACGTCGCCCCCCATCGCGTTCGCGGCCAGCCCCACCAGCCGGAGCTGCTCGCGACCGACCGGATGGGGAGGCGGCGCCGAGCCGCCGACGAGCCGCTGCCAGTCGGAAGCGGTGGCCACACCGTCCTCGGCCCGGACCTCGGTCCACGGCCGGCGGGGCAGGCTCTCGATGGCGAGTTCCGTCGGAGACGACACGACCCACGCGAGGTGATCCGCCCGCTCGATCCGTTCCCGGGCCACGGGCCCGAGCTCGCCCGGCGCCTCGAGCATCACTCCGAGGCCCAGCACGGTGGCCTCCCGGACGACCGCATCCCAGGAGGTGGCCGCGTCCGGGACCGGGCACACCAGAAACCCCCGCCCGGCGGACCGACCGGCGGCCGCGGCCAGGCGCGTCGCGCGGTCGGGGCCGACAACGAGGACGAGGTCGGCCGTGCCTCCCGGGGGGGCCGGCGGAACCAACTCCGTGCCCGGCGGGAGGTCGGGGTCCAAAGAGTCGTCGCCCGCCAGGGCCCACACGGCCCGGGAGGCGAGGGAGGCCATGCGGGTGGCCCATGGTCCGGTCTGCTCCACCTCCACCAGTGCCGCGCGCACCAGCCGGGACCCGGGCGATACCGACCGCACGCCCCCGTGGAGGGCATCGAAGAGTCGATCCAGCGTCGAGAGCGTGAGGCGCGGCAGGTGGATGCTGTCCTGGACGTGGGCCAGCAGACGCTGGCGGCGCTCGTCCATCTCCACCGCGGCGAGGACGGCCAGGACCTCGGCCTCCGCCCCGGACAGGCGGGCGTGACGCACGAGGCCGGGGAACGGGGACGTCTCGGGGAGCGACGCGTGGAACCGGACCCGGAGGGGCTCCAGCCGGGCGCGGGCGACCGCGACTTCCCCCGGAAGGTCCCCGGGCGGAACGCCGTGCGCGAGAGAGAACGCGGCCATCTCCTGGCGGAGGACCTCGTCGGCGAAGGACTCCCACGGCTCGGGGGGTCCGCGCCCCATCAGACGCCCCTTCCGGTGTTGCCGCGGGGGCGGCCGGGCCGCAGGTCAGATCACCCCTCGCCGGGTGGCCAGCGCCACGGCGTGGGCCCGGCTCCGGCAGTTCATCTTCACCAGCAGGTCGTGGACGATGTTCTTCACGGTTCGCTCCGAGTACGAGAGTTTCAGTGCGATGTCCCTGGTGTCGTTGCCCTCGGCCAGGAGCCGGAGGACGCCGAGCTCCCGGGCCGCGAGTTGGCCGGCCGTGCCGCGCGGGCCGCCCCGGGCCAGGGAGTCGACGAGTCGTCCAAGGAGCGCCGGTGGCAGGGTCCCGTTCCCCGCCACCACGGCGCGCAGCGAACTGGCGAGTCCTGCCGGGGTCAGCTCCGAGCGAACGAGGAACCCCGCCAGCCCCGCCTGGACGGCGTCGAGGAGGGTCTCCTCGCGCGCGGCCCTCGCGATCCCGACGAGACGCATGTCGCCGGCCGACGCGATCCGCACGGCTCGCTGCAGGCCGTCGTCCTCGAGGTCGAACAGCAGGACGTCGATGCGGGAGGGATCCGGTTCGGGCTCGAAGTTCGCGCTCTCGCCGGCCACCCGGAACCCGTCGCCGTGCAGGCACCCGACGAGCCCCCGGCGGAAGATCGCGTTGCGGTCGTCCACCCACACCCGGGCACGGACGTCGTCCTCCACGGCGGGAATGCCATCACGGACCGCCCCGCTCGCGATAGGTCCACGCGGACGGCCTTCCGGACCGACCTCGGGGCCCGGATGGCCGTCGGAACCTCCCCGGAACGCTCCGCGCCCACCCGGTGGGGCAGCGACCGTGCCTGGCCGGCGGTCGCGGGTTGCCCGATCGGGCGAGCGATATCCGCCCGATCGGGCAGGGCTCAGATCAGGCCGCGGCGGATGCCCCGGGCGACGGCCTGCGCCCGGCTTCGGGCCCCGAGCTCCTGCTGGATGTCGTGGATCAGGCCCTTGATGGTCCGTTCGGAGTAGCGGAGCTGCTGGGAGATCTCCATGGTGTCCGCGCCCTCGGCCAGCAGCTGGAGGACGCGGAGCCTCCGGTCGTCCATCCCGTCGCCGGGGCGTCCGCCGGGTGCGTCGCCCACGCGGAGGCCTGCCGCGGCGGCGCGGACCGCGCCGATGAGCTGTTCCGGGGTGAGCGTCGCGCGAGGCAGGACCGCCATGACGCGGCTCCCCGCCGCAGGTTGCGGCGCCACCCCCGAGCCGCCGCCGCACACGACCAGGGGGCAGCCGAGATCCTCGGCCGCCGCCGCGTGGGCCGACACGACGGCGACATCGACGGGTTCCGGAAGCGGTCCGGCCGGGGCGTCCACGACGACCTCCAGGGTGGGATCCTCCGCGATGCAGCTCGAGAGTCCCTTGCGGAACACCTCGTGTTCGTCGACGACCGCCACGCGTACCGGGCGCATGACCCTCCCCGGGACTGAGGCCGGTATCTTGCCCCAACTGCCGGAATCTGCAACCGGGCCCCTCCCGGGACCGTCTCGCAAGCGGAAGCCCACCGGTAACCTGTCCCTCGATGGCATCCGTCATCGGCACGTTCGCTCTCGGTCTGGCCCTCGCCGTCGCGATCTACGGGGCCGTGGCCTCGTTCGCCGGAGCCCGTTCGCGTAACGCGGTCCTGGTGGAGAGCGCCCGGACCTCGGCGTTCTCGCTGCTGGGTCTGGTGCTGGTGGCCAACGCCACGATGATGGCCGCGATCCTGTCGAACGACTTCTCGATCCGGTACGTCGCCGAGAACTCGAGCCGGGCCACGCCCGCCTTCTTCAAGGTGCTGGCGCTGTGGTCGGCGGACCAGGGGTCGCTGCTGCTGTGGAACCTGGTCCTGGCGGGGTTCCTGCTGGCGGTGGCGCTGCGGTTCCGCCGTCAGCGCCCCGAGACCTTCCCCTGGGCCCTGGGGACGATGTTCGTGGTCTCGGCGTTCTACCTGTCGCTGATCACGTTCGCCACGCACCCCTTCGGGTCGCTCCCCCGCACCCCCCCGGACGGCCGGGGGACTCTCCCGCTGCTGCAGAACCACCCGCTGATGGCGGCCCACCCGCCCCTGCTGTACGTGGGGTTCATCGGGCTCACCGTGCCGTTCGCGTTCGCCATGGCGGCGCTGTTCACCGGCCGCCTGTCCGACCAGTGGATCCGCGTCACCCGGCGGTGGACGCTGTTCGCCTGGGTGTGCCTCACGGCCGGGCTGTTCCTGGGGATGCTGTGGTCCTACGCCGTGCTGGGGTGGGGCGGGTACTGGGCCTGGGACCCGGTGGAGAACATCGCGGTGCTCCCGTGGCTGGCCTCCACAGCCTTCCTGCACTCGGTGATGGTCCAGGAGCGCCGCGGGATGCTGAAGGTCTGGAACCTGTCGCTGATCGTGGGGACGTTCGGCCTCACGGTGTTCGGCACGTTCCTCACACGCGGCTCGATCCTGTCGTCGGTGCACTCCTTCGCCGAATCGGCGGTAGGGCCCCTGTACCTGGGGTTCCTGCTGGTGGTCCTGTGCGTCGGGTTCGGGCTCATCGCGGCCCGGGCCAGGCAGCTGGGCTCGGAGTCGGCGATCGACCGCGCGGTGTCGCGGGAGGGGGTGTTCCTGGGGAACAACGTCCTGCTGGTGGCGCTGGTGGCCACCGTGCTGGTGGGGACGGTCTTCCCGCTGCTGAACGAGGCCCTCACCGGGGCGAAGGTGTCGGTGGGGCGACCGTACTTCGACCGGACGGCGGCGCCGGTGGCCCTGCTGCTGCTGTTCCTCATGGGGATCGGGCCGCTCCTGCCGTGGCGGGTGGGCTCGGCCCGGCAGCTGGTCCGCCGCCTGCGGGTGCCCGTGTGGGCGGGAGCGCTCACGATCGCGGGGCTGGTGGCGGCGGGCGTCGGGCATCCCGTGGCCATCGGCGCGTTCGGGCTGGCGGCGTTCGTCGGGGGCGCCGCGCTGTCGGAGATGGCCAGAGGGGCGAGGGCCCAGCATCGGGCCCTCGGCGGCTCCCGGCTCCGGGCGGTCACGGCCGCCGTCGGGCGCAACCGCCGCCTGTACGGCGGGCTGGTGGCGCACCTGGGCCTGGTGATCGCGGTGGTGGCCATCACGTGGTCGTCGTCGTACGCGGCGCAGCGGGACGTCACGCTGGCCCGGGGGGAGTCCGTCGAGTTCGCCGGGCTCACGCTCCGGTACGACGGCGCCCGGGTGGATCCCCAACCTCAGCGCGTGGTGTACGTGGCGACGCTGGCCATCCTCCGCGACGGCCGGCCGGACGGGGTGCTCATCCCGTCGCTGAACCAGTACCCCTCGACCACGGAGCTCATCGGCACGCCGTCGATCTCCAAGGGGACTCCCCTGAACGGCTTCCGCGACCTGTACGCCTCGTTGCAGTCGATGGAGCCCCGGGGCACGTCGGCGACGTTCCGGCTGTTCTCGAATCCGGGCGTGATGTGGCTGTGGGCGGGGGGCGCGGTGATCGTGCTCGGCGGGATCCTCGCCCTGTGGCCCGCGCGGCGGCGCCGCCGTCGGGAGCGGCCGGAGCGGGCGGACCGGGCCGGAGCCGAATCCGTCCCCGAACCCGCGGAGGTGGGGGCGTGACCGGCGAGCCTCGCGACGTGGGGCCGGCCGGGTCGTCCGCGCCGGACGTCGCGCCGGACCGGCGGTGGCGGGTGGTGGTGGCCGGCCTGGTGCCGGTGGTGCTGATCGCGGCGCTGCTGGGATTCGGCCTGGGCCGGAACCCCCGGGACCTCCAGAGCGCGAACCGCCTGGAGGGTCGGGAGGCGCCGGGCTTCGAGCTGCGGGACTTCCGCACCGGCCGGACGGTTCGCATGTCGGACCTCCGGGGGCATCCGGTGGTGGTGAACTTCTGGGCGAGCTGGTGCGCTGACTGCCGGGTGGAGCACACCGACCTCGTGGCGGCGTGGCAGCGATTCGGGAACCAGGGGGCGGTGTTCCTCTCGGTGCTGTACCAGGACACCACCGACGGGGCCGACGACTTTCTGGCGCAGTTCCCGGCGGATTGGCCGAACCTCCTCGATCCCGGAGGGCGAACCGCACTCGACTACGGCGTGACCGGGGTGCCGGAGACCGTGTTCGTCGACCCGCAGGGACGCATCGACCACAAGCAGATCGGCGTGACGTCGTACCCGCTGCTGGCCCGGGAGCTCGGGCGCATGCTGGGGGACCGGTGAGGATCCGCGGCGCCGCCGTGGCCGTCCTGGCGGCGGTGGCCGTGGCCGGGGTGGCCCTGGCCGTGGCGGCGGCTCGGGGACCATCGGCGCCGCCCACGTTCGCCGAACGGGTCCGGTCGGTCGCCGCCGAGCTGCGGTGTCCGGTGTGCCAGAACCTGTCGGTGGCCGACTCGCCGTCGGAGCTGGCCCGGCAGATGCGGGGCGAGATCGGCCGCCGCCTGAATGCGGGCCAGGCGCCGGGGGAGATCCGGGCGTACTTCGTCTCCAGGTACGGACGGTGGATCCTGCTCACGCCCTCCGCGGGCGGGCTGGGGCTCGTCGTGTGGGCCGCGCCCGTGCTGGCCGTGGCCGGGGGCGGCGTCGTGGCCTTCACGGTCCTGCGGCGTCGCAGGCGGCGCATCCCGAATGGGGACGAGGACTCGGACGAGCCGCCCGGCTCCGAACCCGGCGGAGCGGACGCCCGGCTGACCGGCGAGGAGCGGGCCCGGATCGAGCGCGAGCTGGCCGAGCTGGAGGAGGTGCCGTGACCGCGGCCGTGACCATCGTGGCCATGGTGGGGATGACGGCGATCGCCCTGCTGGGGGTGGCATTCCCGTACCGCCGCCGGGCCGTCCCGGTGCTGGAGCCGCCGGCGGACCCACTGGAGGACCGCCGCCTGGCCCTGCTGTACACGCTGAAGGACCTCGAGTCGGCCAGGTCCTCGGGCGCCATCGAGGGCGAGGACTACGTGCGCCTCCGGGAGGACACCGAGGGCCGGATGGCGAAGGTCCTGCGGGCCCTGGACGAGCGCCGCCGGACCGAGGAGGCCCCGACGCTCCCCCCGCCCCGGCGGAGCCCGGCCCGGTACGTGGCGATCGCCATGGTGGCGGCGACGGCGCTGGCGGTGGGCCTGGTCCCGTCGCTCATCCGCTCGCTCCACGACCGCGGCGGCGTGACGGGCGTCCTGCCCCCGGGCAACTCCCTGGCCTATTTCGAACAGCAGGTCCGCCGCCATCCCCACGACGTGGCGGCCATCCTCAACCTGGCCCAGCGGTACCTCGACATGGCCCGGTTCGACGACGCGTTCCGCCAGTACACGGCCGCGCTGAAGCTCCAGCCGGACAACGTGGACGCGCTGGCGAACTTCGGACTGCTGGTGCACCTGTCCGGACGGCCGCGGCAGGGCCTGGCCTCCGAGGACCGGGCCCTGGAGATCGAACCGGGGTACCCGCCGGCCCTGTTCTACCGGGGCGCGATCCTGCTGAAGGGCCTGGGCCGGCCCCGGGCCGCCATCGTCTCCCTCCGGTCGTACCTGGAGGCCGCGCCGTACGGGTCGTACGGGGAGACGGCCCGGAGCCTGATCGACGAGGCCCACCGGGACATCGCCGGGGGCGGCCCGTCCCCGGCGCCGAGCGCGGCGCCCTCCGGTTCCCCCGGCGTGCCGGTCCCGGGAACGTAGTGCACCGACCCGGGAGGGCGCGAACGGGAGCAACGGTGCGATTGATCCGGCGCGGGGGCCGGCGCTACGATCCGTTCCCGCCGCAGGGACGGGAGACGCGCTCCACGATGCAGGGACTCCGGTGACCCGGTACGCCATCATCGGCGACGGCGCGGCCGGGACCACCGCCGCGTTCTTCATCCGGCGGGCCGACCCCAGCGGGCGCGTCATCATCCTGTCCGACGACCCCCAGCCCGCCTACTACCGCGCGGCGCTCACGAACTTCCTGATCGGCGAGCTCCGGGAGGAGCAGCTGTTCGCCGTCCCCCCGAACTTCTACACGGAGTTCCGGGTGGAGCGGTTCCAGGCCAGGGTGGCCGGCGTCGACACCCGGGCGGGAGTCCTCACGCTGGCCAACGGGGGGACCGTCCCCTACGACCAGCTCCTGATCGCCGCCGGTTCGAACCCCAACCTGCCTCCGTGGCCGGGCGCCGACCTCGCCGGGGTCATGACCATGCGGACCATGCAGGACGCCCGGGCCGTGATGGACGGGCTGGCCTCGAAGCAGATCCGCCGGGCAGTGGTGGTGGGGGCCGGCCCCCTCGGGATCGAGTGGGTCCAGGGCCTGCGGACCCGCGGGGTCGAGGTCACGTACGTGGTCCGGGGCGACACGTTCATGGAGCACCTCCTGGACCGGACGGCGTCGGATCTGGTGTGGTCGCGACTCCGCGCGAACGGGGTCGACCTCCGGTTGAACGAGGAGGTGGCCGAGGTTCTCCCGACCTCCGACGGCCGGGCTCGGGGCGTTCGCCTGAAGAGCGGCCAGACCGTGGAGGCCCAGCTGGTCGGGGTGGCCATCGGGATCCGGGCGGCCACCGAGTTCCTGAACGGGTCGGAGGTGAGGACCGAGCGGGGGATCCCGGTGGACCAGCACATGCGGACGAACGTCCCGAACGTCTACGCGGCGGGCGACGTCGCGTCGGTGCTGGATCCGGCGTCCGGGCAGCACCGGGGGTTCGGCCTGTGGGAGCCGGCCCGGCTCCAGGGGCGGACGGCGGGCGTCAACATGAGCGGGGGCCGGCAGGAGTACCGGATGGGGGTCCAGTACACGGCCACTCGCCTGTGGGACCTGGACCTCGGCGCGGTGGGACGGACCATCGAACGGGACGGCGACCAGGTCATCCCGGACTTCCCCCGGACCGGCCGGGAGATCCGCTACCGAAAGCTCGTCGTTCGGGACGGCCGGCTGGTGGGAGCGCTGATGCTGGGGCACCGCCGGCAGGCCGTCCGGTCGCGGGCCCTGCAGTTCCAGCGCCTCATCGAGCTGGGGCTCGACGTCTCGGAGGTGGCGAGCGGCCTGCTGGATCCCCGGTCCGACCTGGCGTCGTGGCTGGAGGCCCACGACCCGCACGCCGGCCGCCCCTCCGAGGGAGTGGCCGCGGCCGCCGGGAACGTGCCGACGAACTCCGTGCTCCGGCGGGGGAGCATGGTGGTGGACCTCCCCGATCTCCCCGCGACCCTGGGGCGGCAGGGCGCACCGTCGGTCACCCTGACCGTGCAGGGGACCGGGCGGTCGTTCGAGCTGGACGGGCCGGTGATCCGCATCGGCCGCCATCCCGACAACGACATCGTGTTGCCCGACGAGTACGTCTCCGCCCACCATGCCGAGGTCCGGCTGGAGGTCGGCTCGTACATGGTGTCCGACGCCGGGAGCCGCAACGGGACGTTCATCAACGACGTCCCGGTGATGGCGCCGGCTCCCCTGCGGCAGGCCGACGTGATCCGGGTCGGAGCCACCTCGCTGTCGGTGACGGTGGCCGCGGACCAGGTGGCGCCATCGGCCGGGTTCGGCGCGCAGGCCCCCCGAGCACCGCAGCCCCCGGCGCCGGGAGCGCCCCCCGCGGTGGGCGGCCCGCCGCCCTCCGGCGTGGCCGTGCCGGCCCCCGTTCCGTCGATGGCGCCGGTGGGAGCGCTCCTGGGGTACCTCCAGCTCGACGGGCGGCGGTTCGACCTGGCCGAGCAGACGGTGAACCTCGGCCGGGACCCGTCGTCCGACGTGGCCATCGACGACCCGGCCGTGTCGTACACACACGCCCAGGTCACCAGGCTCGGCAACGACCTGTACCTCCGCGACGTGGGGAGCAGGAACGGCACGTACGTGAACGCCCAGCTGGTCTCCGTGCCCCATCTGCTCACCGAGGGCGACGTGATCCACGTGGGGACCACCGACCTGACGTTCCACGCCGTGGGGGGACCGATGCCCGCGACGGCCCCGCCGCCCTCCGCGCCGCCCCCGTTCCCCGCGGCGTCCCCCGGACCCGCCATCATCCCGCCGGTCCCGCCGGTGGCCCCCCCGGTGGCCCCGGTCGCACCGCTGTCCCCGCCGTCGGAGGTCACCGGCCCCATGCCGCCCGGCCCCGGGCCGCAGACCCCGGGCCCGCCGGTGCCGGGACCGGCGGCCGTGACGCCCGCCGCGCCGGGAGGCCCCCGCCTCCGGGTGACCGTGGGTCCCATGGTAGGGCTGTCGTTCGCGCTGGGACGTGAGACGCTGCGCGTCGGCCGGGACCCGTCCTCGGACGTCGTGCTCAGGGACCAGACGGTCAGCCGGTCGCACGCGCAACTGGAGCACCGGCAGGGGCGGTGGATCGTGACGGACCTGGGCTCGACGAACGGCACCGCGGTGGGAGGCCGCCAGCTCCAGCCGCGCCAGTCCGCGGTGCTCGATCCCGGCACCACCGTGCAGTTCGGCGACATCGTCTGCCTGTTCGAGGGGCCCTGATGGACTACTTCACGCAGCTCCAGGAGGAGGTCGAGCGGGAGATCATGGCCTGCATCGGCTGCAACGACTGCCTGCTGGCCTGCCCGCTCCCGGACAAGCACTTCGTGACCATCGCCCAGCTGAACGCCGGGGCCCTGGCCAGTCACATCACGGACCCCCAGGTCATCGACTTCGTGAAGGCGTGCACGCAGTGCCAGCAGTGCGTGCCGGTGTGCCCGGCGGACCTCCACCGGGCCGACATCGTCCTGTGGAACAAGATGAAGGTGGAGGACGTCGAGCCCGACCGGCTCATGCCCGTGCAGATCGGGCCGGACATCTTCCAGTCGAACTGGACCCTGGACGCCCTGTCCATCCACCTGGCCGGGCTGCCGCTGTTCCGGGGGGTGGACCCGCACCACCTCCGCCGGATCCTGCTGTCCGTGACCCTCCGCCGGCTGGCCCCGGGCGAGGTGCTCTGCCGGGAGGGGCAGTTCCACGAACGACTGTACGTGGTGCTGGACGGCGCCGTGGAGCAGTCCACCACCACCGCCGGCGCCGAGCAGACCAAGATCCTGGTGATGGGGCCGGGCTCCTTCCACGGCGAGATCGCGGTGCTCGGCAACCAGGAGGAGCTGTTCACGATCACCGCGCTCACCGACTCCATCGTGGTAGAGCTCACGAAGGCCGCCGTGAACCGGCTGATGCGCGAGTCGGCCCCGTATCGCCAGACCATGGAGGAGCTGTACCGGCGGCGGGCCACCTGGACCCAGGCCCGGACCCATCCGCTGCTGGCGGGGTTCCCCGACCGGGAGATCGAGCAGCTGCTCCAGGACGCGACGTTCCGCGTGTACGCGCCCGGCGAGGTGGTGTACGTCCAGGGCTCGCCGCCGTCGGACCTGTTCGTGGTGCGATCCGGGTTCCTGAAGGTGGGGGTCCGCCACGACTCCGACGAACGCGTCCTGCAGTACTTCCGGGAGGGCGACGTGTTCGGCGGCTCGGCCCTGTTCTTCGGCGGGACCCAGGCGGCCACGGTGTCGGCCAACACGCGGTCGGAGGTCCTGGCCATCCCCGGCGACCGGGTCCGGGCCCTGCTGGCCCGGCACCCCCAGTTCACGCAGGGTCTGCAGGCCGAGGCCACCAAGGCCGAGGCCATCCTCCGAGACCCGCGGGTCCGCCTGCCCGTCGTGGACCGGGCCAGCAGCCACGTGCTGTCCATCGAGGACCTGCTGGGCAGCGGGATCATGCAGGGCCACGAGATCCTGGTGATCGACACCTCCATCTGCACGAACTGCAACAACTGCGTGGAGGCCTGCGAACGGCGCCACGGCTACGCCCGGCTGGACCGGCGGGGCCTGCAGATGGAGAACCTGCTGTTCCCGTCGGCGTGCCGGCACTGCGAGGACCCCGTGTGCCTGATGTGCTCGGTGAACGGCATCGTCCGGGAGCCCGACGGCGAGATCCGGATCGTCCCCGACAACTGCATCGGATGCGGGGCGTGCGCCGAGCGGTGCCCCTATTCGAACATCCAGATGCACGACCGGAACAAGAGGTTCGAACACACGGGGTTCAACCTCATGTCGCTCCTCGGGATCGACCGGCACCAGTACGAACGGGAGGAGATGCAGGAGGCCCACTCGCGGGACCGGATCGCGGTGAAGTGCGACCTCTGCGCCGGGTACCCGTACTACGCATGCGTGCACGCCTGCCCCGTGGGCGCGGCCTTCCGGATCGATCCCGTGTCCACGTTTGGCAAGACCGACCTGGTGATCGGACTCGAGATGAAGCGGCCCACGTGAGCCGCCGCCCCCCGACCCCCCCCGGGCCCCCTCCGCCACCGCCGCCACCGGGGCCCCCTCCGCCGCCTCCCGCCGGGGGTCCACCCTCAGGGCCCCCTCCGCCGCCTCCCGCCGGGGGTCCACCCTCAGGGCAGCCCCCTCCGCCGCCTCCCGCGCCCTTCCCGTCACAGCTGCCGCCCGAGCCGGGCCCGGGCACCGGCCGGAAGCGCCGGCGGGGGACCCCGGACACCGCCGCCGCCGTCCCCGAGCGCCCGGGGGAATGGCGGGTCCGCAAGGCCGAGGCGCGTGCGGTGCCCGGCGGGCCCGGCGGCGCCGGACGCCCACCGACGCCCCGGCGCCTCCGCCGGCTCTCCGAGCGCCCCCTCCCATGGGCGATCGCGGCGGTCGGGGGGTTCCTCGCGGCGGTCCTCGGCGCCTACCTGCTGATCAAGGTCATCCAGGACCGAGGGGGGGCCTCCGGGCGTGGGGCGTTCTGGCTGATCACGTTCCTGGGCGTCCTCGGCCTGGCCCTGGCGATGTCGACGTTCCTGTACACGTTCCGCAAGCGGAGTCGCCGCCTCCAGGAGAGCTCCCGCTTCACGATGATGACGTGGTTCAAGGCCCACATCTGGGTGGGCCTGCTGGCGTTCGGCGTGATCGTGGCGCACGTCCTGACCCGGCCCATCACGACGAACCTCTCCACCGGGAAGCTCGCGCTGATCGTCTTCGCCGTCCTGGTGGCGTCCGGCGTGGCGTGGCGGATCGTGTACCGGACCGTGCCGCCGAACGTGGCCCGGGGCCCCCGCAACCTGGCGGTGGTGGACACCGAGCAGCGCATCGAGGAGATCCAGTCCCAGATCGAGAAGCTCGCCGCGGGGAAGTCGGCCATGTTCCAGTCGCTGGTCCAGGCCCGGCTGCACGGCCAGCCGCCTGCGACCCTCGATCCCCAGGCCGCGACCCTGCCGGACCACGAACGGACGGCGTGGGTCGAGCTCAACACGCTGGCCTACAACCGGGAGGGGTACGGGAAGCGCGAGGAGCGGCAGCGCCACTACGCGAAGTGGCTGCAGCGGTGGAAGCTCCTGCACATCCCGCTGGCCGCGATCTTCCTCGGGCTGGTCGTGGTCCACATCGCGGACGTGTTCGGCGCCGGGCGGGCGGCGTTCGGGGGCAGGGCCGCCCAGTTCCCGAACTCGAAGGCCTGCGCGAACTGCCACGCGGACATCACCCGGCAGTGGCGGTCCTCGGTCATGAGCCACGGGGTGACCAGCCCGTTCATGGTGGCGCAGACCGCGCTCGCGGTCCGCGAGAACGCAAACGCCAACCTCGCGCTCGGCCAGCTCTGCGTGAACTGCCATGGGCCCATCGGCGCCGCCATCACCGGGTCGGCGACGCTGCCGTTCCCGGGGACGGTGAACTCGACCGACCCCGGCGACACCGGCTCCCACGACCTGGTCCTGGCCGAGGGCGTGAGCTGCGTGGTGTGCCACGCGCTCGACGCCGCGCCGGGGGTGGGGGAGGGAAGCGCGCCGTTCCATCCGAACGAGTCGGGGCTGACGTCGCTCGGGAGCTTCGCCGGGCCGAACCAGTCGAACCCCGACCCCGTCCCGGTCCCGGACCACCGGATCCGGGAGGGCGGGTACATGGGCGACCAGTTCGCGTCGTCGCAGCTGTGCGGGGCGTGCCACGTGGTTCAGGTGGATCTCGACGGCGGCGGGGTGGACAGATTCGCCAAGGACCAGGGCGACCTCGTCCTGCAGACCACGTTCCTGGAGTGGGGAGACGAGTACCTCTCGACGTTCGGCGGCGACCTGTCGGGGGCCCGGGGGTGCGTGAGCTGTCACGCGCCCGGCGGCACGGCCGCGCTGGTCTCCTCCGCGCCGTTCGGGCAGTCCGCGCCGACGCGGACGGTCCGGGACCACACCTTCCCGGGGGTGGACTACGACCTGACCCCGGGCCACCCCGGGCTCTCAGACGACCAGTTCGCGGCCCAGCTGGCGGAGACCGAGACCCTGCTGAAGAGCGCGGCGCAGGTGAACGTGAGCGCCTCGGTGCAGCCCGACGCGAACGGCAACAACTTCCTGACGGCCGAGGTCTCGGTGTCGAACCTGGGCGCCGGCCACACGCTGCCCACCGGGTTCGCGTTCGTCCGGCAGATGTGGCTCGAGGTCGCGGCGAACCAGGTGAACGCCGACGGCTCGGTGGGCGACCCCGTGTGCCTGGCGAACGTCCGGTTCGGCAGGAAGGTCCTGAGCTCGCAGTGCGCCTCGGGGCACGTCGACTCCCCGCAGCAGGACCTCCCGTACTGCGACGTCGTGCAGCTGGCGAGGGACTTCAAGGCGTTCCGGTCGGACGACGCCACCATCCAGCTCGCGCCGGGCGCCAGCCAGCCGGCCGGGTCGTGCGACCCGTGGCTGGCGTCGTGGCAGAAGATCCTCACCGACGGTCCGCCGGACGGGAACAAGCTCCGGCACGAGGTGGCGTACCAGTCGCTGTTACCGGACATCGTGGCCAACCGCCACCGGGTGTTCGACCAGATCGCGATGGCGCCGATCGGGCCGCCCGGATACCCCGGCCGACCGGACCCGGACGACCCGAAGAAGCTCATCGAGCAGCCGGGCACGTTCCCCGACATCCCGTACCTGTTCCAGCTGGGCGATCTCCAGCAGGGCCAGCAGGTGGTGGTCACGGCGACGCTGCACTTCCGGCACCTGCCCCCGTACTTCATCCGGTCGCTGTCGGAGTTCTACCCTCCGGGCGTCACCGCCGACGGGCTCCTCGCCGGGCTCCGGGTGGTCGACATGGCGAGCGGCCAGGCCACGGCGAGGATCTGATGCCGCTCTCGCCGCCGATCGCGCCGATGCTGGCCAAGCTCGAACGGGAGCTGCCCCGGGGCGAGGGCTGGGTGTACGAGCCGAAGTGGGACGGGTTTCGCGCCATCGTGTTCCTCACCGGCGGCTCGGTCGAGCTCCAGAGCCGGGACAGGCGGCCGTTCAACCGGTACTTCCCGGAGCTTCTCCCGGCGCTGTCCTCGGCGTTCCCCCCGGACGCCGTCGTGGACGGGGAGATCGTGGTGGCGGGGAGCGAGGGGCTGGATTTCGACCTGCTGCAGATGCGGCTGCACCCCGCGGAGTCGAGGGTCCGGATGCTGGCCGAACGGACCCCGGCGTCGTTCGTGGCGTTCGACGTGCTGGCGGTGGGGGACCGCTCGCTCATGGAAGTGGAGTTCGCCGAACGGCGGCGGGAGCTGGAGGGGATGCTGGCCGGGCGGGACGGCGAGGGGGTGCCGGGGCCCGGTTCGACGCAGGTCCTGCTGACGCCGCAGACCGGCGACCCCGAGGAGGCCGAAGGATGGTTCGACGCGTTCGCGCCGCTCGGGCTGGACGGGGTGGTGGCGAAGAAGCTGTCGATGACGTACCGCCCCGGCGATCGGGTCATGGTCAAGGTGAAGCGCGTCAAGACGGCGGACTGCGTGGTGGGGGCGTACCGGCCGTCCCGGGCCGACGAGGGGATCGGGTCGCTGCTGCTGGGGCTGTACGACGACGAAGGGGTGCTCCACTTCGTGGGCCATACGTCGTCGTTCAGCACCGACGAACGCAAGCGCCTCCGCAAGGAGCTGGCGAAGTACGAGCGGGAGGCCGACTCGTTCGGCGAGGGCCGGACTCCCGGTGGCCCGTCGCGATGGGCCCGCGCCGAGCAAGCCGTGTGGACCCCCCTCCGGCCGGAGCTGGTATGCGAGGTCCGCTACGACAAGCTCCAGGGCGACCGGTTCCGCCACGCCGCCACGTTCATCCGGTGGCGGGACGACAAGCGCCCCGAGGAGTGCACGTTCGACCAGCTGATGTGAGGGGGGTTGTCCCGGTGGCGAAGGTGGAGGTGGAACGGCGGGGGCGCGTGTGGGTGCTCACGATCAACCGGCCCGAGGCGCACAACGCGGTGGACGGCGAGACCGCCGAGCTGATCACCCTCGGCGTGGAGTCGTTCGCCGGCGACGACGAGGCCCGCGTGCTGGTGGTGACGGGCGCCGGCGGAAAGGCGTTCTGCAGCGGCGCCGACCTCAAGGCGGCCGGCGAGCTGGTCGGCCGGGCCGACGCGCCCCGCACCGGCCCAATGGGGTTCTCCTCGCTCGACCCCGGCAAACCGACCATCGCAGCGGTGGAGGGGTACTGCTTCGCGGGCGGGCTGGAGCTGGCCGCCTGGTGTGACATCCGGGTGGCGGGGTCCACCGCCGAGTTCGGCGCGTTGTCGCGGCGGTGGGGGGTCCCGTACGTCGACGGCGGCACCCAGCGGTTGCCGCGGATCGTGGGCACCGGCAACGCGCTGTACCTCCTGGTGACCGGCGTTCGCATCGACGCCGTGCGCGCCTACGAGATGGGCCTGGTCCAGGAGGTCGTCCCCGCCGGCCAGGCCCTCGACCGGGCCCTGGTCCTGGCCGACCACGTGGCCGGCTACCCCCAGGCCAGCCTCCGAGCCGATCGCGCCAACGTGCACCAGGCTTTCGACCGGCCCCTCACCGAAGCCCTCCTGGCCGAACGCGAACGTGGCCTCCCCACCGTGTTCGACCCCGAGCTCGTCGAGGCCCTCCAGCGCTTTGCCGCCGGCGACCGCCCCGAGTCCCCCCGCCCACCGGGTCCCTGAGGCGCAGCCCACCGTTCGAGGGGGGCGTCACGGCGACGCCCGGGTCGTCGCCGTCTCGGGAGAGCTCGTCGCCGGCTTCCTCGGTGCCGCGTGCTTCCCTGCACCCCGGCGGCCACGGACCCGCAGGACGATCGCGGAGCCGAGGATCACTGCCAGGAACAGGAAACCGAGGAGGAGCCCGAGCCCCACGCTGCCGTCCCGGTACGCGATGCGGACGACGTGCCGGCCCGCCGGCACGGGGACGGCCTGGAGGAATGCGTCCGCCTTGATGTCCTGCGCCGGGTGGCCGTCCACGGTCGCCGTCCAGTGGGGGTCCCAGGGGATCCGGATCAGGACCAGGCCGGCCGCCGGGGCCGTCACGTCCACCGTGGAGAACTGGTTCCCGTTCGCCGTGACGCTCGTCGAGGACACTCCGGGCGATCCTCCGCCCGGCCGCAGCCCGGGATCCGCCTGGAGCACCACCTCCGCCCGCGGGTCGAACCCCGACGCGGTCACCGCCTCGCGGGCGGCCTGGGCCGTGTCCACCACCCGCCACGACTCCACGAACGTCGCGCGCTCCGGTTGACGGAGCCCTCCCCCGGCGTCGAGGGCCTCCCCGGTGACCCGGTACAGCGTGAGCGTCGCCTTCGTGCCGGGGTCGACGTGGGTCGTCACCGGCGCCAGCCCGGGCACCGGCGGTTTGTTCCAGGCGCCGATCACGAATTGCACGTCGAGCAGGTCGAGGATCTGCGGCGTGAGCTTCCGGTAGAACGTGAGGTTGTACCGGGCGGGATGGGGGTCGGCCACCCGCGAGTACGCCCAGTACGGGATGGGCGCCACCGAGTTGTACCCCTGCACGTCCTGGATCCCGAACAGCATCCCCCGGCCGTTCGCCTCCAGGCTCCAATACGGAGGCGTCTGCAGTGCCAGGTACCCGTCGCGGGCGTGGATCAGCGGCGGGCTGAACGTGATGAACCGGCCCTCGCCTCCCCCGGCCACCCTCAGCGCGAACGGGTCGGGCGTGGTGTACGCGGCGGCGTCGATGACCGGCGCCCGGAGGCCGGGGAACGCTCCGGGGTCCTGCGTGGCCTGCCCGAGCCCCGCCCGCAGGTACGGCACGGACTGCCCGGAGAGCCCGTTCGCCACGAGCTCCACGGCGATCACCGCCGGGACCACGAAGCCCAGCGCCGGGCGCCGCCACGTCGCGGCCAGCGCGCCCGCCCCCGCCACGAGCCCGAACGCCCACACGCCCGAGTGCCCGCCCGGCACGTCGAACACGAGCGGCAGGAGCAGCCACACCACGACGCCCGGCGCCAGCATCCACAGCCGTTCCCGATTGGACCGGGTCTCCAGCCACGCCTGCACTCCCAGCCCGGCCAGCACCGCCAGCGAGATGAACAACGCGTACCGGAATCGGCGCGGGTCGTGGAGGTAGAAGTCCACCAGCGGGTTCCGCGGGAGGTGGTCGCGGGCCCACCCCGCGAACACCTCCGCCGACAGCACGAACGAGGCCAGCCCGAACACGCCGAACGCCACCGCCAGCCCCCGCCGGCGCCGGGAGAAGAACCCGGCGAACACGAGCACCAGCGCCGCGAGCGCCACGTACGACCCCGGCGACACCGTGAACCCGAGGGGCCATTGCGGCGGCTGCCCCCGGGCCCGGTACACGGGCGACGCGATGCCGGTGAGCCGGGACTGCAGGGTGATGAGCGACGTGTACCCCAGCCCCACGGTCGCCCGCGACACGTACCCCAGCCTGGGCAGCAGGTAGGCCAGGTTCACCAGCGGCCCGGCGACGGCCAGCATCCCCCCGAGCCCCAGTACCGTTCGCCACGAGCGCCCGGCCCGGAGGTCGCCGATCGCGCGCACCACGACGTAGGCCCCGAGCGCCCCGACCCCGTACGCCAGCCCGTCGGCCGCGTAGGCCCCGGCCAGCTGCCCCCCGGCCACCGCGGCCCCGGCCAGCCATCCCAACCGCGCCGGCCACGTCTGCGCCCGCCAGTACCGCGAGGCCGCGGCCAGCAGCAGCGCCGTCCACGCCAGCGCCGCCGCGATCGCGATCGACAGCCCCACGTACGACCCGGCCATGGCCAGGGCCAGCGTGAGCCCGCCCACCGTGGCCGCCGCCCGCGAGGCCCGTTCGCCCCGGAGGAACCAGTACACCCCCAGCCCCGCCAGCATCGGCTGCAGCACGACGTACCACCGCATGGCCCTGGCGCACGAGAAGACCGAGAACAGGAGCATGGCCGGCACGTACGTCCACCCCGACTGCGGGTCCGCGGCGAACGGCAGCCCGGCCAGCGAGAAGGGGTTCCACAACGGGATGTGACCGGTCGCGAGCGACTTCCCCAGGAAGCAGTACGTGGGCAGGGTCAGCCCGAGGACGTCCTCGTGCTGGTTGGTGAGCTTCCCCCCGAACGCGAACGCGTGGTCCACTATCAGCACGGCGAGCACGATCAGACCGGGGCCGCCGAACGGGGCTGCGGCGCGGAGCAGCCTCTTCCGGTCCACCGTCTCAGGTGCCGGGGATCGACGGGGGCCTGGGCGGTGGACGGGTGGGCAGGATGGGGGCCGGACGGGGGTCCTGGGAGAAGTTGAACTCCTGCAGGAGGTCACCGAGGATCGGTTCGTCCTCGCGGACGCTCGGCCGGGGGTCCCACCAGCCGTCGGTGTCCGGGTCCAGCCGCTGGCCGTTCAGGAACCGATCCTCCATGAGCCGGAGGTACGCGTCGAACGACAGGGTCTGGTGGTCGATGTACCCCTCTTTGGCGTAGGGGCTGATCATGACCCCGGGGACCCGGATCCCATATCCCAGCCCGTCCCGGACCCCGGGCGGCGCCACGTGGTCATAGAACCCGCCCCAGTCGTCCCAGGTCAGGAAGATCGCGGTGCTGTTCCACGAGTCGCTCTGCCCGATCGCGTTGATCAGGCCGGTGACCCAGGCCTGGCCGTCGCTGATCTTCGAGGGCGGGTGCTCGCTGTTCGCGGCGTTCGGCATGATCCAGACCACCGACGGCAGCGTGTCGTCGTCCAGGGCCTGGTAGAAGTCCTCGATCGGCCGGATGTTGCCGCTCTGCCCGTCCTGGCGGACGGTGACGAAGTCGGGGAGCGGGTTCCAGATGCTGGGTGTCCCCTGGATGTCCTCGTCCGGTCCGCAGAACACGCCGGTGGGGTCGCAGCTGGGGTCCTCCGACGGGTCGACGTAATAGGCCCACGACACCCCAGACCGGTGCAGGAGGTAGGTCAGGTCGGCCCACCCGTAGTCCGGCACCGCATCCTGCTCCCTCGGGCTCTCGTGATCGGGATGCTCCAGCTCGGTCACGCACGTGGCGGCGTCGTACGCATCGGAGCACCTGGCCGACCACCCCGACACCAGATACAGGTGGGCCGGCTCGCTGGGACCGAAGTTGGGCTGGAACAGCCGGTCCTGCAGCACGAACTGCTCGGCGTAGGCCCAGTAGTTCGGGATCTCTCGGGCATCGTGCCATCCCATGAGGTCCGGTCGCGAGCAGATGGGGATCCTCGGGGAGACGGCGCACGTTCGGGCGCGGGCCTGGCCCGACGGGCCCTTCGTGCCGTTCAGCAGGCCCAACGGCTCGTTGTAGGCCTGGTCGACATAGGCGTCCATGCGGCCGTTGTGGATGTCGGCGATAGCGTCCCTGAAGTCGTGGGGACCTCCCATGTTGAGGTCGTCGGGGTCGTGGAAGGGGCGCAGGCACGTCCCCAGGCGGCTGTTGGGGATACACACCTTCGGCACGCCCTGCGGAGTCATGGGGATCCCATCGGCGCCGGGGAAGGTCCCGAAGTAGTTATCGAACGACCGATTCTCCTGCATGATCACGATCATGTGATCGATCTTCTCCAGGCCGGACGGCGGGCCTGGCCGGTCGGCCGAGCCGGAGCAGCTCGCGGCCGCCAGCAGGAGCGCGACCAGGGCCACCCGGGCCCGGTCCTCCCACCGCCTCCCCGGGAGCTTCATTGCGGCCGTCCGTTCGTCGCGGGGACTGACCTCGCGGGCCGGGCATGGGCTCCGTCGGGGCGGCGCGCGGCCAGCACCGCTGGAGCGGCGGCCGCCCACCCGGCCGCCGCCACCCCCACCGCGATCGCGACCGCGGCCCCGCCGCGGAGGTCGAACCCCAACCGGTCGGCGACGAACCCCCCCAGGACCAGCGTGGCCAGGCCGAACGCCGGGGACAGCGCGCCCCGTTCCCACCACGGCCGGGGGAGGAGCGCCACGGCCCACCCCGATCCCGCCACCAGCAGCACCAGCAGCACCAGGAAGCTGGTCCCGCCGAGGCCGGCCGCCGTGGGCACCGCCGGCTCCGGGGGCGCCACCGCGTCGACATCGGGAGCCGGCCCCCGGGCCACCAGGAACCGCTTGCTGGCCGCCCATTCCGGATGCGACGTCCGGAACCGCGGGAAGTGCGCGTAGAACGGCTTCACCGCGACGACCACCGGGTCCCGCGGCAGGATCCCCTGGATGGCCGGCCAGTACTTGTTCGAGATCGAGTTGAACCTCCGGGCGCCGGGGCGGATGTTCGGCTCGCCGGCCAGCAGGTGCTCGGGGTTCCCCAGGTACACGTAGATCTGGGACATCCGGTCGGGCGGGGTCTGGGCCCGGAGCCGGCGGAGGGCCGGGATCAGGCCGAAGTCCGCGCGGGGCCGGGGCTCGACCACCGCGAACACCACCGGCGTGCCGGGGGGGAGGTCGCGTATGTAGCCCATGGCCAGACCGATCGCGCAATGGGTCGGGACCTCCTCGTACGGGCCCGAGCGGTACCAGGCCCTGGTCCCCAGGGCGGCGGACCCGGCCACGGCGATCACCGCGATCGCCGCCGGCACCACCCGGCGGGTCCACGCCGGCCGGTCACGGCCGACGCGGGATGCCACCAGGCGGGTGAGACCGACCACCGCCGCCGCCAGCAGCAGCGGCATCCCCAGGGCGAACCCCAGGATCCGCTGCGCCGGGAACGTCAGGCCCAGCCAGAACAACCCGTACGCGGCCACGCCCATCGCCGCCCACACACCGAGGATCACCAGGCCTCGCCGGCGGTCCCGATTCGCCGGCACCGCCAGGGCCGCGCCGCCGCCGGCCATGGCGGGAACGGTGGCCCACAGCGCATACAGCGGCCCCTGCCCGCGCAGGATCAGCTCGAAGTGCCGGCGGTTGTTGGCCTCCACGGGCGCGAACCCCGGGGCCGCCCACAGGGCCGCCCCTCCCGCGAGGGTCCCGCCACCCACGGCGGCGGCGAGACGCGCCGCCGGCGTCCGCCGGAACGGCGGCCCCGACCGGATGCTCTCCGGCAGGACCAGCACGAACAGCAGCCCGAGCAGCACCAGCGTGAACAGCGCGAACTGCCAGTGGACGATCCACGCCGCGGCGAGGACGAGCGCCATCCCCGTCCCCACCGGGCGGCCCTCCACGACGAGCAGGGCCAGGGCCACGACGGCGAGGAGCAGGAGGTCGGCCATGAGGTTGTCGAGGTAGCCGTCGGCGGTGATCGCCACATTCACCGAGAGCCCGGCCATCACGACGTAGATGGGGACGGCCCAGGCCGGCTCCCGGAGCGCTCCCCGGGCCATGGCACCGGCCACCAGTCCGATCGCGGCGGCGAGCACGCCGGAGAGCACGAACGCCAGCCTCCACGACGTCACCCCGGTGACCGCGTGCACCAGCGACCCCAGCACCGGGTACCCGGGTCGCCCCGAGTTCGGCGCGTTCGGGCGGAACGGGTACTGGTCCACGGCCTGGAGGGCGTCGAGCCCCCCGTTCGCCACCACCCGCTGGCGCCAGACGTACGTGGGCGAGTCGTCCCCCACCGGGATGCTCCAGCCGTTCGAGGGGTACAGCGAGACGAACACACCGACCACCAGCAGCACCCCGAGGACCGTCGCGACCGTCCAGGCCACGGGCTCGATCCGGGGCCGGGCGTGGGCGTCGGGACGAACCGGACGGCCGGCCGGGCGGCGGAGCCTCAGCTCCACGAGTGCTGGGCTCGCTCAGGCATCGCATGACTGTACCGCGGCGACCTGCCGATTCGAGGGCCCGCCGGGCGGCGGCTACCGCTGGAGCGCGGGGCCCAGATCGAGCTCGGTGGGGGTGGCCGAGACCTCGAAGGTCCGGCCGCTGCGGTGCAGGCGGAGGGTGAGCCGCCGTTCGATCGCACCGGAGTCCATCAGGCGCTGGAGGTCGTCCATCCCCCGGACCGGCTGGCCCTCCACCTCGAGCAGGAGGTCCTCGGCCCGGATGCCGGCCACGGCCGCCGGGCTCCCCGGAACGACCTCCACGATCTCCACGCCCCGGTGGCGGCCGAGCTCCGTGGCCAGCCGGGGGGGCAGCGGCCGGGGGCCGCCCGCGATCCCCAGGTAGGCCCGGCGGACCCGGCCCTCGGTCATGAGCGCGGCCACGATGCGACGGGTGGCCGGGTTGATCGGCACCGCCAGCCCGAGCCCCTGGCCCATCCCCGGGCCGACCACGGCAGTGTTGATCCCCACCAGCCGGGCGTTCGCGTCGGCCAGCGCGCCGCCGGAGTTCCCGGGATGCAGGGCGGCGTCGGTCTGGATCACGTTCTCCACCAGCCGGGTCACCGACCCGGCCCGTGTCGGGAACGACCGCCCGAGCGCGCTGACCACCCCGGCCGTGACCGAGCCGGCGAACCCGAACGGGTTGCCGATGGCCACCACCAGCTGGCCCACGCGGAGCCCAGATGCGTCCCCGAGCGTTGCGGTCGCCAGGTCCGAGCCCGAGGCCCGGACCACGGCCAGGTCCGACAGTGGGTCCGTGCCGACGATCTCGATGTCGAGCTCCCGGCCGTCGGTGAACGAGGCGATCCCCCGGTCGGTCCCCGCCACGACGTGCGCCGAGGTCAGCAGGAACCCGTCCGGGGTGACGGCCACGGCGCTTCCCCCGCCCTCGATCCGGCCCCGCCCGCCCATCCGGCGCCACACCCGCAGGTTCGCCACGGACGGCGAGAGCCGGTCGGCCACGCCCGTGACGACCCGCGAGTACGCGTCGAGCGCCTCGCCCTCCCCGCCATCGTCCCCGGGCTCGCCCGGAGCCTGTCCGTTCCCCAGCAGCACGTCCAGGAATGCGATCTCGGCCACGAACCGAGCCTAGCACCGACCCCGTGTAATGAAGTAATGACCCCGTCAGGCGTCGTCCGCGAGGCCCGACGGGGGGAGCCCGCCGTGGTCGAGGTCCTGGCTGGCCAGGCGGGCCGCCTCGTCGTAGATGCGGCGGGCCGGGACGCCGGTCTCGCGGGCGGCCCGGGCGCAGTCCTCGAACTCGGGCGAGACGGTGACGGGGTGGCCGTCCAGCAGGCCGATCTTCACCGCCACCGTCCCGGCCGAGGTCTCGACCTTCACGGTCTCTCGCTCCAGGGCGTGCTTCGAGACCGGCGCGGACCGGACGCCGAGGGTCCCGGTCTCCAGGAACAGGATCCGGCGGAGCTCCTCCTCCCGGGCCGCGGCGCACAGCACCGAGATCGTCACCGCCGGCCGGCTCTTCTTCATCACGATCGGCGTCAGCCAGGCGTCCTGGGCCCCCGCCCCCAGCAGGCGTTCGAGCACGAACTCGTACAGCTCCGGGTTGAGGTCGTCGACGTTCGTGGCCAGCACCACGTCGCCGGCCGCGTCGGGCCCGAGCACCACCGGCCGGCGTTCGACTTCAGGGCCCACCATGATCCGGAGCACGTCGGGAAAGTCGAGCTCGTGGGTCCCGGCGCCGTAGCCCACGGACTCCACCTCCATGGACGGCATCTCGCCGTACCCCTCGGCCATCGCCGACAGGATCGCCGCGCCGGTGGGGGTGACCAGTTCCACGGGGACGCCACGCGAGTACATGGGCGCCCCCCGCAACAGCTCCACCACCGCGGGGGCGGGGAGCGGCAGCAGCCCGTGGTCCGTTCGAACCATGCCGGTACCGGTGGGGACGGCCGACGACACCACCCGCTCCACCCCCAGGAGGTCGATCGCGATCGCGGTCCCCACGATGTCCACGATCGAGTCGATCCCGCCCACCTCGTGGAACGTGACCAGCTCCACCTCCTTGCGGTGGATGCGAGCCTCTGCCTCGGCCAGCCGCCGGAAGATCCGCTGGGCGTTGCGCAGCACGCTCGGTCCGAGCTCCGCCCTCTCCAGCATCATCCGGATGCTCGAGTACGTGCGGACCAACGGCGTCTCGGCGGCCAGCACGGTGACCCGAGTGGCGCGGAGCCCGTGGGTGTGGATCTCCTCCGCGGACAGCTCGAACGGCTCCAGGGGCAGGGCCGCGAGCCCCGCGCGGATCTCGTCCAGGTCCGCACCGGCGTCCACCAGCGCGGCCAGGGCCATGTCGCCGGAGATCCCGGCGATGCAGTCGAAGTAGGCGATCCGCACCGGCTCAGCCCCCGGACCCGGCGCCGGAGGAGCGGAGGATCCGGTGGGCCACCATCGCCGCGCCGAACCCGTTGTCGATGTTGACCACGGAGATGCCGGGGGCGCACGAGGCCAGCATCGTGAGCAGGGCGGCCAGGCCCCGGAACGACGCGCCGTAGCCGACGCTCGTGGGTACCGCGACCACCGGCCGCGACGTGAGCCCGGCCACCACCGAGGGCAGCGCGCCCTCCATGCCGGCCACCACGATCAGGCACCCGGCGGCCTCGATCCGCCCCCGGTGATCCAGGACCCGGTGCACGCCGGCCACCCCCACGTCGTGGATCCGGTCCACCTCGCATCCCAGGGCCGACGCCGTGAGCGCCGCCTCCTCGGCCACCGGAAGGTCGGAGGTGCCGGCCGTGACCACGGCCACGGACCCGACGGGGTGCCCGTTCGGCTCGGCTCGCTTCGCGACGATCAGACGCGAACGTTCGTCGTACGTGGCGGACGGAACGGCCCGCCGGACCGCAGCGAACTGCTCCCCCGACGCCCGAGTGACGAACACGGCGCCCCGGGCCCGGCGGACCAGGGCCAGGGCCGCGCTCGCCACCTCCTCCAGGGTCTTCCCCGGCGCGTAGACGGCCTCGGCCTGGCCCGTCCGGAGCTCGCGGTGGTGGTCGATCTTGGCGGAACCGATGTCCTCGAACGGGAGGTCGCGGAGCTCGGAGACGGCCTCCTCGACACTCCGGTCGCCATCGGCGACCCGCTGCAACAAGGAGGCCAGAGATCGTTCGTCCACGGGGGGCGTCATTGTATACTTCGCCCGTTCGGGCAGGTAAATGCCCATTTTCGCCAACGGACCGGGCTCGTGACCTTTCCCGCCAAGACCCTCTCGGTACTCGTCGTCATCGCCGTCGGACTCGCGGTCCTCGCGCTGTTCGTGGCGGCGGCGTCGGCGGCCCGCCGTCGTCCCCGCAGGACGGACACCGGCGGGCTCCCAGTCCACATCGACGACGTGCTCCGGGGGATCCTGGAAGGCCACGCCCGCTCGCTCCAGCGGCTGGAGGCGGCGGTCCGGCAGCTCGCCTCCCAGGGCGCCCGTCTCGGCGAGCAGCTGGCCGGGACGGTCCAGCGGGTGGCCCTCATCCGGTACGACGCGTTCGAGGACGTCGGCGGGCGGCTGTCGTTCTCCTGCGCGATGCTCGACGACCACGGCAACGGCGTCGTGGTCACGTCCATCAACGGGCGGCAGGACACCCGGGTGTACGCGAAGCCGGTGCACGAGGGGACCAGCGACCACAACCTGTCCGAGGAGGAGATCGAGGCCATCCGAGAAGCGCTGGCCGGCCGGATGCCCGGTCCGGAGGCGCCCAAGCAGAGGGTGGAGGCGAGATGAGCTGGAGGCGTGAGCACGGCGGGGAACGGTCGCCGGAGGAAGCCCCGGCGCCGGGAGCGGAAGGAGCGCGGCACATGGCACAGGAGAACGAGGTCACCGTCATCGGGCAGGGGGCGCGGCTGGAGGGGACCGTCGTCTCCGCGGGCTCGCTCCGGATCGACGGCCAGGTCAAGGGCCAGATCAACGCCGACGGCGACGTCATGCTCTCCGCCCAGAGCCAGGTGGAGGCCGACATCCGGGCCGAGAACGTGGTGATCGCCGGCCGGTTCACCGGCAACATCCAGGTCACGGGCAAGGCGGAGCTGGCCCGCGGCGGCCGGGTGGACGGCAACATCACCTCGAAGGTCCTGGTGGTGCAGGAGGGCGGGATCTTCTGCGGCCAGTCGACCATGGACCAGCCCGCGGGCGGGCAGCCCGCCGCGGCCGCGACGGCGTCCCGGCCGGCATCGCCACCCGTCTCCACGACGTCGAACGCCGACGCCGAGCCCGCCGGGCCCCCGAGCCCGGCGCCGGTCGCCTCGGGCGCCGAGCCGAAGTCCGACGGCGAACCGGCCAGGGCCACCGCACGGTAGGTCGACGACAAGCGCGACGCATGCTCGATCTGAAGGCGATTCGCGACGACCCGGGGCCGTTCCGGGCGGGGCTGGCCCGGCGGGGCGCGGCCGACGCGCTCGACCGCCTGATCGCACTCGACGCCGAGGTCCGTTCGCTGAAGACCCGGGTGGAGGAGCTCCGGGCCGAGCAGAACCGGGCCTCGAAGGAGATCGGGCGGGCTGCCCCCAACGAGCGGCAGGCCCTCATCGACTCGCTCAAGGTGGTCTCCGACGAGCTGAAGGAGCTCGAGCCGCGCCTCCAGTCCGTCGAGGACGAGCTGGACGCCCTGCTCCTGCGGGTTCCCAACGTCCCCCACGAGAGCGTCCCCGACGGCGCGACCGACGACGACAACGTCGAGATCAAGCGGACCGGCGAGCCGCCCGCGCTCGGATTCGAGGCGAGGGACCACGTGGAGCTGGGCGAGGCCTTCGGAGCCCTCGACATCGAACGGGCCGCCCGGACCTCCGGGTCACGGTTCGTGTACCTCACCGGCCCCGGCGTGTGGCTGCAGTTCGCCCTGGTCCGGTACGCGCTGGACGTGGTGACCGCGAAGGGGTTCACGCCGGTCATCCCCCCGGTGCTGGTGCGCGAGGAGGCCATGTACGGGACGGGGTTCCTGCCCACCGACGAGGCCCAGCTGTACGTCACCCGCGAGGACGACCTGTACCTCGTGGGGACCTCGGAGGTGCCCCTGGCGTCGTTCCACCAGGACGAGATCCTGGAGCCGGGCGCCCTCCCCGTTCGCTACGCGGGCTACTCCACGTGCTTCCGGCGCGAGGCCGGGACGTACGGCAAGGACACCCGGGGCATGTTCCGGGTGCACCAGTTCGACAAGGTCGAGATGTTCTCGTTCTGCGATCCGGAGCGGTCGTGGGACGAACACGAGTTCCTGGTATCGATCGAGGAGGAGATCGTCCGAGGCCTCGAGATCCCCTACCGCCTGGTGAACGTGTGCACGGGGGAGCTGGGGGCCTCGGCGGCGAAGAAGGTCGACCTGGAGGCATGGTTCCCGGGGCAGGGCAGGTACCGGGAGCTGACCTCGTGTTCGAACTGCACGGACTACCAGGCCCGCCGGCTCGGCGTCCGGGTGCGCGGGGAGGCCGGCAACCGGCCGGTGCACACGCTGAACGGCACGGCGTGTGCGGTGGGCCGGACGATCATCGCGGTGCTGGAGAACCACCAGCGGGCCGACGGCTCGGTGGAGTTCCCCGAGGTCCTGCACCCGTACCTCCCCGATGCGCTCCGGGTCCTGCGTCCGGCCTGAGCCCCTCGCGGCGAACGGGTCGCTCAGTCGCGGTGGTGGCTGACGACCTCGAGCAGGTCGATCCCGACCGGCGCGTCGATCTCGATCACCGCGGCGGGCAGCCACTTGCGCACGAGCTTGCCCTGGGGACCGGTGACGTCGTCGAAGGACGGCAGGAGCGACTCGAATCCCCTGGCGCGTTCGATGTCGATGAACCCGAAGATCGAGACCCGCTCGGTCTTCAGGGGACCCTCGCCGCACACGGGGGTGTCGGGGCAGCCCTCCTCGGGGCGCAGCGCCAGGCGGAGGGTGGTGTGGCCGTTCGCGTCGGTCGGCCCGGGGTGGCCCTGTCGGCTGCCCTCCAGCCCGGTCACCTTCGCCGCCTCGTCCGGACCGGCGGCGTGCACGAAGTCCGCGCTCTGCTGGATGTTCCAGCCGACGGCCCATCCCTCGAGCGGGCCGTTCTCGGGGAGCGTGATCCCGGCGAGGCCGCCGCAGCGGATGGTCGTCCCCGCCGCGTCGCTGTCCCACCGGAGGTCCGACCGGATCGTGACGAAGCGGGCAGGGTCGTGGAAGTCGAGTGGCGCGTGGGTGTGCCCGCCCACGTCGTCGGTGATCATGAGGTCGATGCCGGCCAGCAGGAGGAGGTCGGCCATGATGTCGCCGCTCGTCTCGAACAGGTCGTGCCGGGTGTATGCCGTGCGGACGATCCGGCCGGGGCCGTCGCCCTTGCCGGACAGCAGGAGCTTCCGGTTCACGTCCCGGCCGGATCTGGTTCGGGTTGGTATTTGACACCCTTCGCTGGCGCCCTCGTATGGCCCGATGGTGCCGACCCGGGACAGCAGGCTCGCGCCCATGATCGCGAACTGCACCGGGTCGATCCGGTAGGAGTCGGGGTCGATGTCGCGGAACACGTCGTTCGGCGGGCGGTGGGCCCGGCTGAGGGCCCGGAGCATGAGGGCCGGGAACGCCGCGGGGTCGTCGGGTTCGGTGAAGGCGGCCTCGACCCACCGGGGGATGGCGTCGGCGAATGCGTCGGGGCCGGTGAGCGGCTGGCCGATGAGCGGCAGCAGGTAGTCGGGGAGGTCCCACAGGTCCTCGGGGAACCAGATCCGCCCGTCGTGCAGGGCGTCGGCCATCATGGGGACCATGAAGTCGTAGACGTACGTGTCGATGTAGGTCGGGCGGGCCGGCCCTCCCGCGTAGCCGTCGATGTCCGCGGCGCCGGCGGGGTCGTTGAGGACCTCGCCGGTGTCCGCCGAGACGATGGGGATGCCGGAGAGCGTGAGGATGTCGAACACCGCCTCGTTGCCCGCGACCGGATCCATGGCCCGCTGGGCCAGGAGCTCCGCGTCCGCGGCTTGGTGGCCGGTGAGCGGCTCGGCGGTCGGGGTGGGCGGACCCGGGGTCGTGGGAGTGACCGTGGGCGGAGTGGCGGTGGGGGAACCGGTCCCCGTGGGCGCCGGCGAGCTCGGGCCGGTCCGTTCGATGGGATGGGTGCACGCCGCGACGAGCGCGGCGAGCGCGGCGGCCCCGAGGGCCGCCCGGAGTCCGGTCGGTCGGGTGCTGGGAGGCACGTCAGTTCCTTCGGCACGCGGGTGAACCGGATGAAGCCTTCCGGCGTCCCCCGAACCTGCATTGTGCCCACCCCGAACGGCCCCCGCTCGCGCACGAACAGGACCATCCATGACAAAGAGTCCGAAAGACGCCGGGCAACTCCCTCTTCGGTGGTCCCGGGAAGGCGACGTCCGCTCGTTACGAGACCGGACGAGCCTCCTGGGGGATCCGGGCCTCGGGGAGCACGATCACGGTGCGCTGAGGGTCCGGCTGGTTCGAGACCGGGGGTGTCGATCCGGCAGTGGGAGCGAGGCGGTCCCGTCCGCTCGCCATCGCGCCGAAGACGAAGGCGACGACCAGGGCGAGAACGATCCAGGCCAGCAACGCGAGCAGCAGGACGAGCGGCGCCGCGAATCCAACGGTCACCGGGCCCGAATGCAGGGGAAGCACGCCCATGAGAGATAGTCTCCTCGATCGAGCGGCTCGTGCACCGGGGACGTTCGGGGGACTCCCCCCTGTCCCCCAGTTGGGGGGCAGAGGAGCGTTGGCCGCCCGATCGGTATGGCGCCGGCTCGCCGGGAACATTTCGGGAGGATGACCCGGCGGTCGCGCGGCCGCCGTGATCCTGCTGGTCGGGGCGGTCCGGATCTACCTCGGCACCCACTGCTGAGCGACGTGCTGGCCGGCTACGCCCTCGGCGGCGCGTGGCTCTGCGTCGTGGTGGCCGTCATCCTGGTCCGAGGTTCCCGCGCCCGAGGACGCCCATGATCAGAACCCCCGCTACCACCTTCGCGCCGCCACCACCACCGCAGTCAGGCCCCACGTCGCCGCTGAGGGCGCCGCTCACCTCAGGAATCGCTGGGCGTTCTGAAAGCCTCGCTTGAACGCGCTCGGTGCGGCCTCGTCCGGCGGAGATTCGCCGGCGATCGCGGAGTTCTCACCCTTCAAGTAGTCCTCGAACCGCTGCGCGCTCCGCAGCGCCTCCGCCAGCTGGGCCTTCTCCTCGTCGGTCATCTCGTCCCCCTTTGCGAACCGCTCGATGTCCTCCATCAGTACGTCGATCGGGTAGTTCGGTCCCGGGTCCTGGTGGTTGGAGACACCGAACGCGTTGCTGACGTTCGCGTGCGTCGTGATCCCCCGGGCCTGCTCGCCCTCCGCCCGGAGGTCGGCCTCCTGGAGGAACCGGATCGGGATGTCGAAGATGGTGCACCAGTTCGCGACGTGAAAGGCACAACGAAGCATCGTGTTCCGCCGCTCGCCGAGCCACATCTCCCTGGTGAAGTCACTCGTGCCGCGTTGCTCTATGTGCAGGCCCTCCTGGTTGAGGGGGGGCACCCCATTGGCGATCCCCAGATCCGCCACGGAGCGGATGCACATGTCGTTGTCCACCGTCAGCTGGGCAGAGCCGACGTCCTTCGGGTCTTCCGGGGGAGACTGGAAGAACGCGCCCGTCGAGGTTGCCGGATGGTCCGCCGCCGTCGCGTGCACGACGACGCTGAAGATATCGGCGGCCGTCCTCGTTCCCGCCATCCTCTCCGGGTGGGCCGGGAAGAAATCCAGGTGGGGTGGGGCCTCGAGGGGGTCATTGGGGCGCGGGACTGGAATATCCGGGTTGAAGGAGTGGTCCCGCTCGGCGCCGACTCTGCTCATCGTGGCTCCTCCCGCGAGCAGGCGGTCGGGCGCACGCCATGGACACCCTTACCGGAACAATATGGGACATGCGGACTCGGGGCGTCAAACCGCGAACACCTGTGCGAACACAGGGGTTGGGTGAACGCCGGTGCGGCCGGGCGTTTCCCCCGGCACACTGTGCTGATGCGTTCATGGCTGGGGCGGCGGCTGGACCGTGACGAGCCGCGGGGACTGCCCTCACCCTGTGGGTCGTGGCCGCTGTCGTCTGCGCGCTGGCCTTCGCCGGCCTGGCCTGGGATGTGCTGGCTCACGGACCGATCTCACGCGCGGATCCCCGGGTGGAGTCGTTCGTCGTGCGCCACCGGGTCGGGTGGGTGACCGACGTGGCGAGCTCGGCCACGTGGATCGGCTCCAGCTTCCTCCTCATCCCCCTGATCGTGGTCGTCGGCGGGTCCGTGCTCCTGCGGCACCATGACTGGCGGCCGCTCGCCATGCTGGGGATGGGGCTCGGAGGCGTGACCGTCCTCTACTACGTGGCCAAGGAGCTGGTCGACCGGGCCCGGCCTCCCGCGTCCGATCGCGTGGGGCCCCCGTTCGCCAGCGGCTCCTTCCCCTCCGGCCACACGGCCGAAGCCGTGGCCGTCTGGGGCGTCCTGGCCATCCTGGCCGCGAGCATCATGACCGGCCACCGCTGGCTCCCGGTGCTCGGAGCCGTCCTGATCGTGCTCGTGGTGGGCGTCGTCCGCGTCTACCTCGGGACCCACTGGCCGAGCGACGTCCTGTCCGGGTACGCCCTGGGTGGCGCGTGGCTGGGCGTCGTGGCCGCGGTCACGCAGGGCCTGTGGCCGCGACATCAGCGAGCTGCGCGTTCCGCTGCCTGATGGCTTCCGGGCACTGGCCCTCCTCGCGAGTGCCATCCCCGGCGGTAGGTGGCCGAGCGGACGAAGGCGACGGTCTCGAAGACGGTGTTCTCGGCTCGTGACATTGGTGCGCCGATGCGCCGGCGCGCCGTTGCGCCGCATCATGGTGGCGGCGCCGCGGCTGACCTCGCTGGGGCCCCATCATCAGGTCCAAAGGCGGGAACGCCGTGTCGCTCTCGCGATGCCGGTGGCCGCTCCATGCCGGGGGGCGGCGGGTTGCACAGCGCATGCAGCTGCGTGCGCAGTCGGCGGCGAACCCATGCCAGCGTCGGATCATGGGCCCGATTTCGGAGCTCGTAGGGGTCGGTCCGCAGGTCGTACAGCTCACGTTCGAGACTCCGGTACGCCACGTAGAGGTATCTCCTGCTCCGCACCGCACAGAACGTCGTCGGGCTGCTCCCCCCCAGAGTGCGATGTTCGATCAGGAACCTCCGGCGCCACGTCTCGGCTTCGTCCCGAAGGATCGGCAGCAGGCTTCTTCCCTCCGATCCGAGCGCGGAGACCTTCGCGAGCGCGGCGAACGTGGAAGCGATGTCGATGTTGAGCGCCAACTGAGCGACCCGCCGGGGTTGCCCGCTGAGGGCGTCGTACCTGATGACGAGCGGGACTCGGATGCTCTCCTCGTATGCCGCCTGCTTGTTGGTCCAGCGGTGTTCCCCCCACGCCAACCCGTTGTCCGACATGAACACGACAACGGTGTCACGCAGGCGCCCCGTGTCGCGCAGTGCGTTCAGCAGACGCGCAACGGATCGGTCCACGTCGAGCAGCGCCTGCAACTGGGCACGCCGATAGTGGTCCAGGGCACGGATCTGTTGGGTGTCGAGGATGGGGAGCTGTCGGACCCAGCTGGGCTTGTCCGAGATGTCGGTCTCGTTGAAGTTCGGCGGTCGTGCAGGCTTCAGGTGCTGGAACGAGTTCTGGTCGGTCGGCGCAGGGACCGCCGGTCCATGTGGCGCCCATGGAGCGAAGTAGAGGAAGAACGGGGCTCTCGTGTGCCGGACGAACCGAACGGCTTTCGCCGTGAGCACGTCCGTGGAGTAGTCAGCCGAGTCGTGTCCGTATGAGTGGATCGAACCGTCGACGTTGAGGGCGTAATCGTAGTAGTAGTTCCCCAGTGGGGGGTCCATCTCGAGCGCCGCCCAACGGTCCCAGCCGGGCGGGACGTACGTGCCCCCATACAGATTGAGGTACTTGCCGATCAGTGCCGTTCGATATCCGGCCGCCTGGAGCCAGGTGGCGAGGGTCGACCGATCATTGAATGCCGGGAACCCTCCATAGGGCCTCCCGTTCGTGTACACGCCGGTGGAGTGCGAGTACTCCCCCGTCAGGATGCTTGCCCGGCTGGGGCAACAGAGCGAGTTCACCACGAACGCGTTCGTGAACGTGATGCCGCGATCTACGAGGCGATGTCGTGTTTCCGGCATGGCCCACAGGGTGTCCCAGCGCTGGTCGTCCGTCAGGATGAAGAGGATGTTCGGACGCTGAGAGGCCGCTCTGGCAGATGGGAGGCACGGAGGGAGACCTCCGGCAAACGCCACAACCAACCCCCCGAGCGCGAGCCCCGTCAAGAGACGAGATCGGACACCCCCCGCCACAGTCCAATTCACCGTGACGCCTCGAGGCCACGGAGTTCGTGCCAGAACTCCTGGGCCACCCGACCGCATGCCTGGGTGCGCTGCACCTCATCCTCCGAATCACTTGTGGGTGCAGGAGGAAGGTCACGCTGGAACGGCGCGGAGGAACCCGGGGAAACCCTGGATCATTGGGCGACGCTGCTGCAGGAGCAGGACGACGAGTGGCAGGCGCAGGACCGCCGCTCCTTGAGCGCCGAAGCCGATCGCGGACCCGATGGCGAAACCTCGGCGCTGCGGGCTAGATTGGCCGCCGCTTTGGCTCGCGTGGTCTGCAGGAGGGGGACAGGCAGTCCCCTGCAAGCTTCTCGGCTGGTCCGCGCGGCTCGGTAGGGGACAAGGATTGGTCGGGGGCACCTCAGAGAGCGCGCGTTCCTTCAGGCTGTGGGAGCGATGGGACAGGGTGTCGAAACTCGAGGATTCGATCGGCTACCTATTCCGGACCCCCTGAACCTGTTCCGCAACCGGGCGCTGCCTTCGTGCAGTCGGTACTCATGTTCTCGGGGAATCGGGAAACGCTGCCTGCATCTGCTGGGAGCTCATCGCCCAATTGGTCAGTTGATCCGCCAACTTCGTTGCGACGTCCGGGCTTGGCTCGTGACCCGCGGCCAACAGTTGGAATACGGTGGCAAACCAGTGCGCCAGTTCTTCAACCGAGGATTGCAGGCCCGACGAGGCCCACGCCGAGGCCCAGGTTGGCTTGGCCGTGAACGGCTCGACGACCGCCGCGAGCTCCTCCGGCTTCTCCACCGGCCCACGAGCCGCTCGTCCAACAGCGCCGTCCCTTGCTCCTTGGGTTTTCAGGAACATGAGGACTTGCCACAGGAGGTCTCCGACGGCGATCACTTTGGCCACCTGAGGAGAGGGAGTGTATGAAGACCCCTCGCCGTGGCTCTTGTGCTGCAGCAGACTGAGGATCGCGTGCATCGCCTGCGGTATCTCGGTCACGTCATCGACGTACCGCCACGTGTAGGACAGTCCCTGAACCATGGGGTTGTCTCGGTTGGCGAGCATGGTGATCGGGCTGGTCTTGTAGATCACGATCGCTCTGCCTGCCGCAAAGGCGGCGGCGGCCTCCGAAACGCTGCCGTCATCGGGCACACGACCATCCATGTTGAACAGCAAACAGTCGCACCGCTCGAGCAGTTGGTAGATGTCCAGCGCGAACACCATCTTCCGGATCCAGTCCAGTGCGACGCGCAACCCGGGCGACAGCAGCGTGTCGCCCTTGAGCAGCTGCATGAACTTGGCGACCTCGACCCCATCCTCCGGCGGCAGATATGTGTTGAACCCAGCCGCTTGGAGGGTGGCGGCGATGGATCGCAGCTTGGAGACCTCGTCTTGGCTGAACATCGGGCCCGCGCAGTAGACCGTGTGGCCATCCCGATCGGCCATCTCTCGCTCCCTTCCGCCATGGCCGCGCCGATCGGGCTCAGCCGCGGTCCCCTCACCTCATCAACGAGACCCTATCGGAGAAGGGCCGCCGCATCTCGAAGGTCCGGCGTCTCGAGCGCCTCCGTGAACTGGCCGTAGATCTCCGAGAGGACTCCTCGAGCCTCCTGCTGTGCAGAACCGGCGTATCCTCCCAGCCGAACCATGCTGGTGGCCGATCGCAGGGCCAAGGTCAGGGCTCCGCGTTCCCGGGCCTGGAACAGGACCGCACGCAGAGCCTCCAGCGCTTCGGGCAGCGCGGTGGGGTCGCGCTCGGCCAGCATCTCGGACTTCATCCTCAGCAATTCGCCCTCGGTGAAGCGCTCCCCCTGACCCCTCACCACGGCCAGGGCGCCCTCGACCGTGGCCAGCGCCGAATCCAGATGACCCACATTCCGCTGCGCCTCCACCAAGATGCTGAATCCCAGGGCCGAACCTCCGCGGCTTCCAGCTTCCCCGAGAATCGACAGGGCCCGGGCCACATCCTCCAAGCCGGCGGGGTCCCCGCCCAGCCGGGTCTTCTGTGCACCGACGAGCATCAGGCTCAACCCGAGCCAGAAGGGGAAGCCCAGCCGTTCGGAGAACTCGACGTTCTGTTGAGCCACCCGCAAGGCGTCG
>Ga0137374_10000297_pt1 | contig 47863 bp, 46 predicted proteins | sample SagtaG_20_FD_104811 | JGI IMG/M metagenome (GOLD analysis project Ga0137374, IMG submission 104811) | Vadose zone soil microbial communities from Sagehorn Ranch, Mendocino, California, USA - Sage1_R_100_16 metaG | ecosystem: Environmental > Terrestrial > Soil > Vadose zone | place: USA... | reverse complement strand
GTGCCGCCGCGGCCTGCGCCGCCTCCCGTTCCCGCACCGCCCGATGTACCGCCGCTGCCGGTGCCGCCGGTCCCTGCGCCGCCGGTGATCGGGCGATCGACGCCAGCATCGCAGCTCGAGCTCCGGTTTACGCCGAGCGCCAGCGTGGCCTCCACGCTCTTCCCCTTCACGAGGGTCACCGGCGTCGTGGTCGCCGGATCGGTCACCACCTGGCCGCACCAGCGCCCGACCGCGGTGACGGAGACGTCCTTGCCGGCGCGGTCATCCGCGAACCACAGCGTGAGCACGTCGCGGATCTCGAGCGTGCGCGGGCTCGACGGAAACAACGTCTGCTCGCCAGTCAGATCGAGGCTCGCGCCATTGACGCGGACCGCCTGGATCTCGATCTGATCGATCAAGCCGGTCGGCATCACACGCAGGTCGAGCGCGGTTGCCACGTAACGGCCGCAGGTCGCGAGCACGAGCACGCCCGCGGCGACGAGCAGTCGGCGGAGGCGGGTGCGAGTGGGGGGCACGAGGCTCACCGCCGCGATCCTCTCGCGCGGACCGCAGGAAAGCAACGGATCCGCTCGGGCGAGAGCTTTGCAGGCTAGAGCGGAACCGGTTCGTCTCTCGCGGGCGACCGCGGGCGCGAGGGCGCGGACGATTTTTTGCCCGCACCGTCGGCGGGCGAATGTTTGCCAGGCTTGTGGATCTTGTCGCTCGCGTCCTGCGCGGTGGGCAGCGGCCGGAGCGTGAAGCTGAGGTCGACGCCGCGGTCGAGCGGCACGCTGAGCGACTCGGGGCGGTAGCCGTCGAGCTCGAGGCGCAGCTTGCGCACGCCGTCGCCCGCCGGCCACTTCTCGTCGAACGGGGTCATGCCGATCACCGCACCGTCGGCTTCGCGCACGACCCGCGCGCCCGCCGGCGTCGAGCGGATCGCCGCCGACACGCTCGCCGGTTTCGGCGCCACGGGCGGCGGGGGTGGTGGGTCGGATGGGGTCGCGGGCGCGGTCGCAGGGGGCGCGGTTGCCGACGCCGGCGCGGTCGCCGAGCCCGGCGTGCCCGCGCGTCCCGACCACCAGAGGCCGCCGCCCGCGACGGCGCCCACCGCCAGCCCGAGCGCGACCCAGCGCCCGCGGCGCGGCGCCGACGCGTCGGTCGCGTCCCGGACGTGTGCCGCTTGCGTGAACGTGGTCGGCGCCGCCGGCACCACCTGCGGCACGATCGGCGCCCGCGGCGGGGGCGGCGCCGCGACCTGCGCGCGCCCGAGCAGCGCCGCCTGCACCTCGCCCATCGTCTGCAGCCGGTCGTCCGGCTCCTTTGCGAGACAGCGCATGATGATGCGTTCCAGATCCTCCGGCACCGACGGCGCGAACACGCGGGGCGATGTGGGCGGGACGCTGATGTGCATGTGGATCATTTCGCCGAACCCTGCGGACACGAACGGCGTCTGGCCGCAGAGCATCTCGTAGAGAATCGCGCCGAGCGCGTAGATGTCCGTGCGCCGGTCGAGCTCCTTGGTGCCGCGGCACTGCTCGGGCGACATGTACGCGGGCGTGCCCATGACCGATCCGGTGCGCGTGCGCACCGAGCCCGTGCTCGAAGCGTCCATCCCCAGCTTCGCGATCCCGAAGTCGAGGACCTTGACCAGCTCGGCCGAGGCGTCGCGGTCGTCGGGGGTGAGGAAAAGGTTGTCGGGCTTGAGGTCGCGGTGGACGATGCCCGCCGCGTGCGCCGCCGCCAGCGCGCTGGCGGTCTGCGCCGCCAGGTTGCGCGCCTCAGCTGCCGGCAGGGGGCCTCGCCGCAGCCGCGCCGCCAGGCTCTCGCCCTCGAGCAGCTCCATCACGATGTAGGAGACCCCCGAGGGCAGCGTGCCCGAGTCGAACACCTCGACGATGCCCGGGTGGCGGATGGCGTTGGCGGCGCGCGCTTCGTTGAAGAAGCGCCGCGCGAGCTCGGGGCTTTCGGTCAGCCCCGGCCGCAACACCTTCACCGCCGCGCGCCGCCCGATGGTCGCGTGTTCGGCCAGGTACACGACGCCCATCCCGCCTTCCCCGATGAGCGACGTGACGCGGTAGTTGCCGAAGCTCTGTCCGATCATCCGGAGGGCGTCATCTTACGACACCCGCGGCCGACCGGGGCGTTCCGCTCACAGGAACGGCTTGAAGGTCACGACCGTGTTCCGGGCTCCGGACAGGAGCGGTGGCTGACCGCAGCACACGTTCGCGACCAGCACACCCTGGCCGATGGCCTCGGCGGCGAGATTGTCGGGGATCGAGTTACGTCCCGCGCCGGTGCTGTGCCGGTACGAATCCGTGTACGGAGGTACCGGAGATCCGCCAATGCCAAGCCGCCGGCGAGGCTACGCCGCCGGGTTGCGAGCCAGCCGCACGGTGAAGGTCGCGCCCTGGCCGGGGACGCTCTCGACGTCGATGTGACCGCGCATCGACTCGACCAGCTCGCGGCAGATCCAGAGCCCGAGCCCGAGACCGCCGAAGTGCCGCTCCGAGACGGCGCGCTCAAACCTCCGGAAGATGCGCGGCAGGTGTTCGGGGGCGATGCCGATGCCGTGGTCGCGCACCACCACGACCGCCTCGTCCACGTCCAGCTCGACGTCGACGACAACCGGCTTGCCGGCCCCGTACTTGAGCGCGTTCGACAGCAGATTGCTGAGCACCTGGTCGAGGCGGGCGCGATCCCAGCGTCCGAGCACGGGCACGGGCGCGCGCAGCGAGATCGGCGTGTCGGCGCGCGCGGCCTCGTCGCGCACGCGGCCGACGACCTCGCGTCCGAGCGCCGCGAGATCGACGTCCTCGGCATGCAGCGACACGCGGCCGGCGCGGAGCCGCGACACGTCGAGCAGCTGGTCGACCAGCAGGCCGAGCCGCAGCATCTGGCGGTCGAGATCTGAGATCTTGCGCTCGAGCATGCCGGGGTTGGCGCCACCCTGCGGCGCGCGTTGCGCCGCGCGCGAGACCAGCTCGAGGGTGAGCCGCGCCGCCGTGAGGGGGGTGCGCAGCTCGTGGCCCGCCACCGACAGGAAGTCGTCGCGCACGCGGATCGCGTCGCGCGCCTCGCGGTAGAGCTGAGCGTTGTCGACCGCGAGCGCGGCCCGCGCCGCGAGATCGGTCGCGAGCCGCAGCTCGTCCGGCCCGTAGCGCCGATCGGAGTCGGCGAACGTCAGCCCGATCGAGCCGATCACCCGCCCGCGCGCGACCAGCGGCACCGCTAGGTGCGAGCGTGGTCCTAGGCGCTCGAGCAACGCGCGATGTCCGTCGTCGCGGGCGCGCGCGGCGATCGACGCGCCGTCCACCTCGAACACCAGCTCGGGCTGGCCCGTCCGCAGCGCGACCGCCGCCGGCTGGCGCGACTGCGGGGTGGGTGGGTAGAGGCGCTGCAGCTCGGCCATCATCGCTTCCTTCGCCGGGTCGACGTGCGCCGAGGCAACCCGATGGTAACTGCCATCCTGATCGATGAGGTCGATGACGCAGAAGTCGGCGAGGTGCGGGATGGCCACCCGCGCCAGGCTGCCGAGCGTGGTCTCGACCTCTAGCGAGCCGGCGAGCACCTCGCTGCAACGAGCGAGGAACTCCGCGTCTCGGCGCGCGCGATCCTCCTGCGCGCGTTTCTCCATGTCGGCCGTGACGTCCTTGAACACGATGCCGACGTGGGGGACGGCGCCGGCCGCGTCGCGCAGCGGGAAGAGCGTGGTCAGAATGGCGACTCTGCGGCCCTCCGTGACCTTCACCCGTTTGAGCTGGCGCGGGTCGTACCAGATCGGCGGCAGGCTCACGACCTCGCCCGCGAACGCGCGCTGGACGAGGCCCAACATCCCGTTCGCCGCGGCGATGTCGTCCTCGAGAATGCTGTAATCGGGTGGCGGCTCGGACCCGAACAGGTCGCGGAACGCCTGGTTCACGAGCAGGCTGTGGCCGGCGGCGTCGTAGAGCTGGAACCCGACCGGTGCCAGCGCGAACAGCGCTTCCAGGATCACCCCAGACCCCGGAATCGTCGCCAGTTTCTCGCGGACGCGAGCCAGCTCCCCCACCTCGTCCATCGGTGGAACGTTATCATGCGGCGGATTTCGCACACGTCCGCCCCGACCGGGGCAGGGCCGTCATGGTCCGCCCTCGCAGGGCCGGGCGAATCGACGGCAAGGGCGGCATCCACGTCGCCGAATTGGTGGCACCGCGGTTGCAGTATCTGCGCGCATGACGATCCGACGCTTGCTTCCCCTAACCACAGCGCTGCTTCTCGCCGCCTGCGAGCACGGCACCGACTTCGAAGCCACGGTCATCGCGCCGGTCGATGTCCAAATCTGTTCTCGGTCGAGGCGCCCGGTCAGCTGATCGTGGTCGCCACGCTTGCCGATCACGCCGAGCTGCGGGACGAGCAGTCGGTGTTCTGTGCGCCGACCACCGGCGAGCGCCGGATCACCGCGCGTGCATTCAGCTTCGGGTGCGCACCCGACGCGATGGCGCACGTGTCCGCGTTCGCGCTTCCGCGCACCGCCGCCGAGGTGGATTGTAGCGGGGCGGGGGTCGTGCGCGGCCGGCCCGGCTTCGATGCGGCGGCCGCCGTCGCGGGCGCGAGCGCGGACGTGGCGGTGTCGAGAGCCGGGGGCGGGGGCTGCCAGGACGGGCACTTCGAGCTCACGCTGACGCTCGTCCCGCTGAACTAGCCGCTCTCGTGCGAAGCGCGAGTGTGCGGCTACCTACTGCAACAATCTTCTAGCGCGCGGGTCCCGCACGCCGGGCCGGTCGCGATATGCTCGCGGCGGCCATGAGCACGAACGAGTTTCAGTTCCAGGAGTTGCTGCCGGTCGCCGACGACACCACCACGGCGTACCGGCGGCTGACCGCCGATCACGTGTCCACGTTCGAGGCCGTCGGCAAGACGTTCCTGCGGGTCGAACCCGAGGCGTTGACCCTGCTGGCGCGGCAGGCGATGCACGACATCGCGCACCTCCTGCGGCCCGGGCACCTCGCCCAGCTGCGCGCGATTCTCGACGACCCAGAAGCGTCGGAGAATGACCGCTTCGTCGCGCTCGAGCTCTTGAAGAACGCCAACATCGCGGCTGCGGGCGTGCTCCCCGGGTGCCAGGACACGGGCACCGCGATCGTGATGGGGAAGAAGGGGCAGTACGTGTTCACCGGCGGCGGCGACGAGGCGGCGATCGCGCGCGGCGTGCAGGAGGTGTACGCCGAGGACAATCTGCGCTACTCGCAGCTGGCGCCGCTCGATCTGTATCGCGAGGCGAACACGGGCACGAATCTGCCCGCGCAGATCGAGATCTTCGCGACCGACGGCGACGCGTACAAGTTCCTGTTCATGGCCAAAGGCGGAGGGTCGGCGAACAAGAGCCTGCTGTTTCAAGAGACCAAGGCGCTCTTGAACCCGGACAGCTTGATGAAGTTTCTCGACGCCAAGCTGCGGTCGCTGGGGACGTCGGCGTGCCCGCCGTATCACCTGGCGATCGTGATCGGCGGGCCGTCGGCCGAGTACACCCTGAAGGTCGCCAAGCTCGCGTCGGCGCGTTACCTCGACGGGCTGCCGGGCGAGGGCAACGCGCTCGGGCGCGGGTTCCGCGACCGCGCGCTCGAGAAGGAGGTGCTGGCGCTGGCGCAGAAGACCGGCATCGGCGCCCAGTTCGGCGGCAAGTACTTCTGCCACGACGTGCGGGTGGTGCGGTTGCCGCGGCACGGCGCCTCGTGCCCGGTCGCGCTCGCGGTGTCGTGTTCGGCCGACCGCCAGGCGCTGGGGAAGATCACGCGCGACGGCATCTTCCTCGAGCAGCTCGAGACCGATCCCGCCAAGTACCTGCCCGACGTCAGCCACGACGAGCTGGGCGGCGAGGTCGTGCGCATCGACCTCAACCGCCCGATGAGCGAGATCCGCGCCACGCTATCGCGCTACCCGATCCGCACGCGCTTGGCGCTGACCGGCCCGCTGGTGGTCGCGCGCGACATCGCGCACGCGAAGATTAAGGAGCGCCTCGACCGCGGCGAGGGCATGCCCGGTTGGCTCGAGGACCACATGGTCTACTACGCGGGCCCGGCGAAGACGCCGGCGGGCTACGCGTCGGGCTCGTTCGGCCCGACCACGGCGGGGCGCATGGATTCGTACGTCGATCAGTTCCAGGCCGCGGGCGGCAGCATGGTCATGCTCGCCAAGGGCAACCGGTCAGCCGCGGTGACCGAGGCGTGCAAGAAGCACGGCGGCTTCTACCTCGGATCGATCGGCGGCCCCGCGGCGCGCCTCGCCAAGGACTGCATCAAGAAGGTCGACGTGCTCGAGTACCAGGAGCTGGGCATGGAGGCGGTGTGGAAGATCGACGTCGTCGATTTCCCCGCGTTCATCGTCGTCGACGACAAGGGCAACGACTTCTTCGCCGGCCTCACGTCGAGCGGCAGCGACGGCAAGCTCAAGATCGTCGGCTGACGGCGTCGTCGAGCAGCGTGCTCCGATAGACGTCGAGCTCTACGGAGGTCGACGGGACTCGAACCAGCCAGGAACGCTCGAGCGGCGGCATGTGGACGCAGCAGACCCGGATCTCCCGCGTGCGCGCGATGGCCTCCAGATCGTCGAGGACGCGACTTAGGCGGTCCCCGCCGAACGGACTGTAGAAGAAGAAGACGGATCCAATGTCGACGAGCCGGAGGACCTCCGCTGCATCTCCCTCCACGAACCGCGTTCGGTCGAGATTCAGCCGGGCGGCGCGGGCGCGTGCGGCGGCCACCAGGGCCGGTTGAACCTCGATGCCGATGCACCCCGCTCCGGTCAGGAGGCTCACCAGGAAGGTGGTCCTCCCGGTTCCGGATCCGACGTCGACGAACATATCGGCGTCCGTCACGTGCGCTCGCTGAACCGCCTCCAGCACCGTCGCGACCGGACACGGCAGATACGGAACACAGCCGCGCGGGAGATTCGGATCGTCGTCCGGGATCTCGTCGAGGTCGAGCAGCACGTCCAGCCACCGATCGCGATCAGGCGGCGGGACGTCATCCAGGTTGGCCCGGAAGATCGCGGTGGTGATCGCTGGCCGCACGGCGTTCCCGAGTGTACGTCGCGACGGCGCGAGGCATGTGCCAACAGAAGGTCGGTACGAACAGGGCGTCACCAGGCCATAGGACGACCTTAGTTCGCGCCGGCGCAAAACAGGGTTGCAGACCAGTACATTGGACAGACCGACCGTCCTGATTTTCAGGACAGCTCGACCATGGTGGTCGGCGCCAGCGGCTCGACTCGGGGTAGAACGCCAAGCATCGTGCCGCCGCTCCGCGATGTCGTCGTCGACCATCCGCGACTCTTGCTCGTTGGCATCAATCCAGGGCTGCGGTCGGGGGCGCTCGGGCATCACTTCGCCGGGGTCGGCAACCCGTTCTGGCGACTGCTGCACGCGGCGGGGTTGACGCCGGTCCTGATCGACCCGAGCGATGACCAACGGCTGGCGGAGCACGGGATCGCCCTCACCAACCTCTGCCCGCGCACGACGCGCACCGCGGCCGAGCTGGGGCGCGTCGAGATCGCGCGGGGGCGAGCCGCGCTGGCGCGCAAGATCGCGCGCTGGCGGCCCGCGGTGGTCGCGTTCGTGGGGGTGAGCCTCTACCCGCTCTTCTTCGGCCGCGTCGCGACGGGCGGGCCGGGCGAGAAACCCGAGACCGTCAGCGGCGCGCGCGTGTTCGTGGTGCCCAACCCGAGCGGACTCAACGCCAGCTATCCCGGCTTCGACAGCAAGCTCATCTGGTTTCGCCGCCTGCGGCGGTTCGCCGAGCGCCAATCCGCGATACCATCGGGCGAAAATGCGGGCGCGGATGGCGGGGCTGACGCTCGCGACGTGCGGCGGCGCGGTCGCGTTCGCGTCGGGTTGCGAGCCGGCGTTTCAAGCCCGCGTCGGTGACGCCCGGATCGCGGGCGCGCAGATCGCCGCGCTGCCAATCGAGCGGGTGGCGTACACACACGACACGTTCGAGGCGCGGGTCGAGAAGGAGCTGTGGGCGAACGGCATGGAAGGTTTCATGGTCCCGGTGCTGCAGAAGCTCGTCTCCGGGTGCGGCGGCCGCGTCGTCGACGATCACGAGCTCCAGGAGTGCCCGCCCTGCGCAGCGCTGTCGAAGTGGGCCGCGCGCGCCGGGCTCGAGGTGGCGGCGTACAAGGCGGGGCAAGGCGGCGCCCGCCGGCGGTCGGTCGCCGAGTGGGTCTACACGGGCGACGTCGCGCCCGTCGAGCGGGCGCTGGGCGCGAAGGTCGCGCTGGTGGTCGCGTTCAAGGACACGCACACGCCGGGCGACGCAGCCGCGACGGCGACGACGCCCCCAACAGAGACCTCGACAGCGCTCGCGATGGGTGAAGATGCGGCCTGGAAGAAGATCGGCGTCGCATGTCTCGTCGATCTCGTCGACGGCCGCATGTTGTGGTGCGAGTCGCGCGAGGACACGCTCAGGGATCTCAGCAGCCTGACCGGCGCCCGCCAGGCCATCGACGCGCTGGTGAGGCCGATGTTCGCCGGGCTCCACCCCTCGTGCCCGGCGGCTCCGTGACGGGGCGCGCGGCCTGACAGGGATGTCGCGGCGCCCCCGCCTGGGCAAGCCCTATCAGCGACGGACGGACCCGGACTGGCGACGATTCGCGGCGGCTCGGGGGTTGCATCATTCTGTCGGAGATGACGCCGGTAGCTCGCCTGATCGGGATCTGGTGGGGCGCGGTCGTGCTCTTGGTGGTCAACGATCATGTGCTCAAGCAAGCGGGCCTTCTGCCGGGTTGGCTCACCGGCAAGCTGAGCGACCTCGCGGGGCTCGTGGTCGCGCCCGTGCTCGCCGTGGTCGTCTTCCGCGCGCGCACCCGCCGCCCACGCGCGCTCGCGTTCGCGGCGGTGGTCGCCTGGTTCTGCGCGGTCAAGCTGTCGCCCGTCGCCGCGCGCGCGACGGAGGCGGCGATGGTTGGAATCGGGATGCGCTGGCGGCTGTGGTGCGATCCCAGCGACCTCGTTGCCCTGGTCGCGCTGCCGCTCGCGTGGCGGATCACGATCGCGTGGACGGCCCGATCGACGACGCCGGCATCGACGCGGTGGCGGCGGGCGGTGCCCGTCGTCGCGGGCGCCGCTGCGTGTCTGGCCACGAGCGCGGCGCCGCCCGGCGGCTATCACACGATGGTCTTTCTCCGCAACATGACGGAGGAGACGCTCGAGGTCCGGGTGTACAGGCTGCGCGGGCCGCTCGACTGCCCGCAGATCGCCGCCACGCCCGAGAGCGCGCTCGCCTATCCAGCGGATCCCCACCACTGCACACGGCTCGGCTCCGGAGACGTGGAGCCGCTCGATCGCAACGCCACGCGGTTCGACGGGTACTCCGCCGACGCGAGCGTCGGAACACTTCCGCAAGACCCCGCCTGCGACGGCGTGGCAATTCGCATCGCCGGCCTCCCTGACACGCTCCTCGTGTGGCAGCGGCCGCGCTACGTGGACGTGTTGCTCGACGACAAGCGGATTCGCGAGCTCGACCCGAACGGTGTCTACCTCGAGCGTGCGGGTGACCGGCTATTCGCCGCCGGAACGTCGCTGGTGTCGTCGTTGCCCGCGACCGCGGCGCTGGTGGATCTCGCGTGCGATGGATTCCCGAACCCGGGTGTGGGCACGTCGTCCGACGCTGCCGCTGGCACGGGGGATGGCCCGTGACGCGGGCGGGTGTTCACGCCGTGCTCGGCGGCCTCGCGGTGATCGCGACGGCGGTGTCGCCGATGACCGCTTGGTCGGAGCCCGCCTACCACCCCGCGTCGTCGCGCGTGTCGCTGGGCCTGAGCTTCGGCGAGCTGGTCACGAGCGGCCCGACGCCGCCCGCGGACGGAGGCGGCATTCCGTTCTCCCTGTTCGACAGCCCCGGCATCAACGCGGGCTACGAGCTACGGATTCGTGATTGGCTGGCGATCGCCGCGACCTTCCGGGTGTCGTCGCGGATCGCAGGGCCAGCGCGCGAGGCGGGCACCTTGCACCGCAACCTGGACATGGGGCTGGCTCCGCATCTCCGGTACGGAATGCCGCGGGAATTGTGGGGGCCGTTCTTCTCGTCGGAGATCTACTTCGCGTTCCCGGTCGGGGTCAGCTTGCCCCACGTCGAGGGGCCGCCGCGACGCGCGTTCGAGGAGCGACTGGACGGCCGCACGGGCTGGTTCGCCGGCGCGACCATCGGACACGCCGTCATCAAGACGCACTTCGGCGGCTACGTCGAAATCGGGTATCGGATGCATCGAACACGAACGGAATCCACGATCACGTTCCAGGACGGGTCACCGTCACTCGTCGGCGATCGTTCGGAGGTCGACCACCAAATCGTCTTCGCGTTGGGTGCGCTGGCCGCGTTCTAGGCGCGCCGCGATCGTCACCACGCGATGCCGGCCTGCGCACATGCCGACAGCCATCCCCCTTCGATCGCATACACGCGCGCGTTCCCGTCGACCAGCCCGCGCACCGGCAGCACGACGAGCCCCGCGCCCAGCTCCAATCCGAGCAGCCCGGCGTCGAACGGCGCGTACGCCACCCGCGCACGAAGCTCGGGTCCGCCCCAAGCCGCCGACAGGGCGAGCCCTTCCAGAGGCGAGCCGGCGGGCGCTTCGCCGCGCAGCTCGGCCCAGCCCAAGCGGGCGCCCGGCCCGGCGGCGAATCGAAGCTTTCCGGTCGAGGTGCCGAGGTAGACGTGAGCCGCGGCGCCGAGGGTTCGGACGGACACCTGGGCAGAGCCTGAAGCGAAGTCGCCGTAGCTGCCGTCCAGCGACAGCGCCGGGACGACGACGGCGCCGACCGGGAAGTGCAAAGCGAGACGAAGACCCCAGAGCGCCTGCCTCGGTTGGCCGAGCCACTCCGCGAGCGCGCCGATCAATACCGCCGGCCGGCGAGCCGAGGCTCCCGACGGGGCGTCGCGAACCGGCGAGGGCGGCGCGAGCGGCGACGCCAGTGGTGCGGAGGCGGCGGGCGGCGGGGGCACGGGGGCCGACATCGCGTCCACGAGCTCGGCGGCGGCGAGGGCGACGGCGCGCGCGGCGTGTTCGGGGGCGAGGGCGCCGAGATCGAGGCTCGACGCGCGGCGGGCGCCCGCGAGCGCAACCTCGATGTGGGCGGTGGCGCCGGCGCAGCGGATCGCGATGCGTTCCGGTGGGGCGCGGGTCGGGCCGCGCTCGCGCACGAGGACGTCGATCTCCAGGCTCACCAGCGACGGAAGGGCGGTCGCGATCTCGTCGGCGCAGCCGTTCACTTCAACTGGAAGCTCGGGCGCGGCGGTTACGCCCGCGGCGCGCGCGGCGGGCGTGGCCGCCACCCACGCGAGAACCAGCGCTGCTGCGCGCCAACCCCGCGACCGCGCCGCCCGCGACATGCGCGCTACTCGAGCCGTGCGTAGCGGCGCACTTCGGCGCGACGGCGGCCGTCGGGGTAGGCGCGGTCGTACTCGGCGGCGAGGCGGGCGGCGGTGGCGGCGTCGCCGAGCGTGGACGCGGCTTCGGCCTCCCGCACCAGCGCGTCCTCGGCGAGCGGGCTCTGCGACCAGTCGCTGCGGACGCGCGCGAACGACGCCATCGCGTCGCGCGTGCGGCCGAGGCCGCCGAGCGTGCGGCCGAGCGTGAACGCGGCCATCGGCGCGCGCTCGTCTCGGGCGTGGTCGTGGAGGATGCGCCGCAGGTAGGGCACCGCCTCCGCGGGGTGGTCGGAAAGTCGCGCGACGTCCGCGGCGACGAGCAGATCGTCGACGGTGTCGCCAGCCAGCGCCGGGTTTCGCGCCAGCGCGGCATAGGCGCTGCGGTAGTCGCGGTGCGCGACCTGCGATCGGTAACTCCGGGTCGCGCGCTCGGCGCGGCCGCGCGCGAAGTCGGTACGGTCGCGCGAGTCCGTGTCCTCGCCGGCGGGGGCGGGCGGGGGCGGGCGCGGGTAGAGGCCGTGCTCGCCCGCGACGAGCAACGCGGGATCGCGATCGTCCGAGGACACTGCGACCTTGCCGCGCGTTACCTCGACCCAGGTCGCGGCGCCGCGCCGCTCGACGTCGAATTCGGTACCGAGCACGCTGACGGTCACAGCGCCGGCGTGGACCTCGAACGCGCGCGCCGGGTTTGGGACCACCGCGTAGTGGCCGGCGCCGCGCACGAGCTCCACGCTGACACGACTGGCGGTCTCTTCGATCACGCGGACCTCCGACGTCGATGGGTCGAGGCGAATCTCGGAGCCGTCGCGGAGTCGAATCAAGCCCGAGTCGGGCGCCGGCGCGTTCGCCAGGCGGTCCGACGACGGGGCGCCGGGTGTTCGACCGGGGCCGAGGGCGACGAGCGCGATCGCGGCCGCGCAGGCGATCCCGCCGGTCGCGAGCGCCGCGCGCCGGACGCGCCGGCGCCGGTCGAGCTGGGTGTGAACGCCGGCCAACACCCGCTCGGTGCGGCCCGCATCCCAGCCGGTCGCGAGGCCGCGCAGGTCTACGCGTTGGTCACGGGCGTCGCGCCGCGGCCCGTTCATCGACGCTCCCCCATCGCCGCCTGGGCGGCGCGCAACCGGCGTTGCACGGTGGACACCGAGCAGCGGAGCATCTCGGCGATCGACTCGAGCGTCTCGCCCTCGACCAGCCGCAACACCCACACCAGCCGTTCGTCCTCGGGTAGCCGTTCGAGGCTGCGGTAAACGCGCGTCACCTGGGCCCGCTCCTCCGGGCTCGCGGACGCGTCCACCAGCTGGGTCTCGGCGTCGACGTCGAGCTCGCGGAACCAGCGCAACACCCAGCGCTTGCGCAGCCAGCGCCGGGCCCGCCGTACGGCGATCCGGCGCAGCCACGGTCGCACCGCCTCGGGATCGCGCAGCTTCGCGAGGCCGCGGTGCGCCTGGATGAACACGTCCTGAACCACGTCGTCGACGTAACCGGGACGGCCGATGAGCTTGAGCACCAGCGCGCCCACGTATGGCGCGTGAACCCGGAACACCTGATCGAACCCGAGCGGCAGCCCCGACATCGGGCGATCGCCAAGCTGATCGTTCGGGCTATCCTGCTCCGCCGTGTCCTCGGGGCGAAGCGCCGGTTTCCGCGACACGAAATAGTCTCCCACGCCCAGACGTTGCCGCGCTACCTCGAAAGGCCGCGGGCGCGGGGTGCTCCAGGCATGTGCGAGGGTGGTCAAACGATCCGTCTTCGTAGAGCACCCGAAACCGCGAAACCTGGTCAACCCGAGCGCGCCGGCGGTTTGCGGTCGACAGTCAGCGGGGTTTCGCCGCAAGATCGCGGCGAAGGTCGATGCCGAGGTCCACGCCGCTGGTCGATGCAATGGCGATGGCGATGGCGGTTGCCGCGTGCCACGCGACCGAGGGCGACATTTTCAGAACGCGGCCCGACGCGTCGAACGGGGCCGACGCGCCCGCTGCGCGACCGCGGCCTCTGCCGCTCGCAAGCTGGCAGATCCAGCTGACCGGGACGCTCGACACGACGCCGGACGTCGCGGTCTACATTGCGGATTTGGAGACACCGGCGTCCGTCATCAGCGAGCTGCACGCCGCTGGACGGATCGCGATCTGCTACTTCAGCGGTGGCACCATGGAGCCGTTTCGCGACGACGCCTCGCGATTTCCGGCCGCCGCCCTGGGCGCGTCGCTGCCCGCCTACCCGAGCGAGCGCTGGGTGGACGTGCGGGACGCGACGGTGCGGTCGATCATGCGGGATCGGATCGCAATCGCCGCCGGCGCCGGTTGCGACGGCGTTCATCCGAGCGGGCTCGCCGCGTTCGCCGCCGACACGCAGCTCGGCTTCACCCGCGCCGATCAGGTCACGTACGATCGGTTTCTGTCGGCGGCGGCGCACGAGCGCGGGCTGTCGATCGGCCTGGTCGAAGGCGACGCGAGCCTGTCTCGGGATCTGCTGGCCGACTTCGACTGGACGGTTGCGTGGAGCTGCCTCGACCTCGACTGTCCGTCCACCGCGCCGTTCGTCGCCGCCAGCAAAGCCGCGTTCCTGATCGAATATGGCGACGAGACCCGAGTCGCCGCAGTGTGTCCGAAGGCGCGCAGCCTGGGTCTGTCGGCCATCATCAAGCGCGACGGGAACCTCGACGCGTTTCGCGTCGGCTGCCCCTGACCAAGTTTCGCGGATCCGGGGCCACTCGGTACACATGAGACCTTGGCCCGTCGCCCTGCAGCTGGCCGCGCTGGGGGCCGCGTGCCAGGGGACCATCGGCGGCACGCCCGGCGGCGGGGCGGGCGGGGCGGGGGCGACCGGGAGCGGCGGCGGGATCGCGACCACCGGCGCGGGCGCGGGTGGTGCCACGGTGCCCCCGACGCTCGCCCGCGTCGCCGATCAGTACTTCCCGAACCAGGTCGCGGCCGACGGGCCCAAGCGGATGTTCCGGCTGACCCGCGCCCAGCTCGACCTCACGACCAAGACGCTGCTGCCCAAATACGCCGGCGTGGTCGCGACCGCGACCGCGACGCTGCCGCGCGATCCGCTGCAGACCAACTACGAATACGCCGACAACCTGGGGTTCAACCCGTCCAACTTCTCGCCCTACACGGGCTGGGTCTCCCAGATCGCGGCGGCGGTCAAGGCGAGCCCGGCGGGCGTCATCGACTGCGCCGCCAGCAACAACTCATCCGCGTGTCTCACCGACCAGGCCAAGAAGTTCGCCGGCCGGGCGTTCCGCGGCACGCTGTCCGACGCGCAGCTCGCGCGGTTCTCGGATCTGTTCACGGCCAGCGTGGCATCGGTCGGGTTGCCCGCGGCGACCGCCGATCTGGTGGACGTGGTGTTGACGTCGCCGAGCTACGTGTTTCGCGACGAGGTGCTGACCGACGCGTCGGGCGCGCTCCTGCCGGCGCAGCAGCTCGCCGCGATCAGCTACACGCTCGCGGACGCACCTCCAGAAACCGTCGGGCTCTCGTCGGCGACCCCGGCTGGCTATCTGCAGACGCCCGCGCTCTTGCAAAAGACCGTCGATCAGGTGCTGGCGACGCCCGAGGCGCGCGCCAAGCTCTTGCGCTTTTTCCTCGCGTGGCTCGAGGTCAAAGAGCCCGACGAGTTCACGATCGCGTCGAGCACGTTTCCGCAGTTCACGCCCGAGGTGGCCGCCGCGGTCGTCGGCGAGACCAAGGCGTTCCTGACCCGCCAGCTCGCCGGCGCGGCGCCGCGGATGAAGGACCTCACCGAGGCGACGCAGTCGGTGGTGTCGAGCGCCGAGGGGTTTCTCTACGGCCGCGCGACCGGCGCCGCCACCGGCCTCGTCGATCTCGATCCCGCGCAGCGGCTCGGGATCTTCACCCAGCCCGCGGTGATCGCGTCGCACTCGGGGCCGACCACCAGCCGGCTGGTCAAGCGCGGCGTGTTCTTCGTGCGCAAGGTGATGTGCATGCCGCTCGGGTCGCCGCCGCCCGACGTCGACACCACGGTGCCGACGTCTGCGGGCGCCAGCGAGCGCGCGCGGGTCGAGACCGTGACCGCGCAGGCTAAATGCGCCGGCTGCCACGCGTTCATCAACCCGTTCGGGTTCGTGCAGGAGAACTTCGACGCCATCGGACGTTGGCGCACGACTGACGACGGCGTAGCCATCGACCCCAGCATTTCAGTCGACTTCCTCGACGAGGGCCGGCTCACGACCAGCTCGCCGGTGGACGCGCTGCGGGCGTTCACGCGTTCGTTCCGGTTCCAGCAGTGCTTCGCGCGCCAGCTGTTTCGCTTCTACGTGGGGCGCGACGAGCGGCCCGGGGACGATCCGTTGCTGCGCCAGCTGTTCGTCGACTTCGCCGGCGACGGGCAGCAGGACATCGTCCGGTTGCTGCGCACGCTCGCGGTCGCGCCGGCGTTCGTCCGCCGCGTGCAGGTGGCGACGCCATGAGGCGCGAGCTCACGCGCGGGGGCATCACCCGCCGGGATCTCATCAAGGCCTTTGGCCCGCTCGCGTTCGTGATCTGGCCGGTGGCGCGGGCGATGGGATACGTCGCGGGGGGAACCTTCGTGGGGGCACCGCGCTTCGTGCTGTTCTTCAAGGGCCCGTCGTTCCATTCGCCCACCGTCAGCCCGACGACGTCGGTCACCAGCTTGCCGGCGCCCCTCGCCGCGCTGGCGCCCCACGCGCAGGACATCGTGCTGTTCTCGAACATGAGCATCCACGGCGGCTCGCCCAAGACCGACGGTTACCAGGAAGAGCACGCCGCGGGCCTCATCGGCTGCTCGACCGGCAATAGCTATCACTACTCGAAGAACGACTCGTACTACGCGTACACCGACAACGAGTCGATCGACGTCGCGATCGCCAACCATTACCAGACCGTTCCCGCGTTGGCCGCGCTGCCATTCGCGAGCCTCCACCTCGGTGCCGGCGCGCAGTCCGACGCGGACAACGTCGGCCTCGGCCAACGTTACATCTCGTACCGCAAGCGGCAGACCGGCGACAGCCTGTACGGCAACGCGATCGAGCCGATTCAGGACGCCGGGCAGGCCTACGACACGCTGATGCAGCGGATCAACGTCATCTGCGCCAAGGACTCGAACCAACCGGGCACGGACCAAACTCAGCTGCGCATGGCGCTCGAGCGCCGCAAGAGCCTGATCGACTTCCGCCTCGCCGACATCGCCGAGGCCAAGCGCGCGCTCGGCATGGACACCGCGCACGCGCAGAAGCTCGACGGCCTGGTCGACGGCTGGCGCGAGGTCGAAAAGGCGACCGCCGCCGAGCTGGCGGGTCTCGGCACCGGCGGGACCGGCGGCAGCAAGCCGGCGTGTCCGACCACGACCCGCCCGACCGGCAACGGCCAGAACAAGAACAACTGCGACCAGCTCGGCCCGGTGGCCGATCAGATGATCGCGCTCGTGAAGCTCGCGTTCGAGTGGGATCTCACCCGCGTCGTCGCGCTGACGATGTCGGGCGCGTCGAGCGGCCACCGTTGGCCCACCCAGGGCGTCGACAAGGCGCACCACACCCTCGAGCACAGCAACGACGTCGCCGGGCAAAACGTCATGGGCGGCTACTTCGCCGGCAAGTTCGCCGCGCTGCTCGCCGCGCTCAAGGCGATCGACGACGGCAGCGGCAAGAGCGCGCTCTACAACAGCTCGGTGATGCTGGGCATGGAGTGCTGGAGCGACAGCTCGAACGGTCACTACCTCAAGAACATCCCGTTCATCTTCGCGGGCCAGGGCGCCGGCGTCTTCCAGACCGGCCGCGTCGTCAACGCCGGCGGCCGCAGCAACAACGATCTGCTGATCTCGATTCAAAACGCGTCCGGCATCCCGTCGACCACCTTCGGCCTCGCCAGCCTCTGCAAGGGCCCGATTCTCTGACCTGACCCTCGTCCCCTGGTCCCCTGGCCCGCTCGGCCTTCGCTGATTACGTCGTCGGCTTCCGGGGTCTGGGGCCTGCCAGGCGGGGGACGGGGCCTGAGGCGCCGACAACGACGAGCGTCGCGGTCGATCCACTTGCGCCGGCCCCTCGTTACTCAGCCCTGGCGTCCGGCCCGCAGACGGGCCGGAGCGGGCTTCGACGCCCCCGCCTGGCAGGCCCCAGACCCCTACGCCGACTCCACCCCGCTGAAGCCCACGATCCAGTTGGAACAGCTCAGGCGACAGCTGGTCTTGGAACAGCTTGGACGCGGATAGCTGACGTGGTTCGGCGGGGTGGAGTCGGCGTAGGGGAGGGGGTCCGCCCGGCGGAGGCGTTGAGCCGCGCTCCGGCCCATCCGCAGGCGGACGCCAGGGGTGAGTAACGAGGGGCCGGCGCAAGTGGATCGACCAGGCAAGAAGGCCGTCGCGACGCGGCAGAAGCGCGCGCGAGTACAAAACAACGAGCCGGCTACAGGCTAGGATCCGGAGTCGCCCACGCCGGCATCGCTGGCGCCCTGAGATCCAAGCGCATGCTTACGGTGTAATCGTGACGGCGACCTTGCTTGCGTTCCTCTTCGCGCCGCTTTCCCTCGGCTCGATTCCTGACGAACCCAAGGCGTTCGTAGTACGGCGCGGCGCTTGGCAGTGCGTCCAGCGTCAGCAGTCGACAGCCGATTTTCTCCGACGTGTCGTGCGCGATATAGAACGCCAAACGCATGAGCCGCTTCCCGATGCCGCGACAGTGAAGGCTCTTGGCTACGGCGAGGCGGCCCACCTTTACGGCGGGCATGTGGATGGGGTCGCCGTAGCGAAAACCCAGCCGCTTCTTCTCGCGCGTATCGAGGATAAGGGTATCCGCGATCAGGGCGATGTATCCGACCGCCTTATCGTCGGTGGTTGCCAAGTAGATACGGGCAGCCCGTTCCGAATGAATTCGTTCTGCGTCGTCGACGATGAATTCATCAAGGTCGCGATCTCCGCAGCAGAACCCCGTCAGCCCGTACGCCGACGACATCGGAACTATTTGGACCGGAAACGCCTCAGCGGCGCCTTGGCTCATCAGGCCGAGAATCGTAACCGAAAATCTTAGTCAGTTCTTTTCTAGACAATTGCGCTCGGCGCCGCATTTCTTCATCGGACGCAACGGGGCCCTGAAGGGCAGCGAGGACTGCCTTCGCGTCGGCACCCTTAATCGGAGGCGTCGGGCGAATCGGCTTGGCCATACACGTATCTTGGGTCCCGCGATCTCCCTGCGTCAAGTAAAATGGTCACGGAACCGCGCGTGATCATTGGCAATTCTAACGGCTTCCACAACTAATCCACAGTGGTTTCTTGCGGTTGGACCCGGTTTCGTACGCAGAATCGTAGCTCTGTTGCGTGTAGCAACGAGCCTACGGGCCAGCGCTCACTGAGGTGTTCTTTTCCGAAAATAGTCTGACCGCGTCAGGCCGCATCGGGCGCGATTGGGCTACTTGCTGGGGTCGGGGGATTCGGCGGGCCCGCTCGCGGCGTACGTCTTGGCCCACGCCGATAGCGCCTGGCGATACGCGTCCGTCGCCCGGAACCATCCTCGGTCCTCAATCACGAAATCAAGGTAACGCGCAGCAATCCGCAATGCCGAGTCACCTTGCCCAATCTCCCCTAGGCGTCCGAGCCTGGCCACGGCCGCGCGCTCCTCGTCGTTGAGGTTGGCTACCTGCCGCCCGATATCTTCAAGGCGATCGTCGATGTTCTTCATCCTGATTTCCGCCGAAGTCAGCCTGGACCGGTAGACTCCAATGATTCCCCGAGACGTCCGGCGCTCTCGTATCCACACGGAGAATGACGCTGCGACCAGCCCTACGAATCCGAACGCGATAAACAGCCACTTCGCCGTCATTCCGGATGGCCCCCAGAGACCGACGGCCGTCGCGATGACGCCGATCGTGCCGCTGACCGCCGAAAACCAGGTCGTCCCGAAGGCCCGCACGAACTTCCAGAACTCCCGCACGCCCTCGATTCTGCACCCGTCGCCCCTGGGTTTGTGAACTGCATGATTCGCGCAGCCTTCATTTTGGTCGGCGCTTCAGGGCCCCGTCCCAGGTCGGGCGCCGGGCGGCCCCCACTCCCCGGAAGCCGGCGACTGGATCGCCTGCGCGTAATGTCGCGGGTGCCGTCCGCTCAGGGCGTGGGCGGTGGCCCGGCCGAAGGCGGCGCCTGCGATGGCGGCGGCTCGCCTGGCTCGGCGCGTTTGCGCCGGCCGAGCAGGCTCTTGATCCCGGCGCCCAGGCCCACGAGCAGCAGCACGATCGCCTTTTTGCCCGCGATTATGAGCGCGAGCAGCTTGGCCCCGAACTTCGCCAGCAGCCCCACCTTGACCAGCTTGACCGCCGCCACACCGGCGCCGCCCAGCACCAGCGCGGCGAGGCCGTACTCGGCGACCTTGTCGGTCTTGGCGTCGAAGTCCGCGTAGCGCGCGCCCGGCTTGAACGTCGTCGCGCGCAGGACCGCCAACGCCTCGACCTTCGACGCCTCGATGGTCGCCGGGTCGTCCATCAGGTTCAGCGCCACGTATCCGCGGCGGCCGAGCACGCGGGTATAGAAGTTGGTGCTCGCCGGCGTGCCGTCGTCGTGTTTGCCCTTGATGCCCCAGATGAGGTGGTGCGCGGCGCGCTCGTAGTGGGGGGGCTCGGTCCAACCCTCGACGTGAATGGCCGCGAACCCGCGCTGCTTGCGGAACTCGTTCGCCTCCTCGGTGCCCTCCTTGATCGAGGTCAACATCTTGTCGGGGTCGAGCTCGGCGGCGTCGTCATCCTTGACGTAGCCCTCGCCGATGTACTCGAGCACCATCATCCAGTCGGCGTCCTTCTTGAACACCAGGCCGCGCAGCTCGTCGCCCACCCGGTTGCCCATCTTCTCCATCAGCACTTTGCCCGCGGCCCGATCGAAGAAGCCCATCTCGGCGGGGAGATTCAGCTCCAGGTCGTCGCCGAGATCGATCTTCGCCGGCCCGAGCTTGGGGCGGCCGACCGCGGGATCGGGCCCGGCCTCCTCTGCCGGCGCGGCCTCCGCTGGCTTCGCTTCACGCTCTGCCGGCTTGCCCGCCGCCGCGGTTTGCAAGCCCAGCAATGCACCCAGAGACACCGCGACCGTCGTCCCGCGCATGCCCCTCACTATATCGCAGCCTATCCGTTTGCTGGTGGCGGAAAGCCGCCGCACTGCGCCGCACGCGCGAGCAGCCGGTCGCGCAGCCGCGTGTTGCGGGTGAGCGCCGCCGCCCGCTCGAACTCGACGCGCGCTTCCGCGAGACGGCCGAGCTTGAAAAGCAGATCGGCGCGCGCGCTCGGCAGCAGCGGATACGCCGCGAGCGCCGGCTCGGACCCGAGCGCGTCGATCAGCGCCAGCCCCGCGGCCGGACCGTCGGCCATCGCCACCGCCATCGCCCGGTTGAGCGCTACCACCGGCGACGGCGCGCGCGCCTCGAGCATGCCGTACAGCGCCGCGATGCGCGCCCAATCGGTGGCGCCGGGCTCGCGCGCTCGCGCGTGACACGCGGCGATCGCCGCTTGCAGTTGGTAGGGGCCCGCCCCGGTCACGCCCGGCGCGCTGCCACCGCCCACGCCCGCTGCGGTCAGCGCCTCCGCGCGCGCGAGCGCAGTCAGGCCGCGCCGGATCATCAGCTGGTCCCAGCGCGCGCGGTCCTGGTTCATGAGCAGGATCGGATCGCCGGCGTCGTCGGTCCGCGCCGCCGCGCGGGACGCGGTCAGCTCCATCAGCGCCAGCAACCCGAGCACCTCGGGCTCGTTAGGCGCCAGGCCCGAGAGAATGCGCCCGAGGCGCAGCGCATCCTCGACCAGCCCCGGACGCATCCAGTCGTCACCGGCCGCCGCAGAATAGCCTTCATTGAAGATCAGGTATACGACCTCGAGCACCGACGCGAGCCGTGCGTCGAGCTCGTCGCGCCGCGGGACCTCGAACGCCACCTGCTGGTCGGCGAGCGTGCGCTTGGCGCGCACGATGCGCTGGGCGATGGTCGGCTCGCTGGTCAGAAACGCGCGCGCGATCTCGTCGGTGGTCAGCCCGCCCAGCAACCGCAACGTCAGCGCCACCCGCCCCTCGGTGGACAGCACCGGATGGCAGGCGATGAACACCAGGCGCAGGAGATCGTCGTTCACGTTGTAGTCCATGCTCGCGGCCAGCTCGGTCTGCATCCGGTCGGCGTCACCGGCGGCCGCGTCCATCTGCCGGCCGAGGTCCAGGTGTTTTCGCTCGGCCATCTTTCCGCGCTTGAGCGTGTTCAAGGCGTGGTGGCGGGCCGTCGCCATCAACCACGCGCCCGGATTGTCCGGGATCCCCGACGCCGGCCACTGCTCGAGCGCCGCCACCAGCGCGTCCTGCGCCAGCTCCTCCGCCAGCCCGATGTCGCGCACGACCCGCGCGAGACCAGCGATCACCCTCGGCGATTCGAGTCGCCAGATGGCGTCGATGGTCGCGCGCGTATCGGACACGCTAGAAGATTTTGCAGCAAGTAGCCGCACACTCGCGCTTCGCGCGAGAGCGGCTAGTGGGCGGGGATGTCCTCGGGCGAGAAGATGCGCAGGATCTCCCCCTGCGCGTCGCCCACGATGTTCATGAACCGGGTCGCGTGCGCGATCGCGTCCTCCCTGGACTTGGCCTCGACGATCGCGAACCCGTCGATCAGCTCCTTGGTCTCGGCGTAGGGTCCGTCGGTGACGGTGATTTTCCCCCCGGCGTTCCGGATCTGAATCCCGGTCGAGGGTCGGATCATGCCGCCCGTCAGCAGCACCACGCCCGACTTCAGCATCTCCTCGGTGAACCGGCCGAGCTCCGCCATCTGCTCGGGCGAAGGCGGCGGCGCGCCCGCGACCGACTTCGTGATCATCATGAACTTCATCGCACACCACCTTTCACGAGCGCGCGCACGCGCGCATCCCGCAACCATAGCCCCGCCCACAACATCGTGGCGACGTAGATCGGAAACAGAGTGTGGCTGCCGAGGGGATCGCCGAGGCGCAGGTGGGTCGCCACCGCCGCGCCCAGGAACCCGGTCAGCAGCGTCGCGCCCAGCGCCGCCCACCGCGGCACGAGGTACACCGCCAGGCAGCAGATCTCGAGCAGCCCGATCCCGCGCGCGAGGTGGTCCGGGTACCCCATCCGCGCCATCGACTCGGTCACCGGCCCGATCTTCACCAGCTTGATCACGCTGTCGAAGACGAGGAACGCGACCGGCAGGCCGCTGACGATGCGGCCGGCCCAGGGGCGCGAAACCGGCCGAGCGGCCGGCGAGGGAAGGGAGATGGAATGAGTCGTCGCTGTCGTTTCCATGACGTTTCCTTTCGGTGTCGGCCGGCTCCATTGCCGGCCTCACCAAGGCGTCAATCGACGACCTGCCCGATCGACACGCGTCGCGAAGTTTTTTTTCGTGGCGGTGGCGGGCGCGCTAACTGTCGAGAGTCATTAGAACCCGAACGCGCCCCGGAGGCCGAGCGTGAGCCAGCTGTGCCAGGCGGTGTCGGAGATGTCGTCGTCGGTCTCGGTCGTGATGTTGAAGGCGCGCGCGCGGGTGGTGGCGCTGTCGAAGCGGCCCATCGAGAGCTCGACGAATGGACCCAGCACCAACTGCGGGCCGACGCGGATGTCGCCGCCCCCCTGCAGGAGCCCGTGGAAACCGCGCACGGTCTGGCCGAGGCCGCCGTCGGTGCCGAAGTAGTCGGCGGTCATCCATTCGTAGCCGGCGCCGAGACCCACCCAGGGCGCGAACTTATCGCCGGGCAGAAATCGATAGATGCCCTCCAAACCGAGGCGCAAGACCGACCCGTCGCACGAGATGTCGCTGCAGTTGGCGCCCGCGGTCGGGTTCTTGAGCTGCGGGAACGCGTAGTCGAAACGCGCCCCCACGAACAACGTCGGGTCGACGCGGTACCCCACCTCGACCACGAGCGGGATGGCGCTGCCCGCGAAGCGGTCGAGGTTGCGATTCGCCCCGCCGTCGACGTCGCCGAACGGCAGCGCGAGCCCGCTGCGCAGTGCGATCTCGGGCCCGGAGGCGCCCGGTTGCTGGGCGCGCGTCGCCGCCGCCGCTAACGTACACAACATGAACGCGCACAGCGCGGACGCCGCGCGCGCGAGCTTGCTGGCCGCTTGACTGGTGCTCACGCGCGTAGACTACCGGAAGTCGCCCCGCGGCGCGCTACTTCGGCAGCAGCGCCGAGACCGAGTCGTAAAACTTTGTTCCCATCCAGGCGTAGCCGGACGGGTTCGGGTGGATGTTGTCGGTGCTCAGCCCCGATGACGGGAAGCCGGTGTTCAGGTCGACGACGATGACGTGCTTGCCGGCCGCGACGCGGGTCTGGACGATGCCGGGAATGGCGGCGTTGAAGGTGTTCACCGCCGCGGTACCCGACGGCAACGGGATGATCTTCGCAACCACGATCAGCGCGTTCGGGTAACCGGCGATGAGCTTGTCGAGCAGCATGCCGAGCCGCTGGGGCGCGCCGCCCGGATTGCTCATGTACATGTCGTTGGTGCCGATGTGCACCATCACGATGTCCGACGGCATGCTCAGCGTGTTTCTGGTCGTGATCTGCTGCGAGATGCCGTCGATGGTGATGCCGCTCGTGGCCTCGTAGCGGCGCGGGAACGCGACGCCGTCGACCATCTGGGGGCCGTTCTGCAGCGTGCCCGTGAACGTGATCTTCTGCATCGCCATCAGCGTCTTGCGAAACAGCTCGATCCGCCACGCACCTTCCTGCTGGATGCCGAACGTGATCGAGTCGCCGACCGGCAAGATGCGACACGGGCTCGCCGGGCAGGGGTTGAAGCTGCCGGTAGATCCGGCGGAGCCGACGCTCCCCGCGGTGCCGACGCTCCCGGCCGAGCCGCCGCCTGCTCCCGCGCTGCCGCCCCCGGCTCCCCCGCGGCCGGCGCCGCCCGTCGTACCGCCGCGGCCCGCGCCGCCGGTCGTGCCCCCGCGGCCCGCGTTGCCCGTGGTGCCCGCGTCGCCGGTCGAGCCCGCCGCCCCGGTAGTGCCCGCGCCGCCGGTGGTGCCAGCGGCCCCGGTGGTGCCCGCAGCACCGAAGGTGCCCGCGGTCCCGAAGGTCCCCGCGGTCCCGGTCGTGCCCGCCGCGCCCGTCGTGCCGGCGCTGCCCGTGGTTCCCGCGGCGCCCGTGGTTCCCCCGGCGCCCGTGGTCCCGGCGCTCCCGCTCGTGCCCGCCCCGCCCGAACCCCCAGGTTCGTCATCCGGCGAAAGACACCCGCTCGCCATACATCCCGCCGCGGTCACGAGAACGAACAGACGCAGCCAGCTTCGCATGGTGGGGCCTCCAGGGAGAGAGAGCCCGTGCGTTACCGCGGGCGCCCAGGTCCGGTATAGAACCGTTTTGCTACAATCGATCCCCGCGATCGGCCCTTGTAAATGTCTCATTTGTAGCGGGGAGTTCTCACAGATGGAGGTCTGCGCGTGCGCCGCGTCGCTCCGGGTCATCCCCAATATCGCCGCTTCGAGCGGCTCGGCCTCGAGACGGTCGTCTACCGCGGCCCGCTGCCGCGGATGCCGGCGCACGCCCACGCGCAGTACCAGCTGACGCTGTACGCCGGCGACCCGCGCCGGTTCAACATCGCCGGGCGCGCGTTCACGGGCGACGCCCGCACGTCGGTGATCATCCAGTCCGGCGAGTTGCACGGCAGTGTCGCGGTCGAAGACGAGCACACCGCGCTGCGCACGTTCTACATCGACGAGGCGATGATGGCCGAAGCGGCGGCCGCGATCTGGCACCGCGGCGGAACCGTGGCGTTCCGCGAGCCGCGGCTCGCCGACCCCGAGACGGTGGAGATGTTGCACGCTGCGCACCGCGCGCTCGACGAGGGCGGCCTCGAGGCCGAGGTCGCGTTCTGCACCGCGCTCGAGCAGCTGGTTCGGCGGCAAGCCGCGCCCACCGGGACCGCGCGACCGCTCGCCCGCGCCGACGCGCGCATGGACGAGGTACGAGACCTTCTGGTCGATCGGCTCGCCGACGACGTTCGCCTCGACGAGCTCGCCGACGTCGCCCATCTCAGCCGATTCCACCTCATCCGGCTGTTTCGCCAGCGCTATGGCGTCACGCCGTTCGCATACCAGCGCTTCGCCCGCGTCGAGGGTGCGCGCGACGCCCTCCGCCACGGTGAATCGCTCGCCGCGGCCGCGGCCGAGAACGGCTTCGCCGACCAGTCGCACCTCGGCCGCGCGTTCCGCGCCGTGATGGGCGCGACCCCGGGGCAATACCGCGAGTCCTACAAGACACGCGCGCGGTAGCCGTCGCGCGGGTTGCCCATTTCGCCCGCGATCAGTGCGGGCGCCGCGGGACGATCAGCGTCGGTGAGGCGATCTGCACCGGGTCGTTGGCTTGGTTGTAGGTCGTGAGTCGCATCTTCATGATGCCGATCTCGGGGCGAGTGCGCGACGGGCGCAGCTCGGTGACCTCGCTCTCGAGGTGGAGCACGTCCCCGGGGCGCACCGGGCGTGGCCACGTCAGGTCCGAGCCGCCCGCCCCTATCATGCCGCCGTCGGGTTTGATCTCGCTGTCCACGAACAGGCGCATCGTCATCGCGGCGGTGTGCCAGCCGCTGGCGGCGAGGCCGTGAAAGAACGTGTCGCGCGCGGCCTCCTCGTCGAGGTGAAAAGGTTGCGGATCGAACTCCCTCGCGAACGCTTTGATCTTCTCGGCGGTGACGGTCACCGTGCCCGAGCCGAACTTCTGTCCGACCTCGTAGTCCTCGAAGTAGCGTCCCGGCGCCTTGGTCATGCGCCGAACTCTACCTGACCCTACTAGCCGCTTCCGCGCGGAGCGCGAGTGTGCGGCTACCTGCTGCAACAATCGACTAACGATGGTCGGAGCGGGACTTCGGGGTCTTCGGCGTCGTCGGCCCCCCCGGCGAGATCGGGAGCGGCAGCCCGCGAAGCCAGGTCTTGACCGGGGCGACCAGCGAGGTGGGCAAGTAGTCGCGCGCGAGGTAGGCGCCGCCGGCGAGCACGACGACCAGCGCCAGCGTCGCGAGCGCCGCGTTGCGCAGCCAGCGGCGGACGCGCGCCACCAACGTCGCGACCGGGCCGGACGCGCGACGGTCTGCGGCCGCCCGCGCCTCGCCGGGAACGTTCGCTGTGCGCCGCACCCGGGCGGGCGGCGTGCGCCGCTCCGGACGCTCGGGCCGCGTGGCCGGATCCGGATCGTGCTCCGTCTCGGTGGCGGGTGCGACGTCCTCGAGCTCGAGATCGCGGCTGCCGAGGTCAATCGTGCCCGAGGGGGCCGGCGGCACGGACGCTCTCGCGGCCGCATCGGCCACGTCGGCGGGCGCGCTGACGCCGTCCTTCGCGCTCAGGTTCTCGAGCCAGCGCTTGAGCGCCGCGGGACCGGCGTGCTGGCCGAGCTTCGCGCGGATCGCGTCCAGCTTGTCCGCCATCTGTTCGGCGCTCTGCCACCGCTTCGACAGATCGGCGCGGAGCGCGCGGACGATGAAGCGTTCCACGTCCGGGTTGAAGTCCTTCACCGCCACCGACGGCTTCTCGTAGCGGGCGTTGCGCACCAGCATCAGCACGTCGACATCGCTGTCGGCCTCGAACGGCTTGCGCCCGGTGGTGAGCAGGTAGAGCAGGGTGCCCACCGAGAACAGATCGGAGCGGGCGTCGAGCTCGAGCCCGTTCGCCTGCTCGGGCGACATGTACGCGAACTTCCCCTTGATGACGCCGCTCGCCGACTTCTCCCGCCGGGTGACCGCCTTGGCGATGCCGAAGTCCGACAGCTTCACCTCGCCCTCGCGGCTCAAGAGCACGTTCTGGGGCCCGACGTCCCGGTGCACGATGTTGAGCGGCTGGCCGCCACGCTTGCGGGTGTGGACGTACGCGAGCGCCCGGCACAGCGACCCGACGATGTACAGCGACAGCGCCAGCGGCAGCTTGAGCTTCGCCTTCTGGGCGCGGCGGCGAACGTCCTCCACACTCCAGCCGTCGACGAACTCCAGCACCAGAAAGAACTCGCCGCCGCTCTTGCCCAAGTCCAGCACCTGAACCAGGTTGCTGTGGTTCAGCGTCGACGCGATGTGCGCCTCGTCGACCAACATACGGACGAACTGCGGGTCGGCCGCCAGCGCGGGCAGCACGCGCTTCAAGACCACCTGCTTTTCGAACCCCTCGGCGCCGCGCTGGAGCGCGAGGTAGATCTCCGCCATCCCCCCGAGGGCGATCTTGTGGAGCAGGCGGTAACGCACCACGCCCGGCATCCCGGGAGAATACCGTCCCACCGCAGGGCGACAAGCGGCGCCCGCACAATCGGGGACGGAGGCCGAGTACTCTCAGGGGAAGCGATGGACGCTGACAACCGGGATGGGGGCGCGAAACCGCTGCCCGCGCAGGCGGGAAGCCCGCCGCGCCTGGTGGTCGCGCGCTCGCTGGCGGATGCGTCGGCCGGCGAGATGGTGTTCGTCAACCGCCGAGGTCAGGCGCTCACGAGCCGCCAGATCGCGCTTGCGAAGCTCGGGTCCTGGGGGGTGGTGGTGACAAGCGGCGTGCTGGTCGGGATCGTCTACGGCGCGCTGGTTTCGCCCCTGGTCGGCGTGTTTTCCGGCGTGGCGGTCGAGCTCTTGGCGCTGGTCAAGCTCCGGCACTGGCCTGCGTTCCGGACCGCCATGGCCCACGTCGCCCAATGCCGGTGGGAGGAGGCCCACGCCGAGCTGCTCGTGCTCGAGGGGAAGCGGCTGTCGGCCGTCTATCGCGCGACCGTGCAGGTGGTGCTCGCGGCGACGGAGGCACTTCTCGGTCAACCGCAGCAAGCCGTGGATCGCATCGAGCGCATGGGTCCGAGCGCGACGGCGTGGCCGGGGGCGAGCCACGTGCTGCGCTGTCAGGCGGCATCGCTGCGCGCGGGGGCGCTTTCGACGCTGGGACACTTCGAAGACGCCTGGCGCGCCCAACACGAGCTGGTTCGAGCCGCCGACGCCGCGACGGGAACCTCCGGCCGCCCGCGCGGCGACTACCTCGACATGCTCGTGCAGGCGACCGAGCTGCAGATCGCCGCCAACGCGGACAAGCCGGAGGCGCTTCCCGACGCCGACACCCTCCACCGCTGGGCCCGCGCGGCGCTCGGCCGCAGCCGTTTCGGCGAGATGCTGGTGAGCCTCGCGTGGGCGTTCCACCGGCGGGGCGACGACGACATGGCGCGCCACCTGCTTGCCGAGGCGGCGTCGCGGATTCCGCGATGGTCGCTCGACAAGACGACCCCGGCGCTCGACGCGTGGGCGAAGACGACCGCTCGCCTCTGGGGACTCAGCTAGGAGACTGTCGCACAAAATAGCCGCAAGCTCGCGCTGCGCGCGAGAGCGGTTAGACTTTGATGGCCCCAAAACGGAGGTTCACATGGCGCTCTTAAGCACACGCAGTTGGGACGAATGGATCGCCGAATACGCCGCCAGCCACCGGCATCCGGTGAACCGCATCTGTCACACGGTGGGGATCCCGATGATCTCGCTGTCGGTGATGCTATTCGTCGCCGGCGTCGTCGTCGGCGGGCTGTGGACCGCGGCTGCTGTCCTGTTCGTCGTCGGCTGGATCCTCCAGTTCGTCGGCCACGCCTTCGAAGGAAAGCCGCCGGAGTTTTTCAAGGACTGGCGGTTCCTGCTGGTCGGCACGCGCTGGTGGCTCGCCAAGCTGCGTGGCCGGGCCTGACGTCGTAGGCGGCTGACCGCGACGACGATGGGCGTCGGAACCTCGCGCATCGACGGCATCCTGCGATAACCTCGTGGGCATGGGCGCGAAGTCTCTGTCTTCGACAGCGATCGCTTTCTCGTTGGCGGCGGCCGTCGCCCTGGTGGCAGCGGCCTGTGGCAGCGTCACCGCTGGGCCTGACGGCGGCAACACCGGCAAGGCGGGAACGACCGGCTCCGCGGGCACGACCGGCGGGGCGGGGACGGGCGCCGCGGGAACGGGCGCCGCCGGGACGACCGGCGCAGCCGGAACCAGCGCCAGCGCGGGCCGCGGCGGCTCGGGCACCGCGGGGACGACCGGCGGGGCGGGGACGGGCGCCGCAGCCGGAACCAGCGCCAGCGCGGGCCGCGGCGGCTCGGGCACCGCGGGGACGACCGGCGGGGCGGGGACGGGCGCCGCAGCCGGAACCAGCGCCGCCGCGGGCCGCGGCGGGGCGGGCGCGGGCGGAACCAGCGCCGCCGCCGGACGCGGCGGGTCGGGCGCGGCCGGCACCGGCGCAGCTGCGGGGCGAGGCGGATCGGGTGCGGCCGGTACGGGCGGTGGCGCCGCCGGCACGTCCGGAGCCGCGGGCGCATCCGGCGGCCGGGGCGGTGCGGGCGGTGGCGCGTCCGGCACCGGTGGCTCAGCGGCGGGCGGCCGCGGGGGTAGCGCAGGCGGCGCGTCGGGCGGGCGCGGCGGCGCGGGTGGCGTCGTGGGTCCCGGCCCGGAGTGCACCACCGCCGCGGACTGCAAGCTCGTCAATGACTGCTGCAGCTGCGAGGCGATCCCCGCCGCGGCGCCGGCGCCCGCGTGCTCGCTCGTCTGCGTTCAGAGCCACTGCTCCGCCCGCCAGCTCCCGGTGGGCAAGGTGGCGTGCGCGGCCGGGCGATGTGTCGCCGGGTTCGCCTGCGACGCGACGAACGTGACGTGCAAGGTCGCGGTGCCGAGCTGTCCCGCCGGCGAGGTCCCGCAGATCAACGACGCCGGAACCTGCTACGTGGGCAACTGTGCGCCCGCGACCGAGTGCGCGTCGGTCACCGGCTGCGCGTCGTGCACGGGCGCCAATCAGGCGTGCGTCAGCTACGAGACGCAACTCGGGCCGCAGTACCACTGCGTCGACATCCCCGCCGCATGCGGGAACAACGCGAGCTGCGAGTGCCTCGGCCCGGGCAGCTGCGTGTCCCCGTATCGTGCCTGTACGCCGTACTCCGGCGTCCTCGGTATCCGCTGCAGCTGCCCGAACTGCTGAGCGGGTGCGCTCCACGCCGCTCGGCGGCCTATACTTGGCGTATGCCCGACGCCGGTTGGCTCGTCGCCTCGTTGCTCGTGTCGTCGCTTGGTGTCGTGCTGCTTCACTACGGCCGCAAGCTGGCGCGTTGGCCACAGGCGATCGTCGGCGGCGCGATGCTCGTCTATCCCTATTTCGTGCCCAACGTGGTGGTGATGTTGATCGTCGCCGCGGTCCTGTCGGGCGGCCTCTGGCTCGCGGTCCGCCTCGGCTGGTAGTCCCCGGGAACGTCTCCGGGGACACGCGGTTCGCGCGCGAACGACGCCGTTGGTCGACGCCGGCGCCGCCGCGATTGCGCGTTTGGCGTCACGGGCCGCCGAACGTGCGGCTGACGATGAGGCTCAGCATGAGCGGCGACGACAGCGAGCCCTGCGGGTCGTCTCCGGTCACGATGTGCCGCCAGAGCGGGAACCGGGCGTTCACGCCCACCGCGGTGTCACCGAACAGCCGCAGCAGCGACAGAGCGGCGAGGATCTCGGTTCGCCCGAGGTTGCCGTCCTGCTGGACGACGCCGTCCCAGCGCTCTGCGCCCTCGAACAGGACGTCGGCGCCGATGCCCCCGGTCAGTTTCGCGAACAGCAGCGTCGCCGCCTGCAGGCCACCGAAGAACCGCGCCGGGGCGCGGAACCCATAGCTGTTCTGGTAGAGCGAAGCCTGTGCCTGGGCGTACGCCGCCAGCTGAACCGCGCCCAACCCGCGCGCCAGCTGGAAGCCGCCCACCGGGTCCCAGGTGCCGGTGCCGAACTGGATGTGCTCGTGACGGATCCCCATGTCCCCGAGCACGAACGGGTTGGGCTCGGTGTGGCCGAGCGGGATCGAGACCCCCGCGCGCAGCACGAGCAGGAAATCGCCCAGCTTCGCGCTCCAGCGCCCGAGCAACCACGGATCGCTGATGCCGGACAACGTCTCGTTGCGGTGGTGGACGTCGGGATCGAGCGGCGTGTACGGCTGGCCATCCGTCGTCGAGTACGCGATCGTCGTCGACACGAGGCGGAACGGGAGCTGCAGCTCGACGCCCAGCGATCGCGTGAGGCCGACCTCCGCGACGGCGCGCAGCTCGGCCGGGTAGACCTTCTGGTGATGCAGGTAGAGCGGCTGCGCGGGCACCTCGTCGCAGTCGGCAACATCGGCGCAGCCGGCCTGGTGGAGGGTGTCGAGGTACGTCCCGCTCAGCAGCGCGGCCGCGCGCACCTGGCCGGGCCGGAGCTCCGCCGCGTCCAGCCGCGCGACCGGCATGCTGGGATTGCGGCAGCCGGCGCACGCCTGGACGCGCGCCGCCGGCCCCGACGCCGCCAACGCGAGACAGCCGGCGAGGACGCGGCTTGGGAGGCGTTTGCGTCTCATCGCCGGCTGGCCTCGGCGATCGCACGGTCGAGCGCTTCGAGATCGAGTCCCGCCACCGCTCGCAGCTTCTTGCCGTCCCTGCCGTACACGACGACGTACGGGAGGCTGGGGATGTCCTTCAGGTAGCGCTCCGAGAGCGGCGTCTCCCACGACACCATGTTCAGCTTGCGCAGCGCCAGATCGCCGCGCTTTCCGAGCAGCGGAAACACGTGTGCGTCGACCTTGCGGCATGGCCCGCACCAGATCGCGTAGAAGTCGAACAGCGTCACCTTGCCCTTGACCGCGTGGGCGTCCAGCGACGGCACGTCTTCGCCCTGTTTCGACAGCTCGACCAGATCGGCGGTCGCGGACAGCGGCGGCAGCGGATCGAAGTTGAGATCGGGGTGACACTTGAAGCACTGGGACTCGGGTACGCCGTGCATCGGGCACCAGTCGCCGGCGGCCTTGAACGTCGCCACCAGCGACGGGTTGCAGATCGCGCACTTCTCCTTGGGAACGCCGTGCTGACAACGTTCGTAGTCGGCGGTGGTGGCCGCGCTCAGCGTCGATATCGTGCCCATTTGGACCTGGTTGGGCGCACCGGCTTCCCGCGGCGAGCTGGTCGCGCACGCGGCGGCGAGCAGTCCGGCGGTGAGTAAGCGGCAAACGAACTTCGCGGGCATCTGACTTCTCCTGATCGTGGTCGACGGATCGGTGACGGAGACCGACCGCGCGGCGAGCAGGCGCGCGCGGTCAGTCGCTGCGGCGGACGTCCGCGTCAGATCAGGAAGGCGTGTTTGCCGAGAACGATGTCAGGGCCGCCGCGCGGCGGCCCACTGGCCTGCGCCGCCCGCATCGGTCGAGGTGGCGGCGCGGCGGCGACGATTCCCGCGCCCAGGCACGGCGCCAGCGCGGCCACCGAGAGCAGCTCGTCGCCGCCCGCGCGCACCGCCTCGAGCACGGGCCGGTACTTCGCGGTGAGCTCGCGATCGCAGCAGTTGGCGTCTCTGAACGCGGGCCCAGCATCGCCTGGCTGGTCGCCCGGCTCCTGGACGTGATCGCAGCACGGTCCCGCGCGCAGCGAGCCGTCGATGTGGCAGCGGACCATGATCTCGCCGGGCAGGTACGCCGCCACCAGCAGCAGCGGCGCCAGGGCCACCAGCTTTTGCCAGAGCGAGAATTGCCGAGACGACATCGTCCACAAGCGTGAGCCACCAACCGGAGGCTGTCAATCGGGCTGCGTCACCGCGCCCGGTCATCAAGGCCAAACCACCACGCGGTCGTAACTGTTAGCGTTTGTTCGGGAAGTCAGCCGGGCCCCGTCACTTCTCGGGCCGTCGCAGAGCTTGCGAGTGGGCCTGCGGATGCCCAGCTTGTTGACGTGATTCGCAAGCTTTCGACCGGGAAGTTCCGGCTTTACTCGATGAAGAAGGATCCGAAAACGGGCCGGCGCCGCAATCTGGGCACGTTCCCCACCCGCGCCGCCGCCGAGAAGCACGAGCGCGCGGTCCAGTTCTTCAAGCGGCGCTAGCCGCTCTCGCGCGAAGCGCGAGTTTGCGGCTATTTGTGAGACGAGCTCTCGCGGTTCGGGTGGGTGCTGGCGCAAGTTTCGCCGACCATCTGCCGATGATTCCGGGTCGCCAAGCGAGGGGGAGATCCGTGTCCGGAAGCGGGAATGCACCGCATCGGCTTCGCATTGCGGTGCTGCTCGATCATCTGAACGCCTTCAGCGGCGGGTACGAGGCGCAACTCCGCGACGCGCTTCACGCGAAGTGCCGGGACGCCGGGCATCACCTGCTGCTGGTCTACGGCGGGCCGCTGGAAGCGCAGCAACCGCTCGACGCCGCCGACAACGCCATCTACGACCTGCTTCGTCCCGACTCCGCCGACGGTTTCATCGTCGTCTCGTCGCTGCTCTCGACCACTTGCGGTCCGAGCGGCGTCGCGCGGCTGGCCGAGCGATTCGCGAACGTTCCCCGCTGCAGCATCGGCATCGAGCTCGCCGGGGTCCCGAGCCTCGTGCTCGACAATGGACCGGGCATGGAAGCGGTGGTCGAGCACCTCATCCGCGCTCACGGCTGTCGCAAGCTCGCGTTTCTCGAGGGCACCCCGGAGAACCCCGAGGCCAGAGAGCGGCTCGAGGCGTATCAGACCGTGCTCGGCCGTCATGGGCTCGCGTTCGACCCCGCGCTGACGGCGCCCGGTCATTTCCGCACCAACTCCGGCAAGCTGGCGATGGAGGAGATCCTCGCGCGCGGCGTCGAGATCGACGGCGTCGTGGCCGCCAACGACGAGATGGCGACGGGAGCCGTCGACGTCCTCCGCAAACACGGACGGCGGGTCCCCCAGGACATTCCGGTGACCGGATTCGACGATCTGGTGCTGGCACGGCTCGGAAACCCGCCGCTGACGACGGTCGCGCAGCCGTACGAGCAGGTCGCGGAGTGGGCGTTGCGCGCGATCGAGGAGCAGCGGGCCGGTCGCTCGGTAACCGCGTGCACACACGTCGCGGCCCGGTTCGTCCGCCGCCAGTCCTGCGGGTGCGGGTACGAGGCGTACGGACGCGACGTGCCGATCTCGACCCCGCTCGACGCCACCGGCCGCGGGTCGATGGTCGATCGCCTCGAGACGCTATCGCCGGTGTTGACCGGGATGCTGGGCACCGGCTTTTCGAATGGTGACGCGGCGGCGGCCCGACTCCTCGACGGCGTGCGCGCGCAGATCGGAGGCCAGGCCGAGGCGTTCCACGACGTGATCGTCGACCTGCTCGACAACGCCGGCATGGACAACGAGCGGCAGCGAATGCTCCACAGCGCGATCTGTTACCTGCGCGAAGAGCTGCGAGGTTGGTCGAGCCTCCCCATCGAGCGCATGCTGTTCGACGGGCTGAATCTGGTCGCGCTCTCCAACACGACCACGCAGATGCAGCACCGGCTATTGCTGGATGAAAACTACCTGCGCCTGCTCGGCGTCGGTGAACAGGCCTCGATCGCGTTCGATCTCGCGTCGCTGCGGGACGCCCTGGTCAAGGGTCTGCCGAGCGCGGGCGTTCGCACCGCGTACCTGGCGTCGATGGCCGGCGCGGCGGGCAACACGCTGCGGCCCGCGATGTGCCTTCGCGACGGCGAGCTGCGGGAGAGCGACGGCCGAGAATACGCCGCCAGTCAGCTGCTCCCGCCCGGCGCGCTGACGGCCGAGAGCCAGGAGAGCTTTCTGATTCTTCCGCTCGCGTTCGAGAACCAGCTTCTGGGCGTCATCGCGTTCAGTTATTCAGACGGCACCAACGCGTATGCCGCGTTCCGCAACGAGATCGCGGCCGCGCTCAAGAGCATCCGCTTGCGCGAGGAGCTGGTGCAGACCAGCCTCTTGCACGAGCGCAGCGTCCAGGAGCGGCTGGCCGCGACCAAGCGCATGGAGGCGCTGAGCGTGCTCGCGGGCGGCGTCGCCCACGATCTCAACAACGCGCTCGGACCGCTGATCGCGCTGCCCGACGTCATCCTCGCCCAGCTGTGGGACATCCAGGGACACCAGGAGTCGGTGCGCGAGCTGCGCGCCGACGTCGAGGCCATCAAGGTGGCGTCGCTTCGCGCCGTCCAGACGATCAAGGACCTGCTGACGCTCGGCCGCCAGGGACGAATGGCGAAAGAGAACCTCGACATCAACCGCGTGATCAAATCGTGTTGGGCGAACAGCTCGGTCCGGTTCGCGGAGCACGGTCCCTCGCACGTCGACATGACCGCGGACCTCGTCGCCGATCCGCTCGTCGTCCGTGGCTCGGAATCGCAGCTGGCGAGGGCCATCGACAACCTGATTCGCAACGCGGCCGAGGCCATCGCCGGCAACGGCGAGGTCGTCGTCAAGAGCGCGAGGGTCGACGTGGTCGAGCCGCAGTCGGGCTATGAAGTCGTTCCCGCCGGTCGCTACGCGATGTTGTCGGTCTCCGACAATGGTTGCGGCATCGAACCCCACGAGCTCGGCCAGGTGTTCGAACCATTCTTCACCAAGAAGCGCGCGAAGGAGACCTCGGGTTCCGGCCTCGGACTCTCCATCGTTCACGGCGTCGTCAAGGAGCACCAAGGGTTCATCGACGTCGCCAGCACGCCCGGCCGCGGGACCACCATCTCGCTCTACTTCCCGCTCGTCGACGGCCCGGAGCGCCGCGAGGAGGTGGTGGCCGCGCCGCGAGGAACCGCACGCATCCTCCTCGTCGACGACGAAGAGATCCAGCTGCGCACCGGGCGGCGCGTGCTCACTCGCCTCGGCTATGAGGTCGAGGTCTTGGACAGCGGCGAGGGCGCGTTCCAGCTGTTCACCCGCGCGGCGGCGTCGGGCCACAGCCCGTTCGATTTGGTGATTATGGACATGCTGCTCGGGGAATCTCGCGACGGCCTCCAGATCATCGAGCAGATCCAGCGCCTGTTCCCGGCCCAGAAGGTGATCGTCGTGAGCGGCCACGCGCCGACCGAGCGCGCCGAGCTGGCGGTCAAGAAGGACCTCACCTGGCTGGTCAAGCCCTACGGCATGGACACCCTCGCCCAAACCGTGCAACGGGTGCTGAGCGACGCCGGCGGCGCTACGTCAGGTTCGTGAGCGCGCCGGTCGAATACTGCGCGGTGCCGAAGTTGGTACGGGCGTCGCCGAAGAGGTGCAGCAACGCGACCAGCAACTCGTTGTGCGACTGGTGCGCGTACTGGAGCCAGCGGCCGCTGCGCAGACCGCCGCCTCCGCCCGCCAGCAGGAAGGGCATGTTGGCCTTCGAGTAGCTGGCCGGGTCCTGCCGCTCGGAGCCGAAGAACACCACGCTCTCGTCGAGCAGCGAGTGCCCGCCCATGTCCACCTTCGCCATCTCGCTGATGAGGTACGCGTGCTGGGTCGAGTACCAGGTCGCGATCTTCTCGCACTCGAGGGGACGGTAGCCGCCGTCGTTCTGGTAAAAGGCGTGGGTCTCGGTCAGCCCCAGCCAGGGGAACGTGTGCTTGGCCTCGGTGTCGCTCCACTGCAACGTGGCCGCGCCCGTGATGTCGCAGGCGAACGCCATCACCATCATGTCGATCATCAGCTTGCCGACCTTGGGGATCGCGGCGTCGGTCGCGAGGTCCCTGATGGTGCCGTTGTCGGCGGAGCTGAGGCCGCTCGTGGGGTTGTAGTCGGAGGTGTCGACGAGAACCGGCGGCGAGCAGCGCGCGACGCTGGCCACGCGTCGCTCGAGGTCGCGCAGGTGGGTGAGGTGCTGGTCGAGCCGTTGTCGATCTTCGGCGCCGAGGCGCGCCGCGAGCTTGACGTACCGGCGATCCACGAAGTCGAGCATCGACTTGTCCCACGCCGTGGCCCCCGCGGAGCCCCCGAGCGCGCCGAAAAGATCTTGCCAGATCGCGACCGGGTCGAGGCTGGGCATGACCGGCGAGTAGGGCGCCGTGGTGCCGAAGCTCGAGATGTCGAACGGGCTCATCAGGCCGTGGCTCCTACCCGTGCCCCAGCGGACCGCCATGTACAGGCTCGCCTTGCGCTTGCCGGCGGATACAAGCGGCGCCAGCACCTGGTCGATCGACGGGCCATCCTTCGCGTAGCCATACGTCGTGCCCGCGCTCCCCAGCGGGCCCTGAACGCTGCCGGTCAGCCAGGCGATGATGCCGGACTGGCGCTGCTCGCCGACCGCGCTCTTCATGTCGAGGCCGTCTACGATGATGACCTTGTCCTTCACCGCCTCGAACGGGGCGAGAATCGGGCTGAGGGCGTAGCTCGCCTCGGACCCGGTGGGCCGCCACCTCTCGAGCACCGTGCCGCCGGGCTGGTACACGGCCAAAAACCGCGCGGCGGGCGTCGGCGCGGCGCGCGCGCGACGGCCGCGGGTCATGATTTCGAGCCAGGGCAGCGCGATGGCGATGCCGCCCGCGCCCTTGAGGACGGTGCGGCGGTCGACGCGGAATCTGGGGGGCAGTCTGGAGGTGACAGACATCAGGACATCATGGTTGGTTGAGAGGGCGGGTGAGAAACGCATCGGTCTGCGTCAGCGCGACCAGCAGCTCACGCACGCTGCCGTCGCTGCGAGCGAAGTCCTCCATCAGCAGCTGGCGCGAGCACGCGTCTTCGGGCGTCTCGCGGCGCCCGTAGGCGAACGTCATCCATTTGCCGACGTAGCAGCGTTGGGCATCCGCGCTGCGCGCGAGCCGTACGCCGAGCTCGACCGCGCCGTCGAACGTTCCCTGCGCGTCCGACACCACGAGCTCGCCGGTCGCGTCGATGGGCTTGCCGTTCTCGGTGTCGCGCCAGCGGCCGACGGCGTCGTAGTGCTCGAACGCGAAGCCCAGCCTGTCGGTGAGCCGGTGACAGGCGGCACAAACCGGCAGCGAGGAGGTGTCCTGCTCGAAACGCTCGCGCGTGGTCAGCGTGGTCGAGGGCGGGGGCGGCGGCGACAGGCCGGGCGGGGGCGGCGGGACCTCCACGCACAGCACGTCGTCGAGCACCAGCATCCCGCGGCGGGTAGGGATGGTCGAGGTCCCGGCCGAGGTCCTCGCCAGCACGCTCGGCTGCGTCAGCAGCCCGCCCCGACGCGCGGGATCGAGATTCACCTTACGGAAGCCATCGCCGGTGACACCCGCGACGCCGTAGAACGCCGCGAGCGGCCCGTTCACGAACGAGACCGGCGAGGTGAGCAGCGTCCGGAAGTCGCCCGCGCCCTGCCACGTCACCTCGTCGATGTAGAGGCGGGTCTCTTCCAGCACCAGCGCGGCGATCTCGGCCGTGAACCCCGGGTTCGCGCCCAGGCCCAGCAGGCTGCGGTAGTCGACGTCGGGCAAGCGCATGAGCTGGAAGGTGAAGCTGCGGACCACGTCGTGCGCGCGTGGGTCGGCGAGCAAGCGCCGCGCCTCGGTCGCGATCTCGGCCTTGGTGCCGAGCTTGCCCTGGGCGGCCGCCGCCATCAGCTGCGGATCGGGCGTCGAGCCCCACAGCAGATACGCGAGCCGTGTCGCCAGCTCGTATTGAGTCGGGCGAGCGATCCCGGGCGCCGCGGCACCGATCGGCTCGCCGAGCTCGATCCGGTACAGGAACTCGGGCGACTGCAGCGCCACCTCGACCACCGCTCGCACGCCGCCGGCGAAGCCGCCGCCGAGCTGCTGGCCCGCCGTGAACACCGCGCCCAGCTCGGCGTCGTCGTCCGGGACGGCGGCGCGGCGGAAGATTCGCGGCACGAGCTCCCGGATCAGCTTCTGGCGGCAGGCCTGGTCCCCGGCGGTCCCCGGATCGCATCCGAGCAACGTAGACACCGCTGCCGCGTCCTTGGTCGCCGCGATCGCGAAGTCATGCGCCAGCGTGTGATAGCCCTCGACCAGAACGGAGGATACGGGCATCTCCGCGGCGATGTTGGTGACGTCGTCGGCGGGCAACGCGTCCGCCGGCCGGGACGCGTTCATGAACAGATCGCGGACCGTGTTGTTGTACTCGAACCGGGTCAGCCGGCGAAGCGGCGCCGGCGCGGCCACCGTCGAGGGGCACGTCGCCGGGCTGCCGCCTGTCGCGCCCCCGGCGCCGCCTCCCGCCCCCGCGACGCTACCGGTGCCGGCCATGCCGCCCCCAGCGCCCGCGACCCCGAGACTGGTTCCGCCTGTGCCCGCGCTCCCGTCGACGACCGGCGGCCGGCCCCCGGTACCGGCGCCCCCGACCTGTCCACCCGTCGCGGTGCCTCCGTCCGTGGCCGCCCGCCCGGCCATCCCGCCGTCCGCGCCGGCTCCGCTTCCCAGGCTGCGACCGCAGCCACCCACCACACCGGTCAGGACGAACAGCGCCCCCAAGCCCAGCAGTCTATGGCGAACGGGGATCACTCCCCTCTATAGTGTCCTCAGCCTCGAAACTTGGCCGAAAATCTTGGGCAGGCCCGCGTCGGCGCCGTCGACTCAGCCGGTCTCGAGCTCGATCCCAGAGCGCTTGCGTTCGCCGCGCAACGATTCGACCCGCCGGTCAGCGCACGGGGCGCGACGAGCGGCCGCGGGCGGCGCCGGGGCGGATGCGGGTCGGATCGCGCGGCGGCTTGGCGCTGCCCTGGAGCGCGGCGCGCAGGCCTTGCGCCAGCGCCGCGCCCTGGCCGGACGATTTGTCGGCGAGGGTGAGGACGGTCTTCGACAGCGCCTCGCGCACGTCGGGGTGGCGCGCGCTCCGGCACTCTTGCTCGAGCCAGGTGGCGCCGCGATCGCCCGCGCGCAGGCCGGCCGCCACGGTAGCCAGCGTCCGCGGCAGCGCGAGCAGCAGCCGCCGGCGCGCCTCCGATCGCTCCGCCGCCCGCGGCGCCGCCGCGACCGCGGCGATCGCGCGCGACAGGTAATCGAGCAGCGTGTCGGGATCGGCGAGCGCGGCCAACGCCTGGCGGTTGGCGAACACCTCGACGACCACGCCGGCGGCGCCGTAGCGGATCTCGCGGTCGTTGAGCTCCAGCCAATCGATCGCCTGCGCCAGCAGCGCGGCCCCACCCCCCGGCCGCCCGACGAACGACGCCAGCGCATCCAGCGTGCCGAGGCGAACCGGCGTCCGTTCGTCTCCCGCTAGTGCCGCCAGCGCCGCCCAGGCCGCTTCGACCTCGCGATCGGCCCGCAGCCGCCCGATCCACCCGTGCGCGGCGGCGATCGGCAGGAACACGTCGGGGGTGTCGGGCGCACCGTCGTTCGCGCCCAGCCGATCGAGGAGGCGCGCGGCGATTCCGGGCACGGCGGCCATCTCGGCGCCGAACGCCGCCGCGAGTCGGAGGTTCGGGCGCGCGCCGTGCCCGTCGCCGTGGCGGCACAGGAGATCTTCGAGCGGCCCCGGTTTGCCGGCGAGCGCGGAAGTCAGCGCCGCGCGCAAAGGCTCGCTGCGAAGACCTTCGTTGGACGTTGCGCGAGACATGGTCAGCCGCCCGCCTCGCCAAGCGCGTGGCGCGTGACCGCACCCGACACGGTCTCGGCACCGACGGTGACGTAGAGCAGACCGTCGTTGCGCATCAATGTCCAGCGCGTGTTGCGCTCCGTGAGCGCCCCCAAACGATCCAGAAACGCGGGTTCGAGCGCGTAGACCTCGATCTGCTCGGCCTTGTGGATGGGACGGCTGCCCGCCTCGCGAATCAGGAGCCGTGGATCATGCTGGGTGAACACCACCACGCGCGGCGAGGCCTTGCTGACCTTGTGCAGCCGGTCGGCGGACGGCGTCCCGAGCTCGACCCACACGCGCAGGTTGCCTTGAAGATCTTTCACCCACAGCGGCGGCTCGTCGGTGGTGGAGAGCCCCTTCGAGAACGCGATCCCCTCCTCGTAGAGCAGCGCATAGGCGATCACGCGCGTTAGCAGATAAGGCATCGACTCGGACGGGTGGCGCGCCACGCGGAGGTCGAGCGCCTCGTAGACGCCACGGTCGACGTCCGAAAGCTCGATCTGGAAGTGGTACACGGTTGCGGACAACGCCATCGCGGCGGGACCTTACTCCGAATCCGGCTTTGCCTCGGCTTCGGCGATCTCGCGCTCGATACCCTCCCACTCCGTCATCAGCGCGTCGAGCTTTGGTCCGAGCGCCGCCAGCTCCTCGCCGAGCGCGTCGATGTCGTCGTGGCTGGTCTGAACGTAGAAGGCGGGATCGGCGTAGCGGTCGTGGATCGCCTGCTTGCGCGCCTCGGCGGCCTCGATCGCGGACATCACTTTGTCGCGCAGCTTGGGAAGCAGGGCGAGGCGGTTGCGGCGGCGCTTCTGCTCCTCCCACGACAGTACCGAGGTGACGGCGGCGCCGTCGTCGCCGGCGGTGGTTACAGCGCGCGCTCGCTTGGCCTTGAGCACGACGGCGTCGCCATCCAGGTGGTCGTCTCCCAAACGGGACAGGTACTCGGCGTAGGTGCCGGGAAAATCGTTCGGCCCCGACGGCGTGAGCTCGATGATCCGGGTGGCCAGCTCGGAGACGAACCAGCGATCGTGCGAGACGAAGATCAACGTCCCGGTGTATTGCTTGAGCGCTTCGACCAGGGCGTGAATGGCCTCGAGGTCGAGGTGGTTGGTCGGCTCGTCGAGCACCAATACATTCGGCTTCTCGACCGCGAGCAGCGCGAAGATGAGGCGCGCGCACTCGCCTCCCGACAAGAGACGGATCTGCTTCCCCGCCTCCTCGCCCGAGAACAGCACCCGCCCGAGCTGGCCGCGAACGAAGGTCGGGCTCTCGCCCGGGCACGCTTCCTCTAAGATCGACAGCGGCGTCGCCTCGCCGTCGGTCAGCACCTCGCGGTGGTCCTGCGGAAAGTAGCCGGGGCGGGTCTCGTGACCCCAGCGGACGCGTCCGGCATCCGCGCCGAGGCGCTCCACCGCGATCTTCAACAGTGTCGACTTGCCGAGGCCGTTGGGGCCGATGATGCCGACCCGCTCGCCGCGCCGCACGGTCAGCGACACGTTCGCGAGCACGTGGTTGTCGCCGTACGACTTCGTGACCCCGGCCAGCTCCAGCACCTCGCGGCCGCTCGGGCGCTCGGGGACGAAGCGCAGCGCGGGGGCGCGGCGGGAGGTCGCGGCGAGCTCCTCGACCTCGATGCGCTCGATCTGCTTGAGCCGGCTTTGCGCCTGCGTGGCCTTGGTGTTCTTGGCGCCGAACCGCTCGACGAAGGCGCGCTTGCGCGCGATCTCGTCCTCGGCGCGCGCGACCGCGGTCTCCTTGCGCGCGCGCGCCGCCGCCTTTTCGACCATCGCCTTCGAATAGCTGCCGGTGAGCAGTGTGATGGTGCCGTAGTCGACGTCCAGCGTGTGGCTGGTGACGTTGTCCAGGAAGCGCTGGTCGTGCGAGATGATCACCGCGCACCCGGCGTAGTCGCCGAGGAACTTCTCGAGCCAGCGGATGGTCAGGATGTCGAGGTGGTTGGTGGGCTCGTCGAGCAGCAGGATGTCGACGCCGCCGACCAACACCTGCGCCAGCAGTACCCGCAGCTTGAACCCGCCCGACAGCGTCCCGAGCGGCGCGTGGTGGACCGCGGTGGGAATCCCCAGCCCCTCCAGCACCGCCGCCGACCGCCCCTCGAGCGTGTAGCCGTCGTGCGCCGCGATCTGATCCTCGAGGTCGGCGATCCGGCCCGCGTCGCTGTGATCGCCGCTGTCCGCGATCCGCCGCTGCTCCGTGATCGCGTTCCAGACCACCGCGTCGCCCCGCATCGCGAGATCGAGGATCATCGCGCCGTCGTCGAGGAAGCGGTCCTGGCGCAGCACCCCGACGCGCGCGCTTGGCGAGCGCCACCGTCCCCTCGGACGCCTCCTCGTCGCCCGCCAAGAGCCGCATGAACGTGCTCTTGCCCGACCCGTTGGCCCCCACGAGGCCGTAGCGGCTCCCGGCGTTGAGCTGCAGCGACACGTCGGAAAACAGCGTCCGAGCGCCATATTCCTTACCGAGAGCGGTGGTCGCGATCATGCCGGCGCGCAGGCTAACAGGGGCGGGGCGCGAACGCCCGCGCATCGGCCGGACGATGGTGACGCCGACCATCATCCTTGGGATGATGTTGGGATGCGGGTCGGGAGCTGGTCGTGTGCGTTTCTGCTGTTGTCGAGCCTCGGCTGCGGCGGCGGCGGGCCCGGGGCGCCGCCCCCGAAAGTGAACGCGTGCGACGGGCTTGCCGCCCCCGGCGTGTTCGAGGAGATCACGCCGCCGGCGGTGAAGATGGGGATCGGCATGAAGACCCCGGACAACCAGACCAAGGGTGGGCCGTTCGCGATGGCCGTCGACCCGCACAATCAGGGCACGGTCTACGCGGGGACGCTGTTTCAGGGGGTCTGGAAGAGCATCGACTGCGGCGCGACCTGGACGGCGATCGCGACGGGCAGCAACGCCGCCGACGTCAATCGCGGGATGAACTGGACGTTCGCTATCGATCCCACCGATACGGAGATCGTCTATACGAACTCCGGCTACGGCTCGAACGGCCTTTTCAAGTCGGCCGACGGCGGCGTGAGCTGGGCCGACATCTGGTCGGGCGCCTCGCAGCCCGAGCTCGGCAAGGCGTTCACGTACAACTTCGCGAACGTGGTCGCGATCGATCCCACAGATCACCTGCACCTGCTGCTCACCTTCCACGAGACCTGTCTCGCGCCCCATCCCGCGACCTGAATCGCGGAGAGCACCGACGGCGGCGCGAGCTTTCGGCTCATCGATGGCCACCCGAGCTGGAACGGCAACGAGGGCCAGGTCATCTTCTTCCTCGGCGACCGCGCAACCTGGCTATGGGGCTCGCAGACCAACGGCTTCTGGCGCTCGGGCGATAGCGGCAAGTCCTGGGCGGCCATTCCGGGCATGACGACGAGCCACCTGCAGGGTTCGCAGATCACGCGAACGAAAGCCGGCGCCTTCTTCGCCGCGGGCGCCGACGGCATCTGGCGCAGCCCCGACGGTCAGGCCTCCACGTGGACGCTGGTCCCCGACACCGGGCCGATCGTCGGCGGGCTGCTCACCGACGGCACCACGCTATTCGCCAGCACCTGTTACTTCGGTGGCTTCTGCAACCCGCGCTACCTGCACTCGTTGGAGACCGACGGGCAGACCTGGACCGCGATGGCGAGCCCGACCCTCTCGCAGGGCGGCAACCTCGGCTTCGACAAGGCGCATCGGCTGCTGTATTCGTCGAACCTCGACGCCGGCTTGTGGCGGGTGGTGGTCGAGTAGCAAGATGCTGAAGAACATGGCCATGTCGAAAACGCTCGCGTTTGTCGTCCTCGCGACCGCCGCGGTATGGAGCTGCGGGGACCGCTCGCCGGCGGGCGGCTCATCGGGTAGGGGCGGCACGACCGCCGCCGCGGGGCGCGGGGGCGCGAGCGGGGGCCGGGGCGGAGATGCACCGACCGGCGGAACCGGCGGCGTCGCGACCGGTGGAAGCGGCGGCACGTCGAGCGCCGGAAGCGGCGGCACGTCGAGCGGCGGAAGTGGCGGCACGTCGCGCGGCGGAAATGGCGGCACGGCGAGCGGCGGAAGTGGCGGCAGCGCCACAGGTGGTGCGGGTGGTAGCGCGGGCGCCGGAAGCGGGGGCACGGCGAGCGGCGGAAGAGGTGGGGCTGCCAGCGCTGGAACCGGGGGCACGGCGAGCGGCGGAACCGGTGGCGGCGCTCGGGGAGGGAACGGCGGGGGCGCGGGTGCGAGCGGCGCCGGGGGCGCGAGTGGCGCGAGCGGTGGCGGGGGCGTGAGTGGAAGCGGCGGCGCGGCCGGCGCGCGTGAATGCGGTAGCCAGGCGCACCCGTGCTGCGGCGGCGACGGCGGTCCGCGCACCTGCGACCCGGGTCTGTTCTGTCCGGGCGGCAGCAACCCCGGCGCGACGTGCGCCGTGTGCGGGCGCAAGGGCGACCTCTGCTGCCCGGCAGACGGTGGACCGAGGGCTGGCTGCAATCCTGGTTTCACGTGCGTCGACTTCCAGGGCGACGATCTCTCGCGCTGCGCGGACTGCGCCAACGCGGCGCCGTTCATCTGCGCCTCGAACCTGCGCTGCGTCGACGATCCGGTCGCTGGTCCGCAATGCGTGCCGTGACCAGGCGCCTGTGGCAACATCGGCCTCGTGAAGCCCCTGTCGAAGCATCTTAGAATTTCTTCGCTCTCCGCTCCGCTGTTGCTCGCGTGCGCGTGCGCGTGCGCCTGGGTGACGGGATGTGGCGGCGGCTCGCCCTCGTCCACCGGGAAGGGCGGCAGCTCCGCGGGCGGCACCGGCAACGCCGCCGGGACCGGCAACTCCGCGGGCACGAGTGGCGCCGCGGGGACGGTCGGGACTGCCGGTACCGTCGGCACGGCCGGCACCCTCGGCACCGCGGGCAGCGGCGCCGGCGGCACGGCGACGGCCGGACGAGGCGGGGTCTCGGGCGGCGGCGGGGTCTCGGCCGCGGGCACGTCGGGGGGCGGCGGGGTCTCGGCGGCGGGTACGTCGGGGGGCGGCGGCACGGCGGCTGGTGGCAGGGGCGGGGACGCCGCCGGCACGGCCGGACGCGGCGGGGCCGGCGGTGCGACCGGCGGCGGCGGTTCCGGCGGGCGATGGACGTGCCCGAGCGGATCGTTTACGAACCCCACCTCGGCGATGTTGAACCCGACCCGCGTGACCGGTGTTCCGCCGTTCGACGCGTTCAACAACGACGGCAACAACAACGGGAACATCGAGGGCGCCGTTTGGCTGGGCGACGCGCTCTACGTCTCCGAGATCGCGAGCGGCAACGGCCCTCCGCCGTCGCGGATCCTCCGCATCGATGCCGCGGGCGGCGTGACCGTCGCGATCGCCGACGCGGGCAGCAACGGCATGGCGGTCGACCCGACCGGCCGCCTCGTCACCGCGAACCACAAGTTCGGGGCGATCACCGCGTTCAGCCTTCCCGCGGGAACGCCGACCCAGCTCGTGCAGACGTACATGGGCAGTCGGTTCGACTCGCCCAACGATCTCGCCATCAAGAGCGACGGAACGATCTACTTCTCGGATCCGGACTACCAGTCGATGAACGGCGGCCCCCAGACCAAGCAGCGCGTCTACAAGGTCGCGCCCGGGAGCACGACCGCGACCGTCGTCGACGAGAATCGCCAGCAGCCGAACGGCGTCACACTTTCACTCGACGAGATGGCGCTCTACGTCAGCGGCGGCGACGGGATCTTCAAGTACCCGCTCGATGCCTCGGGCAACGCGGGCACCGGCGCTCGCTTCGCCAACAACGTGAGCTCGGGCGACGGCATGGTGATGGATTGCGCCGGCAACCTCTACGTGGCGGCCAACGGCAACAGCAGCCTGATGGTGCTGTCGCCGTCGGGAACGATGATCGCGTCGACGTCGGTCATGGGGATCACGAACGTCGCCTTCGGCGGCAGCGATCACCGCACGCTGTACGTCACCGCGATGGGCAACGGCAAGCAGGGCTCGACGCCGGGTCCCGAAGGCCTGTTCAAGATCGCGATGCCGCTCCCGGGCATGCCGTACTGACCGTCTACGCGCAAAAAAAAGCCGCCCAGCCTGGTTGGGCTGGGCGGCCTGTTGGATCGCGAATCTGCGCGCGAATCTGCCGATCGATCGCTACGGCTTGTACTTCACCGTCGCCCAGCCCTGGCCCGGCATCGCGAACTGGAACTTCTTGCCGCCGATCGCGACCACGTAGTTGGCGTTCGCGCCGCCGCTGTTGTACGTCGTGACGACGATGCTGCCGTCCGGATTCTTGAATGCGACCGCGTCGGCGATGCTGGCGCTGACCACGCTCGCGCCCGGCATCACGTACTGCGACAGGTGGCGGAAGACGTAGTAGGCCGGCGTCTGCGTGATCGCGCCGCCGTTCACGACCAGCAGCGCGTCCTGCTTCCAGTCGCGAGACGTGTCGATGCCCAGGCCCAACCGGTCGAGCACCATGTTCCAGGCGCTGTACGACGTCACCTTGCCCTTGTTGATCGCGTCCCGGATGTAGCCCAGCTCTCGACGCCGTAGGCCTGATCGTTGGGCGCCATCGTGGTGTTGTACCCGGACATCCACGGGTAGTTGCCGCACTTGTGCTCGGTCGCCCAGATGGGGAGGTTCATGAACGTCTGGCCGTTGTTGACCACCCGGTCGAGGATGCCCCACTGCACGCCGACGACCGACACCATGCCCTTGGCGGTGGCGTCGGCGAGCACGGCGTTCGCGACGCCGAGGTCCATGTGGCCGGCGTCCATGTAGTTCGACAGCGTGCCCAGCATGACCTTGACGCCGAGCGTCTTCATGGCCGGGCCGAGGTGTTGGCCGACCCACGCGACGTAGGTCGCCGGCTCCCAGATCGCCGACGGGTAGTTCTGCTCGTAGCCGGGCTCGTTCTGCGGCGACACCAGCTCGATGTTGATGCCTTGGTCCTTGTAGCCCTGGACGAACTTCGTGTAGAGCATCGCGTACGCCGCCAGGTTCGCCGCGGTGTTCACCACCGTGCCGCCGTCGTAGTACGACGGCTTCTTGGCGGCGCCGCCGCTTCCGTTCTGCGTGTACCAGTTCGTCTTCATCCACACCGGCGGCGTCCACGGGCTGGCCCAGAAGTGAAGGTCGGGCTTCACGCCCTGCGCGGCCTTGATGTACGGGATCAGCCGCTGGCCGTCGCGGGCGAGCGTGAACATGTTGAGCGAGGTGTCCGCGGCGGGACGATTCGTTCCTCCGCTCGCTGGCGCCGGGTCGGCTCCCGTGTCGTCATTCGTGTAGCGGCTGATGGCGTAGTCGCTGGCGCCCATGGGGATGCGGCCCCAGGTGAAGTTGGCGCCGTCGGTCGCGCTGAACAGCAGCGTCATCGCCTGCGTCTGCAG
>Ga0137374_10000289_pt1 | contig 48213 bp, 43 predicted proteins | sample SagtaG_20_FD_104811 | JGI IMG/M metagenome (GOLD analysis project Ga0137374, IMG submission 104811) | Vadose zone soil microbial communities from Sagehorn Ranch, Mendocino, California, USA - Sage1_R_100_16 metaG | ecosystem: Environmental > Terrestrial > Soil > Vadose zone | place: USA... | reverse complement strand
CTTCCGCGACGCGCTCGCGATCGGCCTGCGGCTCGACGGCCACCGCGCGCTGGCGGTCGGCGACGCCGAGGAAGCCCGGGCGCGACTGCGCGACGGCGGCTTCGACTGCTGCGTCGTCGACGCGCACCTGGCGGACGCCGACGCCCTGTTCGAGATCGCCGCGGCGTCCGGACTCCGCGCCATCGCGACGGGACCCCACGCCGACCTTCTCGAGGCGGCCGAGGCGCGGCACCCGCGTGCCGAGGCGCTCGCGAAGCCGTTCCGCGCCGTCGACCTCGTGTCGCGCATCGCGAGCGCGGCGTAGCCCGGATCTCGAAAGAGTCCGTCGCCTCGCAGGCAGGAAGCGTGCGCCGAGCTACAGCAGGATCGCGCTCGCCACCTGCGCCAGCCGCGCCACGGGGTCAGCGATGATGCCGAGCACCACCACCACCGCGACGGCCGCGGCGAGCGCCACCGACATCGCGGGCGTGGAGAGCGTCTCGCCCTCGTCCTCGGGCGCCCGCATGTACATGTAGACGACGACGCGGAGGTAGTAGTACGCGCCCATGACGCTCGTGAGGATGCCGAGCACGGCGAGCCCGTACAGCTCGGCGCCCACGGCGGCCTGGAAGATGTAGAGCTTCCCGACGAACCCAGCGGTGGGCGGGATGCCCGCGAGCGACAGGAGGAACACCGCCATCGCGAACGCGAGGGCCGGCCGGCGCCGCGCCAGGCCGGAGAAGCGGGCGAGGTCCCAGGCGTCGGCGCGCTCCTCGTCGCCGCGCGTCCGGCGCTCGAGCGCGCCCACCACCGCGAAGGCGCCGATCGCCGTCGCGCTGTACGCGGCGAGGTAGAAGAGGATCCCGGCGAGCGCTTTGCCGCGCGCCCCGGCGACCGCCGCCGAGACGACGCCGATGAGCAGGTAGCCGGCGTGCGCGATCGACGAGTATGCGAGCATCCGCTTCACGCTCCGCTGCGGGAGCGCGAGGAGGTTCCCGAACACGAGAGTGAGGACGGCGAGGGCCGAGATGATCCCGCCGAAGGCGCTCGCCTGCGCCGCCGTCCCGCTCTCCGCGGAGAGGAAGACGCGCGCGAGCAGCGCGAAGGCGGCGGTCTTCACGCCCGCCGCCATGAAGGCGGTGACGGGCGTCGGCGCGCCCTCGTAGACGTCGGGAGTCCAGGCGTGGAAGGGGACCGCCGCGATCTTGAACGCGATGCCGGCGGCGACGAGGCCGAGGCCGGCGAGGTAGAGCGGCGAGCCCTGACCGCGCTGCAGGTCCGAGAAGAGCGTCGAGCCGGTCGCGCCGTACAGGAGGGCCGAGCCGTACAGGAAGAGCGCGGAGGAGATCGCGCCGAGCACGAGGTACTTGAACGCCGCCTCGGCCGGACGCTTGCCGCGGCGCAGGTAGGCCGCGAGCGCGTAGGTCGCGAGGCTCATCGTCTCGATGGCGACGAACGCGACGAGGAAGTCGCTCGCCATCCCGAGGAGGACCATGCCGGCCGCCCCGAACATCGCGAGGGCGTAGAACTCGCCGCGCTCCGCGTTGCGGACGCTCAGCCAGCCCGCGCCGACGAGCGCCGAGAGAGCCAGGCCGGCGCACACGATCACCGTCACGAACGCGGAGAAGCCGTCGGCCATCCCCTGGCGGCCGAACACCGGCCCGACCGCGGGAGACAGGGCGGCCCAGCCGCCCGCCGCGGCGGCGAACGCCACCGTGAGGAGCGCCTGGTACCCGCGCCGGCCGGAGACGAGGAAGACCTCGGAGAGGAGGAGCGCGATGGCGCCGACGGTCAGGATCGCCACCGGCACCAGCGCGACGAAGTCGCGGGTCGGGAAGCCGGTCATGTCAGTGGACCTCGGGGACGGCGGGCGGGGTCGGGAGCGCCGCGGGCACGTGGAGCAGCTCGCCCATCGGAGAGGGCGGCGGCAGCGCCGCGCGCACCGAGATCGCGGTCGCCTGGGTGCCGACCTGCGAGTCGGCCGGGGCACGCCCGAGCCTCACCTCGGCGTCCTGGAAGCGCTTGACGAGCCGGTCCACCGCGGGCTTCGCGGGAGCGAGGAACGGCTGCGGCACGAGCCCCATCACGACGATGAGGGCGATCATCGGGGCGAGCACGACGCCCTCGCGCAGCGACAGGTCGGGGAGGTGCCGGTTGTGCTCGTTCTGCAGCGCGCCGAAGAAGACGCGCTCGACGAGGAACAGCATGTAGACCGCGCCGAGGATGACGCCGAGCGCGGCGAGCGTCGCGAACCCGGCCCCGAACCCGAGGCGCGAGAGCCACGTCCCGGAGAGGATCAGGAACTCGCCCACGAAGCCGTTCGTCCCAGGCAGGCCGACGGACGACAGGGTGACGATGACGAACACCGTGGCGATGGCCGGGACCTGCTTCGCGATGCCGCCGTACTCGGAGATGAGGCGGGTGTGGCGCCGCTCGTAGAGGATGCCGACGAGGAGGAACAGCGCGCCGGTCGAAACGCCGTGGTTCAGCATCTGGTAGACGCCGCCGGTGAGCCCCTCGGGCGAGATGGCCATGAGGCCGAGCATCACGAAGCCGAGGTGCGACACGGACGAGTAGGCGACGAGCCGCTTCATGTCCGTCTGCACGAGCGACATGAGCGCACCGTAGAGGATGCCGATGACCGCGATCGTCGCGATGAAGCTGCGGTACTGGAGCGCCGCCTCGGGGAAGAGCGGCATCGCGTAGCGGAAGAAGCCGAAGGTCCCCATCTTGAGGAGCACGCCGGCGAGGATGACCGACCCGGCGGTAGGCGCCTCGGTGTGCGCGTCCGGCAGCCAGGTGTGGAGCGGGAACATCGGCACCTTCACCGCGAAGGCGAGGGCGAAGGCGAGGAACAGCCAGCGGCCCGCCTCGGGGGTGACCTGGAGCGCGCGGCGCGCCTCGACGAAGTCGAACGTCCCGCCGTCGTGGAAGTAGACGTACAGGATGGCGAGCAGCATGAGCACGCTCGCCGCGAAGGTGTAGATGAAGAACTTCACCGTCGCGTAGAGGCGGTTGCTCGAGCCCCACACGCCGATGAGCAGGTACATCGGGATGAGGATGAGCTCCCAGAAGACGTAGAAGAGGATGAGGTCGAGCGCCGCGAAGGTGCCGATCATCGCCGTCTCGAGGACGAGCAGCGCGATCATGAACTCCTTCACGCGATCGTCCACCGCGCGCCAGGCGGAGAGGATCACGATCGGCGTCAGCACCGTCGTGAGCATCACGAGCAGGAGCGCCACCCCGTCGAGCCCGACGTGGTAGCCGATCCCGATCGACGCGATCCACGGGACGAACTGCTCGAACTGGAACTCCGGGGCCGCCGCGGAGGCGTCGAAGCCGATCCAGAGCCCGATCGACACGAAGAAGGTGAGGAGCGAGGCGATGAAGGCGACCGCGCGGTGCTGGCCCGCCTCGCCGGCGGGCATGAGCACGAGCGCGAGCGCGCCGGCGAGCGGGATGAACGTGACGACGGTGAGCAGGTTCACGGCCGACCTCCGACCCCGAGGATCGTCCAGAGGATGACGGCCGCCGCCATCGCCATGATCGCGGCGTACCGCTGCACGTCGCCGTTCTGCGCGAGGCGGAGCACCGAGCCGACGAGCCCGACGAAGCGGGCGATGCCGTTCACGAACAGGCCGTCGATCGCGGTGACGTCCACGATGCGCCAGAGGACGTACGCCGTGTAGCGGACGGGCTCGATGACGAGGAGCTCGTACAGCTCGTCCACGCGGAACTTGTCGAGGGCGAACCGATACACGCGGGGGAAGCCGGCGGCGAGCCGCGCGGGCAGCTCCCGGGCCGGGCCCACGTACATCGCCCAGGCGATGGCGGTCCCGAGCGCGGCGATCCCCCACGCGACGAAGTACGGCCAGGGCGGGTGCGCACCCTCGTGCAGGTGATGGAGCTCGTGCAGCACGTGCGTCCCCGCGGCGAACACCGGCGCGGTGAACTGCTCGAAGCTCGGGCCGGGCTCGTGCAGCGGCAGCGCGAGCGCGACCGCCACCACCGCGAGGGTGGCGAGGACGAGCAGCGGGACGGTCATCACCGGAGACGACTCGTGGGCGTGCTCGGCGGCGTGGGTGCGGGGCTTCCCCACGAAGGTGAGGAAGAAGAGGCGCGACATGTAGAACGCGGTGCCGAGCGCGGCCAGGACGCCGAGGACGTAGGCGATCTCGCCGACCGCCGGCCAGGCCTGGTTGTGGCTGAAGAGGGCGCCCCCCAGGATCGCGTCCTTCGACCAGAAGCCGGAGAGCGGGACGAAGCCGGTGATTGCGAGCGTCGAGATGCCGAAGGTGAGCGCGGTGAGCGGCATCTTCCTCGCGAGGCCGCCCATCTTGCGGATGTCGGTCTCGTCGCCCATCCCGTGCATCACCGAGCCCGCGCCGAGGAACAGGCAGCCCTTGAAGAAGGCGTGGGTGACGAGGTGCAGGACTCCCGCCCACCAGACGCCGGAGCCGACGCCGATGAACATGAAGCCGAGCTGGCTCACCGTGGAGTAGGCGAGCACCTTCTTGATGTCGGTCTGGACGAAGGCGATGAGCGCCGCGAAGAGCGCGGTCGCCGCGCCGACGATGGTGACGGTCGCCATCGCGGCCGGGGCGAGGCTGAAGAGGAACGAGTTCCGCGCGACGAGGTAGACGCCCGCGGTGACCATCGTGGCGGCGTGGATGAGTGCGGAGACCGGCGTCGGGCCGGCCATCGCGTCCGGCAACCAGACGTAGAGCGGCAGCTGCGCGGACTTCCCGCACGCGCCGACGAACAGCCCGATGAGCGCGAAGGTGATCGCGAAGCGGAAGGTCTTGCCGGCGAAGAGGCCGGCCTGGATCACGGCGGACGGGTCGATCTGGCGCGCCGCCCCGACGATCTCGCCGTAGCTCGCCGTCCCGAAGATGGAGAGGAGGGCGAACAGGCCGATGAGGAAGCCGAAGTCGCCGATCCGGTTCGTGACGAACGCCTTGCGGCCCGCGAACGCCTTCTGCACGTCGGTGAACCAGAAGCCGATGAGGAGGTAGCTGCAGAGGCCGACGCCCTCCCAGCCGACGAAGGTGAGGACGAGCGAGTCGCCGAGGACGAGCGTGAGCATCGCCGCGACGAAGAGGTTCAGGTACGTGAAGAACCGGGCGAACCCCGCGTCGTTCTCGTGCGACATGTACGAGACGGAGTAGACGTGGATGAGCGTCCCGACCCCGGTGACGACCATGATCATCGTCCCGGAGAGCTGATCGACGAGGAGCCCCCACCCGACCGACACGAGCGCGCGGCCGTCAGGCCCCGCGACGCGGAACCAGGTGTCGCCGCGGAAGTGCAGGACCTGGCCCTTCAGCGTCACCGAGAAGGCGATGGCCGCGATGAGGAACGAGCCGACCATCGCGCCGATGGCGACGAGCGCGACGTTCCCCCTGCCGATGCGGCGCCCGGCGAGGCCGTTGAAGATGGCGCCGGCCAGCGGAAGGAGGATGATGGCCCACAAATAGGACTCTGCCGCTGCGGGAGAGGCTACGAATGAGGGCATAAGAGTGGGGCGAAGGATTACCTTCTTGCGGCCGCTTAGACAAGCCTCTTCTCCGTCGAAAACCTCCCGGAGTTTGCGGACATGACCGCTCCAAAATCGGGCCCCGCGCCGCTCGCGGAGCTGCGAAAGCTGCCCAAGGCTGACCGGCTCCTCGAGGCCGCGGATCGGGCCGAGCTCGTGGCCCGGCTGGGGCACGGCCCGGTGATCGAGGCGATCCGAGCGGAGCTGGAGCGGATCAGGAAGGAGATCCTCGACGGCGGCCGCTGTCCGGCGCCCGAGGCGATCGAGCAGGCGCTGCTCGCCCGGCTGGCCGAAGCGGCGCGCGGATCGCTCCGGCCGGTCGTGAACGCCACCGGGGTCGTCGTCCACACGAACCTGGGGCGGGCGCCGCTGTCGGAGGAGGCGATCGCCGCCATGCGCAGGGCGGCGCAGGGATACACGAACCTCGAGTACGATCTCGAGGCGGGGGAGCGCGGGGATCGCCACGCCCACGTCGAGGGGGCCCTCTGCCGCCTCACCGGGGCAGAGGGGGCGATCGCGGTGAACAACAACGCGGCCGCGGTGATGCTCGCCCTCGCGGCGCTCATGGAGGCGAGACCGAGCGAGACGCCGGAATCCACGTCCGTTCGTCCTGAGCCCTTCGACTCCGGGCCTGCTCCGCAGGCCCTACGCTCAGGGCAGGCGGAGTCGAAGGACGCCCGCACCCCCGTTCGTCCTGAGCGTAGCGGCCGCGAAGCGGCCGCGGAGTCGAAGGACGCAAAGCCCGAGGTGATCGTCTCGCGCGGCCAGCTCGTCGAGATCGGCGGCGGGTTCCGCATCCCAGACGTGCTCCGGCGCTCCGGCGCCGCCCTCGTCGAGGTCGGCACGACGAACCGGACGTACGGGAAGGACTACGAGGAGGCGATCGGCGAGCGCACGCGGATCCTCCTCTCCGTCCACCGCTCGAACTTCCGGCTCGCGGGCTTCGTCCACGACGCCTCGCTCGAGGAGCTCGTCGGGCTCGCGCGCGCCCGGGACCTCTGGGTCGTCGACGATCTCGGCTCGGGGTCCTTGCTCGACACGGCGCCGTTCGGCCTGGGAGACGAGCCGACGGTGCCCGCGCGCGTCCGCGCGGGCGCGGACCTCGTCTGCTTCTCGGGCGACAAGCTCCTCGGCGGGCCGCAGGCGGGCATCCTCGTCGGACGGCGCGCCGCGATCCTCCGCGTGAAGCGCCACCCGCTCGTGCGGGCGCTCAGGCTCGACAAGGTGACGCTCGCCGCGCTCTCGGCGACGCTCGCCCACTACGAGCGCGGCGAGGCGACCGCGAAGGTCCCGGTCTGGCGCGCGATCGCGCTCGCGCCCGAGGCGCTCCGCGAGCGCGCGCGCGGCTGGCTCGCCGCCCTCGGCGACCGAGGGAAGGGCTGCGAGCTGCGCGAGAGCCGCTCCGCGATCGGGGGCGGCTCGCTGCCGGAGGTGACCCTCCCGACGTTCGTCCTCGCGCTCCCGCCGGGCGACGCGGACGCGCTCGCCGCCCGGCTCCGCCGCGGCGATCCGCCGGTCGTCGCGCGCATCGAGGACGGCCGCGTGGTGCTCGATCCGCGCACGGTGATGCCGCACGAGGACGAGGCGGTGGTGCGGGCGGTCCGGGCGGCAGTCATGGGGGCCGATCGGTCGAGCTGACCCGAGCCCGAGCCCGAGCCCGAGCCCGAGCCCGAGCCCGTCATTCCGCGGGCGCGGGCGCGGGCTCGTTCACGGGACCTGCACGACCGCCACTCACGGATTGAAGCGGTACCCCACCCCGCGGATCGTCTCGAGGTGGCGCGGGTGGTCCGCGTCGTCCCCGATGTGCGCGCGCAGCCGCGCGACGAAGTTGTCCACCGTGCGCGCCGTCCCGAAGTAGCGCGAACCCCACACCGCCTCCATGAGCTGCTCGCGCGAGTGGACGCGGTCCGCATGGGTGACGAAGAACGCGAGGAGGTCGAACTCGCGGCTTGTCAGATCGAGCTCCTTCCCGCCCGCGCGCGCCTTGCGGGCGTCGAGGTCGAGCTCGACGTCCCCCGCCCGCCGGATCGCGCGGCTCGGGCCGGTCTCGCCGCGGGAGCGCCGCCGCCGCAGCGTGGCGTCGATACGGGCGAGCAGCTCCTTCAGCCCGAACGGCTTCACGATGTAGTCGTCCGCGCCGAGCTGGAGGCCGGCCACCTTGTCCGACTCCTGCCCCTTCGCGGAGAGGATCAGGACCGGAAGGTCCGGATCCTGGCGCCGGATCTCGCGCACCACCTCGAGCCCGCCGAGGCGCGGCAGCATCACGTCCACCACGACGAGGTCGGGCTTCTCGCTCTGCGCCATCGCGAGCCCCGTCTCGCCGTCGCTCGCCGAGCGGACGAGGTATCCCTCCATGCCGAGGTTGAGCTGCAGACCGCGGAGGATCGACGGGTCGTCCTCGATGATGAGGATCTTCTCGGCCATCACTGCGTCTCCGCCACGGGCAGCGCGATCGTGAAGGTGGCGCCCTTCCCGAGCTCGCTTACGACGCTCACCTTCCCTCCGTGCGCCGCGACGATGTGCTTCACCATCGCGAGGCCGAGCCCGGTCCCTTCGATCGACCGCTGGAGCGGGTCGCGCGCGCGGTAGAACTTGTCGAAGATCCGCTTCTGCTCGCGCTGCGCGATCCCGGGGCCGTTGTCGGCGACGCGGATGAAGACGGTGTTCCCGTCGCGCGTCGCGCTCACGTCGATCTTCTTCTGTGGCCCGGTGTACTTGTGGGCGTTGTTGAGGAGGTTCAGGAGCGCCTCCGAGAGCGCCTGCGGGTCCGCCCAGACGCTCGGCAGGTCGGCGTCCACGCTGCGCGTCACGTCTGCCCCCTCGGTGATGCGCTGCGGCTCGAACGCCTGGAGCGCGGCGTCGACGATGGGAGCGACCTTGTGGTGGCGGAGCTGGTAGCTGCGCTTGCCGGACTCCATTCGCGCCCAGTCGAGGAGCCGGTTGATGAGGCTGGAGAGGCGCGCCGTCTCCTCCGCGATGATCTCGAGCGCCTCCGACTGCCGCACGGGATCCTGGATCCGCCCGAGCTGGAGCGTCTCGACGAACATGCGGATGGAGGTGAGCGGGGTGCGCAGGTCGTGGGAGACCTTGTTCACGAAGTCCGTCTGCAGCCTCGCGACCTGGGCCTCCCGGTACAGGACGGCGAGCGTCGCGGCGGAGCCGGCGACCGTGGTCGCGACGAGCGCCAGGATGAGGACGCCGAAGACGTAGTCCCGCGCCACGGATCCGTAGACCAGCATCAGGATCCCGACGATCAGCATCAGCCCCGAGGGGACGAAGATGAAGGTGATGACGAGCGGGAAGACGCGGCGGAGCTTCACGGACGCATCTTAGCGGACGCGCCGGCGCCGTGCCGCGATCGCCTGGAAACGAGCGGGCCCAGGCCGCCGGGTTCGCCGGCGGGCCCGCGCCGTCAGCGGTGGAACGACCGCCCGTCGCGGCCGAGCTCGACGAGCAGCGGCGCCGGCTCGAACCGCTCGCCGTGCCTCGCGCGGAGCGCCTCGACCTTCTCGAGGAGCGCGCGCGTGCCGAGCTCGTCGGCCCACCGGAAGGGGCCCCCGCGGAACGGCGGGAACCCGAGGCCGAACACCGCGCCGACGTCGCCGTCGCGCGCGCTGCGCAGGATCTTCTCGCCGAGGCAGCGGATCGCCTCGTTCACCATCTGCAGGACGACGCGGTCCTGGATCTCGCGCGCATCGAGGCTCCGCCGCGATCGGCCGCCGGGGAGGAGGTCGTAGACCGTCTCGTCCACGCGCTTCTTCTTCTCGTCGTACGTGTAGAAGCCCTTCCGGTTCTTGCGGCCGAGCCGCCCCGCCGCGGCGACGTCGTGGAGCGCCGCCGGAGGCGCCATCCGCTCGCCGAGCTCGGCGTGGAGGATCTTCGCCACCTTCGCGCCGACGTCGATGCCGACCTCGTCGAGGAGCGTGATCGGACCGACGGGGAAGCCGAAGTCCACGAGGGCGCGGTCGATCGCGTCGACCGCCGCCCCCTCGGCGAGGAGGTGCGCCGCCTCGTTCATGTAGGGCGCGAGGATCCGGCTCGTGTAGAACCCGGGCCCGTCGCCGACGACGATGACGGTCTTCCCCTGCCGCTTGCCCACCGCCACCGCGGTCGCGGTCGCCTCCTTCGAGGTCCGCGGCGTCACGATGACCTCGAGGAGCGGCATCTTCTGGACCGGCGAGAAGTAGTGCATCCCGAGGACCGTCTCGGGGCGCCGCGACGCCGTGGCGATCTTCGCGATGGGGATCGACGAGGTGTTCGAGGCGAAGATGCCGCTCTCGTTCACCGCCTCGAACGCCCGCACCATCTCCTGCTTCAGGGCGAGATCCTCGAAGACCGCCTCGATGACGAGGTCCACGCCGGCGAACCCCGACCAGTCGGTCGTGGCGGTGAGGAGGCGCATCTTCTCGTCACGCTCGAGCCGGTCGATGGAGCGCCGCTTCACGCGCTCGTCGAGGATGCCGCGCACTGACCCGAGCGCCTTCGCGACGGCCGCGTCGTCCCGCTCTCGCACGCGGACGGCCAGCCCGGCGTTGACGGTCACGGTGGAGATGCCGCTTCCCATGAGCCCGCCGCCGAGGACGCCCACCTTCTCGATCCGGCGCGGCTTCACCAAGGGATCGTCCGTGCCGTTGTCCTTCTTCAGCGCCGTCGTCGCGAAGAAGATCTCCATGAGCCGCCGCGCCACCGGCGAGACGGCGAGCTCGCCGAAAAGCTTCGCCTCGCGCGCGAGCCCCTTCGCGAACCCCGCGTGGTAGCCGTGCTCTATCGCCTCTAGCGCGCGGAGCGGCGCGGGGTAGTGCCCCTTCGTCTTCGCGAGGGTCACCTTGCGCGCCTGGCGGAAGAGGACCTCGCGCCCGAGGAAGTTCTCCTCGAGGGCGAGCGCGGTCACCTGCTCGAGCGGACCGCGCCTCCGGCGCTTCTCGCGCCTGAGCTTCCCCGCCGCGAGCGCGAGCGCGCGGGCGCGCGCCACCTCGAGCAGGAGCGCGGGCGGCACCGCCTCGTCGACGAGGCCGAGCTTGGCGGCCTTCCTCGCCTTGAGGCTCTTCCCGGCGAGGATCATGTCGAGGGCCGCCTGGATGCCGACGAGGCGCGGGAGGCGCTGGGTGCCGCCGCTCCCGGGGATGAGGCCGAGCTGCACCTCCGGCTGGCCGATCCGCGTGCGCGGGTCGTCCGTCGCGATCCGGTAGTGGCAGGCGAGGACCCACTCGCACCCGCCGCCGAGGCAGGCGCCGTGGATCGCGGCGACGATCGGCTTCGGGAAGCGCTCGACCCGGTCGAACACCGCCTGGCCTTCGCGCGCGAGCTTCTCGGCGGAGGCCGCGTCGGTGACGGTCTGCATGAGCTCGATCTTCGCGCCGGCCACGAAGCCGTCGGGCTTCCCGCTCGCGAGGACGATCGCCTTCACCGCGTCGTCGCCCTCGAGTCGGTCGAGGAGCTTCACGAACTCGACCATCAGCTCGGGGTGGATCGTGTTCACCCGCTCGCCCGGATCGTCCACGAGGATCGTCGCGACCCCGCCCGCGGTCTCGACGCGGAAATGCCGCGGTCCTTCCCGGGTGGCCTCTGCCGTCATCATGGCGGTCTCCTCGCTCACTCGCGCTCCAGGACGAGCGCCGCGCCGAGCGCCCCCGCCGCGCAGACGGTGAGGAGCGCGTGCTGCCCCTTCCGCCGCTCGAGCTCGCGCAGCGTCTGCAGGATCATCCGCGCCCCGGTCGCCGCGAACGGATGCCCGAGCGCGATCGACCCGCCGTTCACGTTGAGCTTCGCCGGATCGATCTCGCCGAGCGGTTCCTTGCGCCCGAGCTCCTTCTCGGCGAACTCCCGCGAGGCGAACGCCTGGAGGTTCGAGAGCACCTGCGCGGCGAACGCCTCGTGCATGTCCACGAGGTCCATGTCCGCGAGCTGCAGCCCGGCACGGTCGAGCGCGACGGGCGCCGCATAGGCGGGCCCCTGCAGGAGCTGATCCTTCGGGTCGAGCGCCGCGTACGCGTACGCCTTCACGTACCCGAGCGGTCGGATCCCGAGCGCCTTCGCCTTGTCCTCGCTCATCATGAGCAGCGCGGCCGCGCCGTCGGTGAGCGGCGAGGCGTTGCCGGCAGTGACCGTGCCGTACCTCCGGTCGAACACCGGGCGGAGCTGCGCGAGCGCCTCGACGCTCGTGTCCTTGCGCACGACGTTGTCGCGGGCGGACACCTTCTCGTAGCGGGGCGGGACGGGCACGTGCATCACCTCGCCCTCGAACTTCCCCGACTCCCAGGCGGCGGAGGCGCGGGCGTGGCTCTGCCACGCGACCTCGTCCTGCGCCGCGCGGGAGATGCCGTTCTTCTGCGCCATCATCTCGGCGCTCTCGCCCATGGTGAGCCCGGTCGTCGGCTCCTTCAGGGCAGGGGGCACCGGCGCGAGGTCCTTGGGACGTAGGCGCGAGACGATCTTGACGCGCTCGCCGAGCGACCGCGCGCGCGAGAAGTCCACGAGCGCCTGCGCGAGGTTCCGCGACGCGAAGATCGGCGCGTCGGACAGGGACTCGGCGCCCCCCGAGATGGCGCAGTCGGAGTGGCCGAGCTGGATCTGATCCGCCGCGTCGGTGGTGGTCTGGATGGACGTGGCGCAGGCGCGCGAGACGGTGTGGGCCTGGACGCTGCGCGGGAGCTGCGTGCGGAGCACCATCTCGCGGCCGATGAGGGTCACGGTCGAGGACGGGATCACCTGCCCGAACACTACCGAGTCCACCTCCTTCGGAGGGATCCCGGTCCGCGCCACGAGCTCGTTCACGACGAGCGCGCCGAGGTCCACGGCGGAGAGGTCGCGGAAGTCCGTCCCCGCCTTGACGAAGGGGGTGCGGAGCCCGGCCACCACCGCGGCCCGGCGGCCGGCCGGAAGAGAACCGTTCATGCCCATGGGGTTGCTCCCTGATTCGGGAATCGGTCGGCTGCTGGGCTTGATCTATTGGCCATGGCGCACGGCGTCAACCCTCCCGCGGAACACACGCGGCCCCTTGCGTCCGCCCCCCGTCCCGGACGAGCATCGGGCCATGAAGCGGTCGCGCGCGCTGAAGCCCCTCTCGAGCGAGCACCACCAGGCGCTCCTCGTCGCGTTCCAGCTGAAGAAGGGGCTCGCCGGCCACGCCGCCTCGGCCGGCGCGCCGAAGGATCTGCCGGGGCTGCTCGCGCTGGCCCGCCACTTCGAGGAGCAGGTCCTGCGCACGCACACCCGCGCGGAGGAGGAGCTGCTCGTCGGCTTCATCGCCGCCGCCGACATGGCACGCCTGCGCGCCGAGCACGCGGAGCTCGCGCGGCTCGTCGGAGCCGCACGCACCGACGCGCCCGGCGAGCTGCGCGCCCACCTCGGGGCGTTCGCGGATCTGGTCGAGCGCCACGTGCGCTGGGAGGAGCGGGAGCTCTTCCCGTACGCCGAGGGGCACGCCGACGAGGCGACCCTCGCGACGATCGGCGGCGAGCTCGAGAAGCGGCTCGTCCTCGCGCGCGCCGAGTCGCGGCCGCAGCGGCGCTGATCACTCCGCCTACGCAGCGCCGCGCCGCCCGACGAAAATAGCGGTCGTCATCATCGTCGGGCGTCGTTTCCGCGTCTCCCCGGCACCGTCTCCCGCCGTCTCCTCCGACGCGTGCTACGATTCGCCCGTGACGCCTCGCTCGAAGGCATGGCTGGCGGCAACGGTGATCGCCGTCGCGACCGCGGCCGCCTACGCGCCGATCACCGCGAACGGGTTCGCCGGATTCGACGACGAGATCTACGTGATCCAGAACCCCGACGTGCTCGCCGGGCTCCGGGCGGACGGCGTCCGTCACGCCTTCTCGCTCCAGCACTCCGACGACACCTACTGGCACCCGCTCGCGTGGCTCTCGCTCATGCTGGACGCGGAGCTGTTCGGCCCGTCGCCGCTGGCGTTCCACCTGATGAGCGTCGCGCTGCACCTCGCGTCAGCGCTGGTCCTGCTCGCCACCCTCCGCCTGGCGACGGGTGTGCTGCTGCCGAGCGCGGTCGCGTCGCTCCTCTTCGCGGTGCACCCGCTCCAGGTCGAGGCGGTCGCGTGGGCGGCCGAGCGGAAGACGGTTCTCGCGTGCTTGCTCGGCTTCCTCGCGCTGCTCTCGTACGTCCGCTACGCGCAGCGCCCGTCGCTCGGCCGCTATCTTCCCGCCGTGCTGCTCGCGGCCCTTTCGCTCATGGCGAAGCCGCTGTGGATCACGCTTCCCGCCGTGCTCCTGCTCGTGGACGGCTGGCCTCTCGATCGGCTCGGCCTGCTCGGGACCGGCGCCCCGGTCTGCCCACGCGCGACGCCGCTGCGCTTGCTCCTCGAGAAGCTCCCGTTCGTCGCGCTCTCCGCAGGCTCGCTCGCGCTATCCCTCGCCTCCGCCGTCCCCCGCGACGCGCCGCTGGCGCTCCGGCTGGCGAACGCCCTCGCGGTATACCCGAAGTATGTGGGCCGCCTCCTGCTTCCGATCGATCTCGCGGTGTTCTACCCGTATCCCACCGCAGTGCCGGCATGGAAGGCGCTCCTCGGCGCCCTGTTCCTCGCGGCCAGCACCGCATTCGCGATCTCCGGATGGCGCCGTCGCCCTGCGGTCGCCTTCGGGTGGTTCTGGTTCGCGGGCACCCTCGTGCCTGGCCTCGGCTTGACCCAGACCGGGCTGTGGCCCGAGATGGCGGATCGGTTCATGTACGTCCCGGCCGTTGGGCTCTTCGTCGCGACGAGCTTCGGGCTCGCTGGCTTGGTGCCGCGGCTGCGCGCGCCCGCCCCGATCCTCGCGGCGGGAGTCGCCGGGGCGGTCGCGCTCGCGCTCGTGCTCGCGACGCGCCATCAACTTGGGTACTGGCGAAACGCGGTGACGCTCTTCACGCGCGCGATTGACGTGAGCCCCGATAACCCCGTCATGCAGTACGACCTCGGCTCGAACCTCGGCCAGGCCGGTGACCTCGACGGCGCGGAGCGGGCGCTCCGGGCTGCCCTGCCGGCGCACCCGGACCCGTCGAAGGTGCTGAATCAGCTCGGGAACGTCCACCTGCTCAGGGGCGATCTCGACGTCGCGCTCGCGGAGTACCGGGGTGCCGCAGCCGCCGACCCGCGCAACGCCGAAGCGCTCTACAACCTCGGCTTGTGCGCCTCACGGCTCGGTCGGGTCGCGGAAACTGAGGCGGCCTGGCGCAGCTTCCTCGCGATCGCACCACCGCGGCTCGAGCCGCAGCGGCGCGAGATCGCGTCGCGCCTCGCCCGGTGAACGTCCGCGCCGGCTCAGCCCAGCTCGAGCTTCCACGGCACAATCACGAGGCGCGTCCGCCGGGTGGGGACCCCGTGCCGGAAGCCCGGGCCGCCGATTGCGGCAGCCCGATCTCGGCGCCCGAACGACGAACCGTCACTCCGCGCCGTCGGGCGCGCCGCCCGAGCGCGCCACGTCCTCGCCCTTCACCCGCGCCGGGTCCATCCCGCGCGCCCGCTTCGTCATCTGCTCGAAGAGCGCGTCGAAGGGCGGGGCGCCCCCCTTCATGAAGCGGAGCGGGTTCACCCGCGCGACCACGAACGCCTTGAGGTAGGGCGAGTCGAACCCCCGCTCCTTCAGCTTCGCGACCGCCTCGGCGACCGCGTCGTCGAACGCGAGCACCACCTTCGCCCTCCGCTCGCGCTCGGGCGACGCCTTCGAGAGCTTCTCCTCGACGAACGCGTCCACCTTCCTGAGGATGGGCGCGTAGGCGCCGCCCGAGAGGCGCGGCCGCTCCTCGTAGGCGAAGCCGAGCGTCACGAGCGCCGGCTCCTCGAACTCGAGCGCCATCTCCGTCTCGCGCGGATCGAGCGACCCGGCGAGGTCGCGGTACATGCGGACCACCTCGAGCGCCTTCTCGCGCAGGTTGTGGGCCTTCTCGATGTTGAGCGCGAGGATCTGGTAGGCGACCGACCGCTCCGGGACGAGCAGCGCGAGGACGCTCTTCGCCCCGAGCTCCTTCACCGCGGTGAGGCGGTGGCCGCCGTTCGGGGTCATGTAGCCGTCCCCCTCGCGGACCACGACGATGGGATCGAGGTAGCGCTTCGTCTTGTCCATCGCGACGGTGAGCTTCCGCACGTGCGCGTCCGAGACGTCGCGCTGGAACGGGGTCCGCTCCACCTTCTCGACCGGGAGCGCCACGAACAGGAGCGGGTGGCCGCCGAGCGGCTCCCGGTACGCGGCGAGCACCGCGCCGCCGTCGGCCTCGACCTGCCGCGCGAGCGCGTCGATCTCCGCCGGCCGCTCCGCGAGCGCGAGCTGCGTGGGGCCGAGCTCCGTCGGCTGCAGCTTCACGCCCTTGCGGGCGCGGGGGCGGCCGCTCTTCGTCACGGGACGTTTCGTCTTCGCCATGCACGGATGGTAGCGCCGGCGAGGGAGCGCCGGTTGACCCGTGCAGGGCGGGCGGCCTGGACTAAGATCTGGCGGTGATCGACGTTCGAGGCCTCGCGAAGCACTACCAGGTGCACCGCCGCCCGCCCGGCCTCTCCGCCGCGCTGCGCTCGGTGTTCCGCCGCCGCTACGACACCGTCCGCGCGGTTGACGGCATCGACTTCTCGGTTGGTGAAGGCGAGCGGGTCGGCTTCCTCGGGCCGAACGGCGCCGGGAAGACGACGACGCTGAAGATGCTCTCCGGTCTCCTCCACCCCACCGCCGGCGAGGTCGACGTCGCCGGCCACGTTCCGCGCCGGCGCGAGGCGGCCTTCCTGAAGCAGATCACGCTCGTCATGGGTCAGAAGCAGCAGCTCATCTGGGATCTGCCGCCGGCCGAGACGTTCGCGATGAACCGGGCGATCTACGAGATCCCGCGCGCAGAGTTCGACGAGACCCTCCGCGAGCTCGTCCCGCTCCTCGACCTCGGCGACCTCGTCGAGAAGCCGACCCGGCAGCTCTCGCTCGGCGAGCGGATGAAGTGCGAGCTCGCGGCCGCCCTCCTCCACCGGCCGAGGGTCCTCTTCCTCGACGAGCCCACCATCGGCCTCGACGTGTCCATGCAGGCGACCGTGCGCGGCTTCATCCGGGCCTACAACGAGCGCTTCGGCGCGACGGTGCTCCTCACCAGCCACTACATGGAAGACGTCGTCCAGCTCTGCCCGCGCGTCATCGTCATCGACCGCGGCCGGCTCATCTACGACGGCGACCTGCGCGCGCTCTCGCACAAGATCCGGCCGGGCAAGCGGATCGTGGTGCGGTTCGCGAACGGGAACGGCGCCCTGACGAAGGCGGACCTCGCCCGCTTCGGCGAGGTGGTCGCCGCCGAGCCGGGGCAGGCGACGATCCAGGTGGCGGCGGAGGAGGTCTCGGGCTCCGTGGCGCGGATCCTCGGCGCGCTCCAGGTGGCGGACCTCACCGTCGAGGATCCGCCGCTCGAGGAGGTGCTCTCCGAGCTGTTCCGCTCGTCGCGGCGCGCCGCGGCGCCGTGACCGCGGCGCGCTGATTCAAAACGACCTGCCGACGATCGCCTTAGCGAGCAGGCGCGGCCCGGGCGCGTCGGTGAGCGCGGTCCCGACCGCCACGTTGAGCTCCCACGGTCCCGCGTTCACGGGGGACCCCGCGCCCGGGGATCTCGGCGGCTCCACGAGATCGAGCGCGGCGAAGAGCAGGTGCTCCTGCTCGCGGAGCGGGAGGAGCGCGTCCGCGAACCCGAGGCCGGAGTAGTACTCGGCGCCGATCGAGAAGCCGAGCCGGGTGTCGAACGCCGCCTTCCCGCAGGGCTCGAGATCGGGCCGGAACCGATCCGGACCGGAGAGCGCGTAACCCGAGATGGGATTCGCGAGGACGAGCCAGCGTCCGCCCTGCCATCCGACGATCGGCCGGATCTCGCTCGACCAGCGATCCTCCTCGACGGCGCGGGGGACGCGCGCGACCTCGACGTTGACGCCGAGCAGGAACGGCAGGCCGACGCGCGCCGGGACGACGAGCTTCGCGCGTGCCTTCGTCCCGCCGAACCGCGCGCCGTCGGCCGCGGTCCCGAAGAGCTGGAGGTACGCGCCGAGCTCGAGCCAGTCGGTGACCCCGACCGACGGCTCGAAGGTCACACGCGCGACAGGCTCGGCCCCCGCGGAACGCCCGGAGAAGTTGAGGTGCGCCTCGAGGCCGAGCTGGCCGGGATCGCGGACGTCCGCGTCGTACACCTGGATCTCGAAGCGGTCCACGGCACGCGCGGGGATCGCGGCGCAGGCGAGGACCGCGGCGAGCGCGGGCGCGAGGCGAATGGCCATCCTGGTCAATCCCGAGGGCGGTCCGGCACCGGCTTCCCCGCCGGCGCGATCACCTCGACGGTCGAGCCCTCCCCGAGCGCGATCCCGTCGCCGCGCGGCTCGGCGCCGCCGATGCGCACGACGTCGCCGCGCAGGAGCGAGCCGAATCTCCGGTTCGCGTCGGAGACGTGCTTCTCCTGCAGCGCGAGCCCCATCCGCCCCTCGGGGCCGCAGCCCATGTAGCGGAGGCGCCCCTTCGACGGCAGCGGCTCGGAGACGATCCGGAAGACGCGCCCCGGCGGCGGCTCCGCCCACCCCTCGCCCTTCGGGGCGAGGACGAGGTAGCTCATCTTGACCGCCTCGCGCCGCAGCCCGGCGGCCTTCGCGATCTGCGCGACGAGCGGGGGCGCCGCGACGGGACGCTCCGCGTGACACCAGTCGGAGTCGCGGACGAGCGCGGGGCAGGCGCCGCGGAAGAGGCACGGCGCGCGGATCGCGAAACCGCGCGCGACGAGGAGGTCGCGCACGCGCAGCAGCGCGCGAGACGTCTCCCTCAGCGCCGGCTCGAGGACGAGGAGCGAGCCACCTGGCGCGAGGAGCGCGGCCGCCTCCTCGAGGAGCTCCGCCCGGCGCGCGTCCGCATCCGCTCCCGGGAACAGCTCGTTCACGACGTGCCCCATCGTGACGAGGTCGAAGCGCTTCCCGGGCGCGATCTCGGCGAGCGGACGGCCGCGGGCGGGGTTCCACTCGCGCGTCCCGAGCGGCTCGCCCGCGTCGGCGGCGAGCGCGCGGGCCGTCGCGAGGGCGCGCGCGGAGCGGTCCGCGGCGATCACCTCGGACGCGCCGGCGTCGAGCGCGGCGAACGCGATCGGGGCGGGACCGCTCCCGAGATCGAGGACGCTCCCCGGCCGCCGGGGCAGCTCGGAGATGGTGCCGCGCGCCTGGAGGTACGAGACCGGCCAGTAGAAGAGCAGGTACGCGCCGAGGAGCCGCTCCTCGTCCATGTAGCGCGCGCCGGCGAGCTCGCGCTCGCGCGTGAGCCCTCTCGACAGGCGCTCGACGGCGGCGGCAGCCTCGCGCAGCTCGTCCGACGCGAGGAGGTCCGGCGCCGGCCGCGCGCCGGGCGCAGGGGCGCGCTCTCCGAACCGGCCGTGCGGGCCGGAGCGCTGGCGCCGGCCGACAGGCGGAGGGCGGCGGGTGGCGGACCTCCGCGTCGCGCGCCAGGCGGCGACGAGGCGGGGCATCCAGCGGGCGAGATCCTGGGCGGGGTCGGCCACGGCCCCGCCTTGTAACCCGGCGGATGGCCCGCGTCAGCCCGGACCGCACCCGCTCCCGAGACTGCGCGAGACCCGGGCTACGTCGGGATCGCGTCCGCGAGCGCGCTCCTCGCCACCGGCGCGCGGCCGGCGATGAGCGCGCGCGCGGCGTCCACCTGGCCGAAGATCCCCCAGAGCAGGACCCCGCGCACCCGGTCGCCGTCGAGGTAGTAGACGACGCCCTCGCGGAACGGCCTCTTCCACGAAACGACGATCTCGAGCGCCGGGTCGAGCCTTCCCACCGCCTCGTATCCGAGATCGAACAGGTCCGAGTAGAAGAACGGGAGGTGCGCGTACGGCTCGGCCGCTCCCGCCATGTTCCGGCCGGCGGCGCGGCCCATCGAGAGCGCCGCGTCCTCGTGCTCGACGCGGACCCGCTCGCCGAGCGCGCCGCCCGGGAACCGCGCCACGTCGCCCGCCGCGAAGACCCCCGGCGCGCTCGTCTCGAGCTGCTCGTCCACGTCGATGCCGTCGGAGCAGCGGAGCCCGGCTGCCTCGGCGAGCGCGGTGTCCGGCCGGATGCCGAGCCCGGCCACGACGGCGTCGGCGAGGATCTCCTCTCCCCCGCCGGTGCGGACCGCGGTCGCCTCGCCGCGCGGCTCCAGCGCCGCGACGTTCTCGCCGGCGAGCACGCGCACGCCCTTCTTCCCGAAGTAGCCCGTCACGAACGCCGCCAGCTCCGCCGGGTACGAGCGCGCGCCGATCGCCTCCTCCGGGAAGATCATCGTGACCTGCTTGCCGTTCGCGGCGAGCGACGCCGCGATCTCCGAGCCGATGAACCCTCCCCCGATGACGACGATCCTCGTCCCCTCGACCGCGCGCAGCCGCCGGTAGTCGGCGAGCGTCCGGTAGTAGACCACCCGGTCGCCGCCGAAGCGCAGCCGCCGGGGCACGCCGCCGGTCGCGAGGAGGAGCTTCTCGCAGCGGTGGACCTCGCCCTGGTCGTCCCGCACCTCCCGGGCGCGAGCCTCGAGCGCCACCGCGCGCCGGCCGGCGTGGAACGCGAGCCCCGCCACCTCCGGCAGCCAGACGCTCTCCTCCGGCTTCCCGAGCCACAGCCCCTTCGTGAGCGGGGGCCGCGCATAGGGGCGGTCCGGCTCGGCCGAGATCATCGCGATGGATCCGGTGGGGTCGGCCTCGCGGATCGCGGCCGCCGCCGCGTGCCCCGTCATCCCACCGCCCACGATCAGGTACCGGGTCTCGCTCATGGCCGGATCGATGCGCGGCGGCGCCGGCCGTTTCTGCTCCTTCGCGGGGCGGCGGCGGTCCCGTGCGGGCGAGCGCCCGTCACTCCGGCAGCGGGACCTCGATCACCATGCCGTCCGCGGCGACGTCGAGCGCGCCGCCGTACTCGGCGCGCGCCTGCTCGACGAGCGGCGCGAACTCACGATCGTAGCGGGTGGAGAGGTGGGTGAGAACGAGCCGCTGCGCGCCGGCCTCGCGCGCCGTGCGCGCCGCCTCGCGCGCGGTCGAGTGCATCGTCTCCTCGGCGCGCGCCTGCTCCGCGTCCCCGAAGGTGGAGTCGTGCACGAGGAGCTCCGCCCCGCGCGCCGCCTCGATCGTGCCGCGGCACGGGCGCGTGTCGCCGGTCACGACGACGCGGCGGCCGCGGCGCGGGGCCTCGACCACCTCCGCCGGTCGGACGACGCGGCCGCCCTCGAGCGTCACCTCGCGCCCGTGCTGGAGCGCGCCGAAGAGCGGGCCCTTCGGGACGCCGAGGGCGCTCGCCTTCTCGGGGTGGAAGCGGCCCGGCCGCGCGTCCTCGAGGAGCGCCCAGCCGACGGACGGGGTCCGGTGGTCGGTCTCGAACGCGAGCATGTCGCAGCCGTCGCGCCGGACGCGGTCCCCCGGGGCGACCTCGTGGATGCGCACGTCGAAGGCGAGCTTCTCGGTGCCGGTGAAGAGCATCACGTCGAGGAGCCGCCGCGCCGGGCGGGGGCCGTACACGTCGAGCGGCCCCTCTCGGTCGAGCATCGAGAGGGTGCGCAGGAAGCCGATCGCGCCGAGGTAGTGGTCGGCGTGGAAGTGGGTGAAGAAGATCGCGTCCACGTCGAACCCGGTCCCGTAGCGGATCATCTGCCGCTGCGTCCCCTCCCCGCAGTCGACGAGGAACAGCTCGCGCTCCCGGCGCACCGCGAGGCCGGTGAGGTTCCGCTGGATCGTCGGCTGGGCCGCGGAGGTGCCGAGGAAGGTGAGGCGGAGCATGGTCCCGCTCCGAAATGTAGCGGGAACCGGCGCCGCGCGACGGTGCAAATTCACCGGGAAGAATACCGGCTTCGACGCCCCATCACGCTCGGTTGGTGTTCACTTGCGCTGCGACAATCCGCGAGCCGTCAAGAAGTCGCCCCACCGTTTCGAGATGTGCTAAACGGCAGGATGTCCGAGATGCACCAGGGGAGAAGTGGATCGCAGGTGAGGAAACGGGCCCAGCGCATCCGATGCTCCGCCGCGACAGCCCTGAGCCGCGGGCAGAGCCGTGCTCACGGACTGCCTCCTTCCTGCCACAGCGTTTCGTACCGGCACTCATTCGCAGCGAGGTGAAGACTCGATGAGACCGACCATCAGAAACCGACGCCTCGCGCTCGGCCTCGCCGCATCGGTGTGCTGGCTCGCACCGGCGCCGAGCCGCGCCGACACGGTCGACGCGAGCTCGACGACGATGCTCATCGTGCGCGATCAGGTGCGTGCGGGGACCTCCTACACCATCGCGCCGCTCTACGAGATCCTCTCGGTCTCGGCGCGCGACATCCGCAACCCCGTCGCCGACGGCCTCTCGGTGGTCTTCTCGGGGTGGGGCGCGGGCGCGATCGGCGAGCACCTCGTCTGGTTCGACCGGGATCGGCCGACGAACCGCGTGTTCGGCGATCTCGACCTCGCCTATCTCCAGGGCGAGATCCTGAAGCGCCACCTGCAGCTCCGGCTCGGACGCCAGCTCGTCGGCGGCGGAGTCACCGGCGCTCTCCAGCTCGACGGCGCCAACGTCCTCGTGCGGCTGCCCTACGGGCTCGGGGTGTCGGGGTACGCCGGCTCGCCCGTGTCGCAGCGCTTCGACGAGCGGGGCACGGAGACGACCTTCAACCCGCAGCGCGGCAACTTCGCGACGGGTGGCCGCGCCTACTTCACTCTGCCGGCATGGGGCGAGGTCGGCGCGTCGGGGGTGCTCGTCCAGGACCACGGCGACCCGAGCCGCCGCCAGGTCGGCGCCGACCTGCGGCTCACCCCCGTGCGCCCGCTCATGGTGCTCGCGAACACGAGCTACGACGTCTACGAGGACCGCTGGGCGGAGACGAATGTCGTGGGGCAGCTCCAGGTCCTGCGGAAGGTGCTCGTCATCGCCGACTACCGGCACGTCGAGCCCGATCTCCTCCTCGCCCGCAACTCGATCCTGGCGGTGTTCGCGGTCGATCGCCGCAACGAGGTCGGCGGCGCCGTCCGGCTCGGACCGTGGAAGGCGATCACGTTCGACGGCGACTACCACTACCTGAAGGAAGAGGCGGGCCACGGCAACCGCGCCGGCGCGCGCGCCTCCTGGCGCGCGGCGAAGGACACGATCCTCGGAGTGGAGCTGACCGCGCTCGAGACCCCGCAGAACGACTACTTCGGCGGGCGCGCCTTCGCGTCGCAGCGGCTCGACCGCTTCACGGGGACGCTCGACCTGCAGGAGTACGCGCTCGACCAGCCGGTGAACGGCCGCCACAATTCGTTCCTCGGGACCGCGACGCTCGGGTACGAGCTCGGGCTTGGCTTCGACGCGCTCGTCTCCGCGACGGGGGGCGCGACCCCGTACTACGAGTCGCGCTTCGACGTCATGGCCAAGCTGGCGTACAACCAGTCCTACCACGTGCGCGAGGTTCGCTGATGAGCCCCCGTTCCGTCCTCCTCGCGGCCGCATCGCTGGCGGCCTTCGGGTGCGCCCTCAAGGCCGAGAAGCCCAAGCCTGCCGAGAGCGCGAAGTTCACCTTTCCGCACTCCACGCACGTGGACGCGGGAATCAAGTGCCTCACGTGCCACGGCGGCGTCGCCCAGGCGACGGCGATCGGACCGACGGTGCACCTCGCGCTGCCGTCCGGCGACGCGGCGAAGGCCTGTGCCGACTGCCATCCGAAGCTCCCCGCGCCGCCGCCGCCGCGCCACGTCGAGCGGACCATCACCTTCTCGCACGCCGATCACCTGCCGTACGTGAAGGGCGATTGCTCGAGGTGCCACACCGCGCTCGTGGAGGCCGGCCAGACGACGGCGCCGGTTCCCCCGATGAGCACCTGCACGAGCTGCCACAACCACGCCGAGGACTATGCTCAGGCGAGGTGCCAGCCGTGCCACGTGGACCTCAAGCGCTATCCGCTGAAGCCGGTGGCCGACTTCAAGCACGCGGGCGACTTCCTGCACACGCACGGGCAGATGGCGAAGACGAACGCCGCCACCTGCGCCGCCTGCCACGAGCAGACCTCGTGCGCGGAGTGCCATGCGGCGACCACCCGCCCCGTGAAGCCCGACGTCCAGTGGCCGGAGGAGGTGGGCGCCGACTTCATCCACCGCGGCGACTACGTGTCGCGCCACACCATCGACGTGACCGCCGACCCGGCGAGCTGCCGGCGCTGCCACGGCAGCGCTTTCTGCGACGCCTGCCACCAGGAGCAGGGCATCTCGCAGCGCTCGGCGGCGGCGACCGGTCGCGACCCCCACCCGGCGAGCTTCCTCGCCGGCAGCGTGCACGGCCCGGCGGCGCGGCAGGACATCGTGGGCTGCGCCGGTTGCCACGATCAGGGCGCGCGGTCCACCTGCGTCGGCTGTCACCGGAACGTCAATCCCCACCCGCCGGGCTGGGGCTCGCGCCACAACAAGACGACGGATGTCTCCAAGAACTCGATGTGCCGGACCTGTCACGCGTAGCGGCCCCGGAATCCAATAGGAGGATGCTCATGAAATCTTGCCTGTCGTTCCTCTCCTCTTGTCTGCTCATCCTGGGGCTCGCCGGGTGCGGCACCGCGCGCGACAGCGCCCAGGAAGGCAGCACGTTCTGCTTCGGCTGCCACTCCGAGACGAGCGAGCTCGGAAAGAAGATCAAGTGGGCCGAGGCGGGGTACGACCTCTCCGTCCACAAGAACGGCCAGGTCGGGCGGATCTACACGCCAGTGACGATGGCGACGGGCGCGTGCGCCCCATGGCCGGACGCACCCGGTTGCTTCGTCGCGGTCGGCACGGAGTTCGAAGGCTCGAACGCGTTCTATGCCAACTCCGGCGGATGCCAGATGTGCCACACGCAGGAGGGCTTCCGGAAGCGCGTCGCGGGAGATTACGACCAGGCCGGGCTGTATTCGATCAAGACGTCGTGGGACACGAGGGCGCAGGTGGGCAGCCCCTCCTCGCCGCTCCAAACCCCTCCGACGGCCAACACCCCCCTCTCGGCGGACGTGATCGCATTCCCGTCGCCGCTCGGGTGCTTCGGGTGCCACACGCCGCACGGCCAGGGCACGCCCGACGGCGTGACCCTCCCCCAGACGATCCCGGTGGGCACACCCATCACCACCCAGACCGGCGCGGTGTGGGGCGCGAACAAGGCGAAGGGCCACATCTGCGCGGAGTGCCACGAGATCCGCCTGAACAACTTCGCCACAACCGCCGACTCGATCGTCGCGAACGTCACGTCGACCGCGGGACGGTACACCGTCTCGGCCCCGTGGGGGACTCACCACGGCCCGCAGACGGACATGCTTCTCGGAGAGGGCGGCGCCGAGTACGTCGGGACGACGGCCGGAGGGTTCACCTTCGCCGGGACCTACAACAACTCGCCGCATGCCGGGAACCGGGACGCGGATTGCATCTCCTGCCACGCGCAGTCCGACATCGAGGACATCGAGGTGACGGGGAGCTTCTCCGTCAACGCCTCGGTGGGCGGCCACTCGTTCAGGAACAAGGGGTTCGTCCACGGCACGGAGAAGGCCCTGGTGATCGGGTGCGGATCGACGAACTGTCACACTGCGGCGGGCGTCTTCACCTCGGCGGGGAACCGCGTCGTCGCGGCGAACGTCGGAGCGACCTGCACGCCTCCCGCCGGAGGGACCTGCACTGCGTTCTCCCCGCCATCCGAGTACCTCCAGAAGACCGACGCGTATTTCCAGAAGCTGACCGGGTCCGCGGCGAACGCGGCGGACTCGAACTACCACCTCAAGGTGAACGAGCTGCTCACCAAGCTGGCCCGCCCGTCCACGGACTGCACGGGCCTCCTCGCGGCTGCTGCGGACCTTGCTGCCAACACGACCGGAGCGATCGGCTGGGCGAAGATGGAGGACCAGGCGACGATCGACCGGCGCTGCATCAGCACGGGCTCCGCGGCGGGGAAGGGCATCCTCAGGACCGCCAACCCCCGGAATGACAACACCAACGCCTCGGTCCGCTTCCTGAAGGGGCTCTGGAACTTCAAGTTCGTCCTGGCGGAGGACAAGAGCTTCGGCGTCCACAACACGAAGTATGCGCTGGAGCTGCTGTACGACTCCTGCGCCGACCTCTCCGAGCTGACGGCACCGGGCTCCTGCGGCGGGCACGCGGACGGCCAGTGCGACGCCTGCAACGGCACGAACGTCCTCGGCAGGCCCTAGCTCGACGCAAGGCAGCTCGTACGGCAACGGCCCCTCCTCGAGGGGCCGTTGCCCTTTTTCACCGGCAACGGACGAACTGATTCCTGGCGGCTCGAATGAAGCTTCGCGCGTACCCGTGGATCTGCATCGCGCTCTTCGCCGCCGGCGTCGTCGCCTGCAAGGCCGAGCCGGAGACCGAGGCGCGGAGGTACCTCGCCAGCCTCGGGAAGAAGTACACGCCCAAGGAGCTCGCCAACACGCGGGTCCTGGATCTGAAGGACACGCCGATCACCGACGACGGTGTCGCCCACCTCAAGGGCCTCAAGCGGCTCCAGTTCCTGTCGCTCGAGGCGACGAAGGTCACCGATGCCGGGCTCTCGCGGCTCGTGGACTTTCCGGCGCTGGACATCCTCGACCTCGCGAGGAATCCCATCACCGACGCCGGCCTGGAGCACGTCGGGAAGCTCACGCGGCTCCGGGGCCTGGGCCTCGCGGGAACGAGGATCACCGACGCGGGCCTGGCCCACCTGCAAGGGCTCGAGAACCTCACGGCCCTTCACCTGGGGCACACGGCGATCTCCGACGCCGGGCTGGTCCACCTGCACCGCCTCGGCGCGCTAGAGAAGGTGAACCTCTTCGACACGCGGGCGACCGACGCCGGGGTCGCGGCGCTCGTGGCGGCGCGGCCCGGGATCCAGGTGGTCCGGCGCGCCGAGCAGCTCGCGCAGCCGAAATAGCGTCGGCGGCTCGCGTGGGGGAATCTACCGATCGGCGGGGCCGAGCCCGCGCAGGCGCCGCAGCACCGGCGCGCGCCAGGCGACGAGCGCGACCGTGACGAGCGTCATCGCGCCGCCGAACACGACCGACGGCACCGTCCCGAGCAGGCGCGCGGCGGCGCCGCTCTCGAACGCCCCCAGCTCGTTCGACGAGCCGATGAAGAAGCTGTTCACGGCGGCGACGCGGCCCATCTTCTCCTGCGGCGTCTCGAGCTGGACGAGCGTCGAGCGGAGCACGACCGAGACGCCGTCGAGCGCGCCGCCGACGGCGAGGAGCGCGAGCGAGAGCGGGTACGAGCGCGAGAAGGCGAAGGCGATCCAGGTCGCGCCGAAGAACGCGACGCTAAAGAGGAGCGCGCGCCCCGCGCGCCGGAGCGGGCCCGCCCGGGCGAGCACGAACGCGGTCAGGACCGATCCGGCCGCGGGCGCGGCGCGGAGGAACCCAAAGCCGACCTCGCCCACCCCGAGCACGTCGCGCGCGAAGACGGGGAGGAGCGCGGTCGCCCCGCCGAAGAGGACGGCGAAGAGATCGAGGCTCATCGCGCCGAGGAGGAGCGGGTGGGCGAACACGAAGCGGATGCCGTCGGTCAGCTCGGCGACGAGGTGACCGCCGGCGGCCGCGCGGCGCGGGCGGGGGGCGATCGCCCCGAGCGCGAGGAGCCCGACCGCGGAGAGGACGAGCACGACCGCGTAGGCGAGCCCCGGCCCGCCGAGGGCGATGAGGCCGCCGCCCAGCGCCGGGCCGACCACCATGGCGGAGTGGTGGATCGACGAGCGCCAGGTGGAGGCGTTGAGGTAATGCTCGCGCGGGACGAGCTCCGCGCCGAGGGCCGCCGCGGTCGGGCGGAAGAAGGCGCGCCCCACGCCGGCGAGCGCCTGCGCCGCGTAGAACGGCAGCACCGTGCGGGGCGGCGCGACCGACAGCGCGACGAGCCACGCCCCGCTCGCCGCGACGAGGACGAGGCTCGCGATCGAGAGGGCGCGCCGGTCCACGCGATCGGCGGCCCACCCCCCCACGAGCGTCAGCCCGAGGAAGGGCAGCGCCTCGGCGAGGCCGACGAGCCCCAGCGCGAAGGGATCCCCGGTGAGCGCGTACACCTGCCAGCCGAGCACCGCGCTCTGGATCTGCGTCGCGGCGAAGACCGCCCCCATCGCCACGAGGAACGCGCGGTACTCGCGGAAGCGCAGCGAGGCGTACGGGTCGTGAGCCACTTCGCTACTACGTAGCATCTATACGGGCGAGCACGATTCCCGATCACCATCTCGGCCGGGAACGCGAGTATGTAGCGAAACGGCAGGAACCGGGTGGTGGTCTCGAGCGCGGGAACAGCTCGAGCGGGAAACGGGTATCGGCTACGAGACCAGCGCCTCGACCGCGATCTCGTCCTCGAACCGAGCAAAGTCGCCGGCGTTGAACGTCGCGAGCCGCGAGAGACCGTTCGCGCGCATCGTCGCGACGATGTTCGCATCGTGAGCCTGCTTGCCCTTCACTTCGTGCCGACGGACGAGTGCGAGCAGTTCGGCAAGGACCGCCTCGTCCTCCTCGAGAACGACGCACGCAGCGCGCCACGTGTCGAGCGCCGCGAGCGCCTCGTCGACCGTGAATGCGCGTCCCTCGACAGGCTGACGTGTGAGCACCACCAGGAACTCACGGCAGACCTGGCCGCTGATGCACGCAGGCGCGCCGTCCGCCACGAGCCGCCCCAGGTAGGCGGAGGCCACGCCGTGGCTCGGGTGCGCGCTCACCGAGGCAGCGACGAGGACGTTCGTGTCGATGAAGACCGGGTCAGCGGCCATCGTCGCCGTAGAGGTCGTCGCGGCGGAGGTCGCCGCCGATCCACCGCGGCCCGCCGCTCAGGACCGGCGGAGCGAAGCCCTTCGGCAACGGGCGCAGCCTCTCGGCTCGCGTCGCGTCGGCGATGACCCGCGCCCGCTCCTCGGGAGAGAGCGCGGCGAGCTCCTGGGCGAGGCGGTGGAGGTCTCGGGGGTCACGGGCCACGACGGGAATGCTAGCATCGCGGAGGCCGAATCGCACGGCAGGCGCGAAGAACGCCTCAGCTAAGACGACGCCGAGGTGTAACGGCCGATGGAGCGGAGCCACACCACCCGGGCGAAGATCGCGAAGGCGGCCGCGCCGGCGAGCGCCGCCGCGGCGTCGGCGGGCCCGAAGTCCTTCCCGAGGAGCGCGCGGGCCGGGAACGTGGTCATGATCGCGATCGGGATGACGAAGGTGAAGACCGCGCGCAGGAGGCCGCGGAACACGTCCGCCGGCCAGCGCGCCGCGTCGAAGATCGAGACGAACAGGTACGAGAGGTTGTCGATCTTCACGACGAAGAACGCCGCCGACACGACCAGGATCCACAGCGAGTAGAGGATGAGGGCGGCGCAGCCGAGGAGGAGCATCGCCGCGAGGACGTGGCCCGGGGCGGGCCAGCGCCCCAGCCGGTGGAACGCGATCGCGAAGACGACGACGCCGCCGAGCACGTCCACGATGCGCCACGGCGCGAACTTCTGGGTCGAGACGAGGAACTGGGCGTCGGCCGGCTTCAACAGGACGAAGTCGAGGGTCCCCTTGCGGATGTGCTCCACCACGCTCGCGAGCGACGGGTTCACCGCGCCCTCGAGCACCCCCTTCATCACCATGAACCAGCCGATGACGACGAGCGCCTCCTCGAAGCTCCAGCCTGCGATCCCCGCGCGCCTCCCGAACACGACGAGGAGCGGGACGAGCCCCCACCCCGTCCAGAAGAGCGCGAGCCCGCCCTGCACGAGGAAGTCGAGCCGGTACTGCATCGCGACCGTCGCCGAGGCGCGGAGCTGGATCCCGAGGAGGCGGAGGTAGCGGAGCACGGGGACGGTCCTTCGCGGGCGGGCGACCTCAGCCGCCGTAGGCGGCGAAGCGGCGGAGGCCCGCGCTCCAGGTGAGCCGGGCGGCGACGGCGAGCAGCGCCACGAAGGCCCACTGGATGGCGAGCTCGGCGAGCGCCTCGCGGCGCGGGGTCATCCCGATCACCATCTCGGTCGGGAAGGCGAGCATGTAGCGAAACGGCAGGAATCGGGCGGTGGTCTCGAGCCAGCGCGGGAACAGCTCGAGCGGGACGAGGTAGCCGGAGAACACGCCGAAGAGCCCGAGCCACAGCTCGAAGAGCGAGCCCGACGACTCCACCCAGAACGCGAGCGCGCCGATGACCGACATGGCGAGGAACGTGATGAGCCACGCCCCGACGAGCGTGACCGGGAACAGCGCGAGGAGGAGCGGATCGCGGCTGAGGCGCTCGCCGCCCGTCGCGAGGAGCGCGATGACGGCGATGGGCACGACGGCCCCGATCCGGAGCGGCATCGCGCCGATGTTCTCCGCCGCGTATGCGACGAGCGGGTGGATGGGTCGCAAGAGCCGGTATGCGAGCGTGCCCTGCCGGATCTCGAAGTTCACCTCCCAGATGACCCAGGCGCCGGTCATGAGCCGGACGACCAACGCGGCGAGGTAGTAGGCGGTGAAGTCCGCCTGTCCGAAGCGGCCCACCGGGCCGTCCCGGGCGACCGCGCTCATGAGGGCGAGCATCACGAGCGGCATGGTCGTGGAGAGGAGCCAGACGAGCATCTCCGCGCGATAGGCGACCGCCTCGGCGAGGCCGACGCGCACGAGCGTGGGGATGGCGTTCAGAGCGCGCCGCACCGGCGAGAGCCTAACCCACGCCGGCCCGGGGCGCCGCCGTGCCGCGGAGCGGCGGGCGGGGAGCGCGGCTATGAGCCCTGCGTGGCGTGGACGACCGAGCTGAACGCGATCCTCCAGCAGCGGATCGATCTCGCGCCCGGCCTCGGCATCTTCCGCGTCGCGCCGGACGGCTGGCCGCTCCCGGAGTTCACGCCCGGCCAGTTCGCCGTGCTCGGGTTGCCCGCCCGCTCGCCGCGCGTGGCGCTCTCCGACCCGGAGGAGCCGGGCGATCCCGACCGGATGATCCGCCGCGCGTACTCGATCGCGTCTTCGTCCCGCGCCCGCGAGTACGTCGAGATCTTCGCGAACCTCGTCCGCTCGGGCGAGCTGACGCCGCGCCTGTTCGCGCTCGCGCCGGGCGACCGGCTGTGGCTCGGCTCCAAGTTCACGGGCATGTTCACGCTCCGCGAGGTGCCGCCCGGCCGTCACCTCGCGATGATCGCGACCGGCACCGGACTCGCACCGTACATGAGCATGCTCCGCACGGAGCTCGACTGCGCCGCGCCGCGGCGGGTCGCCGTGCTCCACGGCGCGCGACACTCGTGGGACCTCGGCTACGCGGGCGAGCTCTACACGATGCAGCGCCACTGCCCGCCGTTCACGTACCTGCCCACCGTCAGCCGCCCGCAGGCCGAGCCGACGCGGTGGGGCGGCGCGACGGGACACGTTCAGGAGCTCTGGACGGGCGGCGCGCTCGCGCGCGCCTGGGGCTTCCGCCCGACTCCGGCCGACACCCACGTCCTCCTCTGCGGAAACCCCGCGATGATCGAGGACATGACGGAGCTCCTCGCCGCCGAGGGCTTCTGGCTGCACGGGCCGCGCTCGCCGGGGCAGGTGCACGTCGAGCGGTACTGGTGATCTCGCGTCGAGCGTGCTCTTCTCGCGCGCTCGGCTCCGATGCGCCTCGTCTGCTCCTACTGCCGCCGCGTCATCCGCGCCGATCCCGGCTCGCGCGTCACCGACGTGAGCCACGGCATGTGCGAGCCGTGCGCCGAGCATTTCGATCGGTTGTGGTCGGGGATGCCGGTCGACGAGTACCTCGACGGGCTTGCGGCGCGTGTCCTCGTCCTCGACGAGGACACGCGCGTCATCACCATGAACCAGCAGCTCGCTGACCTCATCGGCGTGAACCGGAAGAGCGTCGTCGGGCTGCGCGGCGGCGAGGCGTTCGCGTGCGTCCGCTCGCGCCTTCCGGAGGGCTGCGGCGGAACGGTCCACTGCCGCGAGTGCGGCGTGCGCCGCACCGTCGAGCAGGTCGCGCGCACCGGCCAGGTGCACGAGCAGGTCTCCGCGTACGTGGACACCGACCGCGGCCGCGTCTCCCTGCGCATCAGCGGGCGGCCGGGGAACCGCGGCACCGTACAGGTCACGATCGAGGAGCTCGGCGAGCCGCGGCCGAGGCGGGGAGCGGCGTAGCGTCAGGAGCCGGGCGCCGCACGCACGGCGTCCGTCTGCCCCGCGCGCCGGACGTACAGGACCTTCTCGATCTTGGCGATGCGCTGACCCTCGTTGTCCACCACCTCGACCTCGAACCGGGGGAACGCCTTCCCGTCGCGGTCGGCCTCGCGTCGGATCTCCTCGACGCGCGCCTCGGAAAGCACGAACGTCGCCGAGACCGTCCCGCGCCCGGCGCGGACGAACTCGATGGACGCTGACTTGTCCCAGACGACGTAGCCCGGCCCGAGCCGCGTCATCAGCATGATCATCCAGAACGGGTCGCACATGGAGAACAGCGATCCGCCGAAGTGCGTCCCCACCCAGTTCCGGTTCCACCGGGTGAGCTTCATCTCCACCTCGACCCGGGAGAGGTCCGGCTCGGCGTGCCGGACCCGCACCCCCGCACCCAGATAGGGCGGATAGATCCGCATGAGCCGCAGGATGCGGGCGGTACCGACGAGCGCGGCGAGCTTCTGGAGGGGAGACATGCCGGGACGAATAGCGAGCGGGCGTCGTGCGCGCCGCGGTGACCCTCCGGCGTGGCGCCGGCGACTCAGTAGGACGGGTACGTCTGGCTCGTGACGATTCCCGTCGCCGGGTCGTAGCTGATGTCTGCGGGGTAGTTGAGCCCGCTCACGCGCAGCTCGGCGAGCGAGTTCGGCCACGCGTTGTGCTCTCCCCGGTACAGCTGCAGCGCGCCGCGGACGGCCGAGAGATCGAGCTGCACCTTGACGCGGTCGCGGGTCGAGGTGAGCGCGCGCGCCGCGGTGCCGTCCTGCGCGAGCGGGTGCTCCCGCGATGAGGAGGCGGGCGGCTCCGGGGACGAAGCGCGATCCGAGCAGGCCGCGGCGAGCGCGAGCGAGGCAGAGACGAAGGCGAAGCGCATGCCGGAACCTCCACAGTGGGCCTCGAGAGTAGCGCAGCGGCGGGCGGCCGTCCGGGGCCGGCTGGCGGCGCAACCCTGCGCTTAATTGCGGGGCGTTCGCCACTGATGTGCCGGTCCGTTCGGCCGTGGAGGCCCCGCGTCCGCGCAACTTGAATCGGCTGATATTGTCATTTGCCGCCGAATGCGGCCTGGGCCATTGCCGTTGCCGAATTGATGTCAGACCTCCATGCGAGATTGAGCCATTCGCAGAGGGCGCCATGGCGGAGCAGCAGTCATTCGAGCTGAAGACGTGGGGAGGACGGCGGCGTGGCGCCGGCCGCAAGCCGTCGAACCCGCGTGGAGCGATCCCGCATGCCGCGCGCGAAGAGGTCCGCGCGTATCACCCCGTGCACGTGACGCTCCGGGTGGCCGAGCCCGTCTGGAATCTCCGCAGCGAGCGCTCGTACCGCATCATCGACGCGGCGCTCCGCGCGGCGCGGCGCCATCGGGGCTTCCGGATCGTCCACTTCAGCATCCAGGGCAACCACCTCCACCTCATCGTCGAGGCGGAGGGGACGCGGATCTTCGCGCTCGGCGTGCGCGCGCTCTCGATCCGGCTCGCGCGGAGGCTCAACGCGATGATGGGGCGGAGCGGGCCGGTGGTTTCCGATCGCTACCACGCGCACGTGCTCCGCACGCCGTCGGAGGTGCGGAACGCCGTTCGTTACGTCCTCGGCAACTTCGAGAGCCACGCGGCGAGGCGTGGAGAACCGAAATCGACGAAGGGTTGGGTGGACCCGTTCTCCTCCGCGGCGCTGAAGGCGCCGCGCGAGGCGCAGGGCTCGCTCTTCGTCGAGCCAGCGTCGTGCGCGGCGAGGACGTGGTTGTTGAGGCAGGCGGCGAGCGTGGTCCGGTGATCCTGCGCCTGGGACGGTCGCGCCGCCTGCGCCCGATTCACGGCGCCGGGTTCGATTCCCGGCGCCTCCACTGAATGGGGAACGGAACCCCGCTGCGAGGCGGGGTTTTCGTTTCTTCGCAGGACTGACCAATAAGGAGAGGGATGAGCGAGAAGGAATCCGGCATCGAAGTGCAGGGCGTGGAAGAGGCGAGCGACGGCATGTACCGCGTGAAGATCGATCAGGGCCCCACCGTGTATGCATCCGGGAAGATGAAGAGATTCCACGTCCGCATCATTACGGGCGACCGGGTGAAGGTGGAACTGTCGCCTTACGACCTGAGTCGCGGCCGCATCACGTATCGCGACAAGTAGCGGGGCCTTCCTCTCCGGCCGCGTCGAGGCAGCGCGAGCGCCCCGACCCAGCGCCCCTGGGACCCTGACCGAGAATTGTTCGACGCGTCGGAACGGCGCCGCCTTGACGAGCTACAAGACGGCCATGATGCGTCATGGCCGCGGAGAAGAACGCGTTCGAATCTGGGGACTTCGACCCGAGAAATACAGTCGCCGCGTCAGAACGCCATGAGGCATTACTCTGGATCTGGGCACCTTGGGCGCGCGCCACGTGGCGAGCGCGCCCACGGGACCGTTCCGCGCAACGCGGGCACCGTCACGACGATGATCGGCGCTCTCGACGTGAAGGGTGTTCGCGCCATGATGACGATCGAAGGCGCAACCGACGCCGAGGTCTTCGAGCCGTTCCTCGAGCGCTTCCTTCTCCGCAAGCTGAAGCCCGGCGACATCGTCGTGCTCGACAACGTCGGGGCGCACAAGACGGCCGAAGTCCGCCGGATCATCCGCAGCGCTGGCGCGCGCGTGCTCCACCTGCCGCCGTACTCGCCCGACCGGAACCCCATCGAGCTCGCCTGGAGCAAGCTGAAGGGACTCCTCCGCGACTTCGGCGCCAGGACACGCGATGCTCTCGACGACGCGATCCGTCGAGCGATGGACCTCATCGACGGTCAGGACGCCGCCGCCTGGTTCGCTGACTGCGGCTACTCCGGTCAGCTCAAGTGATCGGCGCTGTGAGACGGGAGGAGGGCAAGCGGCCGGGATCCGGTCGATTTCCGCCGCTCTCCCCAGCCTGAGATTACTCCAGCCTGGCCCCCAGGCGCCGGCCCCACCACGACCTGCGTCAGTTGCTCACAAGGGAAAGGGGGAAATCAGCTCCCCGGGATGGGTGCCGCGGGCGAGGTGCTATTGAATCTCAGCTTCTCGTCCAGCTTATCGAGGATTGGTAGCTGCCAGTCGGGTCCGAACACGGTGGTGGCTAGGACCCGCTTGGACACGACCTCGACGCGTGTCCTCGGCTCACCGTTCATCGCATCGACGAAAACGGCGACCCGTTCGCCGTAGCTGAAGCCGCTCCACCCGTTCTCGGCGAGGAAGCAACCCTCGGCAGAGTCCTCCTTCACGAGAGTGAGCTTCAGGTCGGAGAGGACATCGGGGACGGCCTTCCAGACCGCCTCGCGCGACGCTGGGTAGATGCGCGCCAAGCCCGTGCCTTTGGCCGCCCGAGCGTCGGCGAGCGTGGCGCACCCCGAAGAGGCGGAGAGGACTCCCACCAGAAGGAAGAGCGCGAGGGGGTCTGGGCATGGCGTGCTCCCGGCGCGTGCACGACGTCAACTACGACTCCCCGGTGGGGAGGTGTAATTGTCGTCGAGCAGGCGCGCCTGATTGGCGGTCTCCTCTCCGAGTCCAAATCGTGCAGGATGAGCGGGTGACTCTTGCGGACATCCTCGCGGGAGCTTTCGAACGGCCTTCTCACGACGCCACGATTCGCGAGCTTCGCGTCGAGTTCGGGCGTGAGCAGGTAGCGCTCGACATCGAGTTCTGGGTCGGCGACCTGGATGCGGACAGCAAGTGCTCGTGGCTGAAACGCGAGGCCGACGAGTCCGTGAGCCCGGTCACGTTCGCGATGGCCCTGCAGACCTTGGCGATGGCCCTGCTCGTCACGAAGACCATGGGTGTCGTGCGGCGCAGGTTTCGAACGCCGCGACTTTGAACCGCGCTTGACGGGCGATTCGAGGGCGCAGGCTCGAACGAACCCGCCGCGTCTCGGAAGCCTCGTACCGGACCACCCCTGCTGGCCGGCAGCACGAATGACCAGTTCAGCCGAATCAAGTTGCGCGTTCGATTGACGCCCACGCCACTTCGCCCCCGCGCGCCTGCCATTCCCCCGCAATTCGAACGCGCCACCCTCGCTCCACCCCAGAACTCATCGGGAAACCGCCCCGCCGGCGCGGTCCCGCCCCATTTACTCCGAGTTCAGCCACGCCTCGTAGGCCTCGAACGCGTGCGGCCGCCCGAGGAAGTCCTTCACGAGCTCCGCGGCGGGCTTCGAGCCGCCCGGCTCGAGGATGGTCTTGCGGTAGCGGCGGGCGGTCTCGGGGGTCATGAGCCCCGCCTCGCGGAAGGGGCCGAAGAGGTCCTTCGCGATCACGAGCGACCACATGTACGTGTAGTAGATGGCCGAGTAGCCGTCGAGATGGCCGAAGGACTCGTGGAAGTAGGTCCCGTCCACGTGGCGGAAGGGCGTGTAGCGCTCCTGCATCTCCGCGACGAGCGCGGTCGTGTCGAGGCGGTCGGGATCGCGCCGGTGCAGCTCGAGGCTCGTCGAGGCGTAGAACATCTGCTGGCGCACCATGAGCCCCTTGCCGTACTCGTCCGCCGCCTTCATGCGCCGGACGACCTCCGCGGGGATGGGCTCGCCGGTCTCGACGTGGCGGGCGAACGTGGCGAGCACGCCGGGATCCCAGACCCACTCCTCGAGCATCTGCGACGGCGCCTCGACGAAGTCCCACTCGGTCGCGACGCCGGAGTGGGCGGCCCAGCGGGTGTGGCCGCCGAGGACGTGGTGGAGGAGGTGGCCGAACTCGTGGAAGAACGTCTTCACGTCGCCGTGCTCCATGAGCGCGGGGCCGGCCGCCGAAGGGCGCGGGAAGTTGCAGACGAGGACACCCTCCGGGAGCCGCACCCCCGCCTGCCCCGACGACAGCGTGAACTGGGCGTAGTGCTTGTACTTGCCCTCTCGCGGGTGCATGTCGAGGTAGATCCGCCCGAGCAGGCGATCGCCCTCGAGCACCTCGTACGCCTCGACGTCCGGGTGCCACACCTCCGCCGCGGCGTCGCGCCGGTACGCGATCCCGAAGAGCCGGCCGGTGACGTCGAGGACCCCCCGCTTCACCCGCCCGTACTCGAAGAAGGGGCGCACCGATTGCGAGTCGAACCCGTACTCCTCCGCCTTGATGCGCTCCTGCAGGTACGCGGAATCCCACGACTCGACCCGCGCCGCGCCGGGCGCGTCCTTCCGCTTCCGCGCGAGGAGCTGGGCGTGGTCGCGCCGCATCCGCGCCTCGGAGGCGCCCGCGATCCGCGCGATGAAGTCCGCGGCCGCGTCCGCGCTGCCGATCATCTTGTCCTCGGTGACGTACGCGGCCCACGACGGATAGCCGAGCAGCCGCGACAGCTCCGCACGCCGCGCGAGCATCCGCGAGAGCACGTCGAGGTTCTTCGGGTGACCGCGCAGGCGGTAGAGCCGCCAGAGCGCCTCGCGCGCTGACTCGCTCCGTGCGTACGTCATGAACGGCACGTAGTCGGTGTTGTCCGTCGTGACGGTGACCCGCCCGCCCTCGCCGAGCGGGTGGAGCCGCCTCCAGTCCTCCGGCAGCCCGTCGAGGTCTGCCCGCTCGAGCTCGAGCCGCCGGACGTCGTCCTTGATGTTGCGCCCGAACTCCTGGCCGATGCGGACGAGCTCCTCCCGGAGCGCGCGGACGCGCATGCGCGTCGCGGCGTCCCGGTCCACGCCGGCGCGGCGGAAGTCGCGCAGGCTCTTCGCGACGAGGTAGCGCGTCGCGCCGTCCTCCCGCGACGCATCGAGCGCGGCGAGCGCGTCGTAGAGCCCGCGGTCGAGCGACAGCTCGGTCGAGAGCGCGTCGACCTCCTGCTCGGCCGCCTCGGCCGCGTCGCGGAGGACCGGATCCGGGTGCACGTTCCGGGCGAGGCTCGCGCGCGAGGCCGCCTCGCCGAGGGCGGCGAACGCGGCGTCGAACGCGCGCAGCGTGGTCGCGAGGTCGGCGCCCTTCGCCTTCGCCCGCCCCGCCTCGGCGCGGGCGCGCCCCATGTCGCGGCGACACCCCGCGGTGAACTCGTCTCGGGATCGGGTCAGCTCTCGCGACGCGTCGGAAGGCATGGGTCCGGGGATACTAACCGCGGAGCGGGTCCGCCGTCCGAACCGGGATCTATTCCTGGGAGATCTTAGATCTCCGGCTTCGTCTCCCGCATCATGATCGACGCCACCGCGTCGCGCGGGGGAAGCCCCTCGTACAGCACGCGGTAGACGGTCTCGGTGATCGGCATCTCGACGCCGAGCCGGAGCGCCAGCTCGCGGGCGCTCTTGGCGTTCCGGACGCCTTCCGCCACCTGACCGATCTCCTGCTGGATCTGGTCGGCGGTCTTGCCCGCTGCGAGGCCGCGCCCGACGGTCCGGTTGCGCGAGAGGTCGGACGAGCAGGTGAGGACGAGGTCGCCGAGGCCGGAGAGGCCGGAGAGCGTGAGCGGGTTCGCGCCCTTGCGGACGGCGAGGCGCGAGATCTCCGCGAGGCCGCGGGTGATGAGCGCGGCGAGCGAGTTCCAGCCGAACCCGAAGCCGTCCGAGATCCCCGCCGCGATCGCGACCACGTTCTTCACGCAGCCGCCGATCTCGCAGCCGACCACGTCGCTCGACGTGTAGGGGCGGAAGGTCTTCGTGTGGAAGGCGTCCTGCACCTGCTTCGCGATCCGCTCCCAGCGCGCCGCGACGGTGACGGCGGTCGGGAGCCCCTTCGCGACCTCCTTCGCGAACGAGGGGCCGGAGAGGATGGCGAGATAGGGGTGGAGCGGCACCGGGAGCACGTCCTCCAGCACCTCGCTCATCGTCATGAGGGTCTCGAGCTCGATCCCCTTCGCGACGCAGACGATCGGCGTGCCGGCGTGCACGTGCCGCTTCGCCTCGATCGCCACCTGCCGCACCGCGTGGGACGGGACCGCGACGACGACCAGCTCCGAGCCCTCGAGCGCCTTCGCCACGTCGGCGGACGCATGGAGCGAGGCGGGAAGGATCGCGCCCGGGAGGTAGCGCTCGTTGCGGTGGTTCTTCGAGATGTCGTCGAGGAGCGCCGTGTCCTTGTCCCACGACGTGACGGTGTACCCCTTCCCCGCGAGCAGCGAGGCGAGCGCGGTACCCCACGATCCGGCGCCGAGAACCGTGCAGCGCATAGGGCATCCTCCCTTCGAGTGAACGCCATCCTAGCCTACCGCCGCCGCGACGACCCGCTCGAACGGGGCGGGTCGCGCCGCGGCAAGCGCGAGCACGCGCCGCCGCAGGGCGGGCCGGTGCGAGAGCGCGAGGAGCGTCCGCGTCCAGGCGGCGTACGGGAGGAACCGGCGCCGCCAGGCGCCCTCGTAGGCGCGGAGGGCGCCTGCGCCCGCGCCACGGGTGAGCGCCGCGGGAAGGAGCGCGGCGAGGTCCGCCGCGCAGCCGAACGCGATCGAGAGCCCCTCCCCCGTGATGGCGTCCACGTACCCGGCGGCGTCACCGAGGAGGACGAGCCGGTCGGCGACGCGCGCCCGGGCGGACTGAGAGAAGGGACCCGCGCCGCGCGGAGCGGAGGCCTCGGGGGCATTCCCCACCCGCCGCGCCACCGCGGGAAAGCGCTCGAGCAGGCGGCGAGGGTCGCCGGCGCGCCCCGGCTCGTAGAGGAGGGCGACCCCGACCCGCTCCGGCCCGCTCGGCCACACGTACGCCTCGGTGCGCTCGCCGAAGTGGACCTCGACCTCCTCCGACCAGGGCGACACCGCGAAGTGGCGCCTGATGCCGTAGCGCGCGGGCAGGCGGGGCGGGAGGGCGAGCCCCTCGCGCCGGCGGGTGGGGGAGTTCAGCCCGTCGGCCGCGACGAGGACGCGCGCCGCGGCCTCGCCGAACGGCCCCTCCGCCACGATCGCGTCGGACCGGCGCCGGTGCCGGACGACGGCCGCGCCCTGCCGGACCTCCGCGCCCGCCTCGCGCGCGCGCTCGAGGAGCGCGGCGGAGAGCGCGGTGCGGCGGATCGCGACGCCGCCCGGCGGCGGCAAGGCGAGCCGCGCCTCGCCGGCCACCGCGTCGATCCAGCGGATCGCCCGGAGCAGGGCACGGTCCGCCGCGTCGACGCGGGCGAGGATCCCGAGCGGCTCGAGCGCGCGCACGCCGGCGGGGAGGAGCCCCTCCCCGCACGCCTTGTCGAGCGGTCCCTCGCGGCGCTCGAGGACGAGGACGTCGAGACCGCGCTCCGCGGCGAAGGCGGCGAAGGCGAGCCCGGCCGGGCCGCCGCCGACCACGACCGCGTCGCGCACGCGCGCCGTCATCGCTCGTCCCGCCGCGCCCGACGGTAGGCGAGCTTCGAGCGCGCCGCCTCGAGCGCGAGCCTGAGCCGCGTCACGGGCCGCGGCGGCGCGAGCGTCCCCGCGACGAAGCGCCGGAGCGCCTCCTGCCGGCGAAGCTTGCCGGACGAGGTGCGCGGGAGCGTCCCGGGCTCGAGGAGCTGCACCGTGTGCGGCGCGATCCCGGTCCGCTCGAGGATCGCGCGCCGCGCCGCCTCCTCGATCGTCGCGCTCTCACGCGGCTCCGCGGCCGTGTCCCGCCGCCGCTCGGCGAGGACGAGGAGCGCCTCCCCCTCGCCACCCGACGGCGTGAAGCCGAGCGCGACGGCGCACCCCGGCCTGAGCCCCGCGATCCCGGCGAGCGCCGCCTCGAACTCCTCCGGCGCGCGGTTCGCGCCGTGCACGATGACGACGTCCTTCGCCCGTCCGTGGACGTACAGCTCGCCGTCCGAGACGAAGCCGAGATCGCCCGTGTCGAGCCAGCCGCCGGCGAGGGCGGCGGCCGTCCCCTCGGGATCGCCGAGGTACTCGCGCATGACGCACGGTCCGCGCACGAAGATCCGCCCGAGCCGTCCCTCGCCGGCGGGCGCGCCGCGCGCCGCGCGCACCTCGAGCTCGACGCCCGGCACGGGTGTCCCGACCGAGACGACCTCGCGCTCGCCCGGGGCGACGATCCCTTCCGTCGCGAGCCGGACCGGATCGACGCGGCGGCCGGCGAGCGGACGGCCCCGCGGTGCGGAGGTGACAGCGAGGGTCGCCTCGGCGAGCCCGTACGAGGGGACGAAGGCGCCCGGATCGAACCCGTGCCCCTCGAAGCGGGTCGCGAAGCGGCGCATCGCGTCTGCCGAGATCGACTCGGCCCCGTCGTACGCGAGGCGCCAGGTCGCGAGCGACCGGCCCGAGAGCTCCTGGTCCTTCACGCGGTCCGCCGCGTACGCGTATGCGAAGCTCGGGGCGGCGGAGATCGTGCCGCGGTGGCGCGCGATCGCGCGCAGCCACAGCGCCGGCTTCGCGAGGAAGTGCTCGGGGGGCACGAGCACGAGCGGCCCGGGGTAGCTCATCGCCCCGAGCAGCGCGGCGATGAGCCCCATGTCGTGGTAGAGCGGCAGCCACGAGACGAGGACGTCCGCCGGGCCCGGCGAGGTCGCGGCGACGAGAAGGTCCGCCTGCGCAGCGAGCGCGGCGTGGGTGAGCGCGACCGGCTTCGGATCGACCGTGGACCCGGACGAGAACTGGACGAGCCCGATCGTCCCGGGAGCGGCCTCGCGCGCGATGCGGGCGGGGATGCGGCGCAGCTCGTCCGCGTCCCGGCAGCCGAGCGCCGGCCGCGCCCGCTCGACGGCGGCCCCGAGCAGGCGGCGCGTCCCGCCGCCGGAGACGACGACCTTCGCGCCCACGGCGGCGATCATCCGGCCGGTCTGCGCGACGTACTCCTCCATCCGGCCGAGGCGGACGGGCGGATAGAGCGGCACCGGCACCGCGCCCGCGAGCCAGGCGCCGAAGAAGGCGTCGAGGAAGGCGGGCTCGGTGCGGAGCACGATCGCGACGCGGTCCCCCGGCTCGACGCCCATCGCCGCGAGCGCCGCCGCCGCGCGCTCCGCCCGCGACCGCACCTGCGCCCAGGGCAGGAACTGCTCGCGCTCGTGCAGGTCCACGAACGTGACGCCGGAGGCGTGGCGCGCCGCGACCGCGAGCGCCTGCACGAGGGTCGCATGGCGCGCTGGCGGCGGCGGCGGACCGCGGAGGATCACGGCGCGTCCCCCGACACGGGCAGCTGCTCGGGAGCGGCGCGCGCCGCCACGATGCGGGCGAGATCGGCGAGGGACCGCGCCTCGGCGGCATCCTCGTCCGTGAGGACGATGCGGAACCGGTCCTCCACCGCCACGACGAGCCCGAGCAGCGCGAGCGAATCGAGCTTCGCGCCGAGCGGCTCGTCGGCCGCCGGCGGCTCGCCCTCGAGCTTCAGGTCGTCGCACGCGATGCGAAGGATCTCGCGGGCGACCGCCGCCTCGCGCTCGGACGGGCGACGCGTCGCCTCCTCGGATCGGTCCGGCGCGGGCGGGCGCTCGAGCATGGTCACCACCGGAGCAGCAGGAGCTCGGCGGAGAAGCCGGGGCCCATCGCGGCGAGGAGCCCGACGTCGCCCGGCCTCGCGTCCTGCGCGTCGAGGAAGTCGCCGAGCACGAAGAGGACGGAGGCGGACGAGAGGTTCCCCACCTCACGCAGCGAGCGCCAGGATCGTTCGAGGGCGTTCTCGGGGAGCCCGACCGCGCGCCGGAACGCCTCGATCACCTTCGGCCCGCCGGTGTGGGCGATCCAGTGGCGGACGTCGCCCCGCCCGAGCCCGTGCTCGCCGAGGAACGCGTCCACGTCCGCCCCGACGCGCGTCTCGATGACCTCCGGGACCTTCGCGGAGAGGACCACCTTGAATCCGGTATCGACGACGTCCCATCCCATCACCCACTCCGTGTCCGGGTACAGGACCGAGCGGGTGGCGGTGATGCGCGGCGCCATCGCGCCGTTCGCGCGCGCGCCGCCGGCGAGAACGGCCGCGGCGGCGCCGTCGCCGAAGAGTCCGGTCGCGACCAGGTTCGCGACGGACGCGTCCTCGCGCTGGAGGGTGAGCGAGCAGAGCTCGACCGAGAGCATCACCGCGACCTCGCCGGGGAAGGCGCGCAGCGCGTCGGAGGCGCGCGCGAGGCCGGCCGCGCCGGCGAGGCAGCCGAGGCCGAAGATCGGCGTCCGCTTCACCGAAGGCTTCATCCCGAGCCGGTTCATGAGCGTCGCGTCGAGCGAGGGGGTGGAGATGCCCGTCACCGTCACGAACCAGAGGTGATCGACGTCGCCCGGTGCGAGCCCGGCAGCGGCGAGCCCCGCCCGGATCGCCGCCTCGCCCACGTCGGCGCCCACCCGCAGGAAGGCGTCGTTCGTCTTCCGGAAGGTGTCGAGGCCCACGTACTCGGCGAGCGGAAGGGCGAGGTGCCTCCCGCCGACCTGCGCCGCCCGGTGGACGTCCGCCAGCCGCTGCACGTTGAAGTGGCGCTCCCCCCAGTAGGCGGAGAGCGCCTGGATGAGCGTCTCCTGATCGACGTGGTTCGGCGGCAGCGCCCGGCCGACGGAGAGGATCGCGGGATGGAGGGTGGGGGCCATGGGCTCCCATGAGGGATGCCCGGTCGCACCCAGCGTTTCAAGGTCCGGGACGGGGCCTCACGCGCCACCCGCCCGAGCGGCTGCAACATCGTCGTCGGCCGCGGAGACGGGGAGCGTGAACGTGAAGGTGCTCCCCTCACCCGGCCGGCTCTCCGCCCAGATCTGGCCGCCGTGCACCTCGACGAGCTTGCGCACGATGTAGAGCCCGAGCCCCAGCCCCTCCCCCTCGCGCCGCTGACCGCGGTAGTAGCGGTCGAAGATGCGCGGCAGGTCGTCGTCCCCGATTCCCGTTCCGCGATCGGCGATGGAGACGCGCACCGACGCGCCGTCGTCTGCCACCTCCGCGCGCACACGCACCCGCTCCCGCGAGTACTTGAGCGCGTTCCCGATGAGGTTCGTGAAGATCCGGTCGAGACGGTCGGGATCCGCCCGGACCGCGGGAAGCGCCGGCGGGACGCCGTTCACGACGCGGACGGCGTCGAGCACGCCGTCCGACGACTCGAGGATGCCGGAGAGGAACGGGCGCAGCTCCACCGGCGCGCAGGCGAGCTCGAGCGTCCCTCCCTCGGTGCGGGCCGAGTCGGAGAGATCGCGGAGCATCCGGTCCATCCGCCGCGTCGCCGTGAGGATCGCCGCCCCGGGACGGGAGATGCGCTCGCCCTCCCCGAGCCGGAGGAGCCGCTGCGCCTGGAGCACCACGATCTGGAGCGGGTTGCGCAGGTCGTGGGAAACCGCGCGCAGGAGGTCCTCGCGCTGCTCGGTCGTCTCGCGCAGCCGCCGGATGGTGACGTCGAGCTCCCCCTCGACGTGCGCGCGCAGCGCGTCGAGCTCGCGGTAGGGCCGCACCAGCGCCGCGACGAAGAGCGCGTCGAACACGAACCAGAACGTGGCCACGAGGTAGGCGTGGCCGATCACGTTGAACGGGTCGTAAGGGTGCGTGTAGAGCGCGAAGCAGAGCTCGCTGTAGACCGTCATCGCGAGCGCCAGGGCGAGCTTCCCCGCGGCGGAGTCCCCGGTCGCGCGCCAGGCACGCCAGTGGAGGAAGGCCCCGACGGCGGCCGCGACCGCCACCGCCCCCTCGAGCCCGACCTTGAGCCTCGTCAGCCCCCGTCCCTCGAGGAAAAAGAGGGCCCGCTCGGGGGGCAGCGCGAGCTCGACCGCGACCGCCAGCGCCGTGAGCGCGACCATCACGAGCAGCACGCGGGTACGGTGGAGGAGCGGGCTCTCGCTCCGGCGGTCGATGCGGGTCGCGGCCAGGAGCGCCCCGGTGGAGAGCAGGCGAGCGGCGAGCCAGTAGGCGATCCCGCGCTCCGTCGTCGCAGGGCCGAAGAACCCGGGCATGCCGGGGAAGCTCAGGAGATGCGCAAACTCGAGGACGGCTGCGCCGAGGAACGCGGGCCCGATGAAGCGGGCGCGCGCCTCGCGGAACGCCCCCGCCCCGGCCGCGAACCATTGCACCGCGAAGGTGGCGAGCCCCGCCGCGACGACGAGCGACTCGAGCGCGGTGTGCACCGGGAGATAGAGCTCCCTCGGCAGGGCGAAGCCGAAAGGGCGCACGACGAGGAGCGCCGCGATCGGAGCCGCGGAGAAGGCGAGCGTGGCGCCCGTGCCGGCGGCGGTCCTCCGGTTCGTGATGGATCTCTCGTGCACGGCGACCCCAGGGGGTCGAGTATGCAACCGTCCGTTCCCGCTGGCCATCCCGGAAGACGGGCGCGCTTGCCAAGCCCCTCCGCGGTCTTACGTTCGCGCCATGCGACCGGAAAAGCTCACCGTCAAGGCGCAGGAGGCGCTCTCGGGCGCCCAGGGGGAGGCGCGCCGCCGCGACCACCAGGCGATCGAGGTCGAGCACCTCGTGCTCGCGCTCCTCGGCCAGGAGCAGGGGATCGCACGTCCGATCCTCGAGAAGATCGGGGCGGAGCCGTCGCTCGTCGCGTCGCGCGTCGAGGACGAGCTGCGCAGCGTGCCGAAGGTGGGCGGCGCCGAGCCGTACCTCGCCCACCGGCTCGCGAAGCTCCTCGACCGCGCCGAGGACGAGGCGAAGAAGCTCAAGGACGAGTACGTCTCGACCGAGCACCTGCTCCTCGCGGCGGCGCACGAGAAGACCGGCGCCGGCGAGGCGCTGCGCTCGGCGGGCGCGACCGCCGAGCGGATCCGCGAGGCGCTGAAGGACGTCCGCGGCAGCGCGCGGGTCACCTCCCCAGAGGCGGAGAGCCAGTATCGCGCGCTCGAGAAGTACGCGAAGGACCTCACCGAGCTCGCCCGGCAGGGGAAGCTCGACCCGGTGATCGGGCGCGACGACGAGATCCGGCGCGTCATCCAGATCCTCTCCCGCCGCACGAAGAACAACCCGGTGCTGGTGGGCGATCCCGGCGTCGGCAAGACCGCGATCGTCGAGGGACTCGCGCGGCGCATCGTGGACGGCGACGTACCGGAGGGGCTGAAGGGGAAGCGGCTCCTCGCGCTCGACCTCGCCTCGATGGTGGCGGGCGCCAAGTACCGCGGCGAGTTCGAGGAGCGGCTCAAGGCGGTCCTGAAGGAGGTCGTCGCGTCGGAGGGGCGCGTCGTCCTGTTCATCGACGAGATGCACACCATCGTCGGCGCCGGTGCCGCCGAAGGCGCGATGGACGCGGGCAACATGCTGAAGCCCGCGCTCGCGCGCGGCGAGCTCCACGCGATCGGCGCGACGACGGTGAACGAGTACCGCAAGCACGTGGAGAAGGACCCGGCGCTCGAGCGGCGGTTCCAGCCGGTGTTCGTGGGCGAGCCGTCGCTCGCCGACACGATCTCGATCCTGCGCGGCCTCAAGGATCGCTACGAGCTGCACCACAAGGTGCGGATCCAGGACGCGGCCCTGGTGGACGCCGCCCGCCTCTCGCACCGCTACATCACCGACCGGTACCTGCCCGACAAGGCGATCGACCTCGTGGACGAGGCCGCGAGCCGGCTGCGCATCGAGATCGACTCGATGCCGACGGAGGTGGACGAGCTCCGCCGGCGCATCGCCCAGCTCGAGATCGAGCGGCAGGGGCTCGTGAAGGAGCAGGACGAGGCCTCGCGCGCGCGGCTCGTCCAGACCGAGAAGGAGCTCGCCCAGCTGAACGAGGAGTTCACGCGGCTGAAGAGCCGCTGGGACGCGGAGAAGCAGGCGATCCAGGAGGTCTCCCAGGCGAAGCAGGAGATCGACGAGCTCAGGACCGGGCAGGCGCGGGCGGAGCGTGAGGCGAACTTCCAGAAGGCCGCCGAGATCAAGTTCGGGCGGCTCCCCGAGCTCGAGAAGAAGGTGCGCGAGGCGCAGGCCCGCCTCGCCGAGCTCCAGAAGGGCGGCGCGATGCTCCGCGAGGAGGTGACTCCCGAGGAGATCGCGGAGGTCGTGTCGAAGTGGACCGGCATCCCGGTCTCGAAGCTGCTCGAGGGCGAGGTGGAGAAGCTCCTCGGGATGGAGGACCGGCTGAAGCTCCGCGTCGTCGGGCAGGAGGAGGCGGTGCAGGCCGTCTCGGCGGCGGTGCGCCGCGCCCGCTCAGGGCTGCAGGACCCGAACCGCCCCATCGGCTCGTTCATCTTCCTCGGCCCGACCGGCGTCGGGAAGACCGAGACCGCGCGCGCCCTCGCCGAGTTCCTCTTCGACGACGAGCAGGCGATGGTCCGCCTCGACATGTCGGAGTACATGGAGAAGCACTCGGTCTCGCGGCTCATCGGCGCGCCCCCCGGCTACGTCGGCTACGAGGAGGGCGGCCAGCTCACCGAGGCGGTGCGGCGGCGCCCGTACGCCGTGATCCTCTTCGACGAGATCGAGAAGGCGCACCACGACGTGTTCAACGTGCTCCTCCAGATCCTCGACGACGGGCGGCTCACCGACGGGCAGGGGCGGACGGTGGACTTCCGCAACGCCGTCGTGATCATGACCTCGAACATCGGCTCCCAGGAGATCCAGCGGCTCGCCGGGCGGCCGGGCGCGGACGTGCAGGCGATTCGCGAGGCGGCCCTCGAGAACCTCCGCGCCGAGTTCCGGCCCGAGTTCCTGAACCGCGTCGACGAGATCGTGGTGTTCCGGCCGCTCAGCCGCGAGCACGTCGGGCGGATCGTCGAGATCCAGCTCGCGCGGCTCCGCAAGCTCCTCGACGAGCGCCGCATCACGGTGGAGCTGACCGAGGCGGCGCGTGAGGCGATCGCCGACGCGGGCTATGACCCGGTCTACGGCGCCCGCCCGCTGAAGCGCGCCATCCAGCGGATGATCCAGGACCCGCTCGCGACGAAGCTGCTCCGCGGCGAGTTCAAGGCGGGCGACCACGTCGTCGTGGACGAGGCCGCGGACGGAAACATCTCCTTCGCGAAGGGCGAGCGGGCGCTCGAGGGTGAGGTCTCCCTTCACTGAGGGGGGCCTGGCTGGGGTATGTTGCCGCCATGCGCGCCTCGTCGCAGGTCGTGCTGGCCGGCCTTCTCGCCGTGACCGGTCTTCAGCCCCCCGGATGTAAGGCACGCCACGAGGACGTGGAACGCGTAAAGGCGTGCCGGGCCGCCTTCGAGCTGTGCGCCACCCCCGTCAGGTTCCGGGACAACGACAACACCGACGTCGCGGCGCTCGACGTGAACGACCTCGTCGAGCTGTCCTCCAGGCAGGACCTGATCCGCCTGCCCGCCGAGGCGGCGGCCCGACTGCGCGCGTTCGCGATGCTCGCCGCCACGCCGGCGCTCGTCGAGATGGAGGTCGCCCTCGACGAGAACGCGCTCGTGCGGTGCCGCTGCGAAGAGATTCCCTCGGAGCTCGAGAAGAGCGGCGTTCGCGAGCTCGTGGAGGGACGTCTTCCCCCCCGCGACCTCCGGACCCCGAGCTTCTGGGCGGAGCGCGTCGCGGCGCAGCTCGCCGCCACGCGCGGTTCCCAGAAGCGCGCCGCGTTGCTCGCGTCGGGAGGCGAGACGGACGGCGTCGAAGACGCGAACGCGCGCGCGCGGGAGGCCGATCGCGAGCTGTGCGACACCGTCCACTCCGCGCGCAAGATCCTGCCGAAAGAGTCGCTCCAGACCATGGTGACGCTGGTGTACCGGAGGCGAGCGGACGAAGCCGGAGAAGGCTCGCTGGAGATCGAGCGGCGCATGCTGCGGGAGTACTTGCGCTCGAGCTCCTGCCCGGCAGCGACTCCGATCGCTCCGCCGCAAGTGCCGGATCACGAGCCGCCCGCTCCGTGATCGCATCCGAGCACTAGTACTACTCGGTCACTTCGTACGCCTGCTGCGAGCGCCGATGCTCTCGCTGCGGCGGGCGGGCTCCTCACTGCGCTGCTCGACGTACCTATCGGTACGCCTCCGCTGCTCGTTCGTCGCG
>Ga0137374_10000283_pt1 | contig 48664 bp, 22 predicted proteins | sample SagtaG_20_FD_104811 | JGI IMG/M metagenome (GOLD analysis project Ga0137374, IMG submission 104811) | Vadose zone soil microbial communities from Sagehorn Ranch, Mendocino, California, USA - Sage1_R_100_16 metaG | ecosystem: Environmental > Terrestrial > Soil > Vadose zone | place: USA... | reverse complement strand
GATGCAACGACCGATGTTCTCGTGCCCGCGGGGACGTCCGTTTCGCCGAAGTTGACGAGCGACGTCACGGTCAACAGCCTGCAACTGGCAGCGGGCGCGACGATCGACACAAACGGCTTCAAGCTCACAGCCCTGGGCAATGTCGATGCGGGGGACACCATCGTCGGCAACGGCGTTCTGATCATGGCGGGACAGAGCGTGACGCTTCAGGGCACCGTCTCGAACCTCGAGATTGATGGCACTGTCACGCTCGCCGGCGACCTCCACGCCACCGGCAACGTCACTCTGCGGGGCACGCTCATTCCGGCCAGCCACGACATAGCGATCGACGGCGTCCTGGTCGCGTCGCGTGTGGGCGTTGATTCGCCGGTTCTCGCCGGCGCCGGCACCCTCGTCACCGCCGGCGTCGATGTCAACGGGCTGGTTGTCAGCAATATGCAGTTCACCGTGTCGGGCGGCCCGATCGTCCGGTTCGACGGTGTCAATTTCCAGAATTACGCGCCGACCGAAACGCGCCTCACCATCGCGCATCCCGGCGCGGCGCTGCCGTTCACGTTCAACGAACTCGTGTTCCAAGGCAGCGAGCCGACGACGGGGTCGTACATCGTTGCGACGGATACGGCGGCCGACGGCAACGTCTTGACGATCAATCTCGTGAACGCCGTGGCGTTCAACGGTCCCGCACACACGATGACGAACGGCGGCGCGATCGTGAACTGGTTCGGGTCCTCGGTTGCCGATCTCGCGGTCACCCAGTCCGATTCACCGGATCCGGTGCAGACAGGCGGAACGCTCACGTATTCGATCACGATTACGAACAACGGGCCGGATGCTGCGACAGACGTGACATTGATCGACGCGCTTCCCGACGGCGTCACGTTCGTCAGCGCGACGCCCGACCTGGCCGGCGCGACCTGCAACAGCGCCGGCGGCGACGTGACCTGTGCACTCGGCAGTTTCGGGCCGGGCTTCGTCGGCCACGTCTCGATCGTGGTCACCGCCGGCGGGTCCGCGGACCCGATTTCGAACGTCGTTGTGGTGACTTCGTCAACGCCCGATCCGGATTTCGAGAACAACGGCGCTGAGGAGTCCACGACGGTCACCGGCGGCGGCGGCTCACCGTCCAGTGACGTCGCCGTGACTGTCGCGCATTCGCCACAGAACGTCGTCGTCGGCGCGCCGCTGACGTATACCGTGACCGTCACGAATAACGGGCCGTCGACCGCGACGAACATCGTCGTGACCAACACCTTGCCTGCGAGCGTGACGTTCGTGTCGGCGAGCGATGCCTCCTGCCAGCATCAGAACGGCGTCGTCACGTGTTCGCTCGGGACCCTGGCGAACGGCGCGCAGGCAATCAGGACGATTCAGGTGACGCCAAACGCGGCCCAGCCGATCGCGATGACCGCCAGCGTGACGGCGAACGAGTCGGATCCCACCCCGGCGAACAACAGTGCGACGGACAACACGGTCGTTGCCGCGTTCGGGACGTGCGCCACGCCGTCGTTCTCGGGCCCGCGGCTGTTCAACACCGGGATAAATCCGTCCGGCGTGGTCACCGGTGACTTCAACAAGGACGGCCGCCCTGATGCGGCGGTGGGCGGCGAGAACGGCCTCGTCGCGCTCCTCCTCGGCGACGGTGCGGGAGGGTTCGGCGCGCCGACCCAATTCGCGGCGACCAATGTTTGGCAGCTCGTTGCAGCAGACTTCAACGGCGACACCAATCTCGATCTCGCCGTCGCCAACGGCAGTGCGGCGACGGTCACGCTGCTCTTCGGAAATGGCGCGGGTGGATTCCCGACGATCACTCCTGTCTCGGTGGGCGTCGGGGCGAACTCCATGGCGGCGCGCGATCTCGATGGAGACGGCGACCTGGACCTCGTTGTCGCGAGTAACTCAGGCGCGAACATCGCCGTCGTGTTGGGCAACGGCAACGGGACGTTCGGCACGCCGACGTTGATTGCGATCACTCCGAATGGCGGCGATGTCGCGATCGAGGATTTCGACGGTAACGGCACGCTCGACATTGCCGTCGAGAACCATAATGCCAGCTCGCTGAGCGTCTTCAGCGGGAACGGAAACGGCACCTTTGGCGCAGCGGTGCCAACCACCGTGGGCGGCGTTATGGAAGGCCTGGTCTCGTTGGGCGACGTTGACGGGAACGGAAAGCCGGACCTCGGTGTCGCCAGCAGGGCGTCGCTGGTCGCCGAGACCGCACGCGTTCTGCTCTTGCTGAACAACGGGAGCGGCGGCTTCCAGGCGCCGATTGAAATCCTTCCGCCCGGCGCGCCTACTGGTGCGACGACGGGCGATTTCAATGGTGACGCCAAGATCGACCTTGTCGTCGCGATGGGAGACAGCGGCAGTGTCCTCGCGCTCTTCGGCAACGGGGATGGCTCGTTTGCCACGCCAGTGAGTTACGTCAGCAGCGCCTCGCAAGCCAACGTTGCGGCTGCCGACCTGAATGGCGACGGCCGGGTCGACCTTGTCGGGACGTCCGAGGACGCCAAGGTTTTGGTGCTGCTCAACACGTGCGGCAATGGCGCTTCGGCCGACGTCGAGCTCACGATCACGGGTCCTGCGACGGCCACGGCGGGCGACACGCTGACGTACACCGTCACCGCTACCAATCACGGACCGTCCGTCGCGACCGGTCTGGTCGTCACGCACGTCGTTCCAAGCGGCGCCACGTTCCTGGATGTCGACGCGACGGGAGCGCCCGGCGCGTCGTGCAGCGAAAGCGCAGGAACAGTGAACTGCGCGCTGCCGTCCTTGGCGGTCAGCGCGCAGGCGGTGTTCACGATCAGCGAGCGCATGTTCGGCGGGACGCGCATCAATCGCGCAACGGTGACGGCCAACGAGTCGGATCCCGCCATCGCCAACAACACGGCCGCGTTCACGACGAACGTCACGGCCGTGCCGCTCACGTTCGTCGTCACCAACACCAACGACAGCGGAGCGGGATCGCTGCGTCAAGCGATCTCCGACTCGAACACGAACGTTGGCGCGACCAATCGCATCGAGTTCAATGTCGGGAGCGGCGGTATTTCAATCGCGCCACTCTCGCCGCTGCCGATCATTACCGTGCCCGTTGTCATCGACGGCACGACACAACCCGGGTTCAACGCGGCGACCGCCGTGCCGATCGTCGAACTGAACGGCGCGAGCGCGGGCTCGACCGCCGGGCTGCAAATCGCGGCTGGCGGAAGCACGGTGCGAGGCCTCGTCATCAACCGTTTCGGCCAGGCGGGTATCGTCATCTCCGGCAGTGGCAACAACACTATCGCCGGCAACTACATCGGAACGGACGCTGCGGGAACGCTTGCGCGACCAAACGCCGCCGGCGGCCTGTTTATCATCAACTCGTCCACGAACACGATCGCCGACAACGTGATCTCCGGAAATACCCAGAACGGCATCTTGCTCACCGTCTCAGCGCCGGGCGCGACCAGCGGTAACGTCATCAAGGGCAACAAGATCGGCACCAACGCGGCGGGAACGCTCGCCATCCCGAATACCCAGCGCGGCATCACCGTGCTTGGCGGTGCCAACAACAACACCATCGGCGGCACCGCGGCAGCGGATCGCAACATCATCTCCGGCAACACACAGTCGGGCATCTTTATTAGTGCCACCGGCAACACGGTTGTCGGCAATTACGTCGGCTTGAACGTGACCGGCGCGGCGGCGCTCGCCAACGCCAACGGCATATCGTTGGGGTCAGGCGCGTCGAACAACACGATCGGCGGCACATCGGCTGGCGCACGAAACGTGATCTCCGGCAACACGGGCGATGGCGTGTTCATCAACGGGTCCGCTGCACCGTATGCGACGGGCAACAAAGTCCAGGGCAACTACATCGGTCTGCGCCCGGATGGCACGGCGGCGATCCCGAACACGCTCAACGGCGTGGAGATTTCGTTCCTGAACACGACCACCGCCGTCCTGAACACGATCGGCGGGACAGCCGCAGGCGCCGGGAACGTGATCAGCGGCAATGGCATCAATGGCGTGATCCTCGTGGGGCCGGGAACGGTCGTCCAAGGCAACTGGATCGGCACGAACGGCGCGGGCACAGCGGCGATTGGCAACGGAATTGGCGTTCAGATTCGCAGCGCCACGAACGCGACGACGTCATCGAACACGATCGGCGGCGGCGTGGCCGGAGCGCGCAACGTGATCTCCGGCAACACACAGCAAGGCGTCCTCGTGATCACGCCGACCGGCGTGGCAGTGGCGCCCAGTGGCAATCTGATCCAAGGCAACTCCATCGGTCTCAATGCCGCCGGCACCGGCCCGTTGGGCAATGGCAGCGAGGGGGTCTCGATTTCCATCCAGAGCACCGGACTTCCAGGGCCCTCAGGCAACACGATTGGAGGAACGACCGCCGCGCTGGGCAACATCATTCAGAACAACGGCACCATCGGCGTCAGGGTCGCGGCCGGAACTGCGAATACGATCGGGTCGAACAGCATCAGTTCGAATGGTGCCCTCGGCATCGATCTCGGCACGACGGGTGTCTCGGGCAACGACACTGGCGATGGCGACAGCGGCGCCAACAATCTCCAGAACTTCCCGGTCTTGAGCTCGGCGACGAGTGGCGGCGGGAGCACGACGATCAACGGGTCGTTGAACAGCACCGCAGGCACGGCATTCAGGATTCAGTTCTTCGCCAGTCCGGGCTGCGACTCGAGCGGTAACGGCGAAGGTCAAACGTTTATCGGCGAGAGTACTAAAACGACCGATGGCACCGGCAACGTGTCACTCAGCGAAGCATTCGGCGTCTCTCTCCCGGCGGGCAGCGTCGTGACGGCCACCGCGACCGATCCCAACGGCAACACCTCCGAATTCTCGGCGTGCGTCACGGTCGCGGCTCCTCCCGCGGTCGCCGACGTCGCCGTCGGTGTCTCCCACACGCCGGATCCGCCGGTAGTCGGCTCGCCGCTCACGTACACCGTGACAGTGACGAACAATGGTCCGTCGCCTGCAACCAACGTCGTCTTGACGAACACGCTGCCCGAGAGTGTGACGTTCGTCTCGGCCAGCGATGCTGCGTGTCAGCTGCAGGGCGTGACAGTCACGTGTCCGATCGGCAGCCTCGCGAACGGCGCGCAGGCGGTCAGAACGATTCAAGTGACGCCAACGACAGCAGCCCCGATTTCTATGAGCGCTGCGGTCGCGGCGGATCAGAGCGACTCGAACACGGCAAACAACAGCGCCACTGACAACGCAGTGGTGGCCGCGTTCGGCACCTGCGCGGCGGCGACGTTCTCGGGTCCGTACTTCTCCGCGGCCGGCACGCCGACCATCTCGTGGCTGGCCACTGGTGACTTCAACGGCGACAACACGGTCGACGCGGTCGTCGCGGCCTACAATCACGGTGTCTTGTCCTTCCTGCCCGGCAATGGTGCGGGCGGATTTGGACCGGCGATCTCGGTTCCCGCACAAGTCGACCAGATTGTGGTCCGAGATTTCAACCACGACGGCAAGCTCGACGTCGTGGGCGTCAACACAGGATTTGGCGTTCAGAACAATATCTCGGTCTTCCTGGGCAACGGACAAGGCGGCTTCGCTTCAGAGCTCACGTTTGCGGCCGGCCAGGAGGCGCGCGACCCTCTGATAGCAGACCTGAATGGCGACAGCAATCTCGATCTCGTCATCTCTGGGACGCGGGACTCATCGAATGCCTCCGTGCTGCTGGGGCAAGGCAACGGTCAATTCGGCGCCGCAACACTGGTGGCGACAGGCGGCAGCTCGCGTGATATCGCGGTTGACGATTTCGATGGCGACAGCAAGCCGGATATCATCGTCGCCAACTCCGGGACAAACACGCTCAGTCTGGTGAAGGGTCAAGGCAACGGCACCTTCAATGCGCCAGTAGCGATCACGCTGCCTGAGGTGATCGACGGACTCGCTCCCGTCGGAGACGTCTCAGGCGACGGACGTGCGGACCTTATTGTCGGCAAACCGATCTCCGACACATCGATCGAAATCCTGCTCCTCGTCAACGACGGCAACGGCGGCTTCGCGGCGCCCATGCAACTCTTCGCGGCCGGCGCCTACTCCTTCGGCGGTGCCGGAGACTTCAACGGCGACGGCAAGGCCGACATCGCGGTGACCAATTTCGGGGCAGGCACGTTGATGGTGTCGTTCGGCCATGGCGACGGCACCTTCGCTGCGCCCGTGAGCTATGTCGTCGGCACCACCGCGAACTTCAGCGTTGCCGATGCAAACGGCGACGGCCGAGCGGACGTGATCGGGTCGGCTCCAGACTCCGGAGCGATCTACGCGATGCTGAATACCTGCGGCACCGGCGCGTCAACGGATGTCGCTATCTCGGTGACCGGGCCGAACACAGCGACGGCCGGCGACGAGGTGACGTTCACCACGGTCGCGACAAACCTCGGACCAATCGCCGCCACCGGTGTCGTCGTGACGCATGCGCTGCCGCATCTGGATTTCGAAAGCCTCGACGCGCCGGCCGGGGTCTCGTGCACGGCACACGATGAATCTATTTCGTGTGCGGTCAACTCCCTTGCCGTCAACGCTTCGGCGACGTTCACCCTGCACGCACGGGCGCTTGCAGGTCCGAATGTTTACACGGCTTCGGTGACGGCCAGCGAGTCGGATCCCGTCCCGTCGAACAACACCGCTTCGGCCACGACCACAGTCGCGGCGGCTCCCGTCACGTTCGTCGTCACAAACACCAACGACGCTGGCGCCGGATCGCTGCGGCAAGCGATCGTCAACTCGCAGAAGAACGAGGGATCGGCCAATCGTGTCGAGTTCAGCGCAGGGACAGGCCCAATCAGCATCTCACTGCTTTCGCCACTGCCCGGGATTGGTGCCCCGGTCGTGATCGACGGCACGACGCAACCGGGATTCGATCCGCAGAATCCTGCGCCCATTGTCGAACTGAATGGTACAGCCGTGACGAACGGGGCTGGCCTCGTCATCTATGGCGGTGGCAGTACCGTTCGAGGCCTGGTCATCAATCGATTTGGGTTTGAAGGAATCTTCCTCTCCGACAACGACGGCAACGTCATCCAGGGCAACTACATCGGCACCGACCTCACCGGAACGCTGGCGCGCGGCAACGGCAGTTCCGGTATCAGCGTCGGCACGTCTGGAAACACCATCGGCGGTTTGACACCCGCTCTCTCGAACGTCATCTCCGGCAACGGTACCGGGGCGAACTTCGTGGCAGGCATCAACATTTTCGGCGGCAGTAACAACGTCGTTCAGGGCAATCGCATCGGCACCAACGCCGCCGGCACTGCCGCGCTTCCGAACTCAGACGGCGGCGTCAGCATCTTCCAGTCCAACAACAACACCGTCGGCGGTACGAGTTCCGGCGCGCGAAACATCATCTCGGGCAACGGCTCATTCGGGCACTTTGCGCCAGGCGTCAACTTCGGTGGCTCGGCCACCGGCAATCTCGTTCAGGGCAATTACATCGGGACGGACGTCAACGGCACATCCGCCCTCGCCAACAGGAACGGCGGCATCAACATCCAGGGTGCGCCGGGCAACACCATTGGCGGCAACACCTCCGCGGCCATGAACGTGATTTCCGGCAACGGAACCTCCACGACGACTGGTAATGGCGTCACGATCGGCGCGGGGAGCGGATCGACCATCGTTCGCGGCAATCGCATCGGCACGAACGCGGCCGGCACAGCCGCCCTGCCAAACGCGAACAGCGGCATTCAGATAATCAGTTCAAATAACAACAGCATCGGCGGCACGACCTCCGGCGCGGGAAATCTGATCTCCGGCAACGGTGCGTTCGGCAGGACCGCCCACGGCATCAACGCGACCGGCACCAGCACGGGCAATCAGATACAGGGGAATTTCATTGGCATCAACGCCAGCGGCACGTCGGCGCTCGCGAACACCGGCGACGGCGTCCTGATTTCGTCGCCGACGAACACCGTCGGCGGAACGGCCGCAGCCGCGCGAAACATCATCTCGGGCAACCAGCAGCGGGGCGTGGAGTTCAGCGGCAGCGGGGCCACCGGCAACCTGGTGCAGGGGAATTACATCGGTACCAACGTCACCGGCACCTCGGCGATCGCCAATGGCGGCTATGGCGTGCAGATTTCGTCGTCCACCAACACCGTGGGTGGCACGGTCACGGGTGCGCGCAACGTCCTCTCAGGAAACGGGCTCAGCGGCATCAATCTGACCGGCACGACCGCTACCGGAAATCTCGTGCAAGGCAACTACATCGGCCTTAACGCTGCTGGTACGGCCGCAGTCGCAAACGTGGGGAACGGCGTCTTCATTCAGAACTCCGCGAGCGGAAACACGATAGGCGGTACGGTGACGGGCGCCGCCAACGTGATCTCCGGCAACGGCATTTTCGGCGTCACCATCACCGGGACGGCGAGCGTCAATAACGCTGTTCTTGGAAACAGCATCACCGGCAACGGCAGCGTGGGTATCGATCTCGGCGGCGGCGGCGTGACGGCAAACGACGCCGGTGACGGTGACACAGGACCGAACAATTTCCAGAACTTCCCGGTGCTGTCGAGTGTGATCGGCAGCGGCACGGTGGCGATCAGCGGCAGCTTGAACAGCACCGCGAATACGCAGTTCAGGATTCAGTTCTTCGCCAACGCTGCCTGCGACTCGAGCGGCAACGGCGAGGGTCAGGCGTTCATCGGCGAGACCTTCGTGACGACGGACGCGAGCGGGAACGCGACGTTCAGCCCCAGCTTCTCGACCGGCGGTGTCGCCAACGTCATCACGGCGACGGCCACCGATCCCAGCGGCAACACGTCGGAGTTCTCGGCGTGCCGGACCGCGGTAGGCCCGACGATGTTCACTGTGACGAACACGAGCGACGTGGGTGCCGGCTCCTTACGTCAGGCGATTCTCGACGCAAATGCGAACGCGGGACAGACCGACACGATCGTGTTCAACATCGCAGGCTCGGGCACGCACACGATTGCGCCCACGTCATCGCTGCCGGTCATCACCGATCCCGTCGTGATTGACGGCACGAGCCAACCCGGCTACTCCGGTACGCCGCTCATTGAGCTCGATGGCACGAACGCCGGCGGGAGCTCGAACGGTCTGCAGATCACCGCGGGCAACAGCACCGTGCGCGGCCTTGCCATCAACCGCTTCGGCACCGGCGGATCAGGCAACGGCGGCGCCGGAATCGTGCTGCAGACTGCGGGCAATAACCTGATCGAGGGCAACTACATCGGCGTGGACGCGACCGGCTCGCTCGCGCGGCCCAACCGCACCGACGGGATCTGGATGGATGGCCCGGCCAACATCATCGGCGGTACGACCGCGGCGGCACGCAACATGATCTCCGGCAACGGGCGGATCGGGATTGTCGTCTCCGCGGCGGCGGCCACGGGCAACCAGATCAGGGGCAATTACATCGGCCTCGATGCCGCCGGCACCGCTGCGGTTGCCAATCAATTCCACGGCCTTTCGATTAACGATTCTGCGAACAACGCGATCGGCGGTACGACGGCCGGCGCCGGCAATGTCATCTCGGGCAACGGCGTCAACGGCATCGGCATTTTCGGTGCGGCTTCCACGCAGAACGTCATCGAAGGCAACCTGATTGGCACGAACGCGGCAGGTACGGGCGCAATCGCCAACGCACTCGACGGCATCGGTCTCGTCACTGGCTCGAACAACCGTGTCGGCGGCACCACGGCAGCGGCTCGCAACGTGATCGCCGCGAGCGGCCGCATCGGCGTCGGCATCTTCAACGCGTCTGCAAACAACGTCATTCAAGGCAACTTCATCGGAACCGATGTCACCGGCACGATAAATCTCGGAAACGTCAGCCACGGCGCCCACGTCAACACCGACGCCGGCGGTAACAATCAGATCGGCGGTGCGGCCGCTGGTGCTGGGAACGTCATTGCTTTCAACGGTGGCAGCGGCGTTTCAATCACGGCTACGACAGGCAACAGCGTCCTCGGAAATTCCCTCCAATCGAACAGTGGACTGGGCATCGACCTCGGACCAGCCGGGGTGACCCCCAACGATCTCAGCGACGCCGACACAGGCCCCAACGATCTGCAGAACTTCCCCGTCCTCACGAGCGCGGTGACCTCCACCGGCAGCGTCTCGATCGATGGGACACTCAACAGCACACCGAGCACCAACTTCACGATTGAGTTCTTCGCCAACACCGCGTGCGATCCGTCGGGCAACGGCGAGGGCGCCATCTTCCTCGGTTCGGCGCCGACGACGACCGACGGCAACGGCAACGCCGCGTTCAACGTCGTTTTGGGGGCGTCGGTCGCAGCCGGACAGTTCATCACCGCCACGGCGACGGATGCAGCCAACAATACATCTGAGTTTTCCGCGTGCACGACTGTCACGGCCGCGGGGACTGGGTCAGCCGATGTGTCGGTCAGCGTGTCTGACGCTCCCGATCCCGTGACCGCCGGCCAGAACGTTGTTTACACGTTCACCATCACGAACAACGGACCCAATCCGGCGACGAACGTGCTGCTGATCGGCGGATTCGATCCTGGACTCACGCCCATTTCAGTGAATCCTCCGTCGTGCACCGTCGGTGCGCCTTGCCAGATGGGGACGCTCGCGAATGGGGCCCAGACGACGGTTGCATTCACGATGCGCGCCGACGCAGAAGGGCCGCTTGCCGCCAGTGGGACCGTGGCATCAGCGTTGACCGACCCGAATTCCGGCAACAACAGCGCCATTCAGCAAACGACGGTGACCGTCCCGGCCAACGCCGTCGTCGTGCACGTCACCGAGACAGACCCGAACGCGTCGGAGATCGGTCCGACGCCCGGTGTGTTCACGTTCAGCCGAAACGATGGAGACCTGTCGTCTCCGCTGCAGGTGTTCTTCTCGGTATCCGGTTCTGCCTCGCAGGGAAGCGACTACGTCAACTTCGGCGGAAACTCGGTAACCATTCCAGCAAACGAATTGGCGGTGACGCTCACGGTCACGCCAATCCTCGACGGCCTCGCAGAGAGTGCTGAGAGCGTCGTTCTCACGCTGAACACGAACGCGAGCTACATCGTTGGCTCGCCGGGCAGCGCGGCCGTCACGATTCACGACGCGAGCGAGAGTCCCTTGGTGTCGGTCGAGGCCGTCGATTCGGCCGCATCGGAAATCGGACCAGACGTTGGCGTCTTGCGCTTCACGCGCTCGGGCAGCACGGCATCCGCGCTGACCGTGTCGTACAACGTGGGCGGCACCGCGACCAACGGCGCTGACTACAGCGCGATTGGCACGACGATCATCATCCCGGCGGGGCAGACGGCGGCCGATCTGACGATCACGCCTGCTCTCGACGCAACCGCCGAACCAGCCGAAGCCGTCGTGATCACGCTGCTCGACGGCGCGGACTACGACCTCGGCTCTCCGATATCTGCCGCAGTGATCATCGCCGACGCAGGCAACCCATGCGGTCCCGAGAGTGGACCGATGGTCAACGGCGCCACGCACTGCGGAACGATCTCGAACGCAGGAGAAATCGATACGTGGACGTTCACGGCCGCCGTCGGCGATCGTTTTGCCGTCCACATCGGCGAGGTAGTCGACGACAACGATTTCCGTCCGTGGATTCGAGTGTTGGCTCCCAATGGATCCACGGTTGGGTCCGGCAGCGGCCTCGCCGCGGCACAGGTTGGCGACGTTGTCGCAACAGCGGCCGGCACTTATCAGCTGCTCGTGGCGAGCTTCGACAGCGGGTTCGACGGCACCGGCACGTATCGGCTCACGATGACGCATACGCCGGGGCCGATCACCGTCTCGTCCGGCGATCAGGGAGGGCCGCTCACCAATGGCGCGATACATACGGGCGACATCTTCAAGGGCGATCTCGACGTCTGGACATTTGCCGCAAACGCCGGCGAGCGCATCGCGGTACACATCGGGCAGATCACGGACAACGACGACTTCCGTCCCTGGATCCGGCTGTGGGCGCCAAACGGTGCCAGCGTTGGCGCGGCATCCGGAACCGACGCCGCAGAGATTGGCGATGTGGTTGCACCGGTCTCGGGTACCTATCTGGTCCTGGTCGGCAGCTTTGACAGCGGCTTCGACGGCACCGGTACGTATCGACTGACGATGACCCGCACGCCGGGACCCATCACTGTCTCACCTGGCGACGAGGGCGGACCGCTCACGAATGGCGCGACACACACGGGCGAGATTCTCAACGGCGATCTCGACGTCTGGACGTTCACCGCGAACGCCGGCGAGCGCATCGCGCTCAACATTGGCCAGGTCACGGATAACAACGACTTCCGTCCCTGGATTCGACTGTGGGCGCCGGACGGCACGAGTGTGGGCGCGGCCGCCGGAACCGATGCCGCGGAGATCAGCGACGTAGTCGCGCCGGTGACGGGCGACTACGCGGTCCTCGTCGCCAGCTTCGACAGCGGCTTCGATGGCACCGGCACGTATCGACTCACGGCGATGCACACGCCCGGACCATTCACCGTCTCGCCGGGCGACGAGGGTGGACCGCTCGCGAACGGCGCGATGCATTCCGGAGAGATTGTCAAGGGCGACCTGGACATCTGGACGTTCACCGCGAACGCCGGTGAACGCATCGCGGTGCACATCGGACAGATCACGGATAACGACGACTTCCGCCCGTGGATTCGACTGTGGGCGCCAAACGGCACCAGCCTGGGCGCGGCCTCCGGGACAGACGCGGCGGAGATCGGCGACGTCGTCGCGCCAGTCACGGGCGACTACGCGGTCCTCGTCGCCAGCTTCGACAGCGGCTTCGATGGCACCGGCACGTATCGCCTCACCATGACCCACACGCCCGGACCGATCACCGTCTCGTCTGGCGACGACGGCGGACCGCTCACAAATGGAGCGATGCATTCCGGGGAGATTCTGAAAGGTGATCTCGATGTGTGGACGTTTACGGCTAACGCCGGCGACCGCCTCGCGGTGCACATCGGCCAAATCGTCGATAACGACGATTTCCGCCCGTGGATTCGAGTGTGGGCGCCAAACGGCGCAAGCGTGGGCGCGGCATCCGGAACCGACGCCGCGCAGATCGGCGACGTCGTCGCGCCCGTCACAGGCGACTACCTGGTTCTCGTCGGCAGCTTCGACAGCGGCTTCGACGGAACCGGTACGTATCAGCTCACAATGACGCACACGCCCGGCCCGGTCACCGTCTCACCCGGTGACGAGGGCGGGCCGCTGACGAACGGTACGACGACGGGCGCGATAGTACCGGGTGACCTCGACGTCTGGACGTTCACGGCGACGGCGGGCGATCACATCACGCTGGCCATCAATCAGACGTCGGAGACCAACGATTTCCGCCCGTGGATACGCCTGTGGACGCCGACCGGCGCATCTCTTGCCAGTACCTCAGGCCTCGACACGGCCACAATCAGCAATGTTGTCGCGCCGACGACGGGCACGTATCTGGTGCTGGTCGCCAGCTTCGACTCAGGCTTCGATGGCGCAGGCACCTATTCGCTGACGCTGAGTGGCGCCACGGGCAATCAGGCTCCGGTTGCCAATGCCGGTCCCGATCAGAGTGTCAATGCCGGCGACACGGTGCAGCTCAATGGCAGCGCGTCTTCCGATCCCAACAGCGATCCGTTGACGTATGCGTGGAGCTTCAGCTCGAAGCCCGCCGCGAGCGCAGCGACCCTCACGAATGCCACGACGGCGACGCCAACGTTCGTTGCAGATGTCCCCGGAACGTACGTCGTGCAACTCATCGTGAACGACGGCACCACGAACAGCACTGCGGATACGGTGCAGATCCACACCAACGCTCCGCCTGTCGCGAACGCCGGGCCCGATCAGACGGTACCAGTAGGAAACCTCGTCCAGCTCGATGGCAGTGGATCATCAGATCCCGAGGGCAGCCCGCTGACCTACACCTGGATTCTCAACACCAGGCCAGCGGGTAGCAGTGCGGTTCTGTCGCCGAGCAATTCGATCGTCAATCCCGCGTTCGTCGCGGACCTGCCCGGCACCTACGTCGCACAGCTCGTCGTGAACGATGGCCTGGTCAACAGCGCGTCTGACATCGTGATTATTCACACGGCGAACCGCGCGCCACTGGCCAATGCGGGTCCCGATCAGAGCAACGTCGCCATTGGTGCAACTGTGAACCTGAGCGGCGTGACGTCGAGCGATCCCGACGGGGATCCGATCACGTATGCCTGGACGTTCACGCTGCGGCCGCCGGCGAGCACGGCCGTCCTTGTCAATGCAACGACGGCGACGCCCACATTTGTCGTCGATCGGGCGGGCACATACAGCGTGCAGCTCGTTGTGAGCGATGGCCAGATCGCGAGCGGACCGGACGAGGTCAACATCGTCACCGTCAATCAGGCGCCGGTGGCGAACGCCGGGCCGGACCAGACGGTCATGGTTGACAGCACGGTGGGGCTCAACGGCAACGCGTCATCGGATCCGGACGGGAATCCGCTGACGTTCTCGTGGACGTTTACGCAGAAGCCGAGCGGGAGCACCGCCACCCTCAGCAACGCAACTTCGGTGATACCGAGCTTCGTGCCCGATCTGCCCGGTCAATACACGGTGCAGCTGATCGTCAACGACGGAGTCGTCAACAGCGCGCCCGACAGCGTCGTCATCACCGCGCAACCAAATAACATTCAGTTGGCGCTCGTTGGCACACCGCTGATTGGTGTGAGCCGGCAGGTTCCGGTGCAGATCACGCTGCCGTCGCCGGCACCTGCTGGCGGTGTCGCGGTTACCGTTTCGTCGGACAACACCAACGTCGTGACCGTTGGTCCACCGAATACCGCGAACATCGCGCAAGGCGCGACAACGGCGCAACTGATCCTCAACGGCATCGCCGTGGGCAGCACGACGCTGCACGCGACAGCCCCAGGCTACAACGCCGGCAGCCTGGGCGTGACCGTTACGCAAAATGTCATTAGTTCGCCGGCCTCACTGAACGTCGCGCTCGGTCAAAGCACGGCACTTCCCATCAGCATCGGCCCGAGCGTCGCGCCTCCCGGCGGACTTCTCCTCGACGTGACGAGCGCGAATCCGTCAGTTATCGAAGTCATCACGCCGCAGGTCCTTGTTCCAGAGGGCGCACTTTCTGTCAACGCAACGGTCCGCGGGGCCGCTGCCGGCACTGCCGCCGTCACGGTGAGTCGGTCAGGCTATGCGTCTTCGACGACAACCGCGACGAGCAGCGCAGATCTCGACATCCTTCAAACCTCGGTGTCGTTCAGTGACGGGTTCGCTTCGCCACAAGTGACGGTGGAGCTCCAGAACGCCGGTGCGGCGATCGCCGCACCGTCGAATTTCGTCGTGACTCTGGCATCGGCGAACACTGCATGCGTCACCGTTCCCGCGTCCATCACCATTCCCGCAGGTCAGGCCAGCGCCGTGTTTCAACCGGCGTACGGCGGATCCGCCGCCAGACCATGTACAACGACGGTCACAGCTTCAGCGCCAAGCGTCACGTCCGATACGGTGTCGGTGACCGTGAACGCGCCACCGGGTATTTCGGTGGGCGCCACTGCGACGCTCGGCGCTGGTCTGGAGCTGTCACAGGGTGCGTCTCTCGGCACCTCGCAACACAACGGGGTGACGGTGACCGTGACGAGCAGCAACCCTGCCCTCGTCCGCGTCGCGCCGGATGGCGTGACTGCCGGCAGCGGCTCTATGACCGCGAACCTGACGACCGCTCAGACATTTGTCCCATTTACCATCCAGGCGCTGGAGAACGTCACCGGCTCCGCGCAAGTGACCATATCCGCTCCGGGTTTCAGCAGCAGCACGCAAACAGTCACTGTCGTGCCGAGCGGCATCGAGATTCAAGGCCTCACGACATCCACCACCACGCTTTCGGCTGACGACACCTTCTATGTCCAAGTCGGCATCCCGAATGGGTCGAACACAGCGCTGAGTACGGTGCAAAACGTTCGCGCGGGTGGACCGCAGTTCGTGTTTACGTTGGTCAACGGCAACGCCTCGGTTGGGCAATTGAAATCGGATCAACCGGTGACGGCGGGTCAGACCGTCACGAAAGTCATCGAGCCGAATTTCTATTATCCGCAGTGGGTGTCGCCGCTTGGCATCAGTCCGTACGGTCTTGCGTTCGATCCAACTGGCGCCGGCACGACCACCATAACGGTGAGCGGTCCGCCGGGCATGCTCACCATGAGTGCCTCGGGCAGCAGGACCGTCACCGTGTCGGCTCCGTCGATCACCGTATCACCGCAGGCCACGGTTGGCGCGGGATTGGAGCTCGGGCAATCTGCTTCTCTGGGTGCATCGCAGCACGGCGGCGTTACGGTAACGGTTGCCAGCAACAACGCTGCGGTTCTCGTGGCGAAAGACGGGGCCACGGCGGGCGCAGCGTCGTTCACGGTCAACCTGCCCAACGGACAGACGGGGGTGTCGTATTACGTTCAAGGCGTCTCCATTGGATCTGCCACCGTCACGGTATCCGCGCAGGGATTTACGAGCGGCACCGAAACGGTCAACGTGGTGCAGAGCGGAATCGAGATCCAGGGACTTCCCACGTCCACCACGTCGCTCTCGACCGATGACACGTTCTACGTTCAAGTTGGCTTGCCGAACGCGCAGAACACGGCCCTCAGCACCGTCCAGAACGTGCGCCCCGGTGCGACGCCGCTCGTCTTCACCCTCACGAACAGCAACGCCTCAGTCGCGCAGCTGAAGTCGGACGAGCCTGCGGCGACCGGACAAAGCGTCACCAAGCCCATTCAGCCGAACATCTACTATCCGCAGTGGGTGTCGCCCGGCGGCATCAGCCCGTACGGTCTCGCGTTCGATCCGACTGGCGTTGGAACCACTACCATCAGTGTGACTGGCCCATCGGGCGTTCTCACAATGACCACCAGCGGCTCTCGTGTTGTGTCGGTGACCGGTCCGTCGATCACCGTGGGCTCGACCGCGACGGTGGGTGCCGGGCTGCAGGTCGGCTCCAGTGCGACGCTGGGCGCGTCGCAGCACGGCGGCGTGACCGTCACCGTGTCGAGCAACAACGGCGCGGTTCTCGTGGCGAAAGACGCGACCACCGCAGGCACATCTTCGTTCACGCTCGATCTGCTCAACGGACAAACGTCGGTGCCGTTCCACGTTCAGGGCACGGGCACCGGTTCGGCTACTGTCACGATATCGGCCCCCGGATTCAGCAGCGCAACGCAAACCGTCACAGTCGTGCAAAGCGGAATCGAGATCCAGGGACTGCCCATGTCGACCACAACGCTGTCCACAGACGACACGTTCTACGTGCAGGTCGGCATACCGAATGCCGGCAAGACAGCGCTCAGCACCGTTCAAAACGTCCGTCCGGGTGGATCGTTGGCCGTGACACTCACGAACAGCAACGGTTCGGTGGCGCAGCTCAAATCCGACGAGCCTGCAGCAACGGGGCAGACGGTCAGCAAACCAATTCAATCGAACTACTACTACACGCAGTGGGTGTCGCCCGGTGGCATCAGCCCGTACGGCTTGGCGTTCGATCCGATCGGCAACGGATCAACCACGGTGAGCGTCAGCGGTCCGACTGGCGTGCTGACGATGAGCACGAGCGGCAACCGAACGGTCACCGTCAATACACCGACGATCTCGCTGGCCTCGACGTTCACAGTCGGCGCCGGCTTGCAGGCGAATACAGCCGCAACGCTTGGGGCGTCACAGCATGGCGGCGTCAGGGTAACGGTCAGCAGCAGCGCCCCCTCGCTGGCGAGAGTATCACCCGATTCCGTGACTCCAGGGCCAGCATCGGGCTCGTTTCAAATCGACCTGCCGAATGGCAGCACATCCATTCCGATATATGTGCAGGGAATGGAGAACACGGCCGGCACTGCAGTCGTAAGCGTTTCGGCCCCCGGCTTCACGACCGCGACCATGTCGGTGACGGTGAAAGCCATCGGCGTCGAGATTCTAGGAGTGCCGACGTCGACTACGACGCTCTCGGCCGATGACACGTTCTACGTGCAGGTGGGCTTGCCCAATGCGACAAACACCCAATTGAGCTCGGTTCAAAATATTCGCGCAGGAAGTCCGGGCTTTGTCGTGACGCTCACGAACAGCAACGGCTCGGCCGCGCGGCTGAAGTCGGACGAACCGGCGGCGACAGGTCAGACGGTCACGAAACCCATCGAGCCAGGCGCGTATTACACCCAGTGGGTGTCACCAGGCGGAATCTCGCCGTACGGTCTCGCGTTCGACCCCATTGGCATCGGGACGACCTCGGTGGCGGTCACGGGCCCGGCAGGTGTGACGACCATGACGAGCACGGGTAATCGGACCGTATCGGTGACCGGGCCCGGCATCACCGCGCCCGGTTTGCAAATTGTCGGGGCGTCGCTGCAAGTGACCAACTCAGCGACGCTGGGCGCCTCGCAGCATGGTGGCGTGACAGTGACCGTTACCAGCAACGATCCGACGAAGGTGCTCGTGGGTAAAGATGCGAGCACTACTGCGACGTCATCGTTCACTGTCGATCTCGCAAATGGCCAAACGTCGATTCCGTACCATGTCGCTGGCAAGGATGGCGCAACCGGAACGGCATCGATCACCGTCTCCGCTCCCGGATTCTCCAACGGAGTCCAGAGCGTGAGCGTCGTCCAGTCGGCGCTGCGGATTGAGACTCTGAGCACGTCCATCGCAGCAACTGCGGCAAACGACGAGTTCTACATCTCCGTTGGCCTTCCCAACACGTTTGCCACCGATGTGCAGACCGTTCAGAACGTCGCCGTCGGTTCGAGTCTGGCGGTCACGGTGACGAACGGGGCGCCGAATATTGGTGCTGGCCAGTTAGTAACGCTCGCGGGAGGGGCCCACAGTCGCACGGTGACTCTCCCGGCGAATCAGTACTACTCACCGACGACAGTCGCGACGGGCGGAGTGGCGTTCGATCCGCTCGCAGCAGGCAGTACGCTCGTCGAGGCGACGATTCCGGGGTTCATCACGACGGATGCCGGCCGTGTGACGGTGCAGGTTACTGGGGGCGCGGGCGCCCAAAGCATGACGACCCAAAGTACCACGACCACGAAGAAGAAGAAGTAGGCGCGCCAGCGTCCATCCCCGTTGGTCACCGTCTCGCGTTGGTGCCGCTGGACGCGCCGGCGACCAGGGAGTCGGTGCTCGCGATCGCTCTGATCCGAATCAACTTCTAAAAGTTGGCTGATGTGGCCTGCTGCCCGCCGACGCGTATTGCGCGCGTCCGCGGGAATCGCTGAGCGGGACGGAGGTCGCCGGGGCTACGGAGGTCGCTACTTGGCCGCCGGTATGCGGCTACGCGCGTCTGCGACCAGAGGGTCGGTGCTCGCGTTCGCTCTGATGCGAAGGAACTTCTCGAAATTGGCTGACGCGGCCTGCTGCATGCCGACGCCCTGTTGCGCGCGCCCGAGCCAGTACGGCAACGTCGCGGCATAACGATACGACGGGATGTCGTCGAGGAAGAGCGCCGCCACCTCGCCGCGCCGCTTCTCGCATTCCGTCAGCTCCGCCAGCGCCTCGGCGTGATGGCCCGCGCGTTCGTACGCGATGCCGAGATCGAACCGGGCGAGCCACACGTTCTGCAGTCGTGCGGCCGCCCGAAACGCATCGACCGCCTCGACGACGCGATCCTGCGCGAGCGCCACCTCGCCTCCAATCACTTGCGCGTAGACTCGACTCTGGGTCTGCAGTTGCGATTGCAGTTTCGACGCGAGCGCCGTAGCGTCCGTCATCCGGCCCGCGGCTGCAAACACTCGCGCAACGGGAACGGCCACTGATTCCTGATCGACAACGCCCAGCGCTTTTCGCGCGGCCTCGATGGCCGGGCCGTTTTGACCGAGCGCGGAGTACGCTTCCGCCAGCGCCGCCGACTTGGATGCCTGCCCCGCGGTGTTCTTGCTTTTTTCGTCCTCGCGAACGCCGCCGACGAGAATCTTCACGGCGTCGGCATAGCGCCCCTCGTACATGGCGACATCGGCGTGGCCCATGGCGGCCATCGATGCACCCGCCGGTCCGGTCTTCTCCATCCGGTCGTACGCCTCGCGCGCGCCGGCGAGATCGCCCGACGCCAGGAGCGATCCGGTCAGCGGGAAGAACGCATCGGTGAAATTCGGATCCTCGGTAAGGAGCGCCTTCGCGCCTTGGGTGGCTGCCTGGAAATCGCCGGCGTACAGCGCGTAAATCAGATAGTTGTTCCTGAACTTGAAGCTGCCTTTGTAGATCTCGAGCGTCTTTCGGCCTTCCTCCAGCGCGCGCGCGTAATTCAACGTGGAGAAATACGCCACCGCCAGATTGTTGTGCCCGGCGCGATCGGCGGGGTAGAGGTCGACCAGCTTCTGGTAGTTGTCGATCGCCTGCTCGTAGTTGCGCGCAACGCCAAGATAGTACCCGCCCAGTGTGCGGTATCGCTCGCGCTCGGTCATGCGATCCATCAACGACAGCGCCTTCTTCCAGAGCTCGGCGGCTTCGTCTTTACGACCGAGTTGGAATGCGCTGACCGCCCAACCCGAATACGCGCGGCCGAATTGCGGATCCGCTTGAACGGCGCGCGAGTAGTACTGGATCGCCTCCTCGTTCTTGCTGTTGTTCGCCAGATCCTGGGCTACGGTGTATGCCTGCATCGCCTCGAGCGATCCCGCGGTAAACGTCTCGCTCGCGGCCGACTGGCCGCTCGTCGGCGCCGTATCGCCGAGACCGCTGCGGACCTGTCCGGCGAGCTTGCCGACGGCCTGGAGCACATCTCCTTTTTCTCGTGCACTGGCCTGAAGGCTTTTGAGCGCGGCTCCGCCGGATGGATCGACCAACTTTGCCGAAATCGTGTAGCCGCTGTCGCCGCCGGCAATGGAGCCGGCAAGCACGATCTTCATGCCCTCTCGCACGGCGATCAGACGCGCGGTTGCTTCATCCAGCTTCCCTGCGGGGCTGAGCTGTGTCGCGAGGCGATGCGCGTCGCGTCGCGGAAAGCTCACGATGAACGACGCACCTTCGATGCCGATGGTCATCGACTGCTCGATCGCGCCGTCGAATACCGGATCGTTGGTGCGATTTTCGAAATCGGCGACCAGCACCGAGATGGGCGCCAGTGCGGCCGGCGCGACGCTTGCCGGCGCGGGACGTCGCAGCAGCCACACTCCGACGCTCATCGTGAGCGCCACTGTGAGAGCCATCACCACCGCGAGCGAGCGTCGTCGCGGAGGCGCCGCCGGGATAATCGCGTGGCCGTTGTCGTCGAGCCGCGCCAGCGCGGCGACGAGATCCGGAGTGGTCTGGTAGCGATCCGCGGCCTCTCGTTCGATGCAGCGAGAGACGATCTCTTCGATCTCGGCCGGGGTCTCGGGCTTCAGCGATCGCAGCGGCTTCAACGGTTGCTTCAGACGTGTCAGAAGCTCGGTGACACCGGATCCGACGATGCGCTGCGCGCCTGTGAGCATGTCGTACAGAATCAGCCCGAAGGCGTAGATGTCACTGCGATGATCGGCGGGTTTGCCTTCGGCCTGCTCGGGCGGCATGTAGCCGAGCGTGCCCACCACGGCCCCGCTCATCGTGGCAAAGGTGGCACCCGAAACCGATTGAGCAATTCCGAAGTCTGTGATCAGGGCGTGCTCGTCCTCTCCCTCGATCATGATGTTGGCCGGTTTGAGATCCCGATGTACCACACCGGCCTCATGCGCCGCCGCGAGGCCCGCCGCGATCTGGCGTGCAATGCGCAGCGCGCGCGGCAGCGGAAGCGCACCGTCGCGCGCGAGAATCGTGGCGAGATTCGCGCCGCGGATGTACGGCATCGTGATGTACTTGATGCCGTCGACCTCGCCGAGGTCGTGGATGCGGACGACGTTCTTGTGCGTTACCTGGCGCGCGACGAGCAGCTCACGCTTGAAGCGACGATCGAGGGTTTCGGTTGCGGAAGGATCGTCTGTTTCCGGCCGATGCAGGATGGTCTTGAGCGCGACGGCAATGCCGAGCTCGTTGTCCCACGCGTGATAGACCGCGCCCATCCCTCCGGCGCCGAGAAGCTGGATGATTCGATAGCGTCCGCCGATGACGTTGCCGGGCGTGAACGGCGGCGCGCCAGCGGCCACGGCGCCCGTCCGTGACGTACTTCCCTTTCCCGAGGGAACAGGGTCACTGGCAATCGTCGGCGCGCTTTCCGCCGAATCGATATACGCGGATGTTTCGGGTTTGCCGGGTTCCGCCGATTGAGGCGTCGGCGTCAGGACGCCGACGGCCGTCGCCGGCGGACCGAGAGCACCACCACACCGGCTGCAGCGACTGTCGGTGGGTCGCGCCGAAAGACCGCAGTGTGGACAAAACATGCTCGCGTTCGAAATTGTAACGGCCGAGCCGGAGTCTATCAGCTTTCGCCGTCAACTCGCTGGCGGCCGCGAGAAATCCACCTTCGGTACCACCTTCGCCGACTCCGGAACCTGGAACAGCGGATACTCCTTGAAGCCGAAGACCGTCGCCGTGATGTTGGAAGGGAATTGCCGTCGCGAGATGTTGTACTGCTGGACGCGCTCGTTGTAGCGCATGCGCTCGACCGACAGACGATTCTCGGTGCCGGCCAATTCGTCCATCAGCCGCGCGAACGTCTCGCTGGAGCGCAGCTGCGGATAGTTTTCCACGACGACCAGCAGCCGCGCGAGCGCGGCGCTCTGCTCGTTTGCGGCGGCGATCTTTTGCTCCGGAGTCTGGGCGCCTGCGAGCTTCGCGCGCGAGTCGGCAATCTGCCCGAACACATCGCGCTCCTGCTGCGCGAACCCCTTGGTCGATTCCACGAGGTTCGGAATCAGATCGTTGCGGCGCTGCAACTGGTTTTCGACCTGTGACCATTGCGCCTTGACGCCCTCTTACTAGCTGACGAAACGGTTGTAGGAACAGCCGGACGCCGCCAGCGCAGTCATCGAGATGAGCGCCGCCACACTAGCCTTACGACCAACGATCCTCATTGCCGTACCTCCCTTGAACCCTCGAACCCTGAACCTTGAACCTTGAACCCTCGAACCCTTGAACCCTCGAACCCTCGAACCCTCGAACCCTCGAACCCTCGAACCCTTGAACCCTCGAACCCTTGAACCTTTGAACCCTTGAACCCTTGAACCCTTGAACCTTTGAACCCTTGAACCTTTACCAGCTGGCCCCGCCTCCGCCGCCGCCCGATCGTCCGCCGCCGAATCCGCCGAAGCCGCCACCGAACCCTCCGCCTCCGGAGCTCCAGCCGCCGCCCGATCCCCAGCCGCCGAATCCCGACCCGAATGGACCAACGTAGCTGCCCCATCGTCGTCGCCGCCGACCCCGTACCAAATTGGCGATGACGATGGCAATGATGATCCACGCGATCGGCGGAATGCCTTCGTCACGCGTGCGGGCCGCCGGCGCAGCGGCCGGCACGTTATCGAGAGTCACGTTACGGGCTTGCGCGATACGCTGCGCGATACGTGTCGTGCCGGCCAGCAAGCCGCCGCCGTAGTCTCCATTTCTGAAATACGGAACCATCGTTTGACGGCTGGTCTCCCCGGCGAAGCCGTCGGTGATGATGCTCTCCAGATCGTACCCAACTTCCACGCGAACAGCGCGATCGGTGACCGCGAGCACGATCAGCGCGCCGTTGTCTTTGCCCTTTTGTCCGATTCCTTTGCCGTGATTCTCGAACATCTTGACGGCATACGACGGCAGATCGGGCCACGGCTGAAACGTCTGTACGGTCGCGACGGCGATGACATCGCCACTGGCTGCCTGAAGGCTGCGAATGAGCTCGTCGAGTTTCTGCTTGTTGGCACTGTCGATGACGCCGGCAAAATCGTTCACCGGTTGCGTGAGCTCGGGCGGCTGCTCCTGCGCGCCCGCGGAGCTCGCGAGAACGAACACGAGTAGAGCGGCAAGTATGCGGCACCTGGCAGTCAGCACGTGGCACTGAGCACTCGGCACTCGGCACTCGGCACTCGGCACTCGGCACTTAGCACTTGGCACTCGGCACTTAGCACTTGGCACTCTGTTTCCGGCGCTCATTTCCACGTGTCGATGAATTCGGCAAGACGGTCCATCGCCGCGAGGTATGCAGGAAAAATGCGCCCCGCGTCCACGGTTGCCATGACGTCGGGATCTGCGAGCGACAGCAAGTCTCCGGTGACGCGTGGATCGAGACCAATGCGCCGGCTGAAGTAGGCGATGACATCGCCTTTGGTATCGGTCGGCGCATTGTCGAGGCTGGCCAGATGCCGCAGCAGCGCAGCAAACGCGGGCGCCGATTCCTGGACGAGCGCCGCAACGCGGCCGGGCCGCGCATGACTCTCCAGATAGTTCTCGCGCAGATGAAGCAGGTGGCTTTTCACCTGCACTTCGCACGCGCGTCTCATATCGTCGGGCGCGATCGAGAAGCCTTGGAGCGGGTGATCACCGACGACGACCTGAGCTGTGGCGAGGATCTCGCCATATTCGATGGGAAATGCATCCAGGGATCGCTCGAATTCGCGAGACGTCAGCAGCAGCGGCGTGGCGCAGCCCGCGCGGTGCCACTGGGCGGTGCGCGCCGCGCACGCAGCCAGATCGTCGAGCGTCAGTGTCGCCGCGAGCACGAGGCTCGGCTGTCGCGGCTCGCTTCGCCAGCCGTACGCGATCACGGCTTTCAGTCGACTGCCAAAAATTCGTGACAGATCGTCGACGACTGGCTGCAACCGTGTCTTCGTCACTCAACGCACTCCAGGCACTTTAGGCACTCGAGGCACTCCAGGCACTTTAGGCACTATAGAATCTTTTCTGTTCATGCAGCTTCACAAGCTTCGCATCGGCTGTTTTGGCGGCGGCACCGGGCTTCCAAGCCTGCTTGGCGGTCTCAAGCGGAATCCCTGGTTGTCGGTCAACGCCGTCGTCACAATGTTTGATACGGGTGGGAGCTCGGGACAGTTGCGTGACGAGCTTGGCGTGTTGCCACCAGGCGACGTGATGCGGTGCGCGCTCGCACTGGCGCGTAACGAAGGCGAAGCGCGGCGCGTGTTGCTGGCGCGCCTGCCGACGCTCGAACACGCGCGGCTCGGCGGGCACACGGGCGGCAACCTGCTGCTCTCGATGATGCAGCAGTACAGCGGCGATTTCCTTGCCGCGGTGGGCGGACTCCGGGCGTTGCTCGGCTGTCAAGGCTACGTGTGGCCGGTGACGATCGAACAAGCCATGCTGTGCGCCGAGTACGCCGACGGCACTATTCACTGCGGCGAAGTGGAAGTGGATCTCGGACACGCACGCGGTCACGAGGTGCGCGACATCTGGCTCGAACCGGACGCGCACATTCTGCCCGCCGCTGGAGAGGCGATCGCATCGTTCGATGCTGTCACAATCGGCCCGGGCAGTTTCTTCACCAGCCTGATGCCGACGCTGCTCGTCGAAGGCGTGCGCGAGGCGCTCGGAAAAGTACGCGGACCGATCATTCTGGTTGCCAATCTGCTCACCGAAGGACGAGGGATGAAGGACTTCAGCGCGGCCGATGCCGCAAAGTGGGTGAGCCGCACAATTGGCCGGCCGGTGGATGTGATTCTCTTCAATACCTTGCATCCCTCGAAGGAAGTGCTCGACCGCTACGAGCAGGAGGACAAGCGGCCGCTGCATCTCGGCAACGTCCCCGACACGATTGACATCATCAAAGGGGAATTCTGGTGCAGCGACATCGCGCGTCACGATCGCCGGCGATTGTCGTACGCGGTGTGGGCAGTGTTGAGCCGGACCCTGTTATCCTGAAACACGGGAGCCACGTGGCACTAGAGGAATATCGGAAGAAGCGCGACTTTACGAAGTCGCCCGAGCCGACTGGCGGCGCGGCGAAGAAGACAGCCGCGCGCGAGACGCTGTTCTTTTGCGTCCAGAAGCACCTCGCGTCGCATCTGCATTACGACTTTCGGCTCGAATGGAAGGGCGTGCTGCTTTCGTGGGCCGTGCCGAAGGGTCCGTCGCTCAACCCAGCGGACAAACGACTCGCCATGCACGTCGAAGATCATCCGATCGAATACGGCGAGTTCGAAGGCGTGATCCCCGAAGGTTACGGTGCGGGCATCGTCATGTTGTGGGATCGAGGCACGTGGGAGCCTGAGAGCGAAGACGTGGACGCCGCGTTGAAGAAAGGCGACCTCAAGTTCCGGTTGAACGGCTTCAAGTTGAAAGGGTCGTGGGTGCTCGTGCGCACCGGCGGCGGTTACGGCGGCCGCGCAGGGCAGCCGGGACGAAGCTGGTTGCTCATCAAGCATCGCGACGAGTGGGCCGGCGCCATCGACATCACCACCTTCGCACCGCTCAGCGTCAAGACGCCTGATGCCGATCTCGCTGACATTCTCGCCGCCGACAATCCCGATATCTGGCACAGCCACGCGCCGGCGCGAGGCGGCGACGCGGGGCAGATGTTCAACAGAATTATTCAAAAGGCGCTGGAAGTAAAAGCACAGAACAAGAACGGGTCGAAGACGGCGAAGCGACCGAAGGACCAGAACGCGTCAAAAGGACGCGCTGCCAAGAGAACTCCCACCGGCAAAGCCACCGTCTCAAAGAGCTCCACACCCAAGGCGAGATCCGCAAAGCGAAGCTGAGGCCCACCTCGCGCGTGTCGCCACGGCCACGGCCGAAGCGCGACGCCCAATTCGAGTAGAGTTGCCCGATGTATCTCTACGCGGTAATCGCGTATCTCCTCGTGCTCGTCGTGCTTGGACTCTTTCAGGTTCGTCGAGCGCAAACCGGCGACGACTTTCTCGTGGCTGGCCGCACGCTGCCGTGGCATGTGCTGGTCTTCACGCTGCTCGCCACCTGGATTGGATCGGGCAGTTTGTTCGGTGGCGCAGGACTCGGGTATCGCGCCGGATTTCCCGCACTGTGGCAATCGGCGGGCGCGTGGACTGGCATTGCCCTCGTGTACTTCCTCGCTTCGCGGGTGAGGCGCATCGCCAAGTACACGATGCCGGACATCCTCGAGCTGCGCTACGGCACAGCGGCGCGCGTGCTCGGCACGATCGTGGTGGTGATCGCCTACACGACGATTGCCGCATACCAGTTTCGCGGCGGTGGACGTTTGCTCAACCTCGTTGCCGGCATCGACATCGGCAATGGTGCGTTGATCACGATGGCGTTCTGCGTTGGCTACACGGCGCTCGCCGGCATGCTGTCGGTGGCGTATCTCGATATTGGCAACGGCATCGCCATGACGGTCGGAGTGGGCCTCGCGGTCGTCTACCTGATGGTGCATGCGGGAGGACTCTCCGCCGCGTTTGGTGCACTTCGCTCCGATCAGGTGGCGCTCTTTGGCTCGCTCGATCCCTGGAAGGACGCGATGGCGCTTTTCCTGCCGACGATGCTCCTGCTGATGGGCGAGGCGAACATGTATCAGAAGTTTTTCTCGGCGAAGGACGAACGCAACGCGCGCCTGTCCGTCGTTGGATGGATCGCCGGCACGATCCTCGTCGAGACGTTGATCGTCGCCGTCGGTGTGTTCGGAAGTGTGGTCGTACCCGGCCTGAACGCGGCAGACTCCGAGGCCATCGTGATCCGTGTGGCAGGTTCCGTGCTGCCCGGGGTGCTCGGCATTCTTCTCGTGTGCGGCGCTGCGGCCATCATCGTCTCGACCGCAAACAGCTTCCTGCTGACGCCCGCCAGCGCGCTCATGCGCGATGTGTACCAGAAAGCCATCAACCCGGCTGCCAGCGATAAGCAGGTTCTGTTGCTGACACGTATCTTCGTCGTGGTGCTGGGCCTTCTTGGCTTCGTTGCGCTCCGGTTTTTCTCCACCATTCTGCAGATGGCGTTATGGGCGTACACGATGTACGGCGCATCGATTACACCGGCACTGCTTGCGGTGTTTCTGTGGCCTCGGGTGACTCGCGCCGGCGGCGTCGCGTCGATCGCGACGGGCATGATCACGACGCTCGGCTGGGAGATTTACGCGCGCTATGCGGACGGATATCCGTATGAGCTCAGCACCGTGTATCCGGCGCTGGCGCTGTCATTGGTCGCTCTGGTCGGTGTCAGCTTTGCCACCCCGCCGCCGTCGCGCGAAGAGCTTGCAGCGATTGGATAGCGTTCCGCGACCTGCAGTAGAGTCGATCCTGTGCGCGTTCTGCTGATCTCCACGTACGATCTCGGCCGGCAGCCGTTCGGGCTGGCATCGCCCGCGGCGTGGCTGCGCCGCGAGGGCTTCGAGGTGATCGTGCGTGATGTGTCGCGCGACCGTTTCGCCTCCGAGGATCTGACCGGAACGGCGCTCGCCGCGTTTTATCTGCCGATGCACACGGCCACACGTCTGGCCGTGCCGCTGATCGATCGCATCCGCGTCGAACATCCTGACACGACCCTCTGCGCTTACGGGTTGTACGCTTCTCTCAACGACTCGCTGCTCCGCGACCATGGCGTGTCAATCGTGCTCGGGCCCGAGGCCGAAGAAGCGCTGGTTGAAGTTGCTCGAGCGATCGAACATCGCCACATCGCCACATCGCGACATCACATCGCCACATCTCCACATCGTCAGATCGCCAGATTGCAGTTCATCCCTCCCGATCGATCGGGACTGCCCGATCTCGCGCGCTATGCCGCCGTGCAGATGCCGGACGGCTCGGCTCGAATCACCGGCGCCACAGAGGCGTCGCGCGGCTGCAAGCATCGATGTCGTCATTGTCCGATCGTGCCCGTTTACGACGGCCAATTCCGCGTTGTCCCCGTCGACGTCGCGATGGCCGACATCGATCAGCAGGTCGCCGCCGGCGCCCAACACGTGACCTTCGGCGACCCTGACTTCTTCAACGGTCCGAAACACGCGCGCCGCGTCATCGAAGCACTGCACGAACGCCACCCGCGGCTCAGCTACGACGTGACGATCAAGATTCAGCATCTGCTTCGACATTCAGACCTGCTGCCAATTCTGTCGCGCACCGGTTGCCTGTTTGTCACCTCCGCCGTTGAATCTGTCGACGATGAGGTGCTCCGCAGGTTGGACAAGAACCACACGCGCGATGATTTTGAAGAAGCGGTGCGTCTCACGCGCGAGGCGCGCCTCGTGCTCGCGCCCACCTTCGTGGCGTTCACACCGTGGACGACGCTCGAAAGCTATCGTGATCTTCTCGAAACTGTGGAGGAGCTCGATCTGGTCGAGCACGTTGCGCCCGTGCAATGGGCGCTGCGCCTCTTGATCACGCAGGGATCGCGCCTGTTGGAGCTTCCGGAGGTGCAAAGCCTCGTTCAACACTTCGACCCTCGATCGCTGACGTATCGCTGGCGGCACGAGGATCCGCGGGTAGACGCCTTGCAGCAAAAGCTCGAGGCGCATGTTGGAACGCACATCAATCGCCCGCGACGCGAGGTATTCGAGGAGGTCAAGCATCTCGCAGGTGCGGACGCTCATGTTCGTTACGATGCTCCGGTCCTGCTTGCCCGCGCTGCGATTCCGTATTTGAACGAGCCTTGGTACTGTTGAGCGGAGCCCAACGCAGAGCAGGTTGCTCTGGTGTGAGTTCCGATGGGTGCTCGACAAACACGCATCCTCCTCGTGGCCGCCACGACCGGCTATCAGACCCGCATGTTCGGCGAGGCCGCCGAGCGGCTGGATATCGAACTCGTGTTCGCGACGGATCGCTGCGATCAGCTCGACGATCCCTGGTGCGATCGCGCCATCCCGATTCGTTTTCATCAGGAGCGCGCGTCGGCCGACGCCATTGTCCGCGGCGTCGAGGACCACCCTCCGGTGGGTGCAATCGCGCTCGGCGATCGCGCGACGACGATTTGCGCGCTGGCGGCGGAACGGCTTGCCCTGCCGACGCATCCCCCTGCCGCCGTCGCGGCCGCGCGCGACAAACGACAGATGCGCGAGAGGCTTCGCGGAAGCGGGCTCCGAGTGCCATGGTTTACCACCCTGCCAGTGGATGCCGACGCGTCGCGGTGTGCGTCGACGCTCCCGTACCCGGTTGTTCTCAAGCCTCTCGTGCTGTCCGGCAGTCGTGGCGTGATTCGCGCAGATACACCGGCGGAATTCTTCGCTGCGTTCGACCGTGTCCGTCGACTGCTGCACGCCACGGACGTTCGTGCCATGCGCGATCCAGCCGCGGATTTGATCCAGGTCGAGAGCTACATTCACGGACGAGAGTTCGCTTTCGAGGGCCTGCTCGATCGCGGTGCTCTCCATGCCCTTGCACTGTTCGATAAGCCCGACCCGTTGGAGGGGCCGTTCTTCGAGGAAACGATCTACGTGACGCCCGCGCGCACAGACCGCCCCGCGGAAGAAAAGATTCGGTGCAGCATCGCCGATGCCGTGAAGGCGTTGGGCCTCTATCACGGCCCCATCCACGCCGAGTGCCGCGTCAGCTCGGACGATGTGTTCGTACTGGAGATTGCCGCGCGTCCCATCGGCGGTCTCTGCGCGAAGGCGCTGCAATTCGAGAACATGCGCGGTGAGACTGTCTCGCTCGAGGAACTGTTGCTGCGTCATGCCGCTGGAGCGTCGCCGAGCGAGTGGTCACCGGCGGCGCGACCCTCGGGCGTGATGATGATCCCGATTCCCCGCGGCGGTCTCTATCGCCGCACGGAAGGAGAAGACGAGGCGCGCAGCGTCTCCGGTGTCTGGCATCTCCAGATCACCGCCAAGCCCGATCAACAGCTCGTGCCACTGCCCGAAGGCGCGAGTTATCTCGGATTCATCTTTGCGAACGGCGAGACTCCGGATCGAGTGGAGCAGTCGCTTCGCGAGGCTCACGCCCGCCTGACGTTCGTCATCGATCGGTCCGTCCCAGTCGTCGCCGGACAAAAAACTGCCGGCGAGTGACAAGACTTGACGGTCGCGGGCCGTAGCCCGCCGCAGAACTACACGAAACACGCCACATCGGCGGTGGGCGCGCGATATGCACTGCTTCCCGCCGCCCAGGTCTGCGCGCTTTCGCCGTGCGGCACTACGTTCTTCCGGCGTAAAGCGTCGATGCTCCGCGGGAATCCCCCCGCACGACAAATCCATGATCAGACGCCTTTCGTGCGCGTTCATCGTGTCGACGATCGCGGCCTTCATCGTGTTCGCGGTGTCCGTCCGTGCAAGCGACCGCGCGCAGCCAGCCGAACGCGCCACACATCCGATCCGCCTGCACGCGGCAGTCTTCACGCCGGCGCGCGGCGAGCGGCCGGCCGTGCCGAACGAGATGACGATCGCCGGTTACGGCGAGGGACAGCGCGGCTACTACATCGTGCAGTTTGCCGGTCCCATCCTCGACCGCTGGAAAGAGGATCTCCGAGCCGCCGGTGCCGACGTGCTCGACTACATCCCTGATTTCGCGTTCAAAGTGCGCATGACGCCGGCTGAAGCCGACCAGATGTCGCGGAACGCGGACGTGGTATGGGTCGGTCTCTTCCATCCTGCATTCAAGCAGGCATCCAATCTGGTACGCGACGGGCGAAGCCGGCCCTATGTCGTGCGCGTCGAGCGCGGGGCGGATGCGGCTCGAGCCGCGGCTGCCGTCGTTGAAACAGGCGCGCGAGTCGTGCGCCGCGACGGCGCTCTGTTGATGGTGATTGCGGACACCGCCCAACTCGACACGATTGCTCACGTGCTCGACGTGGCGACTATCGAGAACCTCGCACTCCGACAAAAACACAACGAATTCGGCGGCGGCGCCGTGATCGGTGCCGGCGCCGTCAACGCCGCTGGTTTCGACGGCTCGACGCAAACGATTGCGATTGCCGACACTGGTCTGGGCAACGGCACTGCGGCCACCGCCCATCCGGATCTGCCCGCCTCCCGGATCGCGTCCATCTTCAACTGGCGCGGCACGGCGACGGCCTGTTTCGATTCGATCCTCGATGACGGCGCTGTCGACGTCGACAGCGGTCACGGCACTCATGTGGTCACCAGCGCTCTCGGAAGTGGAAACACAGACGGTGTGGGTCGCGGCACGGCGCCGGGCGCCCGTCTCGTGTTCCAGGCGATCGAAAACTGGGCCGTCCCGTCGTGGTTCTGCAGTCTGCTCTACGGATTCACCGAAGGCTACTATCTGATCGGCATTCCTTCCGATATCGGACAGCTGTTCCAGCAGGGGTACGATGCAGGCGCGCGCGTCCACTCGGATTCCTGGGGCAGCGAATCAGCCGGCGAGTACACGGCTGACAGCGTCAACGCCGATGCGTTCGTCTGGCAGCACCGCGACATGACGGTCACGCTTTCGGCAGGCAATTCGGGGACCGACAGCAATCGCGACGGGGTCGTCGATCTCACATCGATCAACTCGCCCGCTAGCGCAAAGAACGTGATCAGCGTGGGTGCGAGCGAAACCGATCGACAGTCGCACTATGAATGCGATCTCTCCCTGACCTACGGTGGTTGCGCCGCGCAAGCCGGGCAGAACGATATCTTTACTTACGGCGCCGCCTTTCCCGATCGATACCCGGCCAATCCGCTCAAAGACGATCGCAGCGCCGGCAACATCGAGCAGGTCGCTGCGTTCAGCAGTCGCGGGCCCACCGCCGACGACCGAATCAAGCCCGATGTGGTCGCCCCGGGCACGTGGATTCTCTCCGGCTACTCCGATCGCTTTCAGGAGCACTACGATCCCTCGCCGAATCCGCGGAACGGTCTCTATCAATACGACGGCTGGGGGTTTCCGTTCGATGCCTCCTACAAGTACATGGGCGGCACGTCGATGGCCGCGCCGCTCGTCGCCGGCGGAGCCGCTGTCGTCCGCGATTACTACGAAAAGGTGTGGGCCCACAGCGCCAGCGCCGCGCTCGTGAAAGCGACGCTCGTCAATTCCGCCGTCGATCTGCTCGACGAAAACAACGACGGCATCTACGACAACGCCTATCCGATCCCGAACGCCCACGAGGGGTGGGGGCGAGTCGATCTCGTCAAAGCCACGTCCGGCAACCAGCAGTTCTTCGACGAAAGCGAGCCGCTCACGACCGGCGGCACGGCGACTTTCCGGTTCAGGGTTGCGACAGCGGGCCGGCCGCTGAAGATCACGCTTGCCTGGACCGATTACCCGTCGACCGCATCAGCCGCGCGCAATCTCGTCAACGATCTCGATCTGCAGGCGATATCGCCCGACGGAACCGTGTACTTCGGGAACGCGTTTTCAGGCGGTTGGTCTGTCGCCGATGGTAGTCCGGACCGAACGAACAACCTCGAGAACGTCTATGTGTCCTGGCCTGCCACGGGCACGTGGATCGTGACGGTCAACGGTTTCAACGTGCCGAGCGGACCGCAATCCTTTGCCCTGATTGGAGACGCCGATTTCAGCGGGCAAGCCGCCCTCCGCCCGGCCGTCAGCGTCGTTGCCGGAGATGCCAGCGCAACCGAGCTGGGACAAACGACCGGCGCGTTTACCGTGAGGCGCAGCGGTGACACGTCCGAAGCGCTCTCCATCGCGTATGTCGTGAACGGAACCGCGCGCTCCGGTCTCGACTACGTGGCGCTGCCAGGTACATTGATCATTCCGGCGGGATCGTCGGAGGCATCGATTCTGGTGGAGCCGATCGATGATACGGCGGTCGAATCCGACGAGACGGTTACGCTGACGCTCAGCGCGGACGCGGGGTACGACGTGGGCTCGCCGTCGAGCGCGACGGTCGCGATCGTCAGCGACGATCGGCCACCCGACCTCCTCGTTACCAGCATGAACGTACCCTCCACTGCCGCCGCGGGAGCAAGTGTCACGATCAGCGACACAACGAAGAACCAGGAGAGTGCGTCATCCGAACCGTCCGAAACCGGTTTTTATCTGTCGATAAACACTCAATTCGATGCTGGTGATCTGTTTCTGGGAAGCCGCGCGGTATCAGCGCTGGCCGCGGGTGCGGTCGAATCCCGATCGACACCGATGCAGATCCCGCAGGGAACAGCCGCAGGAATCTATTACGTGCTCGCGAAGGCCGATTGGAACAATCTCATTCTGGAAACGCAGGAGAGCAACAACACACGCGCGAGCGGATCGATCAGCATTGGTCCCGATCTGATGGTCGCCGCGGTCAGCGCGCCGTCCACGGCAGCGGCGGGCGGAACGATCACCGTTGGCGACACGACAAAGAACAACGGGGCGGAGCTGGCGCCAACATCAGTCACGGCGTTCTACCTGTCGGCCAACAGCACGTGGGAGAGTTCAGACATTCGGCTCGGCAGCCACCCTGTGGATTCGCTGTCCGGTGGCGCGTCGCAGACGGCGTCGACTGCGCTCACCATTCCGGCATCGACGACGTCCGGCGTGTACTACGTTGTCGCCCGCGCAGATGACGGGGGAAGCGTCGCCGAAACTCGCGAAACCAACAATCTGAGTGCGACGAGCCAGTTGAGGATAGGAGTCGACCTCGTCCTCACGGCGGTTTCCGGACCCGCGACGGCTGCCGCGGGCGCGTCGATCGCGATCGCCGACACGACGACCAATCAGGGTGGAGCTCCCGCAGCACCATCGACGACAGCGTTCTATCTGTCGCTGGACGCTGCGTTCAGTGCGAGTGATGTGCGCCTTGGAACTCGGCCGGTTCCGTCGATAGCGTCCGGCCAGGCCGACACCGGATCGACGATCCTGACGCTGCCTTCATCGACGGCGCCGGGCATCTACTATGTGGTCGCGAGAGCCGATGACGGCGGTGTGATCACGGAGGCGAGCGAAACCAACAACACCAAGGCAAGCACGAGCGTAAAGATCGGTCCAGATCTCATCGTCACGACAGTCGCCCCACCAGGGATTGGCGGTACCGGTGAGACGATGATCATCGCCGACGGCATCAAGAACATTGGCGGCGCGACCGCGCCGTCAACGAGCGCGGTCCTGTATTTGTCAACCAATCAGGCGATCGACGGTGTCGACGTCGTGCTGGCGCATCGCGTCGTCCCAGCGCTTGCCGCGGGAGTGACCGATTCAAGTTCCACGACCGTCACGATTCCTCTCGGGACGAGCACGGGCATCTATTACATCCTGGAACGCAGCGATGCCGACAACACGGCATCCGAGGCGGTCGAGACGAACAACACGGGTGTCAGTGGCTTAATCAAAATCGGTCCCGATCTCACCGTCGCAGCTCTGACCGCACCGTCAACGTCAGTCGCTGGCGCCTCCATCGTCGTGACCGACACGACCACGAACACCGGCGGCGGCGCCGCGGAAGCATCGATGACGAGTTTCTATCTCTCGAATAACAGCACACTGGACGCGAGCGACCCGTTGATTGGCAGCCGGTCAGTCACTGCCCTTGGGCGAGGGATGACGGACGTCCGTTCGACGAGCGTGCCGCTTCCCGCGGCACTCTCCGCGGGAACCTACTACCTGTTCGCGAAAGGGGATGGTGGAGGAACGGTTGCAGAGACGACAGAAACCAACAACACCCGGATGATCGCGATCAAGATCACTGCACCGTGAAAGGTTCGAAAGTTCGAAGGGTTCGAAGGGTCGACGGTTCAAAGTTCGACGGTTCAAAGATCGAAGGTTTAAAAGCGTTTAAAAGTTTGAAAGTCCAAGAGTTCGAGGACTCGTCGCATCTGAACCCTCGAACCTGGAACCCTCGAACCTGGAACCTCGAACCTAGAACCTCGAACCTGGAACCTTGGAACCTTGGTTACGTTTTAGCCTGTTGGGGGACGTAGCCTGGAGGGAGTGCGGCGCCCTCGCCGAAGAAGAAATCCTCCATCTGCTTGCGGATAAGCTCCTGCGCCTCTTTCTGCCAGGGCATGAGGCGATATTCGTTGAGAATCATCTTCTGGCGCTCTTCCCAAAGCTTCCACGCTTGCGCCGACACGTTCTCGAAGATCCGCTGGCCGATTTCACCAGGCCATGGCGGGGCATCGAGGGCTGGCAGCTCCTTTTGGAACTTCACGCAGAAAACCTTGCGTCCGCCGGTTGTTTCTTCCGGCTGTTCGTTCGATCCGGTTGGTGCGCCACACGTGTTCATAACGTTCATTGTAGTCGTATCATGAGGAACGAAGAACCTTGTTCGTTTCCATGGAGCCTGAGGATCGTCATCGCTCGTGCTGGTACGGCCGGCGAACAACGGACATTCCGCTGGATATCGGCTTCCACACCATCGCCGATGGTGAGCTCCTCTACTGCGCACATCCGATGCTCTACCCGGTCGTCGGCCTCGCGTTCGATGTGCGTAATTGCGTCAACTGCGACTACTACCGACAGCGTCGAGACCTCGCGCAACGACACACGGTGGAACGCTGAACCGTATTAAACCAAACCAAACCCTACCTCGACTGTAGTAAATCACTTCACGACGTGTTTTTGGCGCAAAATCGAAAACTCCATGAAAGTCGCCCAGTTTTGGGTAGTTTTGTCAACCGGTTGAGGTGGCACATCCCTTGCGGTTAGGGGGGCAGGAGGAGCGCACCGTGAACGAGACCCGCAAAGAACGTCGAGGATTCGCATCCATGTCGGCCGAAAAGCAGCGCGAGATCGCGAGCAAGGGCGGTCGTGCGGCGCATCAGAAGGGCACCGCGCACGAGTGGTCGTCCGATGAAGCGCGCGAAGCGGGCCGCAAAGGCGGAATGGCGAGCCGCGGAGGCCGTGGCAAGCTCCCGATCACGTCGTCGGCATCATCGCTATCGTCCGTTGAATCGATACCCTCATCGGACGATACCGAGCCGGCTGCCTAGCAGCCCATAACGCTCATCGTCGATTGCAGGTTGAGTGACCGGGCTGGCTCCACACTTTCCAGCCTCTCAATCTGCAATCGTCGGATGGGCCTCAGGATTTTCCGGTCTTTTCCACCTGCACGCGTGCGTCGTTGAAGCACGCGCCGCCGCCAAGATCCGCGAGCGAGTCAGGCACCAGCGCGTTTGACGTCAAGCCATTCGCCGTGTGCCGGCGCCACACGCCCTTGGGCATCGCCACGGTCCCGCGCCGGACGAGCGGCGTCACGCGGGCGGCAACCCGAACCTCGCCGAGCTCGTTGAAGATCCGTACGGCATCGCCGTCTTCGATGCCGCGGGCTGCCGCATCATCCGGATGCACATCGAGCCGCACCGCTGGACGGCGCAGCTCGCCAAGCGTTGAACTGATCGTGCGGTCGCTTGCCGGTGAAATCAGCGCGAGCGGGAACGCGGCGGTTGCCGGGTCTGGTTGAAATCCATACAGTCCAAGCGGCGCCTGCCGATCGAGTTCTTCGGCGAACAGGCGGACCTTGCTGTTGGCCGTGCGTGGGAACACGTCGACAAATTGTATCGGCCGTCCGTTATACGGCGGGTGTGCACTCCAGCGCTCCCGGAGCTCGGCGCCGTACGGTTCGGGCATCCCGTCGAGCACCTGCATCATCGTCTCGAGATCGTCCGCGGGGTCGGCAGGATCGCTCAGGCCGAGGCGTCGCAGCAGATCCGCAAACACGTCTGGATTCGATCGCGATTCGCCCACCTGATCGATCACCGGCCGCGCGAGCTGCATCGTCACTGGTCCGTACGACTTGGCCGTGTCGTAGTGTTCCAGGAACGTTGTCGCGGGCAATAGCATGTCGGCGTACTGCGCCGTGTCGGTAAAGACCTGATCGAAGACCACCGTGAACAAGTCCTCGCGTGCGAGGCCGCGCAGCACCCGATTCTGATCCGGCATCGTGACCGCGGGGTTGCAGTTGTAAACGAACAACATCTTGATCGGCGTGCCGTCGGGGTCGGTGAGCACGCGGCCAAGGTGGTTCATGTTGATCGCCCGCGTGGGCGGTTCCGGATCGCGCAGCCAGGTGCGTTCGATGTTCCACGATGCCGAGTTGCTCATCGAGTATCCGCCGCCGCGAACGCCGAATTTGCCTCCGACCGCTGGCAGCGCAAGAATCGCCGCCGCGGCGCTGCCGCCGTTGCGATTACGCTCGAGACCCCAGCCGCACTTGACGAGTGCGGGAACGCTCTTCGCGTACAGATTGGCGAATGCACGGATCGTTTCAATAGCGACGCCACTCACCTCCGCTGCGCGTTCGAACGTCCACGGTCTCGCACGCTCGCGAAGCGCATCGGCGCCTTCCGTGTGCTCCTGCAGAAAGCTCCAATCGGCGTGTCCCTCCTCGAACAGATACCGATGCAACGCGAGTGCGACGACGAGATCGGTTCCGGGCCGTACCGGTAGGTAGACGTCAGCCTGGCGCGCGAGCGATGTCAGTCGGGGATCGACGACGACCAGCGTTGCGCCACGTTTCCGCGCTTCCTTGATAAAGGGAACGAGGTGGATGCCTGACGTGCCCGGATTGACACCCCAGAGCACGATGAGGCGCGCCTCGGGGTAGTCTTCGTAGCTGACGGAGGCCATCTTGCCGTACAGTCCAAGGTTCGCCGCGCCCGTGGGCGCTGCGCACACGGTGCGCAGCAACCGCGACGCGCCGATGCGCCGGAACAGCATTGCGTCGGTCGTGTCCTGTGTCAGCAAGCCATTCGATCCCCCATAGGACACCGGGAGGATTGCTTCGCCCCCATACTCGGCGCGAATCTGCAGCATCCGCTCCGCGATGAGATCGAGCGCCTCGTCCCAGCTGTAGCGGCGGAACGTGCCCGCGCTTTTGGCGCCGTTTCTGAGCGCCGGGAAGAGCAGTCGATCCTCGCCGTACACGCGATGATGAAAGCCGCGGACCTTTGCGCAGATGTAGCCACGCGTAATCTCGGTCTTCGGCGATCCGTCGATTCGCGTGATGCGTCCGCCGCGAAGCGTCACGTTCAGCGTGCAGGCGTCGGGACAATCGAGCGGGCAGGCCGTTTCAACATGCGATTCCGGCGGAGCGACGGCTGGTCGAGGCATTCATCCATAATGCTCCGGGCGCATGGCAAATACAAACGTCCCACACATTGTGATTGTCGGCGGTGGATTTGGCGGGCTCGACGCGGCACGGGCCCTTCGCGGGAAGCCGGTGTCGGTCACGCTCGTCGATCGTCATAACCATCATCTGTTCAGCCCGCTTCTGTATCAGGTCGCGACCGCCGGGCTTTCGCCCGGCGACATTGCTTCGCCGATTCGATGGATCCTCCGAAAACAATCCAATCTTCACGTGCTGCTCGCGAACGTTCGTCGGGTCGATCCGAACGCTCGCCTTGTGCATCTCGATCATGACGACTCGATTGCCTATGACTACTTGATTCTCGCGGCCGGCTCCACGCACTCGTATTTTGGACACCCGGAGTGGTCGCACCGCGCGCCGGGTCTCAAGACGCTGGACGATGCGCTTGCCATCAGACGGCGGATGTTGCTGGCCTTCGAGGAAGCGGAGCGAGAAAAGGATCCGGCGAAGAAGCGTCAGCTGCTGACGTTTGCCCTCGTTGGCGGCGGGCCGACGGGAGTGGAGCTTGCGGGCGCGCTCGCGGAGATTGCGCACCATACACTTCGGCATGAGTTCAAGGCAATCGATCCGGAATCGGCGCGGATTGTGCTGCTCGAAGCGGGACCGACCATTCTGCCGTCGTTCCCGGAGTCGCTGCGGAATTCTGCGCGCCGTGCGCTGCGGAAATTGGGCGTCGAGGTGTGGGAAAACGCGGCGGTGACCGCCATCGAAACCGATGCCGTGGCCATAGGCGGCGGCGCGGGCAACCCGGATCGACTGCTGGCACATACGATCGTATGGGCCGCCGGTGTCGCAGCATCACCAGTGGGCAGAACGCTGGGCGTGCCGACGGATCGCGCGGGTCGCGTAATCGTACAACCCGATCTCTCCGTGCCGGGTCACCCCGACGTCTTCATTGCAGGAGATATGGCGAGCTTCACGCATCAAACGAGAAAGCCGCTCCCTGGTGTTGCACAAGTCGCGAAACAACAAGGCGCTCACGCCGCGCGCAATGTGTTGCGCACGATAGCGGGCGAACCGACCGCGCCGTTCCGGTATCGAGATCCCGGCAACATGGCGACGATTGGCCGCGCCGCTGCAATCGCAGACTTCGGCTGGGCACGCGTTTCGGGCTATCTCGGATGGCTGCTCTGGCTGTTCGTCCACATCCTGTTCCTGATTGGCTTCCGCAATCGCTTGTCCGTGCTGCTCCAATGGGCTTCGTCATACGCGACGTATCAGCGGAGCGTGCGGCTGATTACCGAGGCGCAGCCGTCCGAGCCGGACGCATAATGGAATCGCTATCGACTGTGGAGGCAGGTGACGTTTACGGTCCGTACCGCGTAGTGCGTCCGCTTGGAGCGGGCGGAATGGGCACGGTACTGCTCGCCGAAGACCCGCGGCTGCGACGCTTCGTTGCGCTCAAGACATGCGCGGGTCATTCCGCGTCGCAAGAGGCACGTGAACACGTACTGCGCGAAGCGCGAGCCGCCGCGCAGCTCAGTCACCCCAACATCGCCGCCGTCCATGACGTGCTCGACCTCGACGGGCAGCTGATCATCGTTTTCGAATTCGTCGAAGGCGAAACGCTTGCCGAGCGGCTGCGCCGCGGTCGCTTGCCGGTGCCTGAGGTCATTCGTATCGGCGAGCAGATCGCAGACGGGCTTGCCGCGGCTCACGCGGCTGGCATCATCCATCGCGATTTGAAGCCTGCCAACGTGATGCTCACGCGCGACGGCCGCGCGAAGGTGCTCGACTTCGGCATCGCACGCAGCGCGGAAATTGATTCGGCGGAAACCGGTTCTCTGGTCACGACCTCCAGCCTCTTTGCGGGGACGCCGGCATATGCCGCGCCCGAACAGTGGCTCGGCGAGCCGCTCGGCGCACACACCGACATCTTCTCGCTCGGCCTCGTGTTGTTCGAGATGCTCAGCGGCCGTCGCCCCTTCGATGCGCCAAGCCGCCTTTCGATGATGCAGCACGTCATCGAAGCGCCGCGTCCGCACATCAGCGAGCTCAACGAGCTCGTGCCGCCGAGCGTCGATGCGCTCATCACGAGCATGCTGGCGCGCGATCCGGCAGACCGGCCGGCCTCCGCGCGCGAGATTGCGACGACGCTGCGATCGATCGATCGCGATTTGCCGTTGTCGCAGCGCGCGCTGCCCATCGCCCGCCGTCCGCTGCCGCGGCCGTGGATCCTTGCGGCCGCTGTGGCGCTGGTCGCCGCGATTGCCGCATTGATCGTTCCCCTGCGGTTGCCGCGGCAGGTTCGATCGCAAACCGTCCCGGTTGTCGCCGTGCTGCCGCTTGCGAATGTGACGGGGACGCCGACGAACGATTATCTGGCAGCCGGCATCGCGGATACCTTGACGACGAGCCTTGCGTCGTTGAGCGGCATTACTGTGCTCTCACGGGCAGCCGTCATGAGCGCGGCGCGTACGACGACCGAGCCCACCCAGCTTGCAAAGGAGCTCGGCGCGACGTACGTCGTCGAAGGAAATGTTCAGCAGTCCGGCGATCGCATTCGCATCAGTGCGAATCTCGTGCGCCCCGACCAATCAGTGGCATGGGCCGACAGCGTCGAAGGATCGTTCGATCACGTGTTCGAGTTGCAGGCGCATCTTGCGACAGCGCTTGGCCGCGCGCTGGCGCTGCAAGTGTCGCCCGCCGAGCGCGCGAAGATCGCCGAGCAGCCAACGAGAAACCCGGATGCCCTGGCCGCGTACTATCGCGGACGCGCGTTGCTCGAGCGGCGGGACCTGAAGGGGAATACCGACGCCGCGCTGGCGGCATTCGACGACGCCGTGCGGCTCGATCCCGATTTTGCCATCGCACACGCCGCACGCGGCGACACGTTATGGGCGCGCTATATCGAGACGCGCGATCCCAGGGATGCTGAAGGTGCGATTGCGGCGGGCACGACGGCCCTTCGTCTCGATCCAACGCGTGCCAACGTCCGCTATTCCCTGGCTGTCTCGCTCGCGGGGAGCGGGCGAGTCGAGGAAGCCGTTGACGAGTTCAATCGTGCGCTGGCGCTTCAACCGAATTACGATGATGCGCGCCGAGCGCTCGGCAACGTGCTTGCGGAAAACGGCCGGCTCGAAGACGCAGTCGTGGAATACCGAAAGGCTATCGCGCTGAGGCCCAATTATTGGGAACACTACAGTGCGTTGGGCGTGGCGTTGTATCAAGCCGCTCGCTACGACGAAGCGCTGGACGCGTTCGGCCGGGCGGCCGAGCTGCAGCCGGCCAGCGGGTTCACCTATCAACAGCTCGGTGCCGTGTATCAGGCGAAAGGCGACCTCGATCGGGCGCTCGCGATGTATCAGAAGGCCACATCGATAGCGCCGATCCCCCAGGCATATACAAACATGGGCGCTCTGCTGCATCAGCGCGGACGGTATGCCGAGGCCGTGCATGCCTACCAGCAATCGCTCGCTCTCCGCCCGAACTCTCACGCCACCCAACGGAACCTCGGCGACTCGCTGCGCCGGCTCGGACGTCTTCAAGAGGCGAACCATGCCTATGAGGCGGCGGCAGAAATCGTCGGCCGGGAATTGCGGGTGAATCCGCACAATCGTCGTAATCGCGCGTTTCTCGCCGTCTACCTCGCGAAACTGGGACGCAAGGATGCCGCCGAGCGGGAGATCACGGAGGCACGTGCGGGCGATGTGCCCGACGTGCAGGTCATCTACCGCGCTGCCGTCGTTTATGCGCTCGTCGGCGACCGCACGCAAGCGCTGAGGAACTTAGGTGAGGCGATCGATCGTGGCTACACGCGCAAGACCGCCGCCGAAGATGAAGATTTCCGAAGTCTGCAAGCAATGCCGGAGTTTCAACGTCTTGTAGCACCGCAACCTTCGACAGGAGGCAAGCCTTGAATAAAGCGACCGTCGCAATCCTACTGATTGGCGGTATCGCCATCGGTGCGGCAATCGGGTACTTCGTTGCGCGTGGAGGCGGTCCGGGATCGAGGGAGACAGAAATCGTCTTGACACCCGGTTCAGACGGACGTTGCGTTGCACGCACGCAGGACCAAAGCCTTCGATTAGGACGCCGATGGTCCGCCTATTGGCGCATCAACGATCGACCGTGCAGGCTGTCTGGAGGCGTCGTGCAATTGCGGTTCGAGGGCGATCGCAGTCCGTTTACCGATACCATGCCGACGCAGTCTGGCGAGTACATCTCGGCTGTGGTGAAGAGCGACGCCGAGTATGGCAGGTACCGGTACAAGGTATGGGCTCACTTCCCGGCGAACCCAGGCACGGACTACCAGATGGAGGATCCGGACATAGAGATCGTGCAGTAGCGCCGCCTACCGTCGCTCCGGCGTCAACACACGTCCTGGCAGCGCCGTCGTGAACTTGCCGTTGTCGCGAACCAGCTCGCCGTTGACGAATATGTACTGCATGCCTTCGGCGAGTTGGTGCGGCTCGATGTAAGTTGCCGCGTCATTGACCTTGGCCGCATCGAAGATCAGCACGTCCGCAAACGCGCCGGGCCGAATCTGTCCGCGATCCTTCAACGCAAACACTTCCGCCGGCAGGCTGGTCATGGAACGGATGGCAAACGGCAGATCGATGACATTTCGTTCTTTCACGTACAGCCGGAGCTTTCGCGGAAACGCACCGTACGCGCGCGGATGCGGCTTGCCTTGGCCCATCGGCACCAGATCGCCATCTGTGCAGGTCATGGTCCAGGGCTGCCGCATGATGAGCTCGATGTCGTGCTCCGACATGTTGAACGACACAAGACTCGCATCCGAGCGTTCGAGGAGATCGAGCGACGTCTCTTCAGGAGGTTTGCCGGCCTTGCGCGCGATGTCTGCGAGACTCCGTCCCTCGAGTGACGTATCCGGAGCGTAGCGGCTCACGACCAGCGTGTCCGCTCCGCCGCGCCGCTGGATGTTTTCTTTGACTTCCGCGACAAGCTTCGCGCGTTCTGGCCCGCGAATGCGTTTGAGGAGCGCATCGCGCCCGCCCACCTGCGCCCAACGCGGAATGAGCGCGCCGCCAATGCCCGTCCCGCTCGCGTTGTACGCGTACTGGTCCGCATATACCTGGACGCCGCGCGCGCGCGCCGCTTCGATGCGCTCGATGAGAGCCATCGAGAGGCCATGATTCGCCGGGCCCAGCGCTTTCATGTGCGTGACGACGCCGATCAATCCGCCCTGTTCGGCAATGGTGATCACTTCCTGCACGGCGGCGACGACGCCGATGTTGTAGTCGGCCTCGTCGCGAATGTGGCTCGCATACACGCCGCCGAACTGGCCAGCCATTCGAGCCATCGCAATCACTTCTTCGGTTTTTGAATAGCTGCCTGGCGCGTAGTAGAGACCGCTGGAGAGGCCGATGGCGCCGGCCCGCATGCCCTGGCGGACCATGTCGACCATCTTCGCCACCTGCTCCGAGTCGGGATCGTGATCGCTCATGCCCATGACCGACTCGCGAATCGATCCGTGCGGCACGAATAAGCCCACGTTCGGGCCGATGCCCTGGCGGCGATATCGGGCCCGCTGCGCGTTCAGATCTGTCGGTCCGCCGCCGTCTGGATTGACGAGGACGGTCGTAATCCCCTGCGCGAGCACCGGTTGACCGTGTTTGAGCGCCTCGGTCGCGAGCCCGGGGCCGGCGTGCGAGTGGACGTCGATGAAACCGGGGGTGACGACGAGGCCTGCCGCGTCAATCTCTCGTGTGCCGGTGGCGCTCACGAGCCGCCCGACCGCACGAATGCGGTCGCCGGTGATGCCGATGTCGGCCAGGATCCACGGGTTGCCGTTGCCGTCGAGGACGCGGCCGTTTCGAATCAGGGTGTCGAAGCGTTCGGGCGGTTGCTCCTGTGCCTGCGAAACAGCAAACGATAAGCCGAGCAGGACTGCGGCGAGCGACAACGCGGCGCGGCGCACGCGCGCATTCTATCGCGAGAGAATAATCAGGTTGTCGCCGTGACCGGTGTTTTGCGGGGGTATTTTTCCTCGACGTAGTCGTCCAGCAGCATTTGAAACGCCGCGGCAAGCTCGTCATAGTTGCCGCGCAACGTCGTGCGGTGCTCGCCGTCGATATAGACAGGGCAGTTGGGCGCTTCGCCCGTGCCTGGAAGTGAAATCCCGATGTCGGCTGCCTTCGATTCGCCCGGTCCATTCACGACACAACCCATCACTGCCAGCGTGAGCGTTTCAACTCCTTCGTAGCGCGTTTTCCACTCTGGCATCCGCTCGCGAATGTAGGCTTGCACGCGTTCGGCGAGCTCCTGAAACGTCGAGCTTGTCGTCCGGCCGCAGCCGGGACATGCCGTCACGCTTGGCGAGAACGAGCGCAGCCCGAGCGCCTGCAACAGCTCGCACGCGGCGTACACTTCTTCGCGACGATCGCCGCCAGGTTTCGGCGTCAGCGAAACTCGGATTGTGTCGCCGACGCCCTCGTGCAGCAGGACGCCCATTGCGGACGCCGACCAGACGAGCCCTTTCGTCCCCATGCCCGCCTCGGTCAATCCCAGGTGCAGCGGCTGATCGGTGCGCCGTGCCAGCGCGCGGTACACGTCAATCAGATCCAGCGGCCGCGATGTTTTACAGGAAATGATGATCTGGTCGTTGCGGAGACCGGTCTCGAGCGCGAGCTCGGTTGACTGAATCGCCGAGAGCACCAGACAGTCGTTGATGATCTCTTCGGAGCTTCTGCCCAGATTCCTGTCGGTGTTTTCCTGCATCTTGGCCGTGACGAGCTCCTGATTGAGCGAGCCGCCATTGACACCGATGCGGACGGGCCTCTCGTTGTCGCGCGCGACCTTGCAGATCGTGGCGAACTGCTCGTCGCGACGCTTGCCGGTGCCGACATTGCCGGGATTGATGCGGTACTTATCGAGCGCCTGAGCGCATCGTGGATAGCGGGTGAGGAGCAGGTGCCCGTTGTAATGGAAGTCTCCGATCAGCGGCGCGGTGCACCCGGCGTCCAGCATGCGTTGCTTGATCTCGGGCACCGCTGCTGCGGCTTCGGGCACGTTGACCGTGACGCGGACCATCTCGGATCCCGCTTCCCAGAGTTCGACGCACTGCGCAGCCGTCGACGCCGCGTCGGCGGTGTCGGTCATCGTCATTGCCTGCACGACAATCGGCGCGCCACCGCCCACCGTGAGATGTCCCACCGGAACAGCGACGGTGCGATGACGGGATGAAATCTGGATCATCGGTCTTCCCGCCAACCGTCGGCCATCAATGATTGCTTGACATCGCTCGCGCGAAAGAGTGCCAGGTCCATCGTGTCGTAGTTCTCCAGACGATCCATCACGTTATCGATGAAAAACGCGATCGTGTGCGGTGGCCCGCCCGGCAGGATCACTGCGCGCGAATGCTCACCCTGGTCGTTGAACAAGCACCAGAGCACGGCTGAAGAGGCGCTGTCCATTCAAAAATCATATCGCGACCGGGCGGCCCGTCCGGGAGGAGGCATAGAGCGCGCTCACGGCCGCGGCGTTGCCGCGGCTTTCCGCAAGACTCACGGTCGGAGAGCGTCCGTCGAGCACCGCGGCGACGAAATCCTCGATTTGGCGAACGAACAACGCGGGAGAGCCTTCCACGGCGATGGTCTCGCGCCCGTCGTCGCGATGAACCTCGATGTCGACGCGCGAAGAAGGCTTGAAGGGGTCGGACACTCGCAACCAGCCTTCCCGGCCATCGATTTCGAGCCACGTCCGATAGGGACTCCGGAAGCTGCAGTGAACAGTGGCTGTCAGCGGTTCGGCAAACCGCAGCAGACCTGTAAAGGTTTCATCGACGCCCGTCGAGCATAACGACGTCCAGCCAAACGCTTCCTGCGGTTCAGATGCGGCCACCAGCCGCGCGATGCTCACCGCGTAGCAGCCGACATCCCACAGACTGCCTCCGCCGAGCGCCGGGTCCAGCCGGACGTCGCCCTGTCTGTGCTGCTGAAACGTGAAGCCGCTCGAAATGTGCGTGAGCGATCCGATGCCGCCGTTTCGCAGGAACTCGAGCAGGCGGGGAATGAGCGGCTCGTGGCGGTACATGAACGCTTCGACGACAACGCGTTCGCGCGCCTGCGCGACGGCCGCGATCCGATCCACATCGTCCGCGGTCAATGCCAGGGGCTTCTCACACAACACGTGCTTGCCGGCGTCGAGCGAGCGCAGCGTCCATTCGACATGCAGCGCGTTCGGGAGGGGCACGTAAACCGCGTCGACCGACGAATCGTGCAGCAGCGCATCGTAGCGGTCGTGTGCGGTCGGGATCTGCCATTCCTCGGCGTAACGCCGCGCGCGCTCGACGTCGCGGCTTGCGACGGCGGCAATGACGGAGCGCCGCGCCGTGCGCATCGCGGGAATGAGACGTCGGTTGATGTGAGCCGTGCCGAGCAGCCCCCACCGCACCGACGGTGTCATACCGCCGCGCCTGAGTGTGCGCTCACTGCCGGGCGGTCTTGGTTTTTGCGAGCATCCGCTGGTTGAACTCTTCGGACTGGCCGCGCGGTATCGAAAGCGTCTTCCAGTCGGCGCCCTTGAGATGCTTTGCAAGAAACACGATCTGGTACGTGTGGCCGGCGTAGTGAGCGACCTGACGGCTGATGGCTTTGTAAATGGTGTGCGGCTCCATCCGGATATACACGACCTCCTGGAGATCCGCGTCGCTGAGAGGCGCGAGCGCGTCGAAGACGCGCTTCCATCCGTCTTCCCACTCGGCAAGCAATTCGGCCCGCGATGAAAGCGGCTCCTCGAACTCCTGGTCGCGATGGCGATCCGGTTTCTCGCCGTCACTCGTTCGAAAGTCGGTCCAACGCGAGCGCATGTTGCCCGCCATGTGCCGCATGATCACGGCGACGGAGTTGCCGTCGGGATGCAGCTTCATCCAGAGCTGTTCGTCGTCCAACTGCGTGATGGCCTTGTCGCCGAGCTTCTTGATTTTCTGCAGCTCGTCGATCGCGACTTCCAGGATTGGAGAATCAGTCATCGTCGTGCATGTTCCAGAACCAACAGCGCAGATGATACCGCCGCGAGGGCCCAGACTGCCGGCGCAACTTCTCGCGCGCGGCCGGACAGCGCATGGAGGCCCGCGTACAGGACGAATCCCCACAGCATACCCTGCGTAATCGAGAAGGTGAGCGGAATGAGCACGATGGCGGCAAAAGCGGGGACGCCGACCTCGAGCTGATCGAAGCGGATGCGCGTCACGCTCTGGAACATGGCGACGCCGACCATGATCAACACAGCCGCTGTCGCATAGGGAGGGACAGCCGCAGCCAGCGGCGCGATGAAGAGGCAAGGAACGAAGCAAAGGCTGGTCACGATGGCCGTGACACCCGTGCGGCCTCCCATGCGGATCCCCGCGATGCTTTCCACGTACGCCGTGCCGGGCGAGCTGCCAACGAGAGCCGCCGACAGGGTCGCGAGCGCGTCCACCAACAGTCCTTTCCGCAGATTCTTCGGACGTCCCTCTTCATCCAGAAGCTTCCCGGCTTCCGACACACCGATGAAAGTCGACAGCGAGTCGAACAGATCGGTCATCGTGACTGTCACGATCGTTGGAATGAGCGCGATCTTGAGCGCACCGCGTACATCGACCTTCAGGAAGACCGACGAAAAATCCGGCGCGCTGAACCACGAGGCGGGAGGCTGCACAAGCCGCGCCGCCCACGCGATCGCGGTGACGATGAAAATACCGGCGAGATACGCGAGCGGATTGCCGCGTCGCGTGAGCCACACGATGACGCCGAGCGCAACGAGCGTAAGGAGTGCCCGATAATCGAGCGGCCCGATGCCGACCAGCGTCGCCGGGTTGTCGGCGACGAATCCTGCGTTCTGCAGGCCGATAAACGTGAGCAGCAAACCAATGCCGGCGGCAGTGGCGTGTCGCAACGATTCGGGAATGGCGGTTGCGATGGCTTCCCGCAAGGGCGTCGCCGACACAATCAGGAAAAGCACGCCCGCCCAGAACACCAGCCCCAGTGCCGTCGGCCACGGGACGCCGCCCTGCAGCACCACCGTG
>Ga0137374_10000263_pt1 | contig 50065 bp, 43 predicted proteins | sample SagtaG_20_FD_104811 | JGI IMG/M metagenome (GOLD analysis project Ga0137374, IMG submission 104811) | Vadose zone soil microbial communities from Sagehorn Ranch, Mendocino, California, USA - Sage1_R_100_16 metaG | ecosystem: Environmental > Terrestrial > Soil > Vadose zone | place: USA... | reverse complement strand
GGCTCGGGTTGCCCCAGGACGGCATATGCAAAGAGGCCCGCGAAAGACGCAGCGAACGCGCCACGGGAGCCGGAGAAGACGATCGACCCGAGCAACAGCACGAGCAGGCCTGCCGCGACGACGCGAACGGCAAGCCTGCGCGGCCCCAAGAGCACGTGGGCGGCGATCGGCGCCGCGAGCGCCATCACCATCGGCGCCATGTTCGGTCCTCCGCCGAGCCCCTGATAGCGTGCCGGTGAGACCGTCGTGGCGGCCTGCACGGCGCGGTCGTGCCGGAACACGAGCACGAGCAGCCCGCCCACGGCGACCGCCGTCGCGCCGAGCAGCACTGCGTCGAGCACGGCGTCCACCGTCTGCGGACGGGCGGTCGCTGCGAAGCTGAGGCACGCTGCGATCGCCAGCACGATCCCCAGCGCGCCCGCGCGGCCGACGGTCAGCGACGGCGTCGCAGACCACGCGGCCGAGACGACCCCGAGCGCGAGCAAGGCGGCTACGGGGGCCAGCGCGACGTCGAGCCGGCCGTGCCGGCGTACGCGGAGCGCGTTGAGGCCCGCGAGCGCGGCCAGCGCGAGGAGCGCGCCCCACCGAAGCTTGCGCGCGAGGGGAATCCACTCGAGGATGGCGCCCGCAGCCAGAACCGTCGTGAGGACGACGGCCGCGAGAGCGAGCTGGACCAGGCGCTCGAGGCTGAGTCGGCGGAGGGCGTCCCGCACGGCGGCTGCAAGGATACTTTCGAGCTGTGAAGACCTCGTGAACCAACCGGAACGCATCGTCCCGGACGAGACCGAGCCCGGAATCGTCGCGCTGCACCTGAAACGCTACGAGTTCGCGCGTCCAAGCTGCAGCGGCAAAGACGTGCTCGACGCCGGCTGCGGGGTCGGCTACGGGACGGCCTTCCTTGCGACGGCGGCACGGCGCGCCGTGGGCATCGACCGCAGCGACGAGGCGATCGCGTACGCCCGGCGCCGTTACGCCGTGCCGAATGTCGAGTTCCTGGTCGGAGACCTGGTCGCGCTCCCGGCCGGCGAGGACTCGTTCGACGTGGTCTGCGCCTTCGAGGCGATCGAGCACCTCGCCGACCCGGAGCGTTTCGTCGCCGAGGCGGACCGCGTGCTTCGGAGTGGCGGCACGCTGTTCGTCTCGACACCATGCGCGGAGCACACGAACGATCGCCCAGAGAATCCGTATCACGAGCGCGAGTTCGCGGCCGCGGATCTCGAGGCGCTGCTGCGAACACGGTTCCGCGTCGTCGAGCTGCTCGGCCAGCGGCGGCGGCAGACTTCACGCCATCGTGCGCTTCAGCGGCTCGACGTGCTCGGTGTCCGGAAACGGCTCCCGTTCCTGCGCAGCGTCGGCCGCGCCGTCACCGGAACCCCCGCGATGGCCGACCTCTCAACTGCCGACGTCGAGATCGCGACCGAGCTCGAGGGCGCGTCCGAGTTGATCGCCGTTTGTCGGACGTGAGGGTCGCACACCTCGTGATCGGCGGCGAAGTCGCGGGCGGGCAGCTTGTCGCGCTACAGCTCGCTCACGCCCTGCGCGAGCGAGGCGACGACGCGCTCTTTGTCTCGCCGACGCGCGGGCCGTTCACCGAGCGCGTGGACGCCGACGGCTTCCGCGTCGTGTACGCCGACGTCTCGCGCCTCCACCGCCTCCGCGGCATGCTCGCGCTCTCGCAACTGCTGCACGACGAGCAGGTCCACCTGCTCCACACGCACACGCTCGCCGCCGCGAACGCGCTTGGGCGCCTCGCGGCACGCACGGCGCGGCTGCCGGTCGTCTCGCACCTGCACATCGAGAATCACTTCCGGCCGGCCACTCGGCGGCTCTTGCGCACGGCGGACAACGGCACGGCCCGGCGCACCGCTGCGCTGATCGCCGTCTCGGAGGATACGAAATGTGCGTACGAGAAGCAGGGCTATCCACCGCGGATCGAGGTCGTCTACAACGGCGTCACGCTGGACGGGGCGGAGCCAAGTAACAGTCTGTTGCTTGGCTCGCCCCTCCGCGCGGAGCTCGGGATTCCCGCCGGTGCACCGCTCGTCGGCGAGATCGGCCGGCTCTGCGACGTCAAGGGGCAGCGCGAGCTGATCGCCGCGCTCGCGCAGGTGCCAGAGGCGCGCGCGATCTTCGTCGGCGCCGATCTCGAGCAGGGCGGCGCGTTCCAGGCCTCGCTCGAACGCGATGCCGAACGGCTCGGCGTGCGCGACCGGGTCGTCTTCGCCGGACGGCGCGACGACGCGGACGCGCTCCTCGCCGAGGTCGACGTCGTCGCGCTGCCCTCCTGGACCGAAGGGCTTCCTCTCGTCGTGCTCGAAGCGATGGCGCGGCGGAAGCCCGTCGTTGCGACACCTGTGGGCGGAACGCCCGAGGTCGTCATCGACGGCGAGACGGGACTGCTCGTCCCGCCGCGCGATCCGGACCTGCTCGCCGCGGCTCTGCGGCGCCTGCTCGCCGACGCCGATCTGCGTACCCAGATGGGCGAGGCGGGCTACCGGCGCGTGCGGGACAACTTCTCGGCCGACGCGATGACGCGCCGCGTCCTCGCGATCTACGACGAGGTCCTGCGCTGAGCGTCACGGCGGCGATCACGACTTTCAACCGCGCGCACTTCCTTCCCGGCGCGCTGGAGAGCGTGTTCGCGCAGACGCGCGCGCCCGATGAGGTGCTGGTCGTCGACGACGGCTCGACCGACGAGACGCACGAGGTGCTCGCGGGCTACGCGGACCGGATCCGCGTCGTTCACCAGGAGAACGGCGGCCGCTCCGCGGCGCGGAACACGGCCGTCCGCGAGGCGCGCGGGCGCTTCCTTTCCTTTCTCGACTCCGACGATCGCTGGACGCCGACGAAGCTGGAGCGCCAGGTGCCGGTGCTCGACGCGGACGAGCGGGTCGGGCTCGTCCACGGTCACGTCGACCTGATCGGTCCGAACGATGAGCCCCTGCCGGAAGAGACCGCGCGCCACCACGAGCTCTTCAGCGCGGCGCACGCCGCGGGCGTCACCTACGCGGGCTACGCCTTCGACTGCCGCTGCTTCTCGTCCGCGCTCACCGCGCGCGTCGAGGCCCTGCGCGACGTCGGCTTCTACGACCCCGCGCTCCTGCTCGACGACTACGACCTCTACCTGCGGCTCGCGCTCGAGTGGAAGATCAGCTTTCTCGAGGGCCCGGCGATGGCGCTCTACCGTCACCACGAGGGACAGATGACGACCTACGACCTCACCATGGGCCAGATCCAGACAGCCGAGAAGCACCTGCGATTGTTCGTTGGGCACGACGAGCTGGCGCGCCGCAACTTCGAGCTGATGCTCGCGCGCTCGTGGGCGGTCCTCAATGACCAGCGCAGCTCGCGCCGCCACCTCGTCCGCGCCCTGCGGCTCGACCCCGCGCTGCTCCGCGAGCCGTGGGTCGTCCGCCGCCTCGCGGCGTCGTTCGTCAGACGGTGAGGCTCGCGCTGCTCACCGAGATACCGGCGCCGTACCGGATCCCGCTCTTCAATGCACTGGCCGAACGCGTGGAGCTGCGCGTGCTCTTTCTCTCACGGAGAGACCCGCGGCGCGGCTTCTACGAGCTGCACGCGAACGAGTGGCGGTTCGACCACCGTTTCCTCCCCGGCCCGCAGCTGCGTCGGGCGGGGCGCTGGTTCGTGCTGAACCGGCGCGTGCTGGGCGAGCTGCGCGGCTTTCGCCCCGACGCTGTCGCGGTCGGCGGCTGGAACCAGCCCGCGTTCTGGGTCGCACTTGCCTACTGCCGCGCCCGACGCATCCCGCTGCTCGTCTGGATCGAGTCCACCGCACGCGACGCCCGCTCCGAGGCGAGACCGCTTGCGCTGGCGCGCAAGGCGATGGTCCACGGCGCGTCGGGCGCCTTCGTCCCGGGCAGCGCCTCCGCAGAGTACGCCCGGGAACTCGGCGTCGAGCGCGTCGAGATCGCGCCGAACGCCGTCGACGCATCGATCTTCGAGCGCGCCGCGGTCGATCGCTCGAGCCGCGAGACGTGCACGTTCCTCTATGCGGGGCGGCTCGATCCGGAGAAGGGGCTCGACACGCTGCTCGAGGCGTTTCGCGACGTGCCGGGCGAACTCGTCCTCGTCGGCTCGGGCAGCGACGAGGGCCGGCTGCGCTCGCTGGCGCCCAAGCGCGTCCGTTTCGAGGGGCCGAAGGACCGCGACGAGCTGGTCGGCTACTACGCGGACGCGGACGTCTTCGTCCTGCCCTCGCACTCTGAGCCCTGGGGGATGGTGCTCAACGAGGCGGCGGCGGCGGGGCTGCCGCTCGTCGCGACCGAGGGCGTCGGGGCGGCACACGATCTCGCCGACGAGCGCGTTCCGGTGGGTGACGTGGCGGCGCTCAGGGAGGCGCTGATCCGGCTCGCCGGCGACCCCGCGCTTCGGGCGCGCGCCGGCGCGCGCTCCCGCGAGCGCGTGCAGGCGTTCACGCCCACCGCGTGGGCGGAAGGGGTCGTCCGGCTCGCTCGCGCTAGCATCCTCCAGCCATGACGACTGCGGCCTCGCGCCTTTCCGAGCGACCGCGCGCTACCCCGCGGGCTCGCCCTCGGCTCCTCATCTTCATCGTCGCCTACAACGCGGAACGGACGATCGAGGATGTGCTGCGGCGAATCCCGCCCTCACTCACCGACAGCTACGAGGTCGAAGTGCTGATCATCGACGACGCGTCCCGGGACCGGACGTTCGAGCGCGGCGAGCGTGTGCGCGCCTCGGCCGAGCTCCCGTTCGAGCTGCACGTCCTCTACAACCCGGTCAACCAGGGCTACGGCGGCAACCAAAAAATCGGCTTCCAGTTCGCGATCGGCCGCGGCTTCGACTTCGTCGCGCTCTTGCACGGCGACGGCCAGTACGCGCCCGAGTGTCTCGAAGAGCTCGTGCGGCCGCTCGCGGAGGGCGATGCGGATGCCGTCTTCGGATCGCGCATGCTCGGCGGCGGTGCGCTTGCAGGCGGGATGCCGCTCTACAAGTTCGTCGGGAACAAGGTGCTCACTTCGATGCAGAACCGCCTCCTGCGCGCGCACCTGAGCGAGTTCCACTCCGGCTATCGCGTCTACAGCGTCGCCTCGCTCCGACGGATTCCGTTCGATCTGAACACGAACGACTTCCATTTCGACACCGAGATCATCATCCAGCTCCTGCTCGCGGACTTCACGATCGCGGAGGTCCCGATCCCGACCTACTACGGTGACGAGCTCTGCTACGTCGACGGTCTCGCGTACGCGTGGAACGTGACGAAAACGACGGCGCGCGCGCGTGCGCAGGAGCTGAGCCTCTTCTACGACCGCAAGTTCGACTGCCGCCCGGACGAGCCGAACGCGCACTACGTCGCGAAGCTCGGCTATGAGAGCCCGCACACGTTCGCGCTCGAGGTCGTGCGGCCCGGATCACGTGTTCTCGACCTCGGCTGCGCCGGGGGCTTCCTCGGCGCTGCGCTGCGCGAGCGGGGCTGCCACGTGACGGGAGTCGACATGCATCCGCTCGCGCCCGGAATCGAGCTCGACGAGTTCCACCTGCACGACCTGAACGAGCCCGGGCTCCCCGTCGACCCAGGCGCTTACGATTACGTGCTCCTGCTCGACGTGCTCGAGCACCTCGACCGGCCCGAAGAGTTCATGGAGCGCCTCCGTGACACTATGGTCGCGGCTGCGGACGCCTCGCTCGTGCTCAGCACCGGCAACGTCGCGTTCGCGCTCACGCGGCTGATGCTGCTCGCGGGCCAGTTCAACTACGGCAAGCGCGGCATCCTCGACCTCACGCACACGCGACTGTTCACGTTCTCGACGATCCAGCGCCTCCTCGAGGCGGCGTGGTTCGAGCCGGTGCTCGTGCGCGGCGTCCCGGCGCCGATACCGCTGGCGGTCGGCAGCCCGAATTTGGCGAAGGCGCTGCTGAAGGCGAACCGCGCACTGCTCCGCCTCCGGAAATCGCTTTTCGCCTACCAGGTCTTCATCGTGGCCCGCCCACGGCCCTCCCTCGGCCGCCTGCTCGCCGACGCGGAGGGCGCCTCGACTGCGCGCGCGAACCGCGGCGGCACGCGGTAGACCTCCATCGTCTCCGCAGGGCCCGAGCGGCTCAGCGCGCGTGACGTGACGGGATGCACCGTGATGCGTGCGATCGGCTTCGCGCCGACGTAGCGCAGCTGACGTTCCGCACCTGCCTTGGCAACGATCACGGCGTGGGTCAGGCGGTAGCGGCGGAAGAACGCGCGCGTTTTCGCCGGGCCCGTGCTGCCCGGAAGCGCATCCAGGCGACGCTCTCGTGGTACGAGACCACCTCTCGCAGGAACGAGTCTTCGCTCTGGCGTCCTGTGACCACGGAGACGAACTGCGACGCGTAGACCGCCGAGGCACCCGCTCCGGCGGCGAGTGCACAGACGGTCACCGTCACGGCCACGAGCTTCGCGAAGCGTCCGCGTACGGCGAGTCCCGTGATCCCCAGCGCGGCGGCCACCGCCAGCACGGACATCGCGAAGAGCAGATAGCGCGAGTCCTGACGGCAAGGCGACGAGTGCGGCAGGAACTGCGAAGGCAAGCGCTCTCCGCGCCGTGACCTGCCGACGGAAGACGACCCCGCCGAGACCGCGACCACCGCCGCCGCTCCCGCGGCGATGTACTTGATCCCGGCGGTCGCCCCGGTGAAGAAACCCGCGAGCACGAGCAGCTCGGTGCGGCCCGCGCGCGCAAAGCGCACGAGATTCGCGACGGCGAGCGCGGCGAGGAACGCCCCTGCCGGCTCGACGAACGTCGACGTCTCGAGCCAGAGCGCGAACGGCTGCCGACGGTGCGAGGAAGATCGCCACGGCGAGGATCGCGATCCCGCGGCCCGCGAGACTGCGCGCGGTCGTGAACACGACAGCCGCCGCGCCGAGCCCGAGCAGCGAACGTCACGAGCGCGAACGCCACCGCCCCGGCGCCGAAGCGGTTGAGACCGTCCAGTGTGCGGTCGCCGGTCGAGCCGAGCGGCGCGAGGAGCAGCGAGCCGGCACCGAGCCAGCCGAGGGCCGTCACGAGGCGAGCGCGACGTGCGCGAGGCACTCAAGCACGCTCGGCGAGGAGGCTCACGATCTGCCAGAGGTAGAGCGCGGCCCCGCCTAGCACCCAGGCGATCGCCAGGGCGGTCCAGCGCATTCAGCCGCGCGGGCGGTCGTGCACCGCGACGAATTCGTCGTCGCTCAATGTCGCGTCGTCCACGCCGGTGATGTCGACCGCGCGCTCGACGTATGGCGTGCCCGAGACGTAATGCGCGACGAGCAGCATCCGCTCGCCGCTCTCCGGCTTCAGTTGCTTGTGGTAGCCGCACGTGTCCGCGAAAACGACGGTCGCGGGTGCTCCCTCGCACAGCACCCAGTCTGACTCGGGCACGACCTCCCGCAGCTGCTCGTCGGTCGAGCGCGCCTGCTCGTCACGCTCGGGCAGCTCGCGGCGCGCGCCGTACGGGTGCGTGCCGGGCGCGTAGCACAGCGGCCCAGCCGGGCGCCGCACGTCGGTGAAGTAGACGAACATCTTCACGTTGACGACGTCGTCGCCGTCGCGATGCCAGAGCTGCGTCTGGATCGCCGGGCCCGCGGTCGGGTGCGTGTGCCAGACGTCGAGCGCACGGAGCGTCGAGCGCAGCTTCAGATACCCGTTCGCAACCGCGAGCGCGCGCGGGTGGAGCGCGATCTTCGCGAAAGGATGGTCGGTCGAGTACGACGGGGCGCCGAGCTTCGTCAGGAATGTCGCCTTGCTGCCTGCGGCGGCGGCGTCCTCGGGCGGCCGCGCCTCGTAACGCCGCTGCGCCTCCGCCGCAGCCTCGTCATAGAGCGCGTTCTCACCGAAGACGGTAGCGGAGTCGGTGATCGCCACCCCGTCCCGACGCAGGCGCTCGACGACCTCGGCGAGCTCCGCCGGCACATCTGCATGACCCCACCGGTCGCGGTTCCGCAACCTCCAGCGCGTTTGCGCGATCCGGTCGTCGAGCTTGGTCTTGACGGCCGCAGCCACGCTCACGGGCGCCAGCCTACCGGGTACGCTCAGCGCCCGTGGCAGCCAAAACAGCGCTCGTTACGGGCTCCAGCGGATTGATCGGCTCCGAGTGCGTGGCCTTCCTCGATGCACGGGGTTGGGCGGTCCACGGCGTTGACAACAACATGCGCCGCGAGTTCTTCGGCGACCACGGCGACACGACGTGGAACCTCGAGCGGCTGCGACGCGAGACTGATCGTTTCGAGCATCATGACCTCGACGTCCGCGATCGCAAGGGCGTCGCGCGCCTCGTCGCCGAGCAGCGGCCTGGCCTGATCGTGCACGCAGCTGCGCAGCCGTCGCACGACCTCGCTGCCGAGCGGCCGTTCGACGACTTCGAGGTGAACGCGAACGGGACCCTCAATCTGCTCGAGGCTGCGCGCGCACACACGCCGGAGAGCCCGTTCGTCTTCCTCTCCACGAATAAGGTTTACGGAGATGCCCCGAACGACCTCCCGCTCGTCGAGCTAGAGACACGCTGGGACTACGCCGACCCCGCGCATCGCGAAGGCATCGACGAGACGTGCCGCGTCGACCAGACGATGCACAGCCTCTTCGGAGTCTCGAAGCTCGCCGCGGACGTGCTCGTGCAGGAATATGGGCGCTACTTCGGACTGCCTACGGTCTGCTTCCGCGGCGGTTGCCTGACCGGTCCGCGGCACTCGGGCGCCGAGCTGCACGGTTTCCTGGCCTACCTCGCGCGCGCCGCGGCAGAGGGTCTCACCTACCGGATCTTCGGGTTCAAGGGCAAGCAGGTTCGCGACAACATCCACTCGTTCGACGTGTGTACCGCGATCCTCGCGTTCGCGGAGCGACCGCGCGAGGCGGCGGTCTACAACCTCGGAGGCGGCCGCACGAACAGCGTCTCGCTGCTTGAAGCGATCGCGCGCTTCGAAGAGCTGCTCGGCACGAAGTTGCAGACCGAGTACGTGGACGAGCCGAGGCGCGGCGACCACGTCTGCTACATCAGCGACCTCGCGCGGTTCCGCGCCGACTACCCGCACTGGGAGTTGTCCATCGCGCTCGACGACATCTTCGAAGAGCTGGCCGCGGCGAGCCGTCGCTTCGCCGGCGTCGCCTCGTGAGGCTCGGCCTCGTCGTCGGCGGCGGGGTCCCGAACCCCACCGCGAGCGGCGGCGCGCTTACGGCCTGGACGATCATGCACCAGCTCTTCGAGCGCGGGCACGAGGTCACAGTCTTCGTCCTGCGCGACCCCGAGCAGTACTCGCCGACTGCTACTCCCGAGGCAGAGCGCGTGCGTCGGGTGCGTGAACTGGGCGTCGACGTGGTCGAGCTCGAGTCGCGCGCTACGGACTACTTCCGTGGGCTGGAGCGCGGGCTCGTCGACCGGATGCGCCGCGCGGCCCGTCCGCTGGACGAGGAACTCGAGCCGACGCTCGTCGACGCACCCAAGGTCCGGCACGCGATCGAGGGAAGTGGTGTCGCCGCGGCGTTCGTCTACCACTGGGACGCGCTCGCGGCAACTCATGGGCTCGCGGTACCACGCCTTGGGGCCGTCGGCGATCCGCCGCAGCTCTCGCACCTCTACCGCTTTCGTGAGGAGCTACCGCATCCGCGCGCGCTCCGGCGCGTCTTCCGGCTGCAGGCGCAGCTTCGGCTCCAGCCGAGGCTACTCGTCCGGCTCCTGAACGCGTGCGAGGCGAGCGGCGCGTTCGCAGCTCACCACGCGGCGTGGCTGCGTGCGCACGGCGCCCACGACTGCCGTTACCTCCACACGCCGGTACCAGACGTCGCAGGTGCGAACTGGCGCGAGCAGCGAGACGCGGCGATCGCATTCGCCCCGCCGTCGGTGCTCCTCGTCGGCCACCTCAAGGGAGTGGTCACGCTCGAGGGCTTGCGCCGGTTCGTGAAGGAGATCCTCCCGCGCCTCGAGGAAGCCGGAGTCGAGACACGAATCGCGGGCGGCTACCATCCGCCGCCCGACCTCGAGCGGGCGCTCGACCGGCCGTCGGTGAGGCTACTGGGCCACGTCGAGAACGCCGACGCCGAGTTCCGACGCTCGCACGTCCTGCTCGTTCCCAATGCGATCCCGCTAGGAATCCGCGTCCGGATAGTGACCGCCTGGTCGCTCGGCGTCGCGGTCGTGTCTCACGACGCGAACGCGCAGGGGATCCCTGAGCTCGAGCACGGCACGAACGCTCTACTCGGATCGTCCGGCGCGGACCTCGCAGACCGCGCGCTGCTCCTCGTCCGCAACGCCGAGCTCCGTCGCGGCTACGACGCCGGGGGGCGCGCCACCTACGAACAACGGTTCGCGCCGGTCGTCGCGGCGCGCGAGATCGCGGAGCTCCTCGAAGGTCTCGTCCCGGCCCGCGCCTCTGCCGCCGCGAGTTGAGCCGCTTCCTCGTGACCGGCGGCGCCGGGTTCATCGGCAGCCATCTCGCTGACGCGCTCCTCGCGCGCGGCGACGACGTGGTTGTGCTCGACGATCTGAGCACGGGGTCGCGCGAGCACCTCCCGGCGGGAGCGGAGCTCGTCGAAGCCGACGTCGCAGAGGAGTTCAGCGTGCGCGGTTTCGACGCGGTGCTTCACGTCGCCGGCCAGGCGAGCATCTTCAAGTCGTTTGACAGTCCCGAGCGCGACCTGCGCACGAACGTGCTCGGCACGGTGAACGCGATCGAAGCATGTGTCCGTGACGGCGTCGAGCGACTTGTGTTCGCGAGCTCGATGACCGCCTACGGCGAGCCGGCGCAGGTGCCGACACCGGAGAGCGCGCCGTGCGTACCTGTCTCCTACTACGGCGTCACGAAGTACGCAGCCGAGCGCTACGTGCAGGTGAGCGCAGCGCGCGGACTGGCGGTGACGTCGCTTCGGATGTTCAACGTCTACGGCGAGCGGCAGAGCCTGACGAACCCCTATCAGGGCGTGCTGGCGATCTTCATCGGCAACGTGCTGCGCGGAGAGGCGATCACGATCCAGTCCGACGGCGAGCAGACGCGCGACTTCGTCTACGTGGGTGACGTCGTAGACGCCTGGCTGCGCGTGCTGGAGGGGCCGTCGGCGCACGGGCAGGTATTCAACGTCGGCAGCGGACGCGAGACGTCGATCAACGAGCTCGCCCGCGAGGTCGTCGCCGCGCTCGGGCACGATCCGGACGGCTGGGAGATCCGCCGTGCCCCGGCGCAGACAGGGGACGTCAGGCGGTCGGCTGCCGACGTCTCGGCCCTGCGGGACACGATCGGCTGGGAACCGGCCACGCCCCTGGCGGACGGTTTGAGCCGCACGGCAGGCTGGGCGGGAGCTTTAGACTAGCGCGCCATGATCCGAGGCACGGCCAGGCGCCTCGCTCTCCGCATCGCCCGCTCGTCATTCGGCTTTCGCGCACTTGCGTCTGTCGCGCAGGCCGACCCGCAGCTCGTCGTGGAGGCGCTCGGACCGCGCGTCAACGGCTCCGCCCGCCTCTCGCGGGTGCGCGCTTGGCCCGACACGCTGCTCGGGTTCGAGGACCTCGCCTTTCTCTTCTCGAGCCATCAACTCCACCACGCCGTGATCAGCATGGCCATCGACGAGGCCGCGTATCTCTTCGCACTCGCGCGCAGCCTTCCACGCGCAACCTTGGCGGAGATTGGACGATCCAAGGGCGGAAGTACCATGCTGCTTGCCGTCGCGAGCGACGGTGCGTCTCATGTGTGGTCATACGACCTGCACGTGAAACCGACATCCGGTGAGAAGAGCGATGCCGAACTGCTCTCGGCGCTCGACCGCTACGACCTCGCCGACCGCGTGACGCTCGTCGTCGGTGATTCGCGCATCGCGGAACCGCCGCCGCAGCCGTGCGACCTCGTGCTGATCGACGGCGACCACAGCTACGAGGGCGCACGCGCCGACTACGAGCGCTGGCGCGGCTTCACCCGGCCCGGCGGGCACATCCTCTTCCACGACGCGGTCGAGCTCGGCGAGCTCTCCGTCGCGCACGAGGGCGTGGCAAGACTCATCTCGGAGATTGGGCGTGATCCCAGGTTGGTGAGCCGCGGCGGCACCGGCACGCTCGCGCACTTCCAGCTGCGCTAGACACGCGCGCGCTCGTCCGCGCGCTGGCGGACGTCGCCCCACGCATGGAGCACGTCGACGAGCCCGAGGTAATCGCGCACGCGCCGCGGATCGTCGACCGAGCCGCGCGGGCCGGCGACCTCGAACTCGATCGCGCCGCGGAGGTCGTCCTGCGGCACCGTGGTCAGCCCGTAGAGATCGATTCGATAGCCGCCGCGCTTCAACGGAAGCTTCGGCAACTCGACCTCGAGCTCGAGCCCGCCCGGCTGCACATCGACGTCCATCTGACCCGAGGTGAGCGTGAAGACAAGCGTGCCGTCGAACGTGGAGAACTTACACAGCACCTCGAGTCGCTTCGTCTTGAGCCGCGAGCGCAGGCCAAGGACGACGCGCATGGGCTCGTTCTCGAAGAAGATGCCGGTCGTTTCACCCGACCCGTCGACGAGCCGGACGCTCTCGAACAGGATCTCCTTGCTCGTCTGCTTCGGCACGCCGTGCCGACGAGCGGGATCAGTGAGGTCGGCGAAGCCGGGCTGGAGCGCAAGGTGGCCCTCGCTCAGGTACTCGGCCACGACCTCGCTCGGGTCGCCGATCCGCTTGACTCGCCCCGCGTCGAGCCAGAGGCAGCGATCCGCGAGCGCCGTGATCGCGCTCATGTTGTGGCTGACGAGGAGCACCGTGCGCCCGTGCCCCGAGACCTCGCCCATCTTTCCGAGGCACTTGCGCTGGAAGGCCGCGTCGCCGACCGCGAGCACCTCGTCGACGATCAGAATCTCCGGCTCGAGATGCGCTGCGACCGCGAACGCGAGGCGCAGCTGCATCCCGCTCGAGTAGCGCTTCACCGGCGTCTCGATGAAGCGCTCGACCTCTGCGAACGCGACGATCTCATCGAACTTCCGCTCGATCTCGCGGCGTTTCATACCCAGGATCGCGCCGTTGAAGAAGACGTTCTCGCGGCCCGTCAGATCGGGGTGGAACCCCGTGCCGACTTCCAGCAGCGACCCCACGCGCCCCCAGATCGTGGCTTCCCCGACGGTTGGGTCGGTGATCCCGGAGAGGATCTTCAGGAGCGTCGTCTTGCCGGCGCCGTTCCGACCGACGATCCCGAGCACCTGGCCGCGCTCGACGTCGAAGCTGACGCCCCCGAGCGCTTCGATCTCCTCGCGGCGCGACCCCCCGCGCAGCGTCGATCGTGCGCGCCGCGCGATCGCCTCGCGCAGGCTCCCGTGCAGCGCATCCATCTCCCCTAGGCGGTAGCGCTTGACGAGGTCGCGGACCTCGACCGCGTTGTCAAACGATGTCTGCAAAGACGCGCTCCATGCGCTTGAAATAGACGAGACCCGCAGCGAGGACGACGAGCCCGCTGACGCTCGAGATCACGACGTGCCCGAGCTCGGGCCGGATGCCGCCGAGCATCGCCCAGCGAAAGCCCTCGACGGCGCCGGCCGTCGGGTTGAGCCAGAAGAGCGTCGCCCACGGCTCGTCGAGGTGCAGGCCTTCGAACGAGATGAACACGGCGCTGGCGAACAGCCACAGCTGGAGGAGGAACGGGACGACGAAACGGATGTCGCGGTACTTCACGTTCAATGCTGCGAGCCACGCCCCGGCACCTGCGGCGGTGCCCATCGCGAGCAGCACGAAGGGGATCGCCGTCCAGACGCGTTGCGGCGCCGGGAACTCGCCGTAGCCGGCCATTACGACAAGCAGCACGAGCGTGGCGAGGGCGAAGTCGACGAGCGCCGCGACCACGGGTGCGAGCGGCGCGAGCAAGCGCGGGAAGTACACCTTCGTCAGCAGCGACGCGTTCCCAACGAGGCTCCCTGACGCGAGCGTGACCGAGTTGGCGAAGAAGAGCCAGATCACTGAGCCGGAGAGCGCGAGCAGTGCGTACGGGCCCGGCGAATACACGCCGAGGAACCGCCCGAAGAAGAGCGTGAAGACGACCATGTACATGACCGGCTGGAGCACGGCCCAGACGATTCCGAGCAGCGTCTGCTTGTAGCGCACCTTCAGCTCACGCCAGGCAAAGAAGTAGAGAAGCTCGCGATGGCGCCACACCTCGCGCAGGCCGAGGCGGGGCCGCCGTGGGGCGGGCCGGATGACGTGCGGGTCGACTGCAGGAGTCGTTGAGGAGGTCGCGGCCTCGATGCTTGGAGAGTATCCGGCGCCCAGGCGGCTTTACGTGGCCTTTACGGCCAGGCAGTGGAGCTTGTAGCCGAGGTCGAGCTCCTCGAGCAGGCGCTCGAGCTCGGGCCGCCGGGCGCGCATTGTCTCGACGAGCGGGTCGCCGTCCACTTCCGCGTCCGAGTAGGGCTCGTAATAGCTCAGCCACTCGAGGACGGGATCGAGCGACGCGATGCGAGTACGCGTATTGACGACCTCGAAACCTTCGCGGCGGAGCATGTCTGTGAGCGTGCGCGGCGAGAAGTAGACGAGGTGGTTACGGCCGTCGAACGTCGCGGCGCGCTCGTGCAGAACCCGGCACGCGAGACTGTCGACGTTTGGGACGATCAGGTACGTCGCGCCGCCCGGTTTCAGAAGCCGTGCGACCTGGCGCAGGAAGGCGCGCGGGTCGTTCACGTGCTCGAGCACCGAGAGCACGGTAACGACGTCGTACTCGCCGTCGAGCTCCTCGATCGGCCGGTCGCTGACCTCGAGCTTGAGCTCGTCGCGTGCGTACGCAAGCGCGCGCCGGCCGAACTCGGTGCCCGTCCCGGTCCAGCCGCGGTCAAGCGCAAGCCGCAGGAACAGCCCGATCGACGTGCCGACGTCGAGCAGCCGACCTTCACGGCGGTACTGCTCGAGCTCGTCGAGGATCTCGGCGAATTTCTCGCGGTCGAGCTCGAGCTGGCGCGGCGACGTGAGCACATCGACCCACAGGTCGTTGGAGCCGCCTTCGCGGTACTCGTCGAGCACGACCGCCTCGTCGACCTGCGGGTTCGAGAACACGAGCGCGCACTCGTCGCAGCGGACGATCGGGTAGCCGCGCTTCACGAACAGCTCGGTGTGCGACGAGGAGCTGCACGTGGGGCAATCGATCGGCTTCGAGAACCGCAACGATAGCAGCCCGGTCTCGGGATCGAGCAGCTGCTCGAGCTCGCGCTCCTTCGCCGCGAAGTACCGGTCGCGCCCGGTCTCCTTGTTCAGGCTCGTCACGGTCGCACGCAGACGTCGGCATAACGCGCACCGCCGTGACCGACGTACTCGTCGTGGAAGTGCTCGGGCAGCGGCACCGTCCCGGCGAGCTTACCGGTGTGCTCGAACCACTCGGCCGTGTGATAGCCCGCTTCGCGCAGTCGCGTGAACACCTCTGGCCGCGCCCCAAGGTGCGGGTCGTACTCGAAGAAGAGCACGGGGCGCAGACGTGCGAGCAGGTCGAGGTTCGCGAGCAGGATCGGCACGTCCAAGCCGTCCGTGTCGAGCTTCAGCACCGCGGGCGCAGCGAAGCGTGGGTGGTCCTCCAGGACCTGTTTCAGCGGCTTCGCAGGCAGCGTGCCGTCTCCCGCCACGACGCGCGCCGTTCCATGGGCCCGCTCGACCCGGCCGCGCGCGGGTGCGTCGACGAAGGACCTCTCGAGCTCGACGTCGCCGAGCCGCGTGGCGTTCCGCTCGAGCAGGGCGAAGAACCGCTCGTCGCCCTCGACGCAGAGAATGGGAATGCCGCAGCGCGCCCGGATCGCCGCAGCGGTGTCGCCGACATTCGCGCCGACGTCGACCACGGGGCCGCCGAGCTCGCACGCAATGCGCGCGAGCGGCGCGTCGTATTCGGGATGCGCGGCGCGGTAGAAGGGCAGCTGGTGCGAGAGCGGGAGCTCGAGCTCGACGCCGTCGATGCGGTAGCGCACCGTCGGGTCGCCGAGCCGCACGAGCAGGCGCCGGGCCTCGATCGCGGCCTTCAGCCGTGCGCGGCCGAACGTGGACGACGGGTCGCCGTCCAGGATTCCGCGCTCGACCCGCTCGGCGAGCCTCAACGCGAGCGCAGCAGCAGGTCGGCGAGCTCGAGGTCGAAGGGCGTGTCGACGTCGAGCGAGGAGCGCTGATCCATCACGTACGCGCGGCAGTCGCCCTCGTAGAGGTCGCGCCCGACGCGATCGGCGCGCAGCGCGAGCACTGCCGGCCCGTTGCGGGCGTAGACGGGCTCCTTCTCCTGCCTGCTTCGCGTTGTCCCGCGTGCGACGAGCCGGCCGTCGACCAGATCCATCAGCGCCTCGGGGGTGTAGTGGTGAGGCACCTCGACGACGCTGACGACGGCGTCGGCGCCCGTCTCCAGCAGCACCAGCACGGCACCGTCGACGTGCTCGGAACGTCTGAGCGGCGACGTCGGCTGCAGGACGACGACGACGTCGGGATGGAGCTCCTCGATCGCATGTCGGATGACGTCGAGCATCGGCGTATCGTCCGTTGCGAGCTCGCCCGGACGGCGCAGGACGTCCGCCTCCGCCGCGGCGGCAATCTCGTCGTCGTCTGTCGAGACCACAACCTGTGTCAGCTTCTCCGCGCCGTGCGCGGCCTCGAGTGTCCACGCGAGTAGCGACTTTCCGGCGACGGGCGCGAGGTTCTTGCGCGGGATCCCCTTCGAGCCGCCCCGTGCTGGGATCAGGCCCAGGACCTCCAGTGCCTCGGTCGATGTCACGGCCCCGCCTCTCGCGTGCGAGCAGCAAGCGAGACAAGGACGCAGGGAACGCTCGTGCCAGAAGGCACGGGCGCGACTGAGGACGCCGGATCGCGCCGCTGATCGCGCGCGAGAGGTGATCGACGTGGCGTCGGTCGAGGCACTAGTAGGTGATCCGCTTGTGGATCGAGAGCTGCTTCGTCGACAGGATCTCGGCGATCCGCTCGCCCGCGTGCCCGTCGCCGTAGATCGGCTCCATCGGGTAGCGCCCGTTTGCCATCTGCGTCCATACGGCCTCGACGATCTGCTCCTTGTTGTAGTCGGTATCGAGGACGTTGGAGCCGCGGTCGCGTCCTTCCTGCCGCGGCCCGATGTTGACCGCCGGCGTGCCGATGAACGCGCCCTCGCGGATCGCCGAGGAGGAGTTCCCGAGGAGGCAGGCGGTGCGCTCCATCAGCTTGATGTAGTCGCTCGTCTCCAGGTTCTTGAAGAAGTGCAGCTTCGCGTCGTCGTTGTGCTCGCGCCATTGCCGGATCCCGGCCGCGATGTGCTCGGCGCCCGCGTCCGCGTTCGGCCAGAGCACGATCGCCGGCACGTCGAGCTCCTGCACGGCCTTCAGCGTCTCCTGGATCTGGCGCTTGCCGTCGCCGTACTCCGTGGTGACCGGGTGCTGCGAGATGATCAGGAACGGCTCGTCCAAGCTGAAGCGCCCGCCGACGCCGACCTCGAACAGGTCGCTGAGCCCGTCGCCGGCGGCGGCCAGTACGTCCGCGACGAGGTCCATGCGCGGGCAGCCGACGACGTGGACGTTCTCCGGGTCCTCGCCGAGCTTCACGATCCGCTCGCCCGCCCCTTTCGACGCCGGGAAGTGCACGTGGGCGAACTTCGTCACGGCGTGCCGGATCGACTCGTCGATGTTCCCGGAGACTTCGCCGCCCATCGTGTGCGCGAGTGGGATGTTCATGTACGTGGCAGCGAGGGCGGTCGCCATCGTCTCGAAGCGGTCGCCGACGGTGATGACGACGTCGGGCTGCAGTCGCTCGAACGCAGTCGGGAGCTCGAGCAGTCCGAGTCCCGTCGACTTCGCCATCGTCGACGGCGTCTCGCCTTCGATCAGCATGAAGACGCGCTCGGCGGCCTCGAAGCCGTCGCGCTCGATCAGGTCTGCGACGCTGCCGTAGCGGTCGAGCAGTGCGGACGCGCCCACGACGAGCTGCAGCTCGAGCTCCGGATGTGTCTCGACAGCGCGCATCGCGCTCTTGATGCTCGAGTAGTTCGCCCGCGAGCCGACGACGACGCAGACCTTCCTCATGCGAGCATCTCCTCGGTGATCACGGAATCGGCGGGTATCGGAACGCGCGCGATCCGGCCGACGACCTCCTCGAGCTTCCGGGCGGGAATACCGGTGCCCGGCTTCTTCGCAGCGAGCATGGGTAGCGAAATCTCGACGCCCGCCGGAATTTCGCAGGTACTCACAACCGACTTCTCGAACACGAGCTTCATCTCGCGCAGACCGTCGAGGTCGTTCTTGTCGACGGGGTTGGCGAGCATCGTCTCGATGGAGCGAATGCCCTCTACGAGGTCCTCGAGCTCGTCCGGCTCGAGTGCGAGCGAGGCGTCGGGGCCGTAGGCGTCGTTCGAGAGCGTGAAGTGCTTCTCGACGACGGCCGCGCCCAGCGCGACCGCCGCCAACGCCGCGTAGTTGCCCAGCGAGTGGTCGGAGAATCCGACGGGCTTGCCGTAGCGCCCGCGCAGCTCTGCGAGCACGTTGAGACCGACGTGCTCCGGCGGCGTCGGATACTCGGACGTGCACTGCAGCACGGTGACGTCGTCGCCCGCCGCCTCGACCGCCGCGTCGAGCTCTTCCCACGACGACATCCCGGAGGTGAGCAGCACCGGCTTCCCGGTCGCCGCGACGCGCCGCACCAGCTCGAGGTTCGTGACTTCCCCGGAGCCGATCTTGTAGCGCGCGACGCCGAGCCGCTCGAGCCGCTCGACTGCTTCGATCGAGAAGACGGAGCAGAGGAACTCGATCCCGGCGCGCTCGCACGCCTCCTTGAGGCGCGCCCACTCCTCGTCGGTGAACGCTGTCCGCCGGAAGTACTCCCAGCGCGTCTCGTGCCGGAAGTACGGCGGCGAAGGCGCGTCGCGGGTCGTCTCCGCCTCCGCGTCGTGCAGCTGGAACTTCACTACATCGGCGCCGCACGCGGACGCGACCTCGGCCATTCGAATCGCGTTGCCGAGGCTGCCGTCATGGTTCATGCCGGCTTCGGCGATCACGCAGACCCTGCTCATCGCGCCGATGCTAGCTTCGCCCCGTGAAGAATTACGTCAGGGAGTACTTCGACCGGCACGCCCACGCGTGGGTCGAAGCCGCCTACGTCGGCGACGTGCGGTTTCCGGTCGGGTCGGAGCGGGTCCGCCTTGCAATCGAGGGCGTGGCGCCCGCGATGCGCGACGGCGCACGGCTCGTCGACCTCGGCTCCGGCGGCGGCCAGCTCTGCGTCCACGCCGCAACGCTCGGCTGGCGCCCGACCGGCGTCGACGTTGCCCCCGGGATGATCGACGAGGCGCGCGCGGCCGCGGGCGACCTGGAGATCGAGTGGCTCGTCGCGCCGTACGACAACTCGGGTCTGCCGGAGGGTGAGTTCGACGCCGTGACGGCCATGGGGTTGATCGAGTACCTCGACGACGACGACGCGCTGTTCGCCGAGGCGGCGCGCCTGCTGCGGCCGGGCGGACGGTTCGCCGTCTCGTGTCGCAACCGGCTCTACAACCTCCTCTCGACAAACGAGTACACCGAGGCGGAGTACGCGGACGAGGCGCCCCGCCTGCTCGCGGAACTGCGTGAGCACCTCGGGGCGACCGGCGCGGACGAGCTCCACGCGCTCGCCGAGTCGCTGGAGGAGGCCGCAGCCGAGCTGGGAGCCGCCGCAGAGGCCGACCGTTCGGTTCCTCCGCCCGACCTTCATGACCACGTGCGCGCCTTCCAGCGCGGACGCCGACAGCACACACCGCGCGACCTGGACGCAGCCGCTGAGCGACACGGGCTCCGCAGCGTCGAGACGCTCGCGCTGCATCCGCACCCGCTGCCGCCCTCGCTCGAGCCGCTCGCGCCACGGTTGTACAACCGTCTCGCACTTGCGTGGCAGCGTCCCCTCGAACGGTCACCCGCGGGGCTCGCGTATTCGAGCGCGTTCGTAGCCGTGTTCGAGCGCGGCTGACGTGCTCACGATCGTCATGTACCACTACGTGCGCGACGGCGCGCGCGTACATGCGCGCACGACCGCGGAGCTCGAGCGTCAGCTCGATCACATCGCAGAGCGGTACACCTGCATCCGGCTGGACGACGTCGGGCGGCGCAGATGGGCCGACGACGCGTGCCTGCTCACGTTCGACGACGGCCTTGTCGAGCACCTGTCGACGGTCGCTCCCGCACTCGAACGCCGCGGACTGACCGGCGTCTTCTGCCCGCCGGGAAGAGCCGTCGTCGAGCGCCGTCCGCTCGACGTGCAGAAGACGCAGTTCTTCCTCGCCGCGAGTGCGGACCACGGGGCGCTGCGCGACCGGATCCTCGCCCGTGTCGACGACCCAGAGCGCGTGTGGGCCGAGAACACGCCTCCTCACCGCTTCGACCCGCCGGAGACGGTTTTCGTCAAGCGTGCGCTCCAGGACGGTCTCCCCGACCCGCTGCGCACCGAGCTCCTCGACGAGCTCTTCCAGGAGGACGAGCGCACCTTTGCCGACGCGATCTATCTCACGCTCGACCAGTGCCGCGAGCTCGTAGCGCGCGGCCACGACGTGATCGGGCACGGCTGGGAACATCGCCGGCTCGGGCTGCTCGAAGAGGACGCGCAGCGCGCGGACCTCGAACGCACGCGCGAGTTCGTCGCCGACGTCGGCGGTACGTGGGCGCTCTGCTACCCCTACGGGAGCCGTGACGCGACGACGCTCCGCCTGCTCGAGGAGCTTGGGTGCCGGGTAGGCCTGACGACCGAACCGCGGCGCGCGACCCGCGACGACCCCCTGCTCGAGTTGCCGCGCATCGACACCAACGATCTACAGCGTGAGGTAGTCGAGGGCGCGGGAATCGACGGCCCAGTCGCCAAGCCGGCGTAGGTCGTCTGCACGCGCGAGCTCGTCCGCCGAGCGGGGAGTGACCTCGATCGTCGCCTCGTACGGATCGTCGATCTCGTCCACCGGCTTGAAGATCGAGCGGAAGCTCGTGAACTGCGTCTGGCGAAGCCTGAACAGCGCGTGGGCGTGCCTGCGCGCGAGCTCCACCTGCTCACGCGTCGGCGCGGCGATCTCATCGATGCGCGCCAGGCGCTCCAGATACTCGTCGCGCGTGTCCGAGTCGACCGTGAATCCGCGTCCCGAGTAGAACCCCGTGCCGGCGGTGAGTACGGGCTTGCCGAAGCACGGCAGCTCGAACCCAACTGAGCCGCGGATCGTGATCCCGCAGTCGGTGACGTCGAAGAGCGACCAGGTCGAGATCTGGGTGTCCGGCTCGAGCAGCTTGACGTGGTCGGGTAGCGCGCCAACGTGCTCGCGGATCGCGACGAGCTCGTCGAGCACGCCCGTGACGCCGTCGCGCCTCCGCTTCCACACGTTCGCCGGATGCAGCTTCACGATCCAGTTGACCCGAGGATTCGCGCACGCGGCGTGCACGGTCTCGACGAACCACTCCTTCTGGTCGGCGAAGAGATCCCGGCCGAAGAACATGTTCGCGTCCCAAAGGACGTGCGAGAAGATCACGGCGTTCTTGCGCGCAGGATCGAGCCCAAGCGTCCGCTCGATCTCGGCGCGCGGAACGCGGCGCGTCCAGCCCTGGTTCCAGCGCGCGAGGAAGGTCGCGTCCTTGTCGTAGCGGTGCGCGAACTCGCGGTCGAGCTCCGCATCGCGCTCTCGCGTCCACTTGAGGCGCCTGACTCGTTCCCAGGACTCGTCCGCTAGGGAGCGCGGGTGGATCGCCTTGGTCTCGGCCGTGTACCGCTTGAAGACCATCGTGTCGTCCTCGAAGCCGCTCACGAACTGGACGACGTTGAGGCCGCGCAGGAGCGCGATGTCGCAGAGCGGTCCCTGGTCAGCGTAGTTGCGCTCGTTGAAGAGCACGAGCTCCGGTTGCAGCTCGTCGAGCAACGTCTCTGCCGCGAGCGCCGTGCGAATCGCAGCCGGAAGGAGGCGTTCGAGGAGCTCGCGGGCGCGCGGGTCGTCGAGGTCGACGCCGCCCTCGTGAAGGTAGCGCGAGACCGTGGAGAGCGCCTCGCGCCCGACGTCGGCCCCGCGGAACGTGAGCGCCTTCAGATCGGAGAGTCTCTGGACCCCCGCGAGTAGCGCCTCGGCCTCGCGCTCCGCCTGGGCCTCGCGGCCGGGCCCGAGGTAGTCCTCGAGCGCGACGAAGCGCCCGACGCCGAACAGCTCGAAGTAGCGCCGCGGGAGGTCGGAGTCCGAGGGCACGAGCACGACCGGATCGAGGCCGCTGCGCTGGAACGCCTTCGCGAACATGCCTTCGAGCTTGATCTGGTAGGTCGCGTAGCTGAGGCTCGCGATCAGCGCGGTCCCGCCGGTCGTCGGGGGTGCGGGGCGGAGGATCGACGCGTAGCGGCGGCGGAAGGACCAGTAGTCGCGCTCGAGCACGGTACGGGCACGCAGCGCGCGTCCCCGGGCGCGGAGTCGATCGAGCCTCTGCGGTGGAGCGACACTCATGTCGAGACTCTCTCTAGCATCCTCGGCCGATTCCCCGTGGCCGACCTCGCGCTCTCGATCATCGCGCACGCGGTCCTCGGGGTGGCGTTGGCTGTCGTCGTCTGGGCGCTCGGGCTCGGCTGGCTGCGGCTCGTGCCGCTCCCGCGACCTGCGTTCGCATATCCCCTCGGCCTGCTCGCGGCGAGTCTCGCAGCGTGGCTCTGGCTCGTCTCGCCGTGGTTCGTCGTCGTGATGGTCGCGCTTCTCGTTCCCGCTGCGTTCGGACTGCGAGCGGCTCTCGTCGCCGCGATGCCGGTTGCTCCGTTCGCCGCGGGCCTCGGAATCGCGCTCGGCTCCCTTTTGCACGGCCCGACCGCCGACGGGGACTCGCACGCCTTCGGCGACATGCTCTTCTACTCGGCGAAGCTCGTCTCGGCGACGGAGTCGGTGCTCCCGTTCCGCGACCTGCTGGTCGAGGGGATGTCCAGCACGTATGCCGAGTCGGGATCGACCTTCGTGGGCGCGGCGCTCGCCTTCCTGACCGGGTTCGACCCGATTCTCTTCCAGGCGGCGGCGATGCCCGCGTACCTCGTCGCGGCGCTCGGAGTGGGCTTCCGGCTGCTCGGCGCGCGCGCTGACGCGTGGCACGCGCTCGTGCTCGCGCTGCTCGGCGTGAGCGTGATTGCGTACCCGACCTGGCTGACTGAAAGCCCGCCCGTCGCGTTCGCGCTGCCGCTCGCTTTCGCCGTCGTCGCGCTAGCACACGAGCGCCTCTCGCTCGGCATCATCGCGGCCGCCGTGGTGGCGCTCGGTCTTGGGTTCGCGCTGACGAAGGGTTTCGGCGTGATTCCGCTCGGCGTGGCGACCGCATTCGCGCTCGCTCCGCATCGCCGCGAGCTCGACCTCCGCCGGGTCGCGCTGTACGCGGCTGCGCCCGTCGCGGTCGCCGTCGCCGGAGTCGTGTTCTTCGTGGCGACAAGCGGCTGGCTCACGGAAGTGCTCGGACTGAAGCTCCTCCCGGCGGATGCGATCGACGGTTTGCGGCTGCAGCTCGACCGGCGCGACACGCAGGCCATTGCGCCCGCGTTCTTGGTGGTCGGAGAAGTCCTGCTCGCAGGTGCGCTCGCCCGCGCGAAGGCCTGGACTCCGTTCGCGATCTTCGCAGCGGGCGTGGCCGGCAACTGGTTCGTGAGCGGACACGGGTTCGACATTGCGGTCGGGGTCGGAGTTGTTGCGGCGCTGCTCTTCTTCGCCGAACGGCCCGGTGCGCTGCGTGCACAGTTGCCGCTCCTGCTCTCGGGCGGCGCGGCGCTGGCGCTAGCGGCGGCGTTCCGCGACATCTCCGGCGCACGGGCGGGTGTGGTGCTCTCGTTCCTGCTTGCCGGAGGAGTGTTTGCAGCGCTGGCTCCGACGCGGTCGACCGCAGCCGCAGCGGCAGTCGTCGCGGCGGGCGTGAGTGCCGGCCTCGTTATCGGTCGGAGCGACATTGGGCTCGCGAGTCCGGCCATCACGCTAACCCGGGACGACTACGCCGTCTGGCGTGCGGTCCGCGAGCTCGTCCCGCGCGACGGTCTCGTCTTCACGAGCCTGACGGGCCCGCTCGTCACCGGAGATCAGGGCTGGAACTACTACCCGGGCGTCGCTGAGCGGCAGGTGTACCTGGCGGGGTGGTCGAGCAGCCGGCTGCTCGTCGACGAAGCGGAACGCGAGCGGCGTTTGGCTCTGAACCAGGGCGTCCTCGCTGGACGGATCGAGCCTGCCGCGATTCCGGTCTCCCGACGCTACAGCCGTCACTACGCGGTCGTTCGGCGGCGCGAGTCGGTTCCCAACGCACTGCGGGCCGCCTACCAGAACGACGAATTCACGCTCTACGAGATCCCGTAGAGCGCGAGCGTCTCCGCGACCATTCGATCGACCGAGAAGCGTTCGAGGACACGCCGTTGCGCCTCGGCCGCGACACGCCGCGGTTCGTCGGGATTGTCGAGGCACCACGAGATCCGCTCGGCGAGCGCTTCCACGTCGCGAGGTTCGACGAGCCAGCCCGTCTCGCCCTCGACGACGGTCTCGCGGATGCCGCCGACGGGGGTCGCCACGACCGGGACTCCGGCCGCCTGCGCCTCGATCACGGCGAGACAGAGGCCTTCGAAGCGCGACGGAAAGGCGAACACGTCGAACGACGCGAGCAGGTCCGGGACGTCCTCGCGTGCGCCGAGGAACGTGAAGCGGTCGCCGAGAGGTTCCGCGAGGCGCTCGAGCTCGTCGCGCAGCTCACCCTCGCCCGCGACCACGAAGCGCACGTCGGGATGGCGCTCGAGGACGTGGGGCGCGGCAGCGATCAGGTCGCGCTGGCCCTTCTGCTCGGCGAGACGGGCGACGTTGCCGACGATCCGGCCCTCGAGCGTTGGGCGGCCGTTCCGGAAGCGCTCGAGGTCGATCCCGAGCGGCACGACGTGCGCTCGCAGCATGCGGCCGTCGTTCCGGCGGTCGGTGTCGGAGGTGTAGATCACCTCGGGGCGGGTCGCCCAGCCGGCGCGCTGCCAGGCGCGGCCGGCGAAGTTGTCGCTCCGTGGGAGCTCGGGCGTGTGGTGCGTGACGTAGAGGCGGGGCGCGCGGGCGAGGCGCCCCGCCACGAGCGCTTGCGGGAAGACGTCCGTGACGTGCACGAGCTCTGGCCGAAGAGCGCGGAGGCGGCGTGTGAGCCGACGCGTCAGGCCGGGCGCGTCGAGGTCGAAGGTCTCGGTGTGCGCGTCGAGTTCCGCGAAGGGCGCGAGCACGGGATCGTCGGGGTAAAGCAGGGCGACGTCCTGCGCGCGCGCCCGCAGGCCGCGGACGACCGCGACGACGTACTCCTCGACGGCACCCCAATTGCGCAGCCCGTGTACGAAGGCGATCACGCCAGCGCCTCGTCGAGTGCGTCGGAGAACTCGCGCGCCGTGCGCTCCCACGTGAACTCGGCCGCGCGCGCGAGTCCGCGCGCGCGCAGACTCGCCGCGAGCGCGTTGTCGTTCAGGATCCGGCGCAGCGCTTCGGCGAACGCATCGGCATCGCCTGGCGGGCAGAGCAGAGCGGCGTCGCCGACGATCTCGGGGATCGACGTCGTGTTCGAGGCGACGACCGGCGTCCCGCAGGCCATTGCCTCGAGCACCTGATAGCCGAAGCCTTCGTAGAGGCTCGCGTCCACGAATGCCGACGCGCCTCGATACAGCTCAGCGAGCCGCTCGTCCGAGACGCGCCCGACGAGCTCGGCGCCCATCGCGGGGCCGCGATATTCGCCGGCGACGACGAGCCTGGCCCCCGCCCGTTGGGCCGCCTCGATTGCCGTTTGCGTGTCGTCCCGCGGATCGTCGGATCCGACATGAAGGACGTAGTCCACGTGATGGCTGTGTCTACCTCCATCACTCTCGGCTCGAAAGGACGGGTCGAGTCCGGGATAGAGCGGCCTCGCGGCCGGAGCGGCCTGCCGCACGGCCTCGGCCGTCTCGGCCGAGCCGGTGAAGACGAGCCTCGCGCGTCCGAGGCTCTTTTCCCAGAGGGCGGAAGTGACGAGATCGCTCCCCCGCTGCCACGGGCCCGCGCCGATACGCCGGTTCTGCTCGATCCGGTGCGTGGGCGGCTCGAACAGCCACACGACAAATGGCCCTCCCCCGACGACCGGCAGCCGCTCTGTCCAGGTCAGCAGCGCATCGAGCCGATGCCGCCGGAAGGCTCGCGCGAGCCCGAGTTGCTCCCAGACGATCGTCGGCCGCGTCGTGACGCGTACCGCCTCGACTTCCGGCAGCTCCTCGGGATGACCTGCGAACACGACGAGCTCGTGCCGCCCGAGCTCCGCGAGTGCGCGCACGGTTCCGCGTTGCACGCGAGCGATCCCCTTCCCGCTCGGCGAGACAGACGTCGCGTCGATCCCGAGCCGGATCACCGAACCACAGAGCGCGCGACGGAGCGTGCGAGCAGGGCCGCGCCGCGACGTGTCGGCTTCGCGCGCAAGGAGCGCGCCAGGTAACGGCGCGCCTCCGCGAGCTCGCCCGCGTCGTAGAAGTAGTCGCCTGCGGCCAGGTACGCACTCGCGCGCCCCTCGTCGGCGCCCGGCAGGCCCGAGCCCGCGAGAAACTCGTCCGCGAATCGGACGTAGTCGCGCGCCTTGAGCAGCGACCCGCCCCCGGACTTCGACTCAGGATGCACGCGATAGAGCGCGAGCCGGTCCTCGATCCGGGCGACCTTCCCGGCGCGCGCGACACGCAACGCGAACTCGAAATCGAACAGGTAGTGCCCATCCGCGTTCAGCGGTCCCGCAGCCTCCCACGCGCGCCGACGGAAGAGCGAGCCCGGCTGGACGACGTGGTTCGCGCATGCGCGCACCATCGCCTCGACGTCGAAAGGACGCGGCTCGAGCGGGAAGATCTCGCGCCCCTCCTCGTCGACGAACAGCGCCTCCCCGTAGACGAGCAACGCCGCCGGATCGCGTTCGAACGCCTCGACGACGCGTGCAATCGCCCCGGGGAGGAGCGCGTCGTCCGAGCTGAGCCAGCCGAACACGTCTCCGCGTGCCCTGGTAAGCCCTTTGTTCAACGCGTCTGCCTGCCCGCGGTCAGGCTCGCTCACCCACCACGCGAGCCGGTCCGCGTAGCGCTCGACGAGCTCGCGCGAGCCGTCGGTCGAGGCGCCGTCGACGACGAGAACCTCGACTGGCTCGTACTCCTGCTCGAGCACCGAGCGCAGCGCCTCCTCGAGGAACCGCGCCTGGTTGAACGAGACGACGACGACGCTAACGAGCGGGCGAGCCATCGAGCAGCTCCTCGTAGAGCCCGGCGTACCGCTGCACCTGCAGGTCGACCGAGAACTCCGTCTCGGCGATCTCACGGCAGCGCACCGAGAGCCGCGCGAGCAGCTCCTCGTCGCCGAGCAGCGTCGTCAGCCCCCGCGCGAGATCGTCGATGTCGCCGAAGCGGGCGTGGTAGCCGGTCTCGAGGTGGCGCACAACGTCGATGACCCCGCCGCGATCGAACGAGAGGCACGGGGTGCCGCAGGCGATGCTCTCAGGTGCGGTCTGCGTGAGCACGTCGGCGAGGGTCGGCACCGCGAACACGTCGGCGGCCCGGTACGCGTCGGCGAGCACCTCCTCGTCGAGCACAGAGCCGAGATAGCGAGTCTCGATCCCGCGCGCGACAGTTCCGCTTCCGGCGACGAGCAGCAGCGGCGGGTCCGCGAGCCGGCGCAGCGCCTCCGCCAGCAGGTGCAGCCCCTTGCGGCGCTCGTTGATGTTCGCGGCCGCGAAGAAGACGATCTTGCGGTCGAGCGGGAGCCGCAGCCGCTTCCTCGCCTCGTCACGGTCGCCCGGACGGAAGACCGCCGTGTCGATCCCGGTCGGGATGTACCGCACGGGAAACCGCCCCAGCAGCGGCGACGCGTCGACGATGTCCGCCATCCAGCGCGAGGGCACGACGAGCGTCAGACGCGAGCCCGAGTACACGCGGTCCTTCAGCCGGTAGAGCAGCGCCGTCGTGTCGTTCCGCAGGCGCGGGTACTCGTCGAGGTAGGGGCAGGCGCCGCAGCCGCGGCGCCAACGTTCGCAGTCGAGCGAGTACGCGACGTGCCCGGTCAGCCCCCACTGGTCGTGCAGCTGCCAGACGACCGGACGCAGCCGCGAGATCGCCGGCAGTGCCGTGAAGCCGAAGTACGAGCCGTGCAGGTTGTGCAGCTGCACCACTGACGCGGAGCGGAACCACGCGTCGGCCAGAACCCCGAACGACGACGGATAGAAGACGTACTGCAGGCTGAGCAGGTCGAACAGCTCGCCCGAGGCCCGGTCGAGCACTCGCCAGAGCAGGTTGCGCTTCAGCGGTCGGATGTCGGTGTCCGGGGTGACCTTTCGCCCGACGAGCATCCGCGAGACGTGCCCGAGCCCGTTCAGCCCGCGATGGAGCTTGTACGCAGCCCGGCCCGCGCCGCCCGCCGCATCCGACTCGCTGATGTGCAGGACGTTCAGCGACGGCACGCGGCTTATCCTAGGCACCCCTGTTCACGCGGCCGCCGCTCAACACTCGCAACGGGATCCCGCGCTTCGTCCCGGACGACGGCTACGCCGAGAGCTTCGGCGAGCAGTGGAACCGCTACCGGCGCGTCCAGCTCGACTCCGTCACCGGCAAGCCCATCTCGCGCGACCGCCTGTTCGAGGGCACCGGCTGGCCCGAGCGCCTCGACGGCGAGACGGTGCTCGAGATCGGCTGCGGCGCGGGGCGCTTTACCGAGGTCCTGCTCGGGGCCGGCGCCGAGGTCTGGGCGGTCGACGCCTCCTCGGCAGTCGACGCCGCACGCGCCAATCTCGGCGAACAGGAGCGGTTGCACCTCGCGCAGGCTGACCTCTTCGATCTCCCGTTCGAGCGCCGTTCCTTCGACCGCGTGCTCTGCTACGGCGTTCTCCAGCACACCCCGGACCCGCGCCGCGCGTTCCTCACGGCGTGCGAGTTCGGTGGCGCGATCGCCGCGGACGTCTACCGCCGGCAGCCGTACGTCGACCGCTGGTCGGCGAAGACGCTCTGGCGTCCGCTGACGAAACGGTTGCCGCGCACAACGGTGCGGCGCGTCGTCGAGTGGTACGTGCCGCGGTGGCTCCCCGTCGACACGAAGCTCCCGCGCGTGCCCAAGCTCGGCCGTTTCCTGACCGCGGTCGTGCCATGCTGGAATTACACGGGCCTCCTGCCGCTCGATCCCGACGAGCTCCGCGCTTGGGCGGTGCTCGACACCTTCGACGCGCTGACGCCGCGCTACGACGAGCCTCAGACCCTCGAGACCGTCCGCGCGTGGACGCGCGACGCGCCGCTCGAGGACGTTGACGTCCGCGAAGGAGGCAACGGGATCCTGATCAACGCGCGGCGGGCTGCAGGTCCCGCCACGTGAACGTGGGAGGCTCGCTCAGCGCTTCCTCGACGTAGAGCAGGTGCCAGAGCTGGAACATGAGCACCGGCCAGAGGCGCTCGGCATCGAGGCGGAGGAAGTCCGCGTCGGGCCTGAAGATCCCCTGGGCCCGCAGATGCTCGACGCCGAGCAGGCGCTCCGCCAGCGGACGAAGCGGCCCGCGCAGCCAGCGCGCGAGGGGGAACACGAAGCCGCGCTTGGGAGCCTCGAGGTGCGCCGGCGTCAGGAGATCGGCGACGGCCTCGCGGAGCAGCCGCTTCGGGTCGTCGGGATCCGTGCGCACCTCCGGCGGGATCGACGCGACGAGCTCGACGAGCTCGTGGTCGAGGAACGGGGTGCGCGCCTCGAGCGACCACGCCATCGAGAAGCGGTCGGTGACGCGGAGGAACTCGTCCGGCAGCTGTGTGGTCGCGTCGAGGTAGAGCACCGAGTCGCGCGCGTTGTCGCTCCCGCTTTCGTCGAACGCGCGCTGCAGCACCGCGGCCGTATCCGGCCCGTCCACTCCGAGCGCGCGCTTCTCGTCGTCGGTGAAGTAGTACGACGGCTCGAAGTGGTAGCGCCGGACGTCCGCGCCGCGCAGCCGCCGCAGCCGCGCACGCTCGAACGGGACGAAACGCCGGTAGTTCCCGAACAGCTCGTCGCCGCCGGTACCGGTGAGGCCGACCTTCACCTCGTCGGCCATGAAGCGGTAGACGTACCAGGAGGGCAGCCCGCCGCCGTACGGCTCGTCGAGCGCCCAGACCATCCCGAGCAGGTCGTCGAGCAGCTCGTCGGCGTCGACGACGGCCTCGTGGTGCTCCGTCCCCCAGCGCTCGGCGAGTGCGCGCGCGAGCGGGAGCTCGTCGTCCTCGCCCCCGAACCCGAGCGAGTACGTGCGCACGCGTCCGTGGCCGCTCTCCGCCAGGAGCGCGGCGACTGCGCTCGAGTCGAGCCCGCCCGAGAGCGAGACGGCGACGGGCACGTCCGAGAGCGTCCAGCGCACGACGGCTTCGCGCAGCGCGTCGCGCAACCCCCGCGGATCGCCGTCACGCCCAAAGCGAAGCCGCCACCAGCGCTCGACCGTGAGCCCCTGCGTCTCGCGGTCGTAGCGGAGCAGGTGCCCGGGCGGCAGCCGGTTGACCCCGGCGAAGATCGAGCGCTCGCCCGGGACGAAGCGCAGGCTCAGGTAGTGGAAGAGACTCTCGCGGTCCACCTCGCGCTCGACGCCCGGCACGTGCAGCAGCGTGCGCAGCTCGGAGGCGAACGCGAACGGACGCTCGGAGTAGTAGAGCGGCTTGATCCCGAGCCGGTCGCGCGCGAGCAGCACCTCGCGGCGCTCGCGGTCGAGGATCGCGAGCGCGAACATCCCGTTCAGCTCGCGCAGGAAGTCGGGACCGCGCTCCTCGTAGAGCGCCAGCACGACCTCGGTGTCGGAGTGGTCGGTCGCGAAGCGCCGCCCGTCGCGCTCGAGCCGCGCGCGCAGCTCAGGCGCGTTGTAGATCTCGCCGTTGAAGACGATCGTGGAGCGGCCGCTCGGCGACGTCATCGGCTGTTCGCCCCCGTCGAGGTCGAGGATCGCGAGCCGGCTCGCGACGAGCGCGACGTCGCCGTCCACGACAGCGCCGCCGCCGTCCGGCCCCCGGTGCCGCAACGACGCGCCCAGCCGCTCGAGCAACGCGTCGTCGCGAGGCCCGACGACGCCGGCCAGACCGCACATCAGGCCGCGACTTCGGCGTAGAGCTCCGAGAAGCGCCGCGCCTCGAGCTCGGCGCCGAACTCGGCCTCCGCAAGCGTGCGGCACGCCTCCGACATGCGGCGACGCACGTCCGCGTCCGCGAGCAGCGTGCGGATGCCCTCCGCGAGCGCACCCGCGTCGCCGAGCCGCGCGAGGTACCCGGTCTCCATGTGGCGGACGACGTCCGGCACGCCGCCGACATCGAACGACACGCATGGCGTCCCCGACGCGACCGCCTCGAGCGCAGCGTTCGGGAGGTTCTCCGCGAGCGTCGGCAGCACGAAGAGGTCGGCCGCCGCGTACGACAGGGCGATCTCGGACTCCTCGACGAGGTGCGTCAGCGACCAGAACGAGCGCGGGAAGGGAGGCGTCTCGTTCGCGCCCGCCACGAGCAGCCGGAAATCGAGCCCGTCGAGCCGCTCCAGCGCCTCGTTCAGCACCGCGCCGCCTTTGCGCCGGTCCGAGACGTCCGGAGCCGAAAAGAGGACGACGGGTCCGTCCCGGGGAATCCCCAGGCGGGCGCGCGCCTCCTCCCGCTCGACCGGCCGAAAGCGCTCGAGATCGATCCCGTTCGGGATGCGCACGACGGGGAAGCGCGAGAGCAGCGGGCTCTCCTTCGCAAGCCGCTCGATCCAGCGAGACGGCGCCACGATCGTCAGCTTCGAGCGCTTGTAGACCGCGTTCTTCCAGCGCCAGAGCGTCGCGGTCGTGTCGCGCGAGAGCGCCGGGTACTCGCTCAGGTACGGACACGAGCCGCAGCCGTGGCGCCAGCGCTCGCAGTCGTACGAGTACGCCACGTGGCCGGTGAACGCCCACATGTCAGAGAGCCGCCACACGACCGGACGCAGCCGCGAGAGATACGGCAGCGCCGTGTGGCTGAAGTACGAGCCGTGCGTGTTGTAGAGCTGGACGACGTTCGCGTCGCGGAACCACGGGTCGCTCGCGACGCCGAAGGACGACGGGTAGAAGACGTACTGGAGGTCGAGCAGGTCGGCGATCGTGCCGGCAATCCGGTCGCCGGCGCGCCAGGCGAGCGAGCGTTTCAAGGGTCGCACGTCGGGGTCGTCCATCCGCCGCTGGCCCACGAGCATTCGCGAGGTCGTGCCGAGCCGCCTCAGCGTCGAGTGCAGCCGATACGCCGAGCGGCCGGACCCGCCCAGCGCGTCCGACTGGCTGATGTGCAGGACTGCTCGGGCCACCGCGGACTAGCATAGGCTCGGCGCCGCGGGTGTCGTCCCTGGTGCGCACTGCTCGGCGCCCTTGTTCTCGTCGCGTCCGCGAGGGACACTCATCGCATCACCGAGCAATCTCCCCGGAGCGACGACACGAGCGCGAGGCGCCGCCACGTCGACGAGACCGTGCGCGTCTGGCTTGGGCTGCCGCGCTCCTCAGGCCTCGAGGTACCGAATCTCCCAGCACAGCTCGAGCGGCGATTCCTCCGGATCGAAGAGTACGAGCGATCGACGCGGGATGCGTGGGGATGCTGGGATCACTCCTTCTCGGAAAACTTCGGCGATGGACGGCTCGCCGTTCCGGAGGTCGATCGCTGGCTCGTCAAGCGACGGAGGGAGCTCAGCGCGCGAACGAAGCTCGCGCCGCTGTGGCCGAACGGGAAGCGGTTCGCGGCGTGCCTCACGCACGACGTGGACATACTCTCGGGCCGCGCCACGCTCGGTCAGGCCTTCCGCCATGCGGCCGGTGGGCTCGACCGCGGCTCGGCCGCTCGAGACCCATTGCGCTACGCTCGTCCGCCGGTTCGCGCCGCGCGCGTGCTCCGGGGCGGGGTCTCGCGGTCGCCGTCGATGGAGCGCACGCTCGAGCTGAGCACGGCGCTCGAGTCGCGTTACGGGGCCACGGCCTCGTACTTCTTCACCGTCCCTCCGAACGGCGGCGGGAGCCGTTACGACTGCACCTATGCGCTCACCGACAGGTGCAGGTTTCGTCGTTCCCGGACGACCGTCGCGCACGTGATCCGCGCGCTCGCGGACGAAGGCTTCGACGTCGGCCTGCACGGAAGCTACTTCTCGGCCGTCAAGCAAGGGATGCTCGCCGCGGAACGCGAGACGCTGGAGCGGGCGGTCGGGATCACAGCGATGACGACTCGGCAGCACTTCCTGCATTGGCAGATCACCCTGACGCCGGGGCTTCAGGAAGCCGCCGGCTTCGTCGCCGACTCGACGCTCGGGTTTAACCGCGCCGCCGGCTACCGTGCATCGACGACCCTGCCGTTCCGGCCCTTCGACGTCATGGCCGATCGGGGGTTCACGTTGCTGGAGGTGCCGCTGGTCGTGGAGGACACGGCTCTGCTCGGACCGATTGCCGTCGGTGGGCCCCAGTCCCCGCAAGACGCTGTGCGCGCATTCGTCGACACCGCCCGCGAGGTCGGAGGGGCGGTGACGTTGCTGTTCCACCCCGACAAGCTCGTTCGCCCCGAGTGGCTCGCGCTCTACGAATGGTCGCTCGAGTACCTGGCGGAGATGGGCGGCTGGCTGACGTCTGTCGCCGAGCTCGAGCGCTGGTGGACCGCACGGGAGCGACAGCTCCTCGCCCCCTGACGGCGGTCGAGTTCACCGTCGTCGACGGGCCGCTCGACGGGCGCATGCTCGGATGGGTCGCTGACCTCTATGGCGCCGTGGACCCGAGGTTCCGCTGCCCAGACTTCCTCGATCATCTGCTTGTGCACGGGCCGGGCGGCCCGGCGCTCCACGCCTTCGCGATTGCGGACGACGCGGCCGTCGGCCACGCGGCTGTCGTCCCGACGCCTGCGCGACGGGGGGCCGAGCCCCTCAGCGCCGGCAAGCTCGAAGCGCTCGTCGTCGCGGAGGCCTATCGCGGCCCGCGTGGCGGGCGCGTTCCGGTCGCGCGAACGTTGCTCAAGCGACTGTACGAACACGCCGACGTCCGAGGAATCGAGTTGCTCCATGCGTACGTGACGCCGTCCGTCGGCAAAGCGATCGGCTTCTCACGCCTGGACGGCATCGGCTCGCCTTCGCTCATCGCGCTCCTGCGGCCGCGGGCGGCGGCGCAGCGGCACATGGCCGAGCAAGGACTCACGGCCGCCCAGCGCATCGCTCGGCGCGCCGCCGCCGCCGGCGCCCGCGCGTTCGGTGCGGGCGCGCCCGACCCTGTCGTTCGCCCCGTGGCCTCCGACGACGCTGACCTGTTCGAAACGCCACCCCTGCCGGCCGGCCGTTGGGCCGTCGTCGCAGATGGGGCCTTCGATTGGTACGCGTCATCTCCGTCGATACGCATCCTCGAGCTCACCGGCGAAGACGGGTCGCGCGCGCTCGTGCAGCTCCCCGGGTCGACGCAGGAGCCGCTCCGCATTGCCGCGTGGGAGTCTCAGACGCCCGGGTTGCGATCGGCCGTCCGCTTCCTGCTCGCCGCCGCCCGGCTTGCGGAAGCGACGGGCGCTGCGACGCTGCGAGCGCAGGAGCCGCAACCGAACGCGAGCCTCAAGCGTGCCGCCCGTGTCCTCGGGTTCGTGCAACGGCACGACCTGACGACCCTTTGGGTGCGGACGCAGGACCCCTCGCTGGCACGACCCGCCGCGGTGGTCCCCACAGCGATGCTCTACCTCGGCTTCTAGGCGAGCGGCTCGGCGTAGCCTCACCGCGGGCTAGCATAGGCTCGGCGCCGCGAAGCGCGTCTGTCCATGCCGAAGCGCCTGCGCACTCCCGTCCTGTTCGTGCACCACCGCTCCGAGCTCGGCGGTGCGCCGGCGTCGCTCTCGTACCTGATCCGCGAGCTCGACGACGAGCAGTTCGAGCCGCACATCTATTGCCCGCCCGGCCCGGCGGCCGAACTCTTCCGCGAGGCCGGAGCGCGCGTGCACACGGGTCCCGTCGCGGGCTTCACGCACATCTGGGCCTCGACCTACCGGGGCCGGCGCTGGCTGCTCTTCGGACGCGAGCTCGCGCTGCTCCCGCAGCACGTGCGCCGCTTCCGCCGTACGCTGCGCCGCAACCGCTTCGAAGTCGTCCATTTCAACGACTCGCCGCTGATCCCGGCGGCGTGGCTCGCACAGCAGGAGCACCTGCCCGTCGTGTGGCACCTGCGCTCCGCGCTTCCCGACGGCGGACGCGATCGCCGCTCGTCGTTCGTGCGCGCCGCGATCCGCCGGCTCGCCACGACGTCGATCGCGATCAACCACGACGTCGCAGGCGTGTTCGGCGTCGGCTCGACCGTCGTCCCGAACTCCGTCGACCTCGACCGCTTCCGTCCCGGCGACACGCGCGCAGCGAAGGGAGAGCTCGGTCTCGACCCCGACCTGCCCGTCGTCTCGTACTTCGGCTTCATCTATCCGTCGAAGGGCTTCCACGAGTTCATCGAGGCGGCAGCGCAGCTACGCGAGCGCGGGCTGGACGCGAGCTACCTGATCGTCGGCGGCGCGGTCCGCGGCGAGGAGTTCTTCCGCACGTTCGTCGGCCGCTCGCTGCAGGTCGCCGACCTGACGCGGAACTACGAGGCGGAGGCGAAGCAGCTCGTCGAGAAGCTCGGCCTGACGGAGCTCTTCCGTTTCGTCCCCTTCACCCAGGACACCGCGAACCTCTACCAGGCGAGCGACATCGTGGTCGCCCCGTCGCAGGGCCCCGAGCTCGGCCGCCCGGTGATCGAGGCCGCGGCGAGCGGAGTGCCGGTCGTCGCATCGGGCTCGCGCACCGGCGGCGGCGTCGTCGTCCCGGGCGAGACGGGCGTGCTTGTCGAGAACTTCGCCGTGGAGACGCTCGCCGACGCGGTCGCGGAGCTGCTCGGCGACGCCGAGAATCGCGAGCGCCTCGGCCGCGCCGCGCGCGCGCACGCGGAACGGAACTTCGACCCGGCGAAGAACGCGCGCCGCATCGAAGGCATCTACCGGCAGATCACGCCCGCGCGCGAGCCCATCCCCGTGCTGTACGTGCACCACCGGCCGCAGCTGGGCGGTGCGCCGTCCTCGCTCGCGCAGCTGATCCGACACCTCGACAGCCGTTTCGAGCCGCACGTCTTCTGCCCGGAAGGCCCGGCCGCCGAGCTCTTCGCCCACGCCGGCGCGACCGTGCACACCGGCGAGGTCTCGATCTTCGCGCACGCGTGGGACTCGCCCTACGAGGGTCTGCGCTGGCTCGTGCTCGGCCGCGAGGTCGCGGCGCTGCCTCCGCACCTGCGCCAGCTGGAGCGCCTGATGCGGAACCACCGCTTCCCGGTCGTCCACCTGAACGACTCGCCGCTCCTCGCCGCCGCCATGGTCGCGCACCGCAACGGCGCGAAGGTCGTCTGGCACCTGCGCTCGGCGCTCGCCGGCGAAGGCCGCGACCGCCGTTCGCGCGTGATCGCGTCGCTGATGGAGCGCTGGGGCGACGCGGCGATCGCGATCGACCGCGACGTAGCGGAGCGCTTCCCGATCCGCCTGCCGCTCACGATCGTCCATAACTCCGTCGAGCCGCCCGACTCGCGTAACGGCGCGGGCAAGGCGGCGCTCGGCCTCCCGGCCGACCACGTCGCGATCGGGTTCGCCGGCTTCGTCCGCCGCCAGAAGGGCTGGCCCGAGCTCGTCGAGGCCGCCGACCTGCTCGTCCGCGAGGGCGCGCCCGCGCACTTCGTGATCATGGGCGGCGGTGTCCGCCCGCCCGAGTACTTCCGCACGCTCCGGGGCCGCGCGCTCGAGGCGACGAACCTCCTGACCGACGAGGAATCCGCGATCAAGGAGCTCGTCGCCGCCAAGGGGCTCCAGCCGAGTTTCTCGTTCCTGCCCTTCACCGCCGACACCGGCGAGATCTACAGCGCCCTCGACGTCGTCACCTTCCCGAACCAGGGCGTCGGCCTGGGCCGCCCGGTGCTCGAGGCCGCCACCTACGGCAAGCCCGTCGTCGCCTCAGGCTCGCGCGATGGGGCCGGGATCCTCCTGCCGGGCCGAACGGGCTTCCTGCTCGACGACGCGCGCCCACAGGCGATCGCAGGGGCGCTCAGGGAGCTGATCGAGGACGCCGCGCTCCGGGACCGCCTCGGCGAGTCGGCGATCGAGCACGCGAGGGAGCGGTTCGACCCACTCCGGAACGCGCGAGCCGTCGAGGCCGTCTACGACGAGCTCCTCGGCCTCGAGCCGAGCTCCGCGCCCGTCCCGCGCCGCGAACGCGTAGCCGCCTAGCCGTGTGCGGGCTCTGCGGAGTCGTCGCGCTGGGCCGGCCGCCCGAGACCGAGATCGTGGCCGCGATGGCCGCGTCGCTCGACCATCGCGGGCCGGACGGCGAAGGCGCGTTCGTCGACGACGGCGTCGCGTTCGGCTTCCGCCGCCTCGCGATCATCGACCTGACCGACGCCGGCAACCAGCCGTTCGCGAGCGACGACGGCGCGCTGCAGCTGCTTCACAACGGCGAGGTCTACAACTACCGCGAGTTGCGTCGCGAGCTCGAGTCGCGCGGGCACCGGTTCCGCAGCGCGACCGACACCGAAGTGATCCTGCGCGCCTACGAGGAGTGGGGCGACCACTGCGTCGAGCGCTTCAACGGCATGTGGGCGCTCGCCCTCTGGGACGGACGGCGCCACCGCCTCTTCTGTTCCCGGGACCGCTTCGGCGTCAAGCCGTTCTATTACCGCTGGCGCGACGGACGCTTCGAGTTCGCAAGCGAGTTGAAGGCCTTCCGCGCTGCCGGTCCGCTCGAGCCGCACCTCCCCGCCGTCCGCGACTACCTCGAGCAGGGCTACGTCGACCACACGGACGAGACGTTCTTCGCCGGAATCCGGAAGCTCCCGCCGGCGCACTCGCTGCTCGTCGACGCGAATGGACTGCGCATCGAGCGCTATTGGACGCTCGAACCCGGCGACGAACCGGCCGCCGACGCCGCAGAGGCCGTGCGGGAGCTCTTCCTCGACGCCGTCCGCCTCCGTCTGCGCAGCGACGTTCCCGTCGGCACGTGCCTCTCGGGCGGGATCGACTCCTCGGCGATCGCCTGTGCGATCGACCACCTCCTGCGCACGGAGGCGGAGAACGCACGTCCCGTCGGCGACCGCCAGCGGACCTTCACCGCCTACTTCGACCAACCCGGCTTCGACGAGCGCCCTTATGCCGAAGCGGTCGCCGGGCGCACGCGTTCACAGCCGCACTGGGTCACCTTCGACTCGGGCGAGCTGGTCGACGTACTGCCGGCGATCGTGCGCGCGCAGGACGAGCCGTTCGGTTCCACCTCGATCGTCGCGCAGTGGTTCGTGATGCGCGCCGCCAAGGAGGCCGGCCTGAAGGTGATGCTGGACGGCCAGGGCGCCGACGAGACGCTCGCCGGCTACCACGGCTACTTCGGGCCCTTCTTCGCGGACCTGCTGCGGCGAGGCCGCCTTCGCGAGCTCTCCGCGGAGCTGCGCGCCTACAGGAGCCTGCACGGCGCGGGCGTGGGGACCACCGCGGTCGCCCTGGCGCGGCCGTTTTTGCCCGAGCGCGTGCGTTGGGCGGCGCGCGGCCGTGTGAAGGGAGGAGCCGCGATCACGCATCCCGACCTGCCCGGCAGCGAGGCGACCGGCACGAACGGCGTCGCGGGCGGCTTCCTGCGCAGGCAGATGCACCTGATCCTCACTCGCCGCGGCCTGCCGGAGCTCCTGCACTACGAGGACCGGAACTCGATGGCGCACTCGCTCGAGGCGCGCGTGCCGTTCCTGGACGTCCGGCTCGTCGAGCTGCTCTTCTCGCTCGGCTCGTCCGACTTGATCCAGCGCGGCCGAACGAAGGCGGTCCTGCGACGTGCACTCGGCGACCTGCTGCCGCCGGTCGTGCGCGACCGCGTCGACAAGCTCGGCTTCGTCACGCCCGAGACGACGTGGCTGCGAAACGGCCTCGGCCAGCTCGCCGCGGATGTCTTCGCCTCGCAGTCGTTCCGCGAGCGCGGGTTCGTCAACGCTGAGACCGCGCGCGCGCGGCTGGCGCAGCACCGCTCGGGCGAGCGCACTGCCGGAACCGAGCTCTGGCGCGCGCTCTGCATCGAGCTCTGGGCGCGGGAGTTCCTGTGACGACGCAAGAACAGGTTCGCGAGTGGTGGAACCGCAACCCGATGTCGTACGACGTCGACGACCCGATCCCGTACGAGCCGGGCACGCAGGAGTTCTTCCGCGAGATCGACCGTCGGATCTTCCACCCGCGCTACATGCGTCTGACCGCCGACGCGAGCGGCAAACCGTTCTCGCTCTTCGTCGACTTCGATGCGCTGGGCGGCAAGGACGTCCTGGACGTCGGCTGCGGCAGCGGCATCGCGACGCAGCTCCTCGCGGAAGCCGGCGCGAACGTGACCGCCGTCGACCTCACGGACTGGGCGGTCGAGACCACACGCCGCCGCCTCGCCGCGTTCGGACTCGACGGCGACGTGCGCCAGGCCGACGCGGAGCAGCTCCCGTTCGAGGACGCGTCGTTCGACCTCGTCTTCTCGTGGGGGGTGATCCACCACTCCAGCGACATGGATCGTGCCCTCGCCGAGCTCGTGCGCGTCTGCCGGCCGGGCGGCCAGGTCGTGTTGATGGTCTACCACCGCCGCTCGCTCTTCTTCCTCGTCTATCGGGCGTTTCAGCGCTTCCTGCCGCTCGCACGCCGGCTCGGCCTGCATTTCGAAGGCGCGCGCGCCGGGGAGACGGAAGGCCTGATCGCGCGGCACTTCACCGTCCCGGAGCTACGCGAGAAGCTCGAGGCGGCGGGACTCGAGAACGTCCTCGTTGTGCCCTACGGCCAGGACGCGGAGCTCCTCCCGCTACCGCGACGCGTTCGCGTTCCGATCACGGACCGGGTCCCGCGAACGCTCAAGGACCGAGCGCTGCGTGCGTGGGGGCACCAGCTCGGTGCCTCCGGAATCCGCCGGCGCTAGGCTGGATCTCGTGAACGCGTCGTCGTTTGCCGCGCCGCGTCGCGGGAGGAAAGGTCTCGCTCACCAGCTCCGGATCCTGCGCGTGATCGCGGCGATCGAGTTCAAGACGAAGTACACCGACTCGATCATGGGCTACCTGTGGTCGTTCGCGAAGCCGTTCGCGTACTTCGGCGTCCTGTGGCTGATCTTCGACAAGTTCCTGAAAATCACGGGCTCAATCCCGCACTTCGAGATCTACCTGATCGTCGGGGTCGTGCTCTTCACGTTCTTCCTCGACGCCGTCGGAGCGGCGCTGACCTCGATCGTCACGCGCGGATCGATTCTCCGCCGCATCGCGTTCTCGCCGCTCGTCCTCCCGCTCTCGGTGACGGTGACGGCATGCATCACGTTCGCGGTCAACCTGCTCGCCGTCGCCGTCTTCGTTGCAGCGAGCAAGATCGCGCCGCAGCTGGATTGGCTGCTGATCGTTCCGTTGCTGGCTGAGTTCTACGTCTTCCTCCTCGGCGTCGGATTGATCATGGCGACGCTGTACGTGCGTTTCCGCGACGTCGCGCAGATCTGGGAGCTCGTCGCGCAGTTGTTCATCTTCGCGACGCCGATTATGTATCCGGTGAGCGCGCTGCCGGTCTGGGCGGCGCGGATCGCCTACTTGAACCCGTTCGTGCAGGTGATGCAGGACATCCGCGCGCTGATGGTCGGCATCGGCAACGAGCCGCGCGCGACGGTCGCGGCCGTGTACGGCTCGACAGGGCGTCTCTTGCCGATCGGAGTCGCGCTCGCGACCTTCGCTCTCGGGCTGCTGCTCTTCCGGCGCGACGCGCCGCGCTTCGCCGAGCGGGTCTGATGACGGCGGCGATCGCGGCAAGCCACGTCTCGAAGGCGTTCTCGATCCCACACGAGCGGCGAACGACGCTGAAGGAGTACGTCCTCCACCCGTTGCGCCGGACGACGTACGAGCGCAACCAGGCGCTCGCGGACCTCTCGTTCGAGATCGAGGAGGGCGAGTTCTTCGGCGTCATCGGCCCGAACGGGAGCGGCAAGAGCACGCTGCTCCGCGTCCTCGCCGGGATCTATCCCGCCGACAGCGGCCACGTGCGCGTCAACGGCATCGTCTCGCCGTTCATCGAGCTCGGCGTCGGCTTCAACTACGAGCTGAACGCGCGTGACAACATCGTCATCAACGGGACGCTGCTCGGCCTGTCGCGGCGCGAGCTGGAGGCGAAGTTCGACGAGGTCCTCGAGTTCGGCGAACTCGAGCGGTTCGTCGACCAGAAGTTGAAGAACTACTCATCAGGAATGCTCCTCCGGCTCGCGTATTCGATCGCGATCCAGGTCCCGTTCGACATCCTCCTGCTGGACGAGGTGCTCGCCGTTGGCGACGAAAGCTTCCAGAAAAAGTGCTTTGCGACGTTTGAGTCGTTTCGGAATCACGGCAAGACCGTCGTGTTCGTCAGCCACGATCTCAGTTCGGTCGCCCGCTACTGCGACCGCGCCATCGCACTCGTCGGCGGCCAGATCGTCGCTGCGGGGCCGACGCATGAGGTTATCGAGATGTACCGCCGGATCGAGAACCGACGCGCTCTCGGCTCGCGGACGCCGACGGCGGGCGTCGCGCCCATCGCGAACGAGACGGCGAGTCGCGCCGCTGGATCGACCGCCGTGGCGACACGCGTCCGCGTCCAGCCGAAGTCGAACGGCGCATGGTCGACGGAACCGGATCCGGCGGTCGAGACCGACGTCGGGTCGATCGTCGCCGAGTTCCAGGCGCCGCACTACCAGCGGCACAACCAGCGGCGCCTCGAACATCTCGCGTCGCTTGACCTAGACCTCTTCGGGAAGTCGGTGCTCGAGGTCGGCGCCGGCATCGGCGACCACACGAGTTTCTTCCTCGACCGCGGCTGCGACGTGACCGCCACCGATCTCCGGGAGGAGAATCTTGCGATCCTGCGATCCCGCTACCCGAACGTGCGCACGGGGATCATCGATCTCGACGCCCCGGACCCGGAGCTCGAGATCACGGGCGAGATCGTGTTCTGCTACGGGACGCTCTACCACCTCGAGCGGCCCGCCGACGCGCTGGCGTTCCTTGCAAGGTCATGCTCATCGCTGTTCCTGCTCGAGACGGCGGTTTCGCCCGGCGAGGACGAACGGCTGCATCTCGTTACGGAGGGGGTCAGTCCGGCAACGGGAGCGACAGGAACCGGCAACCGGCCGACGCGGCGGTGGGTCTATGCGCGTCTGCGCGAGCTCTTTCCGCACATTTACGTCCCACTCACCCAACCTGCGCACTCGGACTTCCCGATCGACTGGTCCGCGAAGCTGCCGTACGGGATCGGGAGAGTAATCTTCGTCGCGTCGTTGGAGCCGCTAGTCAATCCGCTGCTCGCGACGGAGCTCCCGACGCGACAGGCTCGTCACTGAGGGATCCGCGCCGGAACCAGAAGAGCCCGCAGCCGTAGCGTAGACGCGCTGCTTCGTCCAGATCCGCATCCTGTACGAGCCGGTGCTCGTCATCGACGACGGAGAACTCGGCGAGCTCGAGCCCGGGGAAATAATCGAGGATCTGCCGAGGCGCATGAATGCGATGCGCGTTGAAACAGACGCGCGGCCGGCCGACCGGGAGCGAGAAGTACAGCGAACCGCCCTCGGCCAGCACGCGCCCGAGCTCCGAGCACGCGCACCGCGTTCCGTCGACCGCGATTGCGTCTCCGTAGCGGCCGAGACCCACGTGCTCTGCGACGTGGAGGCATGAGAGCGATACGACGGACCCGTTCGCAAGAGGCAGCCCCTTGGCGAGATCTCCGTGCGCGGCTTCGAAGTTCTCGAGCTCGATCGGCAGGCGACGGATGTCGATGAACGTGACGGGAATCGACGCCGAGAGCATTCCGACGAAGGTCACGTCCGAGCCGACGTCGACGTGGGCGGATGGGCGGGCGCCGAGAATCCGCTTCGTGGCCCACACCGCCTGGTGGAAATAATGCGGGTCGTAGGGCGTCGTCGGAAGCCGATCGAGGAGCTGCGGGTATGCGTCGCTCAGCGCGAGACGCTCCGCGCCTGTTTGGCGTGAGTAGCGCCGCCATGCGGCTATGAAGCGGGGATACTCACGGAGGGCGGCGAGCATGTTGCCGACCGGCAGGACGGGGTCGATCAACCGGCGCACGACGGCGTGAGCCTCCGTCGTGACGGGCGTTCGGGCTACTGCGAGCCGACGGTCGGTCACCGAGCGCGATTGTGCCCGGACGCCGTTCCCCCCGTCGCTACGATCGTCGCCGGTGGGTTTGGTCCCGGAATCAGTCGCGGCGAGCCTCCGCGATGCGCTGCGACTGAAGCGTGCCGTCGAGACCGGAACGTACCTCGGCGAAGGTGCGCGCCGCCTTGCAGGGCTCTTTCCGATCGTCGTGACGATCGAGCTGTCGGAGGAGCTTTACGCTCTCGCGGCACAGGCACTCGCAGCGTACCCGAACGTCGAGGTCGTATTGGGCGACTCGCGTAGCGAGTTGGAGCGGATCGTCGACCCCGCACAGCCGACGCTGTACTTCCTCGATGGCCACTGGAGCGCCGGCAGTACCGCGGGCGAGGATGCCGAGTGCCCTGTCCTCGAAGAGCTCGACGCGATCGCTCGCGGCCACGCCGACGACTGCGTGGTCATCGACGACGCACGCCTTTTCGCCGCTCCGCCCCCACCGCCTCACGACCCGCGGCACTGGCCGTCATTAACGCAGATCTTGGACGTTTTTCGCGCGACACGCAGCAACCACTTCGTGACCGTCGTAGAAGACCAGATCATGGCCGTCCCGTTCGGCGCAAAGGACATCGTCGCCTGCTACGCAGCCAGACGGCGGACAGCCTAGTCATCCTCCCGCGGACGTTGTGAAGGCGCCTTGGTGGCCGGTGTGCCACCTGTGCGGCTCGGCACGAAAGCTCTCGACGGGAACTGGCTGGTCAACTGGACGCACGCCCCGTGGGGTGAGCGCGTATACGGGAATGCATGAACCGGATCAACCGCGCGCCGCTACGGGCGGGGATGGACGCTATGCATCCACGAACTCTGACGCGTCGACTACCTGCGTGGCGCGGGCGCGCGATATGTCGCGCGCTCGTACCGCTCACGTTTCGCGCTTCCCCTCGCGCTCGGCGTGCCGACCCTCGCCGTCGCTGCCGAGCGCCGAAGGCGGGAACACATAGACCTTCGAAGAAGGGCCGGATAGAACCCCTCAGCCGTTCACAAGTTTGTAGGAGAGAGATCTACGACGAGCCGAAGGCGAGCGTGATCTCCTGATGACAGCCGCGGATCGCTGAGAAGTCCATGGCGCCCAGATCGATCCGCTCACCGCGGAGGAACCGCTCGTTGAGTTCGCGTATGTCGTGCATGCCCGCGTTCCGGTTCGCGAACGACTCGTTGACACGGTTCGCAGGGACGTTCACGATCCGGCTCTCGCGGAACGACGCCATCAACGGCGGGAGCTCGTGGAGGAACGCCTGAAGAGAGACCTCGAGCTCGTTCGGATTCGAGAATTCCGACTGCTGCACCCAACGGCGCACGTCCTCGAATGCGAAGACGTGCCCATTCAGCGCGAGCGGGTAGCCGAACGCACCACGACCGTGCTCCCGCCATCGCCAGGCGATCCAGTCGCGCTCTTCGCGCTCGGGCGTCACCTGCTCGTCGAAGTCGAGCGGGTAGCAGTAGGTCGTGTTGAGACCAAGTCGGAAACTAAAGCATGCGACCTCGTCAGCGACGTAGAAGCTGGCGACTCGCGCGAAGTAGAGATCGTCGTCGGTGTGGAACACGACGAACGGGCGATCGCCGAGCGACTGCGTGACATCGGAGCCGAACGCCGTCTCCTCGCGCCACGTCACGTCAGGCCATTCGCGAACAAGCGCACGGTAGCCGTCCGCGAAGGGCGCAGCGGTGGCGCGATAGATGACGGCGAGGTCGCCGAATAGGCCCGGTGCGTAAAGCCGAACGCTCTGCAGAAACGCGTCGAGTTGGAGCGCTCGGTCGCGCGAAAAAACGACGCCACTCACCTCTGTCAGCGGGCGGCGACGCCCCTCGAGCATCGGCTACGCGCGCCGCCGGCGCGCGATCGCCTGCGTGAGCCGCGCCGCGGGCCGTCTCAGGGCTCTGACCGTTTCTCCGGTCCCGCCCTTTGCGTGCGAGACGTTGCGGAGCTGATCCTCGAGGTCGCTCGCGTATCCGCGCACGTGCTCGAGCTGGCGCTGACACTCGTCGAGCTCCCGCCTGTGCGTCTCGAGTTCGCCCTTGTACCAGTCGATCGCGGTCGCGAACGCCGCGACGCGGTCGCGCTCCGCCGCGAGCTTCGCGGCCTGGTCCACTCCGACGGCCTGCCACGGCTCTCGCGCGCGGAACCAGAGCTCGACGACGCGGCGGCGGCCGGCTGCTTCGCCGGGAACGACCGCGAATGTCGTGAGCAGCTGGTTGAGATAGTCGTTCGAGCGCGTGAGGCCGTAGAAGGCGTCCAGGCCGCAGGATTCGAGCAGACGGCGCAGCTCATCCGTGTTCCACTCGCGCACATGCGCAGGATTTCGCGGCGGCCCGAGATGGCCCGGCCCCTCCGCGAGATCGCGCTCTGGCGTCGACACGACGAACGCGGCAGCACCGCGCTCGAGCACGTCCCGGACGCGCTGCAGCGTCTTCTCGGGGCGAACGAGATGCTCGAGGACGTCGGCGCATACGAACAGGGCGTCGGCGACGTCATCCAGCGGCAACGGCTCGTCGGAGTCCAGGTCGAGCTCGACCCACGTGCCGACCTCGTGCTCCGAGCGGGCGCGCTCGAGATTCGCGCCAACGTCGATCCCGACGATCTCGAACTCGGGGTGAAGCGCCGCCAGCTTCGAGCCGTCTCCGCAACCGAGGTCGACGATCTTCGTCGCTCCGAGCACGCGCCCGAGCGCCGCGGCCTCGGGATACACGTCCGGCTGCCAGACCGCATCCATGCCCTCGTCGTGGAAGTACTCCGGCTCCAGACGCTCCCGGTAGCCGGGTGCGAGGAAGTACGTCATCTGCACACGCACCCTACCTCCGTGCCCCGGCGAGCCGCCGCCGAACGCGACGCGCAAGCGCCCGCGCCCAGAGCGCGATCACCGCTCGAAAAACGCGCGCGGCCGTCCGAGCGCCCACATCGCGAACGAGCCGTGCGGCGAGCCGCGCCGCATCGCTCCACAATCTGAGCGCGCCGAGCTCGGCCATCGTGCCGTGCGCGACCTGCGCAAGAAACCAGTCGCGGTCGGTCTCTTCCAGCATTCGCTCCGCGCGCTCCCTCGCTTCGGCCAGGAGCATTCCGCCGTCGTTGTTCGCCGCCTGAGCGAGGTAGACGAAATACAGCTGCTCCCACTTGCGCCCCAGCGACATCCCGTGGACGGAGAAGCGGTAGCGGAGCAGCGGCTGCGGGATGACTGCGAGGTCGTACCGCTTGCTGGCTCGAAGCCACAGGTCGTAGTCTTCAGCGTTCCTGAACTCGTCACGGTACCCGCCGAGGTCGACGATCTCTCGGCGGCGCATGATCACCGAGGGGTGGTAGAGCGCGTTCGAGGTCGCGAGTGCGTCGCGGATCGCCGGCGCGTCGGTCGGGAACGTGACCAGCCGGTCGTATCGCGGCGCCGCGCCCATGTGGTAGACGAAGCTGCCGGCGGCGACGACGTGGGGATGCTCCTCCATGAATGTGATCTGGACGCCGAGCCGGCTCGGGAGCGATTCGTCGTCCTGGTCCATCCGCGCGACCAGGTCGCCCCTCGCGAGCCGGAGGCCTTCGTTCAGCGTCGTCGAGAGACCGAGGTTGCGTTCGTGGAAGAGCGCGCGGATCCGCTCGTCGCGACGGGCGTAGTCCCGAATGACGGTCGCGGACCCGTCGGACGAGCAATCGTCGATGATGAGAAACTCGAACTCGCGGAACTCCTGCGCGAGAATCGACTCGATGGCGCGACGAAGCGGGGGCCCGCCGTTGTACACCGGCAGCAATACCGTCACCGTCACCGTTCGCGCCACACCTCGTTCCACAGCCTCCGCAGACCGGACTCGAGCTCGATTCGCGCCTCCCAGCCGAGCCGTTCGCGTGCCTTCGTGACGTCGAGCACGACCCACGACGGCAGGCGCTCCGCTGCCGCTGTCGGGTCGTCGAACTCCACCGGCACCTTCGCTTCCGTCAACTGCTCGAGCAGCGACAGGATCTCGCGCACGGAGTGACCGACGCCGCTCCCGATGTTATAGACCTCGAACTCGTCCCGCTGCTCGGCCGCGGCCAGGAACGCTTGGCTCAGGTCCTCGAGGTGCACGTAGTCGCGGACGTTGTTCCAGTCGCCGAACACGCGTACCGGCTCGTCGTGGAGCACGTGGTTGAGCGCAACGCCGATGAAGCCCTGGAGACGTTCTCGCGGAAGGAGCGTCCCGTATGCATTGCCGATCCGAAGCGCCGTGGCCGTCAACCACCCCTCCGCGGCAGCCATCCGGAGGTAGTGCTCGAGCGCGAGCTTCTGAATTCCGTACGACGATGCGGGCGCCGCCGGCGCGTCCTCGTCGATCGGCTCACCACTCGTTCGCGGCTGGTAGACGGCGCCGCCGCTCGACGCGAGTACGACCTGCGGCCGCGAGCCGCTGTCCCTGATCGCCTGGAGGAGCGTGAGCGACGGGACGAGGTTGACGAGTGCGTCCGCCGGGAGGTGCGCGTTCGACGTCAGCGGCGTGTTTGCGTGCGCGAGATGCACGATCGCGTCGACTCCATCGACGAACGTCGCGCAATCTCCAGGCGAGTTCAGGTCGCCTTGCATCCAGGTGACGTGTGCGTGCTCCGCGTGCTCCGCGCCGAGGGTACGCGTGAGCGCCCGGACGCGCGCGTCCGTTTTCGCGGCGAGATGGTCGACGAGGTACCGCCCGAGGAAACCGGACGCCCCCGTGACTCCCACGACCGTCATCGCACCAGCTCCGCGAAGCGCGCAACCATCTCGTCGACGGTGAAGTCTGCGGGGAGGCGGTCGCGCTCGACGCGCTCCTGCAACGCGTCCAGCCGCGCGCGGTCGTCGACGAGCCCGCGAACCGTCTCGACCAGAGCGGCGTGATCGTCTGGATCGACGAGTTCGCCATTGATCGCCGGGCGGATCAAGTCGGCCATGCCGCCGACGTCGGTGGAGACGACCGGGATCCCAAGCGCGATCGCCTCCATCGCGACGACCGAGATACCCTCGACCTCGCTCGTCAGCACGACCAGATCGGCATCCGCGAGGAATGCCACGCCGTCCTCGACGAAGCCGCGGACCTCGAGCGACGCGATTCCTGCCGCCGAACGGCGAACCGCTACGTCGTCGGGACCAGTGCCGGCGAGGACGAACGACGCCTCCCCGTCGAGCGCGCGGGCGAGCTCGACGAACCATTGCGGCCGTTTCTCGGCCGAGAGGCGACCGAGCCACGCGACAGCCGGGCGCGCCCCGCGCGACCGTGCGCTGCGACTGTCGATCGGCCGCAGGCCGACGTGGATGCTGACGACGGGTCGCTCGAGGCGGAAGTGCTCGACCAGCAATCGCCGCAGTCCGTCGTGAGCGGTGACCGTAAGGTCGATAGCTCCGCCCGCGGCAACGTTGTTCGCGACATGACCGACGTGGTTGAAGAGTTGATCGATCACCGTTACGCCCGGGCCGGCCGCTGCGCGAACCTCCGCGACGTGGCCGTAGAGCCACGTCGAGCCGACGTTGAAAATCACCGGGGCTTCGAGCCCGCGGACGAGCGCTTCCACGTATGGGAGCCGCTCCTCGATCGGCAGCGCGGCCAGCGTGTCGAAGACGTGGGGCGTCACGGCGCGCATCGCCGCGGTTGCGTCGACGAGCTCCGTCGGCGACGGCGCGGTGACGACGACGGCGACGCTTCGTCCTTCCTCGACGAACGCCTGGGCGAGGTCGCGGACGAACTGGTCGCCGCCGCCGCCGTACGTGAGCCACGGGACGAAGAACACGATCGGCCGGCCGCGCCCTTGCGGAAGGTGAGGCCCTGACGAGCGCTCGGCCGGCGCGGGAGCCAGTCGACGCCTAAATGCGCGGCGAGCCGTCGGGATCGATCCACGCAATGCCAGCATTGCGTGCCGAACTGCTTGCCCAATTCGATACGGCCGCGAAAACCGAATCAGGCGTAGCTCGGCCTCGAGCGCGGCGACACGTAGGTTGACCGCTGCGGCGTCGACGGTGGCGCCTCCGCCACCGACGGAGTTGACAGCGGCGTGTGATTCAGCGATCAAGCGGCGGAGTCGTCGTTCCGCCGCCAGCTCTGCTCGAAGGGCAGAGACTTCGTGCTGCAGATTCTCGAGTTCGCCTTCGGGTGACGCCGCCATCTCCCCCACGGCTTGGACGCTACAGAACGCGCGGCAGTTCCTCCCGCCGCCGGAATGCGCGACATAGGCGCCAACGCAGGATGCTTAACTCAACCGCGTGACGCATGTTGTGCAGGATTGCGACGAGCCGAAGCGGAACCTCGAGCGGCCCAGGTCTCGGCCGTCGGTCTGGTTCGCCGCTGGCGTCGCCTTTCCCCCTCTAGCCGCTCTCGCGGCGATCGTCCTCTGGGACCATCTCCAGCGCGGCGGGTTCGTTCAAGACGACTGGTGGCTCCAGAGCCTTTACGCCGTACCACCTTATCCAAGTCGAGGCGGGATAGAGACGCTTCTCAGCGCGTACGGAGACCGACCTGGCTTGGCGTTCTACGTCACGCTCGTCCACAGTGTTCTTGGCGAGCACATACGTCTGCATATTGTCTGGACCGTCGCGGTGGCAATTGCGGTCGCAGCCGGGATGTACGGGATCCTCCGCAGCTGCGGTGTGGACGTCGTAGGCGCCGGTGCAATCGCCGCGTTGACGCTCTTGTTTCCCGGTTCGGATTCAGCTCTGCTCTGGGCGACTGCGGCGAGCTACCACTGGGCGATGCTCCTCTTCCTCCTTGGGCTGGCTGCCTCGATCACGGCTCGCGGACAGGCGCGCTCGCGGCGACGAGTCGTTCTCCGCTTATCGTCGCTACTGCTCTATGCGATCGCCGTTCTAACCGTGGAAGTGATGTTCGGGGTGGTACTGATCACTTTCCTCGCGTACCGCGCGGCCGAAATGGAATGGCGAACGTCATTGCGTTGGGGAGCACTCGATGCCGTGGTCGGAACCGGCGCGTTGGCAATCATCGCGCTGCGCACCCCGCGGCTCGTCGGCAACCGTAGCGAGCAAGTGGACCACGTGGGCGAAATCTTTGATCAGACGCGGCAAATGATCGAAGGCCTCGGCATCATCGACGGCCCGAGGCGCGTCTCTGTCGTCGCCCTGCTCG
>Ga0137374_10000244_pt1 | contig 51117 bp, 53 predicted proteins | sample SagtaG_20_FD_104811 | JGI IMG/M metagenome (GOLD analysis project Ga0137374, IMG submission 104811) | Vadose zone soil microbial communities from Sagehorn Ranch, Mendocino, California, USA - Sage1_R_100_16 metaG | ecosystem: Environmental > Terrestrial > Soil > Vadose zone | place: USA... | reverse complement strand
TCGCGATCACAGAAACCGTTCGTGCTGAGCGTAGCGCCCGCGCAGCGGGCGCGAAGTCGAAGCACGCGCCTTGGGACGCATGGCGCCCTTCGACTTCGCCTGCCCTGAGCGTAGGGGCCGCACTGCGGCCCCGAAGTCGAAGGGCTCAGGGCGAACGGAATCTTCCCGGTGGTTCCGAATCGCGATCGGTCGTTTAGCTCGCCTGACGCTCGCGTCGCGCGGCGCGGAGCGCCGCCCGGAGCGTGCCCCGCCGTCGGCGCGCCTGCGGCGCGTCCAGCCGCTCGAACGCGTCGAGGAGCGCCTGGCGCATCGCCCCCTGGTGGCGGAGCACCGCGGACACGTGCCCCGCCGGCAGCCAGCGGAGCTCGCACCCCCAGTGCTCCGCGATGCGGCGCATCTCGGCGGGCGGGACGACGCCGTCCGCCGCGGTGCCGACCACGATCGCCGCGGCGGGCTCGACCGGCGCGGGGAGCGTCGTCACCGAGAAGCGCGCGAGGTGCGTGCAGAGCGCCTGCCTCGCCGCCTCGACGGTCTCTCCTTCCGCCGCGAGCGCGGCCCACTCCGCCACGTGGCGGAGCACACCCTCGCGCAGGACGGAGTCCGGCGAGCAGGTCGCGGCGATCGGGACGACCGCGCACGGGAAGGGGACGGAGGCGCCGACCATCGCCGACAGCTGCCCGCCCATCGAGAAGCCGGTGACGCCCACGCGCTCGACGCGCAGCACGTCGCGGAGCCAGCGAAGGAGCGCGCGCCCCTCCTGGAACGTCGCCGAGCCCATGAGGTGGAGGTCCGAGACGCTCCGCACCGCGTGGTGGGGCTGGTTCGCGGGCCGCCGCGCGCCATAGAACGCGTTCTCGAGCACGAGAGCCCCGATCCCGTGCTCGATGAGCGGCGCCGCGAACCGAAGCCGGACGGCGAACCCCTGGTCGCCCGATGCGGCGAGGTGGACCGCGACGGCGCGGACCTGCTCCGGGAGGAGGAGCTGTATCCGCGCCGTGCGGGCACAGGGGGGAAGCCGGACCTCCGGACTCTCGAACGCACCTTCGCGCAGCATCCCCCCGAACGCCCGGCGCACCGGCCCCAGCCCGATGCGGAGCTTCGGGATGCGCCGCCGCGACAGCGCCTCCGGATCCATCGACTCGCACAGCGCGCGGTCGCCCCAGCCATCCTGGAAGAACCGGGGTCCACGCGCCGTGAGACCGAACAGGAGATCGAGTACGTGCATCGCTCCCCACCCGGTAAGAAAGATGCGGTTCGTCCGTCAGCGGGGGGCGTCCTCGACCGGCCAGGCGGGCGGTCGGCGGGAGGGACCTGAAATTATGACAGGGGAGCACGCGCAGGCGAAGGCCGCTACGGTCCGTTCGCCCTGAGCCCTTCGACTTGGGGGGCGCGGTGCGGCCCCTACGCTCAGGGCAGGCGAAGTCGAAGGGCGACGCGCGGGCCATGTCGCGTGCTTCGACTACGCGCCCGCTGCGCGGGCGCTACGCTCAGCACGAACGGTTCTTACCGCGCGAACGGTTCTCTTACGGCCCGTTCACGTCCGCTCGAGGATCTTCAGCGCAACCATCCCGTACAGGAACCCGTACACCGCGTGCTCCGGGCGGTGCGCGAGCCGAACGATCTCGGCGAGCGTGCGCGTGCCGTCGAGCTTCGGGAGCATCTCCGCCTCCCAGCGCTCGAGCTCGACCTCGTCGAGCCGGTACGCGGGCTCCCGTGATGGGCTGAGCCGGTCTTCCGGCGAGAGGAGCCGGAAGAGCCGCTCAGGCTTGTAGAGCTTCTTCACGCCGCGCGTGATGAGGTTCGCGGGATGGAGGTCGATCTTGATCGCCTCCTTCGCGGCGCGGTCGGTGAAGTGGAGGCGGTACTCGCCGAGCTCCCAGCCGAAGACCGAGTAGACGATCGCCTTCACCTGCTGGGCGACGTAGTAGAGCTTCTCCGTCTCCTTGAGGAGGTTCATCTCGACGAGGATGTCGCCCGTGCGCCGCCCGGTCTTCTCCCCCGCCGCCTGACACAGCTCGAGCTGCTGCTGCCCGATCTTTCCCACCCGCACGAGGAACGGGCCGAATCGGTCGGTGACGAGGTTCGAGATCGCGAAGCAGGGGCGACCCTTGTCGAAGTAGATCGACTTCTTCACCTTCCCCTTCTGCAGGGTCAGCTCGCCCGTCTGCTGCGCGAGATGGAAGGCGGTGATGAGCTCGGGGAGGTTGTCCTCGAGCTTCCCCTCCTTGCGCGAGAGGTCCGGCTTCGCCGCAGGGGTCTTCGGAACGGGGGGCGGTCGGACTTCCTGCGGGCGCGGCGCGCCGCGAGGGGCCGCGGCAGGCGCCGGTCGGGCGGGGGCGCCCACCGCCCCCGCATGCACGGTGTCGCCCTTCAGCACCGCCGAGACCTTGCCGTCCTCGGTGAGGACCACGCGGCCGGTGAGGTCCATCGCCTCGACCGGCTCGTCCCCCTCGACCGCCACCTCGACGTCGAAGTCGGAGAGCTCGACGATCTCGCCCGGGGCGTGCGCCGAGCCGAAGGAGATCGCGATCGGCGTCGGGGTCACGCTGGGCATGAGCTGGCGCAGGGCCTCGATGAGCTTCTTCGCCTCGAACGGCTTCTCGAAGTAGCCGGAGGCGCCGTGCTGCGCGCGTGCGTCGGCGGCCGCCCGGCCGCCCTTGAACACGCCGGTCATGAAGACGAACGGGATCCGCGCGTTCCTGAGCGCGTGGGCGACGTCGTAGCCCATCATGTCGGGGAGGAGCACGTCCACGACGGCCGCCAGCGGTTTCTCGGCCTGGATCTTCTCGAGGGCGGTCTTCCCCTTGCCGACCGCGATCGGGATCCAGCCTTCGGCCTCGACCAGGCGAGCGAGCAGCGCGAGGAGCTCCTCGTTGTCGTCCACGAGCAGGATCTTCGCCGGCACGCCGGCACGATACCGGCGGGGGCCCAGGGGATCAACGACAGCGTTTGTGGCCGCCAAGGGGACGCCGTGCTACAAAAAGCCGCGTTTCCACAGCGATCCGGAGGACCTCCGATGATGCGCTTCAGCCGTGCGCTCCCCGCCGCCGCTCTGCTCCTCACCCTCGCCGCCTGCGAGCAGAAGAAGTCCGCCCCGGGCTCCACCCAGGCCCCACCCGCGCCGAGCGAGAAGGTCTGGTTCGGCCATGTCGGCTCGATGACGGGGCAGGAGGCGACCTTCGGCGACTCGACCGACAAGGGCATCAAGCTCGCGATCGAGGAGCTGAACGCCAAGGGCGGCCTGAAGGGGAAGCAGGTCGATCTCAAGACCTACGACGACCAGGGCAAGCCCGAGGAGGCCGCCCTCGCCGCGACGCGGCTCATCACGCAGGACAAGGTGACGGTGCTGCTCGGCGAGGTCGCGTCCAGCCGCTCGATGGCGATGGCGCCGATCGCCGACGCGAACAAGGTCCCGCACATCACCCCGTCCTCGACGAACCCCAAGGTCACGAAGGACGGCGACAAGACCCGGCCCTTCGTCTTCCGCGTCTGCTTCATCGACCCGTTCCAGGGGACGGTGATGGCGAAGTTCGCGAAGGAGAGGGGCGTGAAGAAGGTCGCCATCCTCCGCGACGTGGGGAATGCCTACTCGGTGGGGCTCGCCGACTACTTCCTCTCCAAGTTCAAGGACCTCGGCGGCACGATCGTGAACGACCAGAGCTACAAGGCCGGCGATCAGGACTTCAAGGCGCAGCTCACCGCGATCAAGGCGAAGGCGCCCGAGGCCATCTACGTCCCCGGCTACTACACCGACGTCGCCCTCATCGCGCGCCAGGCGCGCGAGCTCGGCATCAAGGTGCCGCTCATGGGCGGCGACGGCTGGGACTCCGCGAAGCTCTTCGAGATCGGCGGCCGGGCCATCGAGGGGTCGTTCTACTCGAACCACTACTCGCCGGACGACCCTTCGCCGCGCATCCAGAACTTCATCTCGCGCTACAAGGCGCGGTTCGGCGCGGTCCCCGACTCGATGGCGGCGACGGGCTACGACGCGGCCATGGTGGCGGGCGACGCCATCGTGCGCGCGAAGGAGATGAACGGAGAGGCGATCGCCGCCGCGATCGCCGCGACGAACGGGTTCCCCGGCGTCACCGGCGTCATCAGCCTCGACCAGGACCACAACGCGGTGAAGCCGGCGGTGGTGCTCGAGGTGAAGGGCGGAAAGTCGGTCTTCGTCGCGACCATCCCACCCGATGCTCCTGCGCCCGCGGCCCCCGGAGGCGCGAACCCGGTCCCGGCGTCGAAGCCCGCCGGCAAGTAGCCCGGCCGTCCTTCGACTTCGCCTCGCCTGCGGCGAGGCTACGCTCAGGACGAACGGCCGGGATTCCCGTTCGCCCTGAGCGTAGGGTCGGCGGAGCCGACCCGGAGTCGAAGGGCCCAAGCAGCACCGCGAGGCCGCGTGGCCGAGCTCCTCCAGCACCTCGTCAACGGCCTCTCCCTCGGGACCATCTACGCCCTCGTCGCGCTGGGCTACACGATGGTCTACGGGGTGCTGAAGCTCATCAACTTCGCCCATGGCGACGTCTACATGGTGGGCGCTTTCGCGGGGTACTACCTCGGCGCGGTGCTCGGGACGGACCGGCGCCCGAACGTCGGCAAGGCCGCCCTCGTGACGATGGGGGCGATGGCGATCTGCGGCGCGCTCGGGTTCGTGATCGAGCGCTTCGCCTACCGCCCGCTCCGACACCGCGCGCGCCTCACCGCGCTCATCACCGCGATCGGCGTCTCCTTCCTGCTCGAGTTCGGGTTCCAGCTGAACCCGCTCGTCCGGACGCCGATCGAGTTCCCGCCGGGGCCGGCGCCGAGGTTCTTCCCGGCGCTCGTCGATCTCGGGCCGCCCCTCGAGCCGCTCGGCGCGACGGTGCAGCGCATCGACGTCGTCGGGTTCGTCGTCGCGATCGTCCTCATGCTCGGGCTCCAGTGGATCGTCTACCGGACCCGGTTCGGGGTCGCGATGCGCGCGGTCTCGTTCGATTCCCAGATCGCCGGGCTCATGGGGATCCCGGTGAACCGGATCATCTCGGGGACGTTCATGCTCGGGGCCGCGCTCGCCGCGGCCGCGGGGATCATCAACGCCTCGTCGCGCCCTCGCATCGAGCCCCTGCTCGGGCTCATGAGCGGCCTCAAGGCCTTCGTGGCCGCGGTGCTCGGCGGGATCGGGAGCGTGCCGGGCGCGATGGTGGGCGGGTTCCTCCTCGGCCTCGTCGAGGAGTTCGTGGCGGGCTACACCTCCTCGCGGTACCGCGACGCCATCGCGTTCGCGGTCCTCATCCTCGTGCTGCTCGTCCGGCCCGAGGGGCTGTTCGGCAAGGGGCGGGTGGAGAAGGTCTGATGAAGCCGGTCCTCCGCTCGCTCCTGCCGTTCCTCGTGGGCATCCCGCTCCTCGCGATCGCGCAGGCGCTCATCCCGCCGGAGTACTTCCTCTGGATCGTCGCGATCGGCGTGAACATCGTCCTCGCCGTCTCGCTCAACGTCGTGAACGGCTTCACCGGCCAGTTCTCGCTCGGCCATGCCGGCTTCATGGCAGTCGGGGCCTACTCCGCCGCCAAGGTCTCCCTCGCGCTCGCCGGCGTGCGCGTCCCGGGGCTGCCCGAGGTCGTCACGGACGAGCTCGCGTTCGCGGTCGCCCTCGCGTCGGGGATGGGTGCGGCCGCGCTCGCCGGACTCCTGGTCGGGATGCCCTCGCTCAGGCTGCGCGGCGACTACCTCGCCATCGTCACCCTGGGGTTCGGCGAGATCATCCGCTCCCTCATCGAGAACACGACCGTCCTCGGCGAGGCGCTCGGCCTCCAGGGGCTCCCGAAGCGGACCAACGTCGTGTGGCTCGGCGTGTCCGCCCTGGCGACCATCGTCATGGCCCGGCGCCTCGCCGTCTCGACCCAGGGGCGCGCGCTCTTCGCGATCCGCGAGGACGAGATCGCGGCCGAGGCCATGGGCGTCGACACCACCGGCTACAAGGTGCGCGCCTTCACCATCTCGGCGGCATACGCCGGGCTCGCCGGCGGCCTCGTCGGCCACGCGATCCAGCTGGTGACGCCTGCGATGTTCACCTTCATCCGCTCGTTCGAGGTCGTGGTGATGGTGGTGCTCGGCGGGCTGGGATCGGTCACCGGCTCGATCGTCTCCGCGATCGTCCTCGGCGTGGCGATCGAGAAGCTGCGCAGCCTCGAGCAGTACCGGATGGTCATCTACTCCCTCCTGCTCATCGTGTTGATGCTGCTCCGCCCGCAGGGCATCTTCGGCACCCGTGAGCTGTGGGACCTGCGCCTCTTCCGGCGGCTGCCCCGGCCGCGCGCGCTCGCGGCCACGCCGGGCGGGGCGTCCCCGACGGCCGTCCGCGACGAGGGCGGCCGGGGAGGGCAGGCGTGAGCGCCGGCGTGAACCCGCTCGAGCTCGAGAGCGTGACGATGCGCTTCGGCGGCCTCAAGGCGCTCTCCGCCTTCAGCCTGGCGCTGCGCCCGGGGGAGCTCGTCGGCCTCATCGGCCCGAACGGCGCCGGCAAGACGACCGCGTTCAACGCGATCACCGGCGTCTACGAGCCGACCGAGGGCGAGGTGCGCGTCACGGGCGAGGTCGTGAACGGCCGCCGCCCGCACGAGATCTGCGCGCGGGGGGTCGCCCGCACCTTCCAGAACATCCGCCTCTTCCGCGAGCTGACCGCCCTCGACAACGTGCGGATCGCCTGCCACGCACAGGCGACCTCTGGGTTCTTCGACGCTCTCCTCCTCACCGGCCGCCACCGCTCGGAGGAGGCCCGCATCGTCGCGCGCGCCGAGGAGTACCTCGCCGTGATGGGGCTCGCCGACCGCCGCGACGAGATCGCGAAGGGGCTCCCCTACGGAGAGCAGCGCCGGCTCGAGATCGCCCGCGCCCTCGCCACCGGCCCGAAGGTCCTCTGCCTCGACGAGCCGGCGGCGGGCATGAACGCCGCGGAGAAGACCGGGCTCATGCAGCTCATCCGCGCGATCCGCGATCGCTTCGGGCTCGCGGTCCTCGTCATCGAGCACGACATGCGGGTCGTGATGGGCGTCTCCGAGCGGCTCCTCGTCCTCGACCACGGCGACACGATCGCCGAGGGGAAGCCCGAGGCGATCCGCAAGAACCCGAAGGTCATCGAGGCGTACCTCGGCGACGCCTATCTCGAGGAGAAGGGGGTGAAGCTGTGACGCCCCCCGTCCTCGAGGTCACCGGCCTGCACGTGCACTACGGCGGAATCGAGGCGCTGCGCGGGATCTCCCTCGAGGTCCCCGCGGGCGAGGTGGTGGCGCTCATCGGCGCGAACGGCGCCGGGAAGACCACCACGCTCCGCGCCATCTCGAAGATGCTCCGCCCCTCCGGCGGCGCGATCCGCTTCCTCGGGGAGGACGTGACGCACCTCCCCTCGCACGCGCTCGTCGCACGCGGGATGGCCCACGCGCCCGAGGGGCGCGGCATCTTCCTGAACCTCACGGTGGGTGAGAACCTCGCCCTCGGCGCCTACCTGCGGCGCGACCGGGCCGCGATCGCGAAGGACGAGGAGCGGGCGTTCGCGCTCTTCCCCATCCTCGCCGAGCGGCGCAGCCAGGTGGCGGGGACGCTCTCCGGCGGCGAGCAGCAGATGCTCGCGGTGGCCCGCGCGCTCATGAGCCGCCCGCGCCTCATGCTCCTCGACGAGCCGTCGCTCGGTCTCGCGCCGCAGGTGGTGGAGCGGATCTTCGCCGTGCTCCGCGAGCTGAACGAGAGCGGCGTGGCGCTCCTCCTCGTCGAGCAGAACGCCCACAAGGCGCTGCAGCTCGCTCACCGGGCGTGCGTCCTCGAAACGGGAACCGTCGTGATGCGTGGCACTGGTAAACAGCTGCTGGCTTCACCCGAAGTGCGGAAAGCCTATCTCGGAGAGTGACGGCCGCCCGATCCAGGGTGACCCGCGCAAGGGACGCCCGGTGGGGGAGCCCCCAAGTGGCAATCCACGGTGCGTTTCGGAGACGTACCGTGACGTGCACGGGAGGTTCACCATGAGAATCGCACGCATCCTCGTTGTCTTCGCGCTCTGCGCCGCCTCCTTTGACGCGCGCGCGATGCCGAACTTCACCCGCAGAGAAGGCTTCGATTGCTCGACCTGCCACGTCAACATTCCGCGGCTGAACCGGTTCGGGTACGAGTTCCGGAACGCCGGCTTCCGCATCCCGAGCATTATCGGGGACACGAAGCAGAAGAGCCAGCCCGACTTCGGTACGATGAATGCGGCGCGCCTCCAGAGCGACGCCGAGTGGCACGCCGAGCACGGGCGGGGATCCGCGAAGACGGGCGGGCAGCTGACCTTCCTCGAGGCGACGCTCTACCCGGTCACCGGCTCCTGGGGTCGCTGGTTCTCGTCGGAGGGCGAGCTGTCGGTCGCGCCGGAGGACTTCTTCGAGGTCGAGAACGCCTGGGTGCGCGGGACCTTCGGCACCGAGCAGATGCACTTCAACCTGCGCGCGGGGGTGTTTCACCCGTGGGAAGGGTACGGCGCGAGCGATCGTCCCCTCTCCATCGCGCGCCCGACGTTCCAGCGCAACGCGGCGCGCGGCCTGTTCTACACGCCGTGGGGCTTCGACCAGGCGGGCGTCGAGGGCGGGTTCACGTTCCAAGGCTTCAACGTCGCGGCGACGCTCTTCAACGGCCTCACCGTGCACGGGGATGGGTCCGCCGATGATCGGTACCAGGCTTTCCCGTTCCAGGGTGGCGAGCTGGTCCGCCCCCGGAACGACCCCAACTACAACTCGAAGGACGTCCAGGTCTTCGCGAACCAGTTCATCGGCGACGCCGCCGTCTCGGCGCACTGGTACCACGGCCTCCTCACCATCCCGACGGCGGGAGCGGTCGGGGCCGCGGGGAGCACCACGTTCCTCGATCGGTTCGACCGGCTGACGCTGTACGGCACGCTGCCCCTCACGAAGTGGGTGCCGAAGCCGATCCCGCCGCTCTGGCTGCTCGGCGGGTTCGAGCGCGGCTGGGACCGGGGCGTTCCAAGCGGCGACTTCAATTCGCAGGGGTGGTTCGGCGAGGTGTACGTCCCCTACAACCCGTACGTCGGCGCGTCGGTCCGCTACGACTGGTGGGACAACTCGAAGACCGTCGCCGACAACACGCAGCAGGTCGTCACCGCGGCCCTCAACGTCGCGGGGCTGAACGGCGCCCAGGGGATCCTCGAGTACCGCCACGTCCTCACCGAGCTGAACGCGGTCAACAACCGGAACCGCGATCAACTGGAGCTGCGGCTCATCTACATCTTCTGACGGCCGGGCGAGCAGCCGGCGGCGGAGCCTCCGGCCGCCGGCGCTCCTCATGGCGCGGCCGGCTCCGTGCCATCGCGCCCAGGGTCGGCTTAGAATCCGCAGCGGGCGCCCACGGGGGCGCGCCGTGGAGATCTGCCTGGCCCTCGCCATCGAACAGGTGCTCGCGGCGCTGAACGCCGAGAAGGTGCGGTACCTCGTCGTCGGGGGCGTCGCGGTCGTGCTCCACGGCCACCTGCGCACGACCGCGGACCTGGATCTCGTGGTCGAGCTCGCACCGGACAACGCCCGCCGCGCCATCTCCGCGCTCGTGAAGCTCGGGTTTCGTCCACGCGCACCGGTCCCGGCGGAGCAGTTCGCCGACCCCGCCGCCCGCAGGGCCTGGATCGACGAGAAGGGCCTCACCGTGTTCTCCCTCTGGAGCGAGCGCCTGCCGGAGATCGAGGTCGATCTCTTCGTGAAGGAGCCGTTCCATTTCGACGAGGTGTACGCGCGGGCGGTTCGCGTGCCGCTCGACACGACCACGGTCACGGTCGTCTCGCTCGCGGACCTCATCGCGCTCAAGCAGGCGGCGGGGCGCCCCGTCGACCTCGCGGACGTGGACGCGCTCCGTGCGCTCGCTTCGGCTGGCGGAGGCTCGCCGTGAACGAGCCTCCTCGCGCTCCGGACCGCGGGTTTCCGCGTGGGTTCGACGGACACCGCCGGGCCCAGGCGGGCCTGGGGCTGCGGCTCACGCCCGCCGAGCGGCTGCGCTGGCTCGAGGAGACGATGGCGGTGCTCAGGCGCTGGCGGGGGCGCGCGAGCGCGGTTCGTCGCGACGAGCCCTCGAGGTAAGCGCACCGCGCCCTTCGACTCCGGGGCGCTGCGCGCCCCTACGCTCAGGGCGAACGGACCTGTGCGAGTGCGGGCGGGCTGCGCAGCCCTACGCTCAGGGCGAACGTGCCTCACGCACCACGAACGGTGCCTCACGCCCGCACGCCGGCGTGCGCCTCCGCGCCCAGCAGGTGGCGCAGCTCGGCGGCCGCGGCGGGGCGGACGTCGAGGCGAGACGGGGGGAGCGCGCAGCGGGCGAGCTCGAGGGTCTTGAGCTCGCCCCAGGGCGCGCGCACGTGCGCGACGAGCGCGGCCTCGATGCTCCCCACGCCCTCGGGCTCGAGCTCGATCCAGAGCGCGTGCGCGGGCGGGTGGGTGCCGAGCCAGTCACGCATGCCCGACTCGTACTCCTCGCGCTCGTCCGGCTCGAGATGATCGCGCAGCACCGCCTGGTAGGCGAGGACGAGCGCGCCCGACTCCGCCGCGGAGAGAAGGTCGAGCCGCGCGGGCACGTTCGAGGCGCCGATGGGGACGAGCACCGGGGCGTCCGGGTGGACCCGCGCCGAGCGAAACGCCGCGAGGGCGGCGTCGAGCCGATCCTCTTCGGCGCGCTCGCCGGGCCATACGCAGGCGCGGAGCCAGCGGACGCCCTCGCGATCGAGCGCGTCGAGCGGCGCCGGGTCGAGCCCGAGCCGGGCGACGGCGCGGATGTCCCGCGCGACCTCGAGCGGCATCCCGGCCCCGGTCGTCCACATCGGGGGGAGCACGTCCGCGACGAGGTTCAGCCCCGCGCCGGCGCCGACTTCGGCGAGCGCGAGGGTGCGGCCGTGACGAGAGGCGCCGGCGAGCGCGGCGGGCCAGAGCCAGGCGACCGCGCGCGAGGTCCCGTTCGCCTGCACGCTGCGGTGCGCGAGCGAGTCGAACACGGCCTCGCGCGTGCCGTCGAGGGTCTCGGCGAGCCGGCCCTCCGTCACGGCGTCCGGATCCGGATCGCGCGCGGCGAAGGCCGCGTGGAGCGGGTGCCCGGGGCCGGTCGCGAGCGCGTCGTCGCGGAGCGCGGCGAGCAGGAGGAGGGGCCGGTCGTACGAGGCGAGGAAGCGCCGGTGCTCCCAGGCCGCCGCGACGAAGCGCCCGGGTGGACCCTCGAGCACGGACGGCAGGAGCGTGAGCGCCCGCTCGTAAGGCTCGGACCGTCCCCCCATCGCCTCTCGCTGCGCCGCGATCTCCTCCTCGATGCCCGCGATGCCGACGAGAGCCATGGGCCGCCTCCTCATGCGGCAACGTGAGGATGGTCCGCTTCTGCCGCCTCGGCGGCGAGAGGTCGGGCGGTCGGCGGAGCGGCCCGGCGGCGAGCGCGCAGGGCGCGATGAAAAGAGAACGGCCGCCCCGGAGGGCGGCCGCGAGGTGCATCGTCCGACGGGGGGTCGTGGGGGTTCGGGGGGCCCGGGGGCCCCCCGCTACGACGCCGTCGAAGCCTTCGACATCTGTTGCGCGCCGCAGGCGCGCAAATCAGATGTCGAAGTAGAGCGAGTACTCGATCGGCGAAGGCCGCATCCGGACCGGATTGACCTCCTTGTCGTACTTGTACTGGATCCAGGTCTCGATCACGTCGTCGGTGAAGACGTCGCCCTTCATCAGGAACTTGTGGTCCCTGCGGAGGTTCTCGAGGGCCTCGTCGAGCGAGCCCGGCATCTTCGGGATCTCCTTCAGCTCCTCGGGAGACATGCCGTAGATGTCCTTGTCGAGCGGCTGGCCGGGGTTGATCTTGTTCTCGATCCCATCGAGGCCGGCCATCAGCATCGCCGCGAAGGCGAGATAGCCGTTGCAGGACGGATCCGGCGACCGGAACTCGATGCGCTTCGCCTTGGGCGACGGCGAGTACATCGGGATGCGGATCGAGGCCGACCGGTTGCGCGCCGAGTAGGCGAGGTTGATCGGCGCCTCGAAGCCGGGGACGAGCCGCTTGTAGCTGTTCGTCGTCGGGCAGCAGAGCGCGGCGAGGGCCGGGCCGTGCTTCAGCACGCCGCCGATGTACCACATGGCGAGGTCCGAGAGGCCTGCGTACCCGTCGCCCGCGAAGAGCGGCTTGCCGCCCTTCCAGATCGACTGGTGCACGTGCATGCCCGAGCCGTTGTCGCCGTAGAGCGGCTTCGGCATGAACGTCACCGTCTTGCCGTGCCGGCGGGCGACGTTCTTGATGATGTACTTGAACCACATGAGGTTGTCGGCCATCCCGACGAGCGGCGCGAACTTGATGTCGATCTCGGCCTGGCCGGCGGTGGCGACCTCGTGGTGCTGCCGCTCGACGTGGATGCCGACGGACTCCATCACGCGGCACATCTCGGTGCGGATGTCCTGCTGGCTGTCGGTCGGCGCGACCGGGAAGTAGCCCTCCTTGTAGCGGGGCTTGTAGCCGAGGTTGCCGCCGGCCTCTTCACGCCCGGTGTTCCACTGGCCCTCGACGGAGTCCACCTTGTAGAAGCCGTGGTTCACGCCCGAGTCGTACCGGACCTCGTCGAAGATGAAGAACTCGGCCTCCGGGCCGAAGAACGCGGTGTCGCCGATGCCCGTGCCCTTCAGGTACTTCTCGGCCTTGATGGCGATGTTCCGCGGGTCGCGCGAGTACGGCTCCTTCGTGATCGGATCCGTGATGTTGCAGATGAGCGAGAGCGTCGGCTCCGCCATGAACGGATCGATCACCGCCGTGTCGGGATCCGGCATGACGAGCATGTCGGAGGCGTGGATCGCCTGCCACCCGCGGATCGAGGAGCCGTCGAAACCCAGCCCTTCTTCGAAGACCCCTTCGCTCAGCTCGTAGATGGGGATCGAGAAGTGCTGCCAGATGCCGACGAAGTCCATGAACTTCAGGTCGACGTACGTCGCCTTCTTCTCCTTGGCGAGGTCGAGGACCTGCTTCGGTGTCAGCTTTGCCATCGAGGTCGTGTCTCCCAGGAAGGTGCGGGGTTGGTGGACGCCCGTTTAGCACGCCTTGTGCCACGAGATCACCACCTTATGCCTGCAAAAGAGGTCGGCCGCTGGCTCCCCGTGCGGCCGGGACGGGAACCTGCTGCCAGGGTCGGAGCACCGCTCGGGCCTGGACGATCCCGGCCTGGAGCGGCCTCGCCGGGGGCTCGGCAAGCTGGCCGGGCCCCCGCCGCTTTCCGCAGCGCGCAGGTGCGACTGCCCGTCGTCCGGGCAGCGAGCTGCCCCGTTTCCGGGCAGCCTGCCTGGTGCTGCTAGGCCTTCGGCTTCATGCCCAGGGTGCGCATCCGCTCGCGCAGCGTGTTCCGGTTCATCCCGAGCAGCTCCGCGGCGCGGAGCTGGTTTCCTCCCGTGCGGGCGAGGGCGGCGGCGATGAGCGGCGCCTCCACGGCGGCGAGCGCCGCCTGATGGCGCCCTCCCTCCACCACCGGACCGTCGAGGATCGACTCGACGAGGCCGCCGATGCCGCGCTCCTGCATGCCGGCGGCGGGAAGGAGGCCGATGAGGTCCCTCGCCGAGACGCGTGCGCCGGCGAGCTTGAGGAGCGCGCGCTGGATGACGTTCTGCAGCTCGCGGACGTTGCCGGGCCAGGGGTGGGCGAGGAGCAACGGCTCCGCGTCCTTCGCGAGCGCGAGCGGGCGCCCCTTGAGCTGCTCCCCGTACTTCGCGAGGAAGTGGCGGGCGAGCAGGATGACGTCGCCCTCGCGCTCGCGCAGCGGCGGGAGCCGGATCGGCACCACCGCGATCCGGTAGAAGAGGTCGCGCCGGAAGCGCCCCTCCTCGACGGAGCGGGCGAGATCCGCGTTCGTGGCCGCCACGATGCGGACGTCCACGGGGAGCGGGCGGGAGCCTCCGACGCGGTCGATCTCGCGCTCCTGCAGGACGCGAAGGAGCTTCGCCTGCAGGTCGAAGGGCATCTCCCCGATCTCGTCGAGGAAGAGGGTCCCGCCGCTCGCGAGCTCGAACTTGCCGGGGCGGCGATCCACCGCGCCCGTGAACGAGCCCTTCTCGTGGCCGTACAGCTCGCTCTCGATGAGGTCCTTCGGGATCGCGGCCATGTTGACCGTGATGAACGGAGCGCGCGAGCGGGTGGAGTTCGCGTGGATGCCGCGCGCGACGAGCTCCTTGCCGGTCCCCGACTCGCCCATGAGCAGGACCGTCATCTCCGTCCTGGCGACGCGCCCGATCTCCTTGTAGACCTCGATCATGGCGGCGGAGCGGCCGATGAGCGTCTCGGGGAGGGCGATGTCCCGGTAGCGACGCGGCTCGGCGTTCGGGTCGATCTGCGCCTCGACGCCCGGCGCGGGCTCCTCGTGCGGCTCCGCCGCCTCGCTCGTCGAGGCGGCGAGGTCCTTCACGATCCGCTCGACGCGGGCCAGGTCGAACGGCTTGCCGAGGTAGTCGGCCGCGCCGCGCTTCATCGCCTCGACCGCCGAGCGCATCGTGTCCTCGGCCGTCATCACCACGATGAAGGGCGAGTCGGTGCGCCCGCCGATCTCGCCGAGCAGCTTGAACCCGTCGTCGCCGGGGAGCCGCACGTCGAGCAGGACGAGGCCGACGCCGTCCTTGCCGCCGCCGAGCGCGCGCAGCTTCACCCGCGCTTCCTCCGCGCTGCCGGCCTCCTCGAACGGAACGCCGGCGCGCTCGCAGGTGCGGCCGAGGACGAATCGGACCGAAGGCTCGTCGTCGACGATGAGGACCTTGCGCAAATCATTCCTCCGCGGGTGAGATGAGCGCTGCGATGATCCCGCTTAAGCAAGGAAGGGGCCAGATCGCCACCCGGACGGGTTCACGCAACGTCGAGCGGGATGTAGACGTTGGACTCCGCGCCGCATCCCGCGCGGTTCTTCACCTCGATCCGGCCACCGTGCGCCTCGACGATGCGGCGCGAGATGGCGAGGCCGAGGCCGGTCCCGGCCGGCTTCGAGGTGGCGAACGGGGTGAAGAGCCGGGCCAGCATGCCTTCCGAGATGCCGGGGCCGTTGTCCTGGATCGAGATGCGGGCGAGCGGCCGCGTGCGACCGCTCGCCTGGCGGACGCGGAGCGAGGCGACCCCGGTCTCGAACGTGATGGTCGGATCGGGGCGGTCGGCGAGCGCGTCGAGCGCGTTCCGCACGAGGTTCAGCACCACCTGCTTCAGCTTCTCCGCGTCGCCCAGGACCTGCGGGAGGGAAGGATCGTAGCGCTCGACGAAGCGGACGCGCTCGGCCCCGGGGATGCCGCGGGCGAGCACCGCGACGTCGCCGAGCACCTCGTGCAGGTCGACCGGCGCGGTCTGGAGCGCGGCCGGGCGCGCGAGGTCGAGCAGCTCGCGGACGAGGCCGTCCACGCGCTTCGCCTCGCGGGCGATCACCTGCGCGTACTCCTTCGCGGACCCCTCCGCCTCGCGGGCGAGCAGCTCCGCCGACCCCTGCAGGCCGGCGAGCGGGTTCTTGATCTCGTGGGCGAGGCCCGCCGCGAGCGCCTCGAAGTCGAGGGCCCGCTCGGACGAGCGCGGCACCCGCAAGACGAGCACCGTGCCGACGCAGATCGCGCCGTCGACGAGCGGGTTCGCCTCCACCGAGATCGGGACGCTCGGGTCCCGCGGCGAGGGGAAGTCGATCGACTGGGTCTCCTGCGCGATGCGCGCGCGGTCGGAGAGCACCGCGAGCTGCAGCCCGCCGGGCAGCGCGCGCACCGGCAGCTCGATGGCGCGCTCCCGGCTGCGGCCGAAGAGCTCCTCCGCGGCGGGGTTCAGGTGCAAGACCCCGCCGTCCGCTCCGACGATGACGAGGGCGTCGGCGACGGAGTCGACCGCCGCGCGCGCGAGCGCCGCCGGCAGCGGAGAAGCCTTGCCGGTCCGCGACAAGGGCTGCGCCCGCCTAGAGCGCGTCCTCGCCGCGCTCGCCGGTCCGGATGCGGATGACCTCCTCGATCGGCACGACGAAGATCTTGCCGTCGCCGATCCGCCCCGTCTTCGCGGCGCGCTCGATCGCCTCGACGACCCGGCCGACGATGCTGTCGGCGACCACCACCTCCACCTTCACCTTGGGGAGGAAGTCGACGACGTACTCGGCGCCGCGGTAGAGCTCGGTGTGCCCCTTCTGGCGGCCGAAGCCCTTCACCTCCGTCGCGGTGAGACCCGCGATTCCGACCTCGGAGAGAGCCTGCTTCACCTCGTCCAGCTTGAACGGCTTGATGATCGCCTCGACCTTCTTCACGGCGGCACCCCTTCGGGAAATTGGAATTGGACGCTAAACCCCGTCGCTCGGGGCGGTCAACCATTCGTGCTCGGATCCCGTGCTCCACCTGCCCGCGATCCGACCACGCCTCGCTCGTCGCTGCCCGGGCTTCCTCCGGCTGTTCCGGGCGAGTCGGAAGCTGAGCTGACGCTCCGGCACCCGTTCGTCCGATCCGTCGATCCAGGGTTGCAACGGCCGGGCCACGGCAGGGATGCGGTTCGGCGCCCGCGCCGTCCGGGGGCGACGGCGAGATCGTAGAATGCGCCGGTGCCCCCCGCCGGCATCCTCGCGACGCTCGCCGCGCTCGCCCTCCTCGCCGTCGCCCACCACCTGTTCTGGCGCTGGAAGCTGCTCGCGCCGAGCCGGGAGGACGAGCTCTTGCGCGCCACGACGAGGGACGGCTGGACGCTCGTCCTCGGCCATCGGTTCCCGCGCGCGGCGGCGCGCAGGCCGCCGGTGCTGCTCGTCCACGGCATCGCCATGAACCGGCAGGCGTTCGACTTCGGCGTCGAGCGCTACTCGATCGCGGCGCACCTCGCGCGCTCCGGGTTCGACTGCTTCGCCCTCGATCTGCGCGGCCACGGCGGCTCGCGGCGGGGCCCGAGCTCGCGCTGGACGCTCGACACGTACCTCCGGGAGGACCTCCCCGCCGCGCTCGACGCCGTCCGCGAGGCGACGGGGGAGGAGTCCGTCCTCTACGTGGGCCACAGCCAGGGCGCGCTCCTCGGGATGGCCGCCTGCGCGCTCTTTCCCGCGCGCATCCGGGCGCTCGTCGCCCTGGCCGGACCCGCCCACTTCGACGCCCAGCCGCGGCTCCGCGCGCTCGTCGAGCTGCGCCACCTCGGCCTCGGCCCCCACCTGCGCTTCCTCGCCCGCAACGTCGCGCCGTTCTCGGGCTACTGGCACCCCGCGCCGTTCGACCTCTCCATCAACATGCGCAACGTCGAGCGGCCGATCTACCGGCGCCTGCTCGCGAACGCGATCGAGGATCTCCAGCCCGGCGTCCTCGAGCAGTTCGCCGCCTGCATCCGCGACGACACCTTCCGCTCCTGCGACGGCGCCGTCGACTACCGGGCGCTCTTCCCGTCCTGCGCGCAGCCCGCGCTGTTCATCTCGGCGGAGAAGGACGGGATCGCGCCGCCGGCGTCGGTCGAGGCGGCCTGCCGCCGCTGGGGCGGCCCGAAGCGTCACTGGTGCTCCGGCCACGACTACGGCCACGCCGACGTGCTCCTCGGCCGCAACGCGCCGGAGGTGGTCTACCCGGTGATCCGCGACTTCCTCCTCGAGCACTCCGAACCGCGCGGATGACCCTTCGACTACGCGCCGCCTGGGGCGGCGCTACGCTCAGGGTGAGCGGACATCCGCCGAGACAGAGGTAAAGTGCGACCGTGGACGGCGTCGTCTCGATCCGTGGCGTCACGAAGCGCTTCGGCGCGTTCACCGCGCTCGACCGCGTGGACCTCGAGATTCGCGCGGGCGAGATCTTCGCCCTGCTCGGCCCGAACGGCGCCGGGAAGACGACGCTCATCTCGATCGTGACGGGGCTGCTCCGCGCCACCGCGGGCGAGGTGCGCGTCCTCGGCAAGGACGTCGTCGCCGAATACCGCGCCACGCGCCAGGCCGTGGGGCTCGTCCCCCAGGAGCTGAACTACGACCCGTTCTTCACGGTCGAGGAGACGCTCCGCATCCAGGCGGGCTATTTCGGCGTCCGCCTCTCGGAGGAGCGGCTCGTCGAGCTCCTCTCCGCGCTCGACCTCCTCCCGAAGCGCACGACGAACAGCCGCGCCCTGTCGGGCGGCATGAAGCGGCGGCTCCTCATCGGCAAGGCGCTCGTGCACGAGCCGCGCGTCCTGTTCCTCGACGAGCCCACCGCCGGCGTCGACGTGGAGCTGCGCCGCGCGCTCTGGCGCTACGTCCGGACGCTGCGCGATCGCGGGACGACCGTCGTGCTCACCACCCATTACCTCGAGGAGGCGGAGGAGCTCGCCGACCGCATCGGCGTCATCGCCCACGGTCGGCTCGTCGTGGTGGAGGAGAAGACGTCGCTCCTGCGCCGCCACGCCGCGAAGACCCTGCGGCTCGCGCTGGCGCGGCCGATCTCCGCCGCGCCGGCGCCCCTCGCCGCGCTGGGGGCGCGGCTCGCGCCCGACGGCGCCGCGCTCGAGGTGGAGCTCCCTGCCGGCGGGGCGGCTGGCCCCGTTCTCGCCGCCGTCGCGGCCGCGGGGCTCGCCGTCCTCGACGTCGAGACCCGGCGGACCACGCTCGAGGACGTCTTCGTGCGGCTCGTCGGCGGCCGGCCTCGCGAGGGGGCGGCGTGATCTCCACCGGCGTCCGGACGCTCTTCACGAAGGAGGTCCGGCGGTTCCTGCGCGTGCCCGGGCAGACGCTCCTGTCGCCCGTCGTCACGACCGTCCTCTACTTCGTGGTCTTCGGCTACTCGCTCGGCGGGCGGCTGCGCGAGGTGCAGGGCGTCCCCTATGCGCGCTTCATCGTGCCCGGCCTCGTGACGCTCGGAGTGGTCTCGAACGCGTACTCCAACACCGCCTCGTCCATGTTCGTCATGAAGGTCCAGGGGACGGTGGTGGATCTCCTCGTCTCGCCGCTCCGCTACGACGAGATCCTGGCGGCCTTCGTCGCCGCGGCGGTGCTCCGCGGGCTCGTCGTCGGCGGCATCACCTGGACGGTGGCGGGGGTCTTCGGCGGCTTCCAGCTCGCCCACCCGCTCCTCGCCCTCTCGCTCGTCACGCTCGCGGCGATCTCGTTCTCGGCGCTCGGGCTCGTGACCGCCATCTGGGCGACGTCGTTCGAGCAGGTGAACTTCTTCCCGACGTTCTTCATCACGCCGCTCACCTTCCTCGGAGGCGTCTTCTACTCGATCTCGGCGCTGCCGCCGGGCCTGCGCCGGTTCACCCTCGCGAACCCGATCTTCTACATGGTCGACGGCGTCCGGTTCGGAATGCTCGGCGTCTCGGACGCGCCGCCGTGGGTCGGGGCGGTGCTCCTCGCCGGCCTCGCGGCGACCTCGCTCGCCGTCGCCTGGGGCGTGCTCCGCTCGGGGTACAAGCTGCGGGGATAGCACCGACCGCTCAACCTGGACCTGAACCTGGACCTGGACCTGGACCTGGTCCTGGTCCTGGTCCTGGACTTCGACCTCGACCGTCCAGGTGTTGCCCAAGTCCAAGTCCAAGTCCAAGACCAGGTTCGAGTCTGCCACGTGGATTGCGGAGTACCATTCCCCCGTGCGCCGCCGCTTCGCCCTCGCTGCCGCCCTACCCGCCCTCGCCTCGCTCGCGGTGATGGCGCTCCTCGCCGACCGGCTGGCGAGGCGCGCGCTCGACGACGAGCTCGCCGCGCGGCTCGTGGCCGCCGCGAAGGCGGGCGCCGCGGCGCTGCCGCCCGAGCGCGTGATGCGTCTCGCGCCGGGCGACGAGGGCACGCGCACCTACGGACACGTCCGCGAGCGGCTCGACTCGGTCGCCCGAGCGACCGGCACGCGGCTCCTCGTCGTGCGCCCCGATCGGACCGCCCTCGCCGACTCTGCCGGGCGGACGCGCATCGGCGAGCGGGCCGCGCCGCTCGAGCGCGATCGCCTCGAGATCGCCCAGGCGGCGGCCGGGCGCGCGGTCGCGAGCCAGGTGCTCTTCGAGGGGTCGGACGGGCGGCTGCACCGGACCGGCTACGCGCCGCTCCTCGATCCCGCCGGACGGGTCGTCGCGGTGGTGGGCGCGGACGGCAACGCCGCGTCGTTCGAGACGCTCGGCGCGTTCCGGCGCACCCTCGCGACCGTGGCGGTCGCCGGCGCGCTCCTCGGCGCGCTCGTCGCGGCGCTCGCGGCGCTCACCGTGAGCCGCCCGCTCACGCGCATCACCGAGGCGGCCCGCCGCATCGCACGAGGCGATCTCGAGACGCCGCTCTGGCGCCGCAGGCGGCGCGACGAGATCGGCACGCTGCGCGACACGATCGAGGAGATGCGGAGGGCGCTGCACGCGCGCGACGAGGAGCGCGAGACGCTGCTCGCCGGGATCGCCCACGAGGTCCGCAACCCACTCGCCGCGATCGACCTCTTCGCGGGCCTCCTCGCCGAGGAGGTCGCCGGGCGCGCCGAGGCGGCCCACGTCGTGCGCATCCGGGCGGAGCTCGCCGCGCTCACGAAGGTGGTCGAGGAGTTCCTCGACTACGCCCGCGCGCGCCCGCCGGTGCGCGAGCCGGTGGACCTCGCCCTGCTCCTCGCCGAGGTGGCCGACCTCGCCGAGCCGCTCGCGGCCGAGCGCCACGTCTCCGTCACCGTCGAGGGCGGCGGCGAGGCCCGCGCGGATCGCGAGCAGCTCCGGCGCGCCGCGGTGAACCTCGTCAGGAACGCGGTGGAGGCGGCACCGCCGGCGGGCGTCGTCGAGGTCGTGGCGCGGGCGGCGGACGGCGACGCGATGATCGAGATCGCCGATCGCGGCGCCGGCCTCACGCCCGACGCCCGCGAGCGGCTGTTCCGCCCGTTCTTCACGACGAAGGAGCGCGGGACCGGACTCGGGCTCGCGCTCGCGAAGAAGGTCGCGGACGCGCACGGCGGCACGCTCGCCCTCGAGGACCGGCCCGGCGGTGGGACGGTGGCGCGGCTTTCGCTGCCGTCCGGCGGGTAGCGCACCGCCTACACGACGCCGACGGTCTCCGGCGCGCGCGTGCGGAGGCGCTCGAACGCGATCAGCGCGGTGGCAGCGGCGGCGAGGCAGACGGTCGCGATGGTCAGGGAGATCCAGATCGACGGGAACACGTCGAATGCCCGGGATGCGATGACGACGGTCGCGACGACGATGCCCTCGATGAAGGGGCCGCGCGCGAGCCAGGAGAGACCCCGCACGATGCGGCCGACGGCGAGGAACGCGAGGGCCATGGTCGCGACGAGCGCGGTCCCGTTGCCGGTGTCGAGGGAGAGCCCGGCCGCGAAGGCGACGACCGTCGCGACGAGGAGCATGGCCTCTCCCCGCACGTGGGCGTCCACGTCGGCGCGCTGGATCCCGGTGAGGACCGCGGCCGCGGCGACGAGGAGGGGCGGGACGGCGGCGAGGAGCCCCTCGCCGGCGAGACCGGAGCGGAACCGTGCCGCCTCCGCGAAGCGCACGAACGAGAGAGCGTAAGCCGCGAAGTAGAAGAGGATCCTCCCCTCGAGCCGGAGCGCGGCGGCGGCAGGCGCGAGCGCCTCCCCCTTGACGGCGAGCGGGACCGCGGCGAACGCCGCAGCGAGGGCGGTGAGCGGCAGGAGGACTCCGTCTCCGACCCCGGACAGGAGGAGGGCGGCCCCGAGCGCGAGGACGACGGCGAGCCCCGCCGCCGCGGCGAGCGGTCCCTCCCGCGGGCGGGCAGCCCCGGGCGCACTGCGCACGAGCGCGTAGCGCGCGGCGAGGACCCGCGCGGCGCCGGCCGTCACGATCCCCTCCGCCTGCCAGACCGGCAGCTCCTTGCGCAGACCGTCGAGGAACTCGCGTGATCGCTCCATGGCGCCTCCACTCCCAAGGTATCTTCCGGACGGCGGCGGCGGTATGCGACGCCGCGTCGCGGGCAGTGACGCTCTCTACCACCGCTCCCGAAGGGTAAGGGACCAGGTCTCATCTCCCTCACAGCGGTGCCCAGTTGGCTTGAGCCCCGAGCCCGTGAACGAACCCGAGTCCGAGCCCGGCTATTTCGGGCGCGGGCTCGGGCGCGGGCGCGTTTACGGGATCAGTCCAACCGATCAGCACCATCAGAGATACGGAGACAAGAGGCGCGCGCAGCCGTCCCGGAGCTTCACCGGGAGGTGACGCGAGTCCACGTCCGCGAGCGTCACCCGTCGCGCCCTGGCGATCCGGTCGGTGGCGAGCGCCTCCACGCGCCGCGCGAGGTCTGCGTCGAAGCACTCCACCTCGAGCTCGAAGTTGAGGCGGAGGCTGCGAGGGTCCCAGTTGGCCGAACCGATGAGCGACCAGGCGCCGTCCACCACCATGAGCTTCGTGTGGTCGAACGGCGGAGGTGTGCGCCAGACCCGGCACCCTCGCTCGAGCACCTGCCAGAGCTGGGCGGTCTGGGCCCATTGCACGAGCGGCAGGTTCCCGCGCTCGGGGATGACCACGTCGACCTCCACGCCGCGCATCACCGCGACGTCGATGGCGGTGACGAGCCCGGCGTCGGGGAGGAAGTAGGGGGTCACGATGCGGACCCGCTCCCGCGCGGTGGCGAGCGCGCCGAGCAGGAGCCAGCGCACCGCCTCGAAGTCCTCGTCCGGCCCGTCCGGCACGCCGCGCGCGAGCACCTCTCCCTCCGCGCGGAGGGGCGGGAAGAACGCGCCGCCCTCGAGCGGCTCGCCGGTGGTGAAGAGCCAGTCCTCGGCGAACGCCGCCTGGAGGTGGGCCACCACCGGCCCCGTGACGCGCGCGTGCAGGTCCATGAACGGCGGGCTCCCCTCGCGCGGGAGGAAGTCGTCGCGCACGTTCATCCCGCCCGTGAACCCGATCGTCCCGTCCACCACCAGCACCTTGCGGTGGTTGCGCAGGTTCACGAACGGCAGCCAGCCCGGGGTCAGGCGCGGCAGGAACAGCTCCGTCGTGACGCCCGCCTTGCGGAGGCGCCAGTGCATGGGCGGCCAGCGGTAGCGCACCCCTACGGCGTCGATGAGCACGCGCACCTTCACGCCCCGCTCGTGCGCGCGCACGAACGCCTCGACGAAGGCGTCTCCCGCCTTGCCGGGATCGAAGATGAAGGTGCAGAAGGTGACGGAGCGCTCCGCCGCGTCGATCGCGGCGAGCATCGCGGGGTAGACGGTCTCTCCCCCTGCGAGCAGCGTGACCGCGTTCCCCGCGACGAGCGGCCGCCGCAGGATCCCGTCGCCGAGCGCGAGGAGCGGCGCGAGGTGACGCGCTGCGGGCGGGAGCGTGGGCGGGGGCGGACGCAGGTCGTCCGGAACACGGGCGCGCACGTCGGGGAGCCTCAGCGCCTGGGCGCGGCGGCGGATCCGGTTCACGCCGAAGACGAGGTAGGCGGCCGCCCCCATCACCGGCGCGAGCCAGATGAACGCGATCCAGCCGAGCGCCGCGCGCACGTCGCGCTTGTGGAGGACGACGTGCCCGCTCGCGGCGAGGGACACCACGGCATAGAGCACGGCCAGGACGGCGCCTTGCGGCCGGGTCCAGAGGTCCGGGAGCACGCGCCCCCGAGTGAACCATCGCGGGGGGACGGAGTCGAGCGCCCTTTCGCCGCCACGTCCGCCAGGGTGGAGGGTCCGGTGGCGCATCCCCGGTTTGAGCGCGCGGTTCCGGTTACACTCGCCTCGCATGGCGCGCATCCTCGTGGCCGACGATCACGACGCTGTCCGGGACGGGATGGTGCTCTCCCTCACCCGGCTCGGGCACGAGGTCCAGGGGGTAAAGGGGGGCGCCGAGGCGATCGCCGCCTACCGCAAGCGCCCGGCCGACGTGGTCGTCACCGACCTGCGCATGGTCCCGGTGGACGGGATCGAGGTGGTGCGACGCCTGCGCGAGGCCGACCCGGAGGCGACTGTCGTCGTGGTCTCCGCGCACGGCACGATCGCGAGCGCGGTGGACGCGATGCGCGAGGGGGCGATCGACTTCATCGAGAAGCCCTTCTCGCCCGAGGTGCTCCGCGCCCGCGTCGCGAAGGCGATCGAGATCGCGCGCGAGCGGCGCGGCGCCCGCACCGCGCGCGCCCGGGCGGAAGCCCTCGAGGAGGATCTCGGGAGGGAGCACGATCCGCACGGGCTCGTGGGCGCCTCCGAGCCGATGCGCCGGGTCCACGACCAGGTCCGCAAGGTCGCCCCGACCGACGCGACGGTGCTCGTGCTCGGCGAGTCCGGCACCGGCAAGGAGCTCGTCGCGCGCGCCGTGCACGACGGCTCGCCACGCCGCGAGAAGCCGTTCGTGTCGGTCTCCTGCGCCGCGATCCCCGAGGGGCTCCTCGAGTCGGAGCTGTTCGGGCACGAGAAGGGCTCCTTCACCGGCGCAGTGCGGCGCAAGCTCGGCCGCTTCGAGCTCGCGCACGAGGGGACGCTCTTCCTCGACGAGGTGGGCGACCTTCCGCCCTCGGTGCAGGTGAAGCTCCTGCGCGTGCTGCAGGAGCGGCGCTTCGAGCGGGTCGGCGGCGAGGAGACCGTCGAGGTGGACGTGCGGCTCGTCTCCGCCACGAACCGCGATCTCGCCGCGATGGTGAAGGAGGGGCGCTTCCGCGAGGACCTCTACTACCGCCTCGACGTCGTCCCCGTCCGCCTGCCGCCGCTCCGCGAGCGGCCCGGCGACGTGGAGGAGCTCGCCCGCCACTTCCTCGCCCGCGCCGCGCCCAGGCTCGGTCGCGCCGTGAAGGGCTTCTCGCCGGAGGCGCTCGAGCTGCTCAGGGGACACCGCTGGCCGGGGAACGTCCGCGAGCTCGAGAACGTCATCGAGCAGGCGCTCGTGTTCGCGGAGGGGGAGCTCGTCACGCCCGCCGAGCTGCCCCAGGCGCTCCGGCGCGCGCCGGTGATGCCGGGGCTGCCCGCGCCCGCCGCCGACCGGACCCTCACCGAGACGCTGGAGGACATCGAGCGCCAGCTCATCCTCGACGCGTTCGAGCGGGCGAAGGGCGTGAAGGCGGAGACCGCGCGCCTGCTCGGCATCAAGCCGTCGGCGCTGTATTACAAGCTCGAGAAGTACGGGATCGTGAAGCCCGGCGAGAAGCAGGACGATCTGCCGTAGGAGTGGGGCTCCCGCCGCCCAGCCCCGCCCCGGGAGGGGCGCCCGTACCGGGGGCCCGGGTGACCTCGGGGTGCCTTGCGGGGCACCCCGCGCACCCGTATAACTATGACCGGAGCGTGGTCATGGTTTCCGAGATCACCGCCGACCTCACCCTCAAGGAGACGTCCGTCCTCTCCGGCGCCCCGGAGAAGTCCATCCGGCACGAGCTCGCTGCCCGCGTCATCCGGGCGGGACGCTCGAACGGGCGGCGGAGGTTCAGCGCGAGGGAGGTCGTCTACTTCGTCCTCGTGAACGAGCTGCCGGTCGGGCTCGACAAGGCGCTGCGGAAGGAGCTGTTCGATCTCTTGGCCACGAACAAGGAGCGCGCGGGGCGCTGGCGCCGCGAGGCCCACCGTCTCGTCCTCGAAGGCCACGTCCCGGTCGTCCTCGCGACGGACGACGTGGTGCGGCGCGTCGAGGAGCGGATCGGCACATTCCTGCGCGGCCGGGGCCGGGTGGTATCGCGGCCGGAGATCCTCGGGGGCGAGCCCGTCTTCGAAGGCACCCGCATCTCCGTCCGGTTCGTGGGGGAGCGCGCCCGCAAGGGCGAGCCCGTCGCCGACCTGCTCGAAGACTACCCGGCGCTCAAGCCCGAGGACGTCGAATTCGCGAAGATGTACGTCGCGCTCGGCCGCCCGCCGGGCCGCCCGAAGAAGCGCCCGAAGCTCGTCCGTGGTGACGGGTGAACGTCCTCGTCGACGAGAAACTGCACCTGTCCCCGCCCAGCGGTTCCCGTTCGCGCTCTTCATCTTCTCGTCTGGGACTTCTTTAAGGGCAAGACGAGCACGCGCGAGAAGGGCGAGATCATCCACCATCGGAACCTCGACAAGAAGGACGCCCGCATCAAGAACCTTGGGAGCGATGCGTCATGACGAGCGCGTTCACGACCCCGTGGTCCAGAACCTGCCCGTGGTACATGGCGAGCCCGTAGTACGCGTACACTTCGCGGATGCTCGCGCTCTTCGGATCGAGCGGCTCGGTGTAGTCGTTCCCGGTCATCGGGTCCTCCTCGCGGCACCTCGCGAATCCATTCTTCCCACATGCTGATCTCGCGGGCGACCATGGAGGGATGGACGATCACGCCCCCGCCCGCACCCCTGCCCAGGCCGCCGCGAGCCGGGCGAACGGCTCGAAGAGCACCGGCCCGGCAACCGTCCTCGGCAAGACGACGAGCGCCGCCAACTCCGTCGTTCACGGACTCGCTGCTCACGCGGCGCTGCTGCCGACCGAGACGCTCGCGACGTACGAGGCCAATCTGGCGAGCTGGTTCGCCACCATCCCGGCGCGCACACCGGGCGAGCGGCAGGCGGTCCGAGGATCGCTGACGTGGCATTTCGATACGAACGTCTCGCGCGTCTGGAGGTCCGCCTAGCGAACGCGAACCTCGACTCGAAGATCGCCGAGTGCGAGACCGCGAAGAAGCTCAAGCTCGCGAGGGAGGCGCTCGAAGGGCTCCGTGGGATGATCGGCATGGCCGACAGCGTCACCGGCCCCCGACACGTTTCGCAGGTCGCCACCATCCGTCCGGCGATCCGGCGCGTCGCCCAGGCTGTGGATGAGACGGACGTGCCGGTAAACGTTTGCGCCGTTCTCGACCGGGCAGCGAACAACCTGATGGGCGAGGAGTACGTGATCGAGGTCCCCGCCAGCGCGTTCCACGAGCTCGCGCACGCAGCCCGAGCGGCGGCGGCCGCCCTCGTGCAGCGCATCGAGGACCTGGAGAAGGCGCTCGATGGTGAGAGGGAGCGGCTCGCGGACGAGGCGCTCCTGGGCGACGACGAGAAGATGAAGGTGCTCGACCGCCACAGGGGTCGCCTGGCCCGCGAGATGGCGGCGCAGATCGACATCGTGAAGGCGCTCCGGGAGATCGCCGCGCCGGAGGAGATCGAAGTTGGCTGGGGTTCGTCCGTCCCGTTCAAGGTGGAGCTGAAGGCGCTCGGCCGCGGCCCGCCGAAGTAGCGGGTTCGCGTAGCCCGTGCGCTACACTCCAGCAGTGACCACGTCCAAGCCCGCTCGCATCCAGTGGCGCGACGGCGCTCGGCACCTGGGCTGCCCGGTAACGGACTCGCTCATCATCATCGGCGGCCGGCACGGACACATCCGAGTCCCGGACGCGACCGTGTCCCGCCAGCAGGCGCGGATCTTCCGCGAGAGCGGGGCCGTCTGGGGTGTCTGGGTCAACGGCGTGAAGGTCGAACGAGCGCAACTCTTAAACCGGGACGAGGTCCAAGTCGGCGCCCTCGACCTTCAGTTCTGGGAGGGGTAGGCCGGGAAGGGCTCTACGGGTCGCCAAAGTGAGCGGCTTCAAGCGCACGCCGCTCGCGACGCACGTCAGGGAGGCGTTCCAGATCCTCGCGCATCGAAGTGATCATCACGCCCCGGCCCGCCGGCCCTCGGTGCCATTCGGGTTTGTGCCCTGCGGCCTTGAACTGCGAGTCGAGCATCTCGCGGTTCTCCGAGAGCCACGCCGGCAACGGCCCCTTCCTGTTCCAGGGGGGCCAGATCGTGATGCTGGAGGCCACGCCAAGTCGCCCTTCAAGGTCCGCCGGCGCGATGTGGAACATGCAGATCGCCGTCGCGGGGCGGCCGGACATGCGGATCGGCTTACGCAACTCCCACTGAGCGTTCACGGGGCGCCAGTCCCCCGCCCTTCGCCCCCGGAACGTTTCGACCAGCGTCCGAAGGGATCGCGGCGCCTCGCGTCCGACCACGCCGGCGCGCTTGCCGGTCAGCTCCGAAAGGAAGAGCCGCTCGCTCGCGAAGGTGCGTGGGTAGACGGAGTTCCACGCACTCAGGGGGATGGACCACAGCGGCTCGTCGCGCCACCGGAAGCCATGTTGCTTCAGGCGCTCGGTCACGCCGGCATGATCGAGTTCTCGCACGGCGCCGCGCGAGAAGGAGACCGAGGTGCCGCCCCTCACCTGCACGCGCGCGGACATGGTGAACTTGCCCGTCCTGTAACTGAGCCCGGCGGTGATGATGGCCTTCAGCACGAGGCGCTTCTTCGTCGGTGGGACGGATTCGACCTGCCAGTGCGTCCCGAGGAACCGCCAGTCGCCCGGATCCGTTAGGAAGTGGTCCACCATCTTCCAGTACAAACCGACGGGCGTTCTTGACGGGATCACGCGGGCGCTCCTCCGGGCGGCGGCGAGACGGCGCCTAGTAGACCTGCGGTGAGACGAGGAAGCTCGCGACGGCAACTCCGACGCTCGCCAGGTTCGCCGCGAATAGAACGGCCCGGCCGCCGGGATAGCACCGTTCAGCTCGACACGAGCTGGAGCAAACCTCGGGAGTCCTTGGGGATAAGGGTCTTGGTGGTCTGGACTGCTTCCGGGCCTCCACCGGTGTGAACGCCGGCGGGAAGGTCCCGCCGGGCTGCCAGCCGGCAACAGCAGCACGTCCTGCGCCTGGTGGCGCGTCCGCGCGCCACGAGGCCCCCAATGCCCGTCGTGTGGCCGCGCCTGGAGCGGTCCCGTGACGAACGACGAGATCAACCAGAAGTTCGCCGAGAAGGTCGCCCGGGGCATCTTCCGCCCGGTCATCCGCCACATCACCGGCAACGACCCCGAGGAGCGCGCAGGACCCCACGCCCAAGATCATCGGCGCGCTCGACCTCGCGAGCTGGGCGGACACCCTCAGCCCTGGCGACCGAGCGGTCCTCGCCGCCCGCTACGAGGGCCACACGCTCAAGGAAACCGCCGACGCGATGGGGTCGACGATCTCGCCGGTGTTCGCGAGGCTCAAGCGGCTGGGGACCGAGCTCGCCTGCCGAGCCGAGATCGAGCTCCGGCCGAGGTCGGCTCGCAGGCGTGCCCCGCCGCCCGCGATGCCGGTGCCGTGCTCAACCTGAGCTTCTCCGTCTCCTGCGCCGCCCTCCGGCTTCATCTCCCAGACCTGCCGGCGCCGGCGGGATCCGGAGGACGACCATGAAGCGCTGGCGTGCCGGCCATGTGCCGCTCTACATCGAGGTCGCACTCGCGGTCATCGCGGTGCTCATCTCGGTCCTGGAGAAGCAGCGGACGGAGCGGTAGCTGGAGCGGGGCACCCGGTCTGCGTGGACGGGTGCCCCGTTTCCTCGTCGCACCTCGTTCTTACGTCTCGGTTCCGCACGGTGCGATACGCTCTGAGTCACCATGTGCGTCCCGCGTTCCTGGTTCCCGCCCTGCTTTCCCTGGCCGTCGCCGGAACATCCCGAGCGGAGCAGAAACCCGGGCCACGCGCGTCCTGGCGAGCGCCGACCGCCGAGGAGCTCGCGGACGAGTGGAGGAGCCACGATAAGGATCGGTACGCCGTTGCGCGCGGCGACCTCGACGGAGATGGCAAGGAGGACACCGCGCGGGTCATGATCTCCCCGGACGGCAAGCGAGCCGCAATCGTGGTCGAGCTGAGCGCGAAGGGCACCAAGGTGATCGCGTTGGAGGATGACGCGCCCGACGTCCTGGGGGTGATGGGCATCTCGGTGATCCGCGCGGGCACCCACAAGACAGCCTGCGGCAAGGGGTACTGGAAGTGCGAATCCGGCGAGCCAGCGGTGCTCACGCTCAAGTCCGACGGGATCGACTACTTCAAAGACGGGAGCGCCAACTCGGTGTTCTACCTGCCGAGCGGTGGCGGTGAGTTCCGTCGCGTCTGGCTGTCCGATTAGATCCAGCGCATGTGCGTCGCCGTCTACGTCTCGGCCCCATCCCCGCTGCCGCTCATCCCGTGGCGCGAGGAGAGCCCCGCCTTCTACGTCGAGGACGTTCCCCCCGACGACCCCGTGCGCTCGCGCTTCTCGTGGCCGAACGTCTACTACGCGGGGGCGCACGAGGGCTGCGGGTGCGGGTTCGCGTACAACCAAGTGCCTGAGAACTTGCAGGAGGCCGACGAGGAAGGTCGTGCCCGCGCCTCCGCCTCCGCCCTGAGGCAGTACGTGAGCGACGCGACGGCGCGCGGCCCCGTCCAGCTCTACGCCTGCTGGGAGGGCGAACAGTCGTTTCCGGTGAAGGAGCGGGTCGCCGCCTTGCCGGATGTGCTGGGCGGCGACTCGTTCAAGTTCGTGCAGCTCACGATGCTGGAGTTCCCTCGGGCGCACAGTCGCAAGGTGGCGCCCAGGTAGATAGCCTCGACCGCCACCGCGCTGCTCGAACACGAGGGGAGGAGGGGCACCCTGGTGAGGCCCCGCCCACCCCCCAGCGGATCGCTAGCTTCTTGACCGCCGATCCCTAAGAGATCATCCTGCACTGGCCGCGAACCGGGGGAGGCACCATGTCACCGATCACCAAGACGAAGCTGCCGTCCGTCGGCGACGTGAACCGGGTGTTCGACGTCCTCCAGCTCTCGTCTGACGAGAAGCGGGAGAGCTACCGCGCGCTCGGACGTACCGCTGAGAAGCGGGACCCGAAGCTCTTCTACGTGACGCGCCTGTCGAACGGCACGGACCCCATCCGTTCCGACGACTGATGCCTAACTGGAAAGACCTCCTCGACGAGGTCAAGAAGGCCGGCAGCACCTACGACCTCATCCGGCGGCAGTACCTTGGGCGTCTCGCCGAGGCGACCGGCCGGAACGTCATCGTCTACTACTCCGGCTGGCTCCAGAAGGTCGACCTGCTCAACCGCGGGGTCGGTGGCTTCGAGCTCAACGACAACGACAAGAACGGGTTCATGGCCGCGATCCACGGGCTCGACCGCTCGAAGGGGTTGGACCTCATCCTCCATACGCCTGGCGGCGAGATCGCCGCGACCGAGTCGCTCGTCGACTACCTGCACTCGATGTTCGAGGACATCCGAGCGGTCGTCCCCCAGATCGCGATGTCCGCTGGGACGATGGTCGCGCTGGCGTGCAACAAGATCATGATGGGGAAGCACTCCAGCTTGGGACCCATCGACCCGCAGATCCAGGGCATCCCCGCCCACGGGATCGTCGAGGAGTTTGTCGAGGCCGCGAAGGAGATCCAGAAGAACCCCGCTACGATCCCTCTATGGCAGCCCATCATCGCGAAGTATCACCCGACGCTCATCGGCGAGTGCAAGAAGGCCATCGAGTGGTCGAGCGAGATCGTGAAGGCGTGGCTCATCGCGCGCATGTTCGCCGGCGACCCCGCGGCGTCCGCCAAGGCCGACAAGGTCATCGAGGAGCTCGGTTCGCACGCGCTCACGAAGAGCCACGCCCGGCACATCTCGATGAAGAAAGCCCGCGAGCTCGGTCTGAACGTCGTCGCGCTCGAAGAGGTCGACTCGATCCAGGAGGCCGTCCTCACGGTTCACCACGCCTGCATTCAGACGCTCGCGGGCACGAACGTCATCAAGCTCATCGAGAACCATAAGGGCGTGGCGTTCGTTCAGGCGTTCGAGCTCCGGGCAGTGGCCCAGCAGGCTTGAGCGGCGCGCAGCCGGCCGCGCCCGATCTGCTTAACGATGGAGAGCCTGCGAGATGCCGATCTACGTTCCCGGCGACAGCACCACGAAGGTCATTCACGAGAAGCGCACCGATCTCGCTCCGTGTGGTGGTGAAGGAACCGAGACGAACGTGGCAGACGCTTCGCTGCCGCCCAAGAGGTTGGTTCATCTGCCGCAAGTGCGGCGAGCAGTTCTGGAGGTGACGCGAGGAGCAGTAACGCGTGCTGCTGCTACTCTCCTGCTACCCGCTCCTCCTGACCCGGGGCGAAACGACGTGAAGTCGCGGCCTTGAGGCCCTGGGAGCGGGGACTGAAAATCCCCGTGTCGGTGGTTCGATTTCCCCGCGAAGCGGACTCCGCCCTTCCCTGAGCGTAGGGGCCGCTCCGCGGCCCCTGCGTCGAAGGGCTCAGGGTGCGCGGCCAGTTGCGGGCGGCGCACCTCGGATTTCCGAGGATCCCCAGCGAGAAATGCCGGATCTCCGCGCCTGCCGGCGAGCCAAGTGCCGATCCCGCCGGGCGTTCGCGCGGGCACGGCCATTGCTCACCAGCGCTGCGATGCTCATCGGAGCCACCCTCGTGGTCCTCCTCGCCGCCGGTCCACCGCCGGCGACGGCCGCCGACCTGGCGCGGGCGGAGCTCGACGCCTGCGCCCAGCGCATCGCGGAGCTGAAGGAGCGGCACGAGGCGGGGCGCGAGCTCGAGCGGCTGCTGCGCCGCGCGCAGGAGCTCGCCTCCGAGCTCGAGCGCGCCGCGGGGGACGAGCCGCGCACGCCGGCGGCCCCGTCGCCGGAGGAGCTGCGGGAGCAGGCCGACGCAGCGCGCGACGAGGCGGACAGGCTCACGGCGGAGATCGCGGCGGTCGACGTCCGGATCGAGGGCGCGCGCAGGGGGCGGGGCGAGTCGTTCGGCGCGGTCGCCGGCGCCACGCTCGGCGCGATGCCCTCGGGAAGCGAGCGGCTCCGCGCGCTGCTCGCCGAGCGTGCCGTCCTCGCCGAGCAGCGCGCGCGGGCGCGCTCCGACGCGGCGCGGCTCGATGCGGAGGCGCGCGCCGCGGAGAGCGTTCCCTAAACGGGCGAGCACGATTCGCGATCACAGAAACCGTTCGTGCTGAGCGCAGCGCCCGCGCAGCGGGCGCGCCCTTCGACTACGGGGCCTTCGCGCCCCTACGCTCAGGGCGAACGGACCTGTGCGCGTGCGGGCGGGCTGCGGGCCCCTACGCTCAGGGCGAACGGACCTGTGCGAGTGCGGGCGGGCTGTGCGCCCCTACGCTCAGGGCGAACGGAATCTTCCCGGTGGTTCCGAATCGTGATCGGTCGTTTAGCTTACGACGCCTTCGCCGGAACCGGCCGCGCGCCCTCGGCCTCGAGGAATGCATCGAACGCCGCGGACGGGATGGGAATCGCGAGGAAGCTCGCGACGAGGGCGCCGTCCCCGAGCTCCAGCTCCTGCTCGACCCCCGGGGTGAGGGAGAGCTTCCCCTTCGCGGTGATCGCCCGCTCCGGGAGCCAGAGCGTGTAGTCGAGGGCGACCTCGCCGGACGGCTCCCGCACCGCCTCGAGCCGCAGCGCAAGCCGCACCGCGTCCGGCCGCGCCGGGTCGTGCAGCACGAGCTCCGCCGCCTTGCCGGTGGGCGCGATGAGCCGCGGCCGCGCGAGCACCTCGCCGCCGGGCGAGGAGATCTCGAGCTGGAGGAGCTGGCCCGCGGCCCCGACCTCCCGCTCCTGGCGGACCCGCTCGATGGCGTCGTGCGTCCGGACCGCGACCTCTGCGGATCCCGCGCCGAGGAGGAAGGCTGCGGTGATGACGAGCGCGATGCTGCGGGGACGGAGAGGACGCGCGAGCATGCGATCGCGGGCTGCAACCGATGTGCCCGGAGCGCCGCGCGAGAATTCGGGCATTTACGGGCGGTCGCGGCGCCCGGAGCGTGTCTTTCCCGAGATCCGCGCTCGAAAATCCGTGGCCGCCCGGCCACACCCGGCGCGAGCCGATCATTTGGCATCAAACTTTCCATCCCGCTCGCTCGCGCGGCCCTCGGCGGCGAGCTTCAAGAGGACCGCGAGGCAGCTTCGCGCCGCGATCGGGTGGGTCGCGGCGGGCACGTCGGGGTAGGCCCGCGCGGTGATCTCCGCGAGGGTCCCTCCTCCCCGCAGGGCCGCGAGGACGAGCGCCTCGCGCTCGCGGCGATGGGCGAGGCAGGCCCCGAGCCGCGCCGTCGCGTCCGGAGCGGGCGGGCCGTGCGCCGGGAAGAGCGTGCGCGGCGCGAGCGTCCGCATCCGCGCGAGCTGGCGCTCGTACTCGGCCATGTCCCCCTCGGGCGGGTCGATGACGACGGTGGAGAGGGTCGAGACGAGGTCGCCGCAGAGGAGCGCGCTCGACTCCTCGTCGAGGAAGGCGAGGTGCTCCCGGGCATGGCCGGGCGTCGCGAGGACCCGGAACCGCCCACCCGCGAGCTCCCCCTCGCGAAGCGGCATCACCTGCGCCCCGGGGACGCGATCCTGCGCGAGGGCGTGCGCGCGCACCGGGATGGCGTGGCGGGTCGCGACCGCCGCCGCCGCGCCGACGTGATCGGGGTGCGCGTGGGTGAGCCAGACCTCCCGCGGCGGGCGGCCCTCCGCCGCGAGCGCGTCGAGCAGCGCGAACAGCTTTCGCTGCTCGCCCGGATCCGGCGCGCCGGGGTCGATGACCGCGACGCCCCCGTCCGCGGGGACGATCCACGCGTTCGTGTGGGTGGCGGGGGGGAGCGTGGGCGCGCGCAGCGCCGCGAGGAGGAACCCGCCCTGGAACTCCACCCGGCGGGCGCGCTCGGGCGGAGCGCGGAGGAGGTCGAGCGAGGGTGGTCCGCCCGCGGCGAGGACCCGCAGCGCGTGCAGGTTCGGCGGGAAGAGCAGGATCTCGCCGCGCTCCCAGCGCGCGAGGGCGCGGAAGACCGGCACGAAGCCGCCCCCGGAGAGCTCGCCCGGCCAGATGTCGGCCGCCTCGCCCACGGGGAGCGGCGCGAGGAACAGGCGGGCGTCGTAGCGGAGCGGGAGGTACTCGGGGGTGATCCAGCGCCCCGCGGGCGCGAGGAGGCCGGCGTCGAGCGCGAGGTGATGGGCCGCGAGGAACGCGTCCCACCGGAGCGTGCCGTCGAGGAGGGCGCGGCGGCCGGCCTCGCGGTCGGCCGCGGCGAGGCGCTCTGCCCCCCGCGCGAGGAGCACGCCCGCCTCCTCGAAGAGCTCCCGCGCCGCGCACGCGACGAGCATCGCCTCCTCCCCGGCGGCGCCGGCGACCGGCACCTGCGCGTCCTCCGGATCGAGCCGCCCGCCCGGGAACGCGTGGAACCCGCCGGCGAAGCGACGCTCGGCGCCGCGGCGCACGAGCAGCACCTCGCGGCCGTCCGGCCCCTCCCGGAAGAGGATCACCGCGGTCGCGACGACCGGCTCGGGCGGCGGCGGCGCGGCGGGAATGCCAGGCGTGGCGAAGCTCACGACACCGAGGGTAATGCCATGGCGCCCGTCGGGCCGCGCCCAGTCAGGCGCGCGGCCCGGCGAGCGACATGCGGGGCTCTCGCTGCGGGGAGCGAGGCCGCAGCGAGACCCGCTAACGTCCGGCCACGAGCCGCCCGTCGGAGCGCTTCTCGCCGGGAAGCCGCATCTCGGCGCGGCGGTTCTGCGCCCACGCCGCGTCCTCGCTGCCGGAGGCGAGCGGGAGCTCCTTCCCGAACGAGACGGAGTCGATCGCGGCGGCGCCCCCGAGCCCCTTCAGGTAGCGCTTCACCGCGTCGGCCCGCCGAGCGCCGAGCGCGATGTTGTACTGCGCGGTTCCGCGCTCGTCGCAGTGGCCCTCGATGAGGAGCGCGGTCGCGGCGCGCTTCGAGAGGCACTCGGCGTCGTCGCGCAGGAGGCGCGTCGCGTCCGGGTCGAGCTGCGCGGAGTCGAACGCGAAGCGGACGCGGACGAGCGCGCATGCCTCGGATGCGGCCGGCGCGGGTGCCGGCTCCGGAGCGGGGGCGGCTGCTGCGGGCTCGGGGGCGGGCGCCGGAGCGGCCGCAGCAGGCGCCGCTGCCGCGCCGTCGATGACGTCGGTGCTGCTCTTCGCGGACTTCGGGTTCGCGGCGCAGGCGGAGAGGACGGCAGCGGCCAGAATGACGACGCGCCCTGCGGCGGAGATGCGGACTCGCTTCGTGAGGACGTCTTCCATGTGAGGCTCCCTGGGGCCGCGGTCGATCGAATGGCCCCTGCGATCGGTAAACGCCGCCGGAGGCGATCCTGGCCACCGGCAGGACCGGACCGGGGAGCCCCCCTGCGAAGAAAGACGTCGTCCGGTACACTCGCAGCGATGGGAGCGGTCGCCGATCAAGCAGCCGGGCGGGGCCTCGAATGGCTCACCCCGGATCTGTACGACGAGCTGCGCGAGCGCGTTCGCGCGATGAGCCGGGGCGCGCCCCCGACCCTCGCCGGGACGGCCGGGCTCCATACGGCGCTCGAGCGGATCCTCCGCCGCCGGACGGCGTTCCGGGACCAGCGCCACTTCACCGCGTACTGCCTGTTCCTCATCCGCCGGCTCTGGACCTCGCACTGGCGGGCGGGGGTGCGACGGCGGCGGCGCGACGCGGCGGTGGTGCTCCCCCTCCTCACCTTGCTCGCGGGCGAGCCGGTCGTCCCCGCAGGCGAGGACGCGGTCCTCGTCATGGAGCTCCTCGGGCGCCTCCGCGCCGACCGCCACGTCTCGCGCCGGCGCCGCATCGCGCGCGCCGCCGAGTACCACCTCGTCGCCGGGTTCACGCAAGCGGAGACGGCCGAGCTGCTCGGCGAGTCGAAGGCGATGGTCCAGCAGCGGATCGCCTTCTTCCTCGCCTGGGCGCGGCTCGCGATCGCGCCGGAGCTCGTCGACGTCGAGGCGGCTGTCGCCGCGGCGGCGGCGGATCCGCGCCTCTCGCGCGGTCCGGCGCTCGCGGAGAGCGCGCGCCGGTTCTTCCTCGCGGGCGAGGGGCGCGCCGCGATCGCGGCGGCCACCGGCCTCGCGGCGGAGCGCGTCGAGCAGGATCTGCGGCTCTTCGCGGCCTGGGTCGCCGCGCGCGCCGCGAAGGCCGGGCCCGGGGAGGGCCGCCTCCCGTGACCCGCATCGGCGCGGATCTCGTCGTCGAGGTGGCCCTGAAGCACGAGCCGTCGGAGCGGCCACGCATCGTCGCGGAGCTCTGCGGCGGCGACGCCGAGCTCGAGGGGCTCGCGCGCGCGCTCCTCCGCCACTACGAGCGCCCGGCGGCGTCGCTGCCGGCCGGCCCGTTCCCCTGCGAGCTCGGGCCGTTCACGCTCGAGCGCGAGCTCGGCGCCGGCGCCCACGGGAAGGTGTACCTCGCGCGCCGCCGGCCGCTCGACGGCTTCGTCGCGGTGAAGCTGCTCCGTCCCGGCGCCGGCATGAACGAGTTCGTGGAGCAGGTCCGGCGCGAGGCCGGGCGCTCCCGGCGGATCCCGAGCGCGCACGTCGTCCCGGTGTTCGACGCGGGGCGGATCGAGGGCGGACCGTTCTACGTGGAGATGGCGGTCTGCGCCGATCCCGATGAGGCGAGCCCGGGCTCGATCCGGATCGGACGCTCGCTGCGCGAGGCGCGGCCGGGGCTCTCCGCCGAGGACGCCGCGCACATCGTGGAGGATCTCTCGCGCGCGGTGGACGCGGCGCACCGGACCGGGGTCGTGCACGGCGACGTGAAGCCCGAGAACGTGCTCCTCACACCGGACACGCGCCGGGTGATGCTCGCCGACTTCGGGATCGCGACCTCGCTCGCCGGCGGCGGCAAGCCCGGCACGACGCCGGTGGGGACGGTCGAGTACATGGCTCCGGAGCAGTGGCGCGACCGGCTCGCGCCGTCGGAGGCCTCCGACGTGTACGGGCTCGGCGGGACGCTCTACTTCCTGCTCGCCGGCGCCGCCCCCCACGCCGCGCGCGGCGACGGCGAGGACCGGCCCACCCCGCCGCTTCCCGGCGGCATCCCGCAGCGGCTGCGCGAGATCGTGATGCGGGCGCTCGCCCCCGAGCGCGCGGACCGGCCGCCGTCGGCGGGCGCGCTCGCCGACGAGCTGCGCCGGTTCCGCGCCCACGAGCCGACCTGGCACGATCGCCGCTCGCCCGGGCGACGCCTGCTCCTCTTCGCCCGCCGCCACGCCCGCGAGCTGGTCGCCGCCGCGGCGGTGCTCGCCGTGCTCCTCCCGCTCGTCGTCGGCGGCTACCAGGTCTTCACCGGCCAGGTGCGGGACCTCGCCCGGCGCGAGGCGGTGCTCCGCGCGCACATCGCCGAGCTCGAGGGCGCCCGGCGCGACCTCGAGCGGGAGACGTCCCGGCTCGAGGGCGAGGCCGACGCGAAGCAGCGCGAGCTCGCCCGCGTCGAGGCGCGCCTCCAGCAGCTCCCGAAGCTCGATCAGGCGCTCGGCGCCGCGCGAGGGCAGGCGGAGGCGGCCCAGGCGGACTCGGCCCGTCGCGAGGCGGCGGAGCGGCGCACGGCGGAGCGGGCCGCGGCGCTCGAGGCGGAGCTCGAGGGCGCGCGCGGCGCGCTCGCGGGTGCGACCGAGCGGGAGACCGCGGCGCACGCCGAGGCGGGACGGGCGGCGGGCGAGCGGGACGCCCTCCGTGCGCGTCTCGCGCGCATGGAGGAGCAGGCCGCGGCGGCGCAGCGCGAGGCGCTCGCGAAGGCGGAGGCGGCGCGCCGCCAGGCGGAGGAGCGCCGCGGGGGGCTCGAGCGCGAGCTGCGGGAGAAGGAAGCGGCGCTCGCCGCGGCGCGGGCGGCGGCCCAGGGTCCGGCGGAGCCGCGCGTGGAGCCGGTCCGCGCGGAGCCGGTCCGCGAGCAGCGGCGCTGATCCCCGAACGGCCGAGTGCGATTCGGAAACACCGGGAAGGTTCCGTTCGCCCTGAGCCCTTCGACTTGGGGCCGCGGTGCGGCCCCTACGCTCAGGGCAGGCGAAGTCGAAGGGCGCCATGCGTCCCAAGGCCCGTGCTTCGACTTCGCGCCCGCTGCGCGGGCGCTACGCTCAGCACGAACGGTTTCTGTGATCGCGAATCGCGATCGGTCGTCTAGATCGGAACCCGGTACCGCAGCCCCGGCCCGCGCTCGGCGGGTGGCGCGATCTCGTGCAGGCGGATCGAGTTCGTCTGGCCGGGGATGCCGAGCGGAGAGCCGTGGACGAGCACCACCCGATCGCCGACCCTCGCGACGCCGTCCTCGATGAGCCGCTCCGCCACGAGCTCGGCCATGAGGTCCGCGTTCTTCACCGGCTCCATCACCTTGGGCAGGACTCCCCAGTAGAGCGCGAGACGGCGGCGGATCGACTGGTCGGGCGAGAACGCCACGATCGGCATCGCCGGCCGGAAGCGCGCGAGCTGGCGCGCCGTCTCGCCGCGGATCGTGAAGCAGGAGATCGCGACCGCGCCGGAGACGGCCGCGGCGTCGCACGCGGCGGCGGCGATCACCTCGCTCGTCGGCGCGACGGGCGCCTGCGGTGCGCTCGCCCCGATGCGCACCTCGCGCGGCGCGAGGCCCGCCTCCGCCTCGCGCACGATGCGGTCCATCATCTGCACCGCCGCGAGCGGATGACTCCCGCTCGCCGTCTCGCCCGAGAGCATCACCGCGTCGGCGCCGTCCCAGACCGCGTTCGCGACGTCCGAGGCCTCCGCTCGCGTCGGGCGCGGGTGCTCGATCATGGACTCGAGCATCTGCGTCGCGATGATCACGGGCTTGCCGGCCGCGTTGGCCTTGCGGCACATCTCCTTCTGGAGGAGCGGCACGCGCTCGGGGAGGATCTCGACGCCGAGATCGCCGCGCGCCACCATGAGCCCGTCCGCGGCCGCGAGGATCGCGTCGATCCGCTCGAGCGCCTCCGGCTTCTCGATCTTCGCGATCACCGGGACGACGCGGCCGGCGCGCTCCATCTCGGTGCGGCAGGCGGCGATGTCGTCGGGCGACCGCACGAACGAGAGGGCGACGTAGTCCACGCCGTGCGAGATCCCGAAGGCGAGGTCGACCCGGTCCTTCGCAGAGAGCGCCTCGGCGCGCAGCGCCACGCCGGGCAGGTTGATCCCCTTGTGCTCGCCCAGCAGGCCGCCCTCGACCACCTCGGCGCGCGCGCGCACGCCGTCGGTGGCGAGGACGCGCAGCTCGATGAGGCCGTCGTCGATGAGGAGCCGGTCGCCGGGCCGGACGTCCTCCGCGAGGTGCGGGTAGGTCGTCGAGACGCGCCGCGCGTCCCCGCGGATCTCACCCTCGGTCGTGATCACGATCTCGGCTCCCGGCTCGAGCCGCACGCCCTCCCGCCCGGCCTGGAGCGGGCCGGTGCGGATCTTCGGGCCCTGCAGGTCCTGCAGGACCGCGACCGCCTTGCCGAGGTGGCGGGAGGCGGCGCGGAGCCGATCCAGCACCTGGGCGTGGTCCTCGTGCCGCCCGTGCGAGAAGTTGAGCCGGGCGACGTCCACGCCGTGCGCGAGGAGCTTTTCGAGGAGGTCGGGATCCGAACAGGCGGGCCCGATGGTGGCGACGATCTTGGCCCGGCGCATGTTCCCTCCTCCTAACCCCTCGGGCGGCGGGGCGTCCACCGGACTCGCGGGGGGCGTGTTGCACCCACGGTTTGCGGAGCGCCGCGGCGCCTTGGTACCGTCCGACGATGACGGAAGCGGCCCTTCGGCGCCGGCTCGAGAAGCTCCAGTCGATCCTCGACGTCTCGAAGGCGATGACGGCGGAGCGTCGCCTCGACCGGCTGCTCGCGCTCGTGGTCGACGAGGCGGCCAAGGTGGCCGAGGCGGATCGCTGCACGCTCTTCATCGCCGACCGCGATCGCGCCGAGCTGTGGAGCAAGGTCGCGCACGGGACGGAGGAGATCCGCATCCCGCTCGGCGCCGGGATCGCCGGGGCGGCCGCGGCGAGCGGCCTCGCCATCCGGATCGACGACGCCTACGCCGACGCGCGCTTCAACCCGCAGGTGGACCACGACACGGGCTACCGGACCCGCTCCATCCTCGCCGTCCCGATGCGGAACACGCACGGCGAGGTGGTGGGGGTGCTCCAGGCGCTGAACCGCCGGAACGGCGCGTTCACCGGCGAGGACGAGGAGCTGCTCGGCGCGCTCGCCGGCCCCGCCGCGTCGGCCATCGAGAACGCGCTGCTGAACGACGAGATCGAGCGGCTGTTCGAGGGGTTCGTCCAGGCCTCCGTCATCGCGATCGAGCAGCGCGATCCGACCACCGCCGGCCACTCCGGCCGCGTCGCCGTCCTCACCTGCGGGCTCGCGCGCGCGGTGGAGAAGGCGCCCCCGTCCGACTGGCGCGGCGTCGCCTTCGACGCGGCCGCCCTACAGCAGATGCGCTACGCGGCGCTCCTCCACGACTTCGGCAAGGTGGGGGTGCGCGAGAACGTGCTCGTGAAGTCAGACAGGCTCCATCCTCACGAGCTCGAGCTCGTCCGCGCCCGCTTCGACGTCGCCCGCGTCGCCCTGGAGAACGCGCGGCTGCGCGCCCGCCTGGAGGGGCGCGCCGAGGGCGATCTCGCGGGGCAGGCGCACGAGCTCGACGCGCTCTGGGAGGTCGTCGTCACGGCGAACCGTCCCACGGTCCTTCCCGCCGAGGCCTCGGCGCGCCTGCGCGACGCGGCGGAGCGAATGTTCGTCGATCCGCGCGGCGAGGTGCGCCCGCTCCTCACGCCGTTCGAGCTGTCCTGCCTCTCCATCCCGAAGGGCTCGCTCTCCGACGCGGAGCGGCGCGAGATCGAGGCCCACGTCACCCACACCTTCCGCTTCCTCTCGCAGATCCCGTGGACGCGCGCCCTCCGGCGCATCCCCGAGATCGCTCACGGCCACCACGAGAAGCTCGACGGGCGCGGCTATCCGCGCGGGCTGCCGGCGACCGCCATCGCGGTCGAGACGCGGATGATGACGATCTCGGACATCTACGACGCGCTCACCGCGAGCGACCGCCCGTACAAGAAGGCGCTCCCGGCGGAGAAGGCGCTCGACATCCTCCACGACGAGGCGAAGCGCGGCCAGGTGGACGCGCCGCTGCTCCGCGTCTTCGTCGAGGCGGGGGTGTGGCGCGAGACGCGCCCGGCGTGAGTCCGGCGGTACGGGTCGCGGCGCCGCGAATGAACTTGGTCGTGGACGTGGACTTGGTCTTGGACCTGGTCCTCGACTTCGACTTCGACCTGGTCCGACGGTTGTCGAGGTCGAGGTCGTATCGTCATCGGGGCGGACGTCGCACGTCGCCGAAGACGGCTTCGAAGCGATCGACGAGGGGTTCGCCGATCGCGTCGCCGATCTCCCGCAGCGCCCCACGGACCGCGCCCGCGTCGAGATCCGGGTTCTTGCGGAGGACGCCGCGGACGTCCTCGAGGTCCCGTGGACGGCCGGCGAGGATCTTGTGGACGAGGAGATCCTCCGCCGTGGCGAACTGCACATGCTCGCCGCCGATGTCGATCTTCTTCGCTCGGGCGATGGCGTCGCGCTCGTACGGTGTGAACGACAGGATGAAATCGACCCGGAGCCCCGTGGCGGCGTCGTCGCAGGGCAAGACGAGCGTCTTCTTCGTGAACTCTGCTGGATCGACGAGCGGGCGCAGCCCCATCCCGCCGAGCGCCGCGAGCAGATCCTGGAGGCGCTCGAGGCCGGCACCGAGGGTCACGTCCACGTCGCGGGTCAGGCGCGGCTCGCCATGGAGGAGCACGGCTTGCCCCCCGATGATCATGTATGGCAGCCGGGCGCGATCGAGTCCCCGCGCGAGTCGGCCGAGCAGCTCAGCGAACACGTTGGAGCGCTCCAGCGATCCGGACGTCCACGTCGATCCCCTCGAGCGGGACGGCGGGAGGCCAGACGCCCAGGGCGCGAGCCTCTTCGACGAGCGCCTCGGCGATCGCGAGCGCGCGCAGGAACGACGGCGGCTCCGCCGCGGAGGTTCGGGCCTCGAAGACCGGCAAGAGCGCGCGCCGGGCGGCGAGGATCGCGCGGGGATCGGCGGAAGGATCGCTCACCACGTGATCTTAGCCGGAGAGACCGTTCGCGGCCATGCGCGGTCGCCGGTCCCTGGGCGAGCTCGATTGCGGTCGGGTTGACGGGCCGGCGGCCCCCGTGGTTCGGTCGCGCCGGATGGCCAAGCTGCCGCGATCGTTCTACGCCCGCGACACGCGGTCGGTCGCGAAGGCCCTCCTCGGGAAGGTCCTCGTGCACCTGGACGGCGGCGTCCGGCGCGCCGCCCGCATCGTCGAGACCGAGGCCTACCACGGGCCGAAGGACCGCGCCTCGCACGCCCGCTTCGGACCGACCCGGCGCGCCGCGGTGATGTTCGGGCGCCCCGGCGTCGCGTACGTCTACCTCATCTACGGGACGAGCCACTGCATGAACGTCGTGACCGGCGAGGAGGGGTTCCCGTCGGCGGTGCTGCTTCGCGCGGCCGAGCCGGTGGAGGGCTGCCTCCATGGCACGCGCGGCCCGGGGAACCTCTGCCGGGCGCTCGCGATCCGGCGCGCGCACGACGACGGGCGCGATCTCTGCGGCGACGATCTGTTCGTGGAGGACGCGCCCAGGCCAACGGAGCGGATCCTCAGCGCACGCAGGGTGAACGTGGACTACGCCGGCCCGTGGGCGGAGAAGCCGTGGCGGTACGCGCTCGCCGGAAACGCGTGGGTGAGCCGGCCGCCGATCGCCGGCGGACGGGCGGCGCGCGCGCGCCGAGGTGGGCCCCGAACGAAATGACCGTGGCACGCCGCCGCAGCCTCCCCTCGCGGGAGCGAGACGGACGCGTCGGGTTCTGGTAGCAACCCACCGTTCACGCCGAGTGGGTGCGGAGGGAAGCATGAAACGCGCAGCAGCTCTCGCCTGGTTCCTGGCAGCCGGACCGGCGTTCGCGGGCGGCAAGCCGGACCTGCGGATGGTCTCGGTGAGCGGGCCCACGGAAGCGTTCATCGCCGCCAGCGGTGCGCCAATCACGTTGACGTTCACGATCTCGCAGACGGGCGGGAACCCGACCACTCCGACAATCGGGTTCTATCTTTCGACCGATACCAACATCACGACCTCCGATGTTTCCCTGGGATCGTTGTTGCAGTTTCCGATCGGCCCGGGGCAGACGGCAGACCTGATTCGCGCTCCCGCTCGGAAGTGACGTCCGGCGCCTGGGACGCCGCCCGATCCTGCTGGGCCGATCTGGTGGCCAGGTTTCGTGCGGTGAACGGCCTCCCGGTGATCGCGGGCGCCGTTTCCTGATCGGCAAGATCGACGCCGCGATCCTCCTCGGCGATCATCGCCTCCGAGCAATCGAGAAGGGGTGTGGATCCGATCCTGAGCAGGCGGCGTGAATCTTGAACACGGGGCAGAGCCGTGCCATCGAGAGGTTGTCTAGGACTCTTGGTGGAGGATGCCCCGTGGGGAAGATGGTGATCGAAGTGCCCGAAGAACTCAAAATCCTCGGGGAGGCGATGGTCGAGGTGATGGCGGCGGTGCAGAAGGCGAGAGCCGGGACAGCCGGCAAGGCCGTGGACTACGCCGCCGTCGAGGTGGCCATCGGCGAGGCCGCCGCCCGGATCGAGCGCGCCGGGCACCAGGCCGTGCTCCAGTCCCTCGACGTCGATCGGCCGAACGTCATGATCGGCGGAGTGCGCTTCGCCAAGGTCGGCCGCTGCGAGGCGACGTACTACACGATGGCCGGCCCGGTGATCGTGGAGCGGTCGCTCTACCGCGAGGTCGGGCAGCGCAACGCGAAGGTCGTCGATCCGGTGAGCCTGCGGGCCGGAGTGGTCGAGGATGGCTGGCTCCCGCGGACCGCGAGCGCGATGGCTCACCAGGTCCAGCAGGTCACCTCCCGCGAGGCCGAGGAGAGCGCACGGCAACTGGGACGCCTGCCGTACTCGCGGTCGAGCTTCGAGCGGGTGGCGCACGCGGTGGGGGCGCTCTACGTCCCGTCGCACGGGGACATCGAGGACGCGCTCATCGAGCAGTACGAGGTCCCCGCGGAGGCGAGGAGCATCAGCGTGTCGCTCGACCGGGTGAGCGTGGCGATGGAGGAGCCGCTGCCGTGACCGGTGGGGCGGCCGAAGAAGGACGCACCGAAACGACCCGTGGCGCGCAACTTCCGCATGGCCTACTGCGCCACCGTGACCCTGCACACCGGGACGGCAACGCGCTGCACACCATCCGCTACGGGCGGATGCCGCAGGGCGACGCGAAGAACCTGTGCGAGGGGCTCGGGGCGGACGTGGCGGCGCTGCTCGCGAAACGCCCCCGGCTCAAGGTGGCGGCACTCTGCGACGGCGCGGCGGAGCTCTGGAACCTCCTGGTCGAGCCGCTCAGCGAAGAGGCGCTCGGGACTGAGGTCCACGAGCTCGTGGACCTGTGGCACTTGCTCGAGAAGCTCGGCCGCGCAGCGGCGGTGATCCACGGCAGCGGCTCGGCCGACGAGGTGGTGAAGGGCTGGAGGCTGCGGCTGCTCAACAGCTCCCGGGCAGCGGAGCGGATCCTGGCCGAGCTGAAGCAGTCGGGGCGCGAGCACGTGCAGGTGGGCGAGAGCCGCCCGGTTCACGATGCGATTACCTACATCGCGAACAACGGCGAGCGCATGGACTACGCCACCGCGCTGAGACGCGGCCTCCCCGTGGGCAGCGGCAACGTGGAGGCCACCTGCAAGAGCCTCGTCGAGGTGCGGATGAAGAGGCCCGGAGCGAGGTGGAAGGAGCATAGCGGCGAGCACGTCATCCAATTGCGCGCCGTCGCCCTCAGCGATCGATGGGACGCCGCGATGGACCTCACGCTGCGGCCGCTTCGAAAGGCAGTTCGGGCGGCGTGATCAGGATGAGAGCCACACCCTCGAGAACGACAGCACCAACTCGGACGGATACATCGTCGTACGGCCGCAACAAGAAGGGGCGTCGGCCTAACCCGTGCCGACGCCCCAGCCGGTACGATCGCGTCCCTACTCCAACTCCGCTCGGGCTAAGCCATCATCGACTCGCAGCAAACCACTCGGGGAGCGAGCTGGCGAGGTCACGAAGGCGTCACAGTTTCCTGTGCGTCTCAAGTACACCGGCTATTTGCATACGCCATACTCCGTACCTATATAAATTGCGCCGATCTCAGTGGGACTCAACGCATAATCATACACGGCGACCTCGTCGATGTCGCCGACGAAGCCACTGACGAAGGTGCCCTGGTTGGTGAATACACCACCGACCAACATTTCCACACCGTTTGCCTGGACTGGCCTCCCGGAGTTCGAGCCGACCGCGATTCCATCCACGTACAACGTGCCTGTCTGGCCGTCATTGGTGCCTACCACGAAATGCCACCGCCCATCGTTGTATGCGGGGCATACCGGAGAAAGGACGCGTGTGCTGTCCTCATTGAAATAGAAATTTGCCCGGTTTGCATATTCCAGGTAATTCCACCAATAGCCGATGGACAGAAAGTATCCATTTTGCCAGAAGCCGGAGTGTTTGCTAAAGATGAAGTACTCGTTCCCTCCCCCGTTGTATCGGACCCACGCCGCGATGCTGAACCCGCCGTTCAGGAACTCTAGGCCGCTGGTGTTTGTCAGGCGCACGTAATTTGACCCGTTGAATCTCAGTGCATTTCCGGAAATTCCATGGCTGATCAATTCCGGGAGCGAGCCGCCCTGCACAGCGGAGAGCGTGCCATCCCTATTGTTACCTGAGTCATCCGCCGTTGTCGTGTCGGTGACTGCATCGAAGGTCCAATGGCCGACGATGCCAGCCCGTCCTGCGGTGGGGATTGCCAGAGTCAGCGATGCGGCAATAATCAAAAGTCTTCCCGCACTGCGCCTCGATCTCGACTGACTGAACGTGACCTCGTCACCTGCGGCACGTGGTTTCAGGTCCATTCCACTCCTCCCTGGATGGTTGGTCCGTCGGCCGACATCGGCCAGGGCCGATCGCATGACCGACCTTCCCGAAAGACATCAGTACTGTTAGTAACGGTCAAGACATTTCTCAGCGGTCCCGCGGTCGTCTCGCGACCCTGACCGATCCCCTCATCCCCCACGGTCATGGGATGGGCGGAGTTGTAGACGATCCGTGGGGTTGAGATCATCGTGCTGGGCCATGCGCACCCTCGCCATTCGCCCACGCCGCGTGCACGACTTCGTCTCCTCGATCTTCGACTACGACCTCCACGCGAAGCGCGTTGCCTCGCTCGCCGACGCGACGGTGGGCGCGCTGCAGGGCGCACAGCTCGCGGTGGGAGCGCTTGGGCGGGCTCTCGCGGTCGCGAAGGAGCTCAACTGGAAGCACGCCATCAAGCAGGTGGATCGGTTCTTCTCCAACACCGGCGTGGACGTTTGGAAGCTCTTCGCCTCCTGGGTGCCGTTCGCCATCGGGAGCCGGCCGGAAGTCGTCGTCGCGCTCGACTGGACCGACTTCGACCCGGACGACCAGTCCACCATCGCGCTCTACCTCATCACCAAGCACGGGCGTGCCACGCCGGCCACGCCGCTGCTCTGGAAGAGCGTCGTGAAGTCCGAGATGGAGGGGTGGCGCAATGAACACGAGGACGTTCTCCTCGAGCGCTCGCCGAGGTCGTTCCGCCCGGGACGAAGGTCACGGTGCTCGCGGACCGGGGCTTCGGGGACCAGGCGCTCTACGAACTCCTCAAAGACCAGCTCCACTTCGACTTCGTGATCCGCTTCCGCGGGATCGTGAAGGTGGCGAGCGCTGACGGCGAGACGAAGGCGGCGAAACATGGGTCCCGGCCAGCGGAAGGCCTCTGCTGCTCAAGGGAGCGCGCGTGACGAAGACCCGGCGCGAGGTCGGCGCAGTGGTCTGCGTGAAGGCCAAGGGGTCGAAGGAGCGGACCCATTCGCTGCCCACGTCCTCGTCGCGCGGCGGCGGAGCCGCGACGAAGCTGGGCGGACCGGGGCCGTCGAGGATGAAGACTCCGTCTGGCACGAGCGTGTGGAAGTGGACGTTCAACGCTCCCCCGAACCTCTGCACCGCGGTGACGCCCCCGTTCCGTGGATCGGCCGCCCCCAGCCGCCACGCGGACCTTCGCTGCCAGGCGAAGACGGCGCGGGTGAAGAGGTCGAGCAGACGCGAGGCGAGGGCCGGGTGGCGGGCGGCGAGGAAGCGAACGCGCCGAGGGAAGGAGAGGACCCACTGCCGGACGGGGACGGCGGGCAGGACGTTCCTGACGAGGTGCTCGGCGGTGTCCTCCATATAAGTAAGTATATAAGTAAGTAATAATACGGCGGTGTCCTCCATATATAAGTAAGTATATAAGTAAGTAATAAGGCCCAGACCGAGAGTAATCGGCCAGTCGAAAAGGAGATCTGCTGGCGCTCTGAGGAAGTTGGCGAGTTGCCGACCTTTCCTTCTCGCCGGATTGGATCCGCGGGCACACCTCCGCGATCACTCGCTTGAGCGCGGCAGAAGGTGGCTTCGTGTTTCGGGTGCAGAAGGCGCAGGAAGGATTCAGAGTCGTAGAGCGCTATCCGAAGGCGGCGCACGGCACGCCGTGGGCCACGCGCATTAGGTAGGTGCCGCAGGGGAAGATCGCGTCCGCCTTCCCCTCGCGCCTCTTCGACCAGGCGGACCTGTACGAGCGCAGGAACTCCACGAGGCGGCCGAGCGCCTCGATCCGCTTCCACTTGTCGCGGGCGGCGACACGCGGGCTCATGGTCCGCCGCGGCTCGCCGCGGCGCGGCCGTTCCGTCGGCTTCTGTGACAGCACCCGGGCGACCCCGAGGAAGCCGCCGCGGGCGTCTCTCACCGCCTCCGCCTCCCGATCAGCGAGACTCGTTGCGAGCCTCTCCCGGAACTCCTCGGCCGTGAAGCCCTGAGGCGGCGTGAGCTGGAGGATCGCTCTCTCCGGAAGCGCGCCCTTGGGGTCGAAGAAGTGCTTCGGGCGCACGACCTCGTACGCGTCGCCTCCCATCCGCTCGGGCGCGGACCAGAGGCCGGGCCACAGCCTGCCGGATCGGACGAGCCCTGCGGCGGTCGGGTTCGCGAGGACGTAGGCGGCCTTGTCGACGATGTCGCTCGGAGAAACGAGCGTGACTGCGCTGTAGCTGTTCGGCGCCCAGAACGCCTCCCACCGGCCGATCGAGGCGTTGAGGGCGCGAGCGACGAGCGCGTCGAGGAACTGGTGAAACGCAGGTAGCCGCGCGTGCGGGTCCGTCAGCACGAGATGGAAGTGGTTCGAGAGCACGCAGAACGCGTGGACCTGGATGTCGAAGCGATGCGCCGCGATCGCGAGGACATAGAGGAAGATGTCGTTCGTCGTCTTGCACGGCCGGAGGAGGAACTGGCGCTGGGCGCAGCGTCGGGTGACGAGGTACGTGGTTCCGTTGAGAACCTGGCGCGGGGCGGTCATGCCCTGCGCGCATGGCAGGGAGCGTGCCTACGCGCGTGTGCGATCCGACTCGGCTTTCCACCCGTGGTGGTCCGCGCTGCGGTTGCGTGGGCCGAGACCCGGAACTCTCGGTCGGGGTTCTGCGACGGAGCACCGCGAGCCGGCGGCGCGCGCGCACCGCTCGGCGGGCAGGCGCAAAGGCGCGGAGGTGAGCCGCCTCTGTGGCTCCGACGCGACGCGACGGCGCTCGACGGTGCCGGGGACCTCCCCTCGCCCGCCTATCGGGCGTCGATTCAGGCGGTCACGACTCCCTCCGTCGACTTGCGCGCGCTCGGCGCGGAATCAAGTTTGAACGAGGAGGAGTGCCATGGCAACCGTGGACAATGGGTCGATCCTTCGTGAGGTCTATCAAGCCTGGAACGACAAGGACATGGACCGCGTCGTCTCGTATTCCGTCTCGGACGCGCGCGTCGTGAACGTTCCGTTCGGGACGAAGCTCGGCTTCCGGGAGTACGTCGAGAACTGGGCGAGGGCGTTTCCGGACGGGAAGATCGAGGTGACGAACCTCGTCGCGCAGGGCGACTACGTCATCGCCGAGTTCACCGGCCGGGGCACGCACACCGGACCGCTCAAGGGCCCTACGGGCGAGCTACCCGCCACCCAGCGTCGCCTCGAGATGCCCTTCGTCGAGGTGGTCCGCTTCCGCAACGGGAAGATCGCCGATGGGCGGATCTACTTCGATGCCATGACCTTCATGTCGCAGCTCGGCCTCGGTGCCGGCGCGACCGCAGCGCAAGTCACCGGCGCGGGGGCGTCGCCGCAGCCGCGGCACTGACCGTTCGACTCCACGCCCGACGACGATCGCTCTGCCTCGTGCCGAGCTGGCTCGGCACCATGTGGAAGGCTTCCTCTCGCGACCAGCGCGATCCCCTGCCGGTTCGCCCTGCGGCGTCGTCTCCGCTACATTCCGCCGGTGCTCCACCTCGCGGGTCAGGACAGCCGGACGCTCGCCCGGCGGGCGGGGATCTCGCTCGAGGACGCGCGCCGCATCGTGGGCGCCGTCGTCGGGCGCGGCCGCCCGCTGCGCGAGGCGCGCAACGTCCGCCGCGCCGTGCTCGACCGGGTCGAGGCGATCGTGACGGGCGGCGACCTCGCCGAGGTGGCGCGCGCCGACGCCTTGGACGGGTTCCGCCGCTACCTGTTCGCGCTCCCCGACGGCGCGCGCGTCGAGGCGGTCCGCATCCCGCTCTACGACACGCACCACGTCGTCTGCGTCTCGTCGCAGGCCGGGTGCGCGCTCGCGTGCGCCTTCTGCGCGACCGGGGCGCTCGGGCTCGCGCGCTCCCTCGCGTCCTGGGAGATCGTGCGCCAGGTGCAGCGGGTGAAGGCCGACAGCGTCCGGCCGGTCACGGGGGTGGTCTTCATGGGCCAGGGGGAGCCGTTCCAGAACTACGAGGCGGTCCTCGACGCCGCCTACGCGCTCTGCGATCCCTCCGGCGGCCGCATCGACGCCCGGCGCATCTCCATCTCGACCGCGGGCGTCGTGCCGATGATCCGCCGCTACACCGCGGAGGGGCACAAGTTCCGGCTGTGCATCTCGCTCAACGCGGCAATCCCGGAGAAGCGGCGCGCCCTCATGCCGATCGAGCGCGGCTTCCCGCTCGCCGACCTCGCCGCCGCGGTCCGGGAGCACGCGGCGCTGCGCGGGCGGGTGACGCTCGAGTACGTGATGATCTCCGGGGTGAACGTGGGGGAGGAGGACGCGGTCGCGCTCGGCGCCCTCTTCCGCGACGTGCCGATCCGGCTGAACCCCATCGCGGTGAACGACGCGAGTGGCCGCTTCCGGCCGCCGGACGAGGCGGAGTGGAACCGGTTTCGCGACGCGCTCGCGCGCGAGCTGCCCGGGCAGCCGGTGGTCCGGCGCTACTCGGGCGGTCAGGACGAGCACGCCGCCTGCGGGATGCTCGCCTCGCGCGGCGCCTGACCCTTCGGCTCCGCCTGCCCTGAGCGTAGGGGCGCGGAGCGCCCCGAAGTCGAAGGGCTCAGGGCGAACGGAACGAGGGGAGCTACCCGACCGACCGCAGGATCGCGCGCGTCACCACGAACACGACCGCCGCGACGATCGCCGACGCCGGGATGGTCAGGATCCACGCCCACACGATCCGCCCGGCGACGCCCCAGCGGACCGCCCGCGTCCCCCGGGTCGCCCCCACGCCGACGATCGCGCCGGTGATGGTGTGGGTCGTCGAGACCGGGATGCCGAAGTGGGCGAGGGCGAGGATCGTCACGCCGCCGCCCGTCTCCGCCGAGAAGCCGCCGATCGGCTGGAGCTTCGTGAGCGAGTGGCCCATCGTCTTCACGATCCGCCAGCCGCCGACCAGCGTGCCGAGGCCGATCGCGGCATGGCAGAGGAGGACCACCCAGAACGGG